>LSQX01261863.1_pt2 | contig 17510 bp, 23 predicted proteins | sample 654561 | NCBI WGS metagenome assembly LSQX01 (sample SAMN04489861, study PRJNA283612) | anaerobic digester metagenome | isolation source: 4 biogas reactors fed with cattle manure at either 37C or 55C with and... | place: Denmark: Kongens Lyngby | collected 2014
TGACACTTGCCCTGATATTGGGCGTATCAACGGTTTTTGCACAAGGCAGAAGATTTATGAACAGGCCGGGTTACGGAATGGGGGCAGGTTATGGCTACGGGCCCGGGACCTATTGCCTGAATTTTATTCCCGGATTGACCGAAGAGCAACAGTCTAAAATTATGGAGTTAAATGTCAATCATCAGAAAGCAATGACCGAACTGGTAATTAAACAGAGGTCAACACTTGACCTGGTTGAAAGAAATGAACTTCAGGGCCAGATGTTGCAAAAAGTAACAGCCCACCGGGATGAGGTGCGAAATTTGCTGAATGATGAACAGAAAAAGCAGTACGATCTGATCCAGAGCCGTGGAATGTATGGTATGGGTTATGGAATGGGACGCAGAGGTGGCAGAGGCGGATGGGGAGGCCGTGGATGCCGGTTTTACGGTAATGGCGGAGGTTACGGATTTCAGGGAGGTTGGTAGCAAAAAACCTTGCCGGGAATTGTTTTCTTCATAAATTTAAAATTGAAGAAAAAGGGTTATCTGATCTGAAGATATCCCTTTTTTGTTTTTTCAGCCTCCTAATGATAAATAAAATACTATTTTTAGAAGGAGTAATAATAACAGAATGTATTCAAGATATTATAACGAAAAATCACTTTGGAAAAAGATAGTTCAATATTCCAAATCAGCCGGGGCAACAGTGATTTATGCTGTTTTACTTCTGTATTATGTTATGACTGATAATCAGGTTACCCTGAAGACTAAGTTGTATGTAACTGCAGCACTGGGTTATTTTATCCTTCCTACGGATGCAATTTTTGATTTGACTCCCATAATCGGGTATTCAGACGATCTGGGAGTACTTCTTTTTGCTTTATCGCAGGTATCGGCAAATATAACTCCTGAAATAAAACAAAAAGCCAGGCAAAAGCTGAGCGATTGGTTTGGGGAGATCAATGAAGAAGAGTTAAGTGAACTTGAAGAGAAAATTTTTTAATATATAGCAGCTATTAGCAGCAGGACAATTTGGCTTATCTTTACCCCTGATAATCCGGTATTATGATTGATTTTACATTTATACAGTGGATACTTCTCTTTTTATGCGCTATGCTGATCGGAATGTCCAAAGTCGGAGTGCCAGGTGTTTCCCTTGTTGCTGTACCAATACTCGCCATAATTTTCGGTGGCAAAGCATCTACCGGTATATTATTGCCTATCCTTATTATGGCAGACTGGTTTGGGGTTGGGTACTATCATCGTCATGCCAGGTGGAGATACCTGATGAAGCTTTTTCCATGGGCTTTCGCAGGTATAGGAATAGCCCTATGGGTAGGTGAAGTTATTAGTGATGAATGGTTCAGGAATATAATGGCTATAATGGTTTTTTTATGCATTGGCCTGATGTTATGGAAAGATCGTAAGAAGGGAGGGCAATTTTTCCCGAACACCTGGTGGTTTGCCGCATTAATGGGAATTTTAGGAGGCTTTGCCACTATGATAGGTAATGTGGCCGGGCCAATTTTTGCGATATATCTCCTGGCAATGCATCTGCCTAAAAATAATTATATAGCAACAGGTGCCTGGTTTTTTCTGATTCTTAACCTGGTAAAATTTCCTTTACATATCTTTGTATGGCAGACTATCGGATGGCAGTCATTGAAACTTGACCTGTTACTGCTTCCGGGAATTGCAGCAGGTGCTGTGATTGGTATCTGGCTTGTAAAGAAAATTCCTGACAAAACCTACAGGACTTTTGTTATTATAGTTACAGCTTTATCGGCCTTGCTTTTACTGATTTGACAATTATAAAGAACAGATAATTTTTAGGACAATGGAACCATTGACTAATTTTTTCAAAGACAGGGATATTAATGATATATTGGATGTTGGTACAGGGAAGGGGGGGTTTATTCCTGTGCTGCAACAAATTTTTCCAAATGGACAGATAACCGGTATTGATCCGGATAATCAGTCACTGAAAATTGCCGGGAAGGAATTTCCACAATATACTTTCATGGAAATGCAGGCGGAGAAGCTGTTGTTTGAGGACAATTCTTTCGATGTTGTCTCAATATCTATGGCCCTGCATCACCTGCCAAAAGTGAAAAGAGGTTTGACAGAGATGAAAAGGGTTGTGAAAAAAGAGGGATGGATCATAGTTAATGAGTTGATCAGCAATCAGTTAAATGAAGCCCAGGAAGTACATAAGATGTATCATCACTTCAGAAGTCAGATTGACCGGATGAAGGGGACATATCATCGGAAAAGTTTTACAAAAGAGGCAATCCTGCAACTATTGAAGGAAGCAGATATACCTATTCAGTTCTTTTTTGAGCATAAAAAAAAGATCAATCTTGTGGAAGATGAATCTGAACTGGAGATCAGAGTGCGTAAGATGCAGGAAATGCTGGAACTGATAAAAGGCAGGAAGGAGTATGAAAAGATGAAACCCGAAATTGAAAAATTCAGGGAGAAAGCCCTGAAATACGGTTTCCAGCCGGCAACTAGCCTGGTTGTGGTGGGAAGAAAAAGAGACCTTGTCTGAATAATATTTTTGGAAAATTCCGGGTAGTCATTTTATACATTATTTAGTGCCTCAGCACCACTTACTATTTCAAGAATTTCATTAGTAATTGTAGTCTGTCGCTCGATATTATATTGAAGCATTAACTCCTTAAGCAGTTCTGTCGCATTGTCAGTAGCCTGATGCATTGCAGTCATACGGGCACCCTGCTCTGCAGCATTTGAATCCAGCAGGGCTTTGTAAAACTGCATCCTGAGCGATCTTGGAATTATCTCTTCAGCAATATATTTTCTGGAGGGTTCATAAATGAAATCAAAGTAGGTACCTGATTCCTCTTCATCATCAATTTTTACAGGAAGGAACTGTTCGGTCATGTTCAACTGGACGGCAGCATTTTTAAACTGGTTATAGATCAATTCAACACGGTCGTATTTTCCATTACTGAAATCCGCCAATATTTCATTTGCCAGTGCATATGCATTATCGCAATCAATATTATCTAAAAGGTCATTACAGGATCTGACCACATCCATGCTGCGCAGCTTCACCTGTCTTTCCCCCATTTTTCCAATGCAAATAAATTTCACATCTCCTAATTGATACTGCATATTATATTTCAAAAGCACCCGTTCCGCAGCAAATTTTGCAATGTTGTGGTTGAATCCGCCACAAAGTCCGCGATTTGAAGAGATAAGTACAATAAGGACTTTTTCGGGTTCTCTGGGGCAGGTAAAAACAGAGTCCATATTTTCGTTAATATCTGTGCTCAGGGTTTTAATAATCTGATGCATTTTATCTGCATAAGGCCTGATTTTCAGTATAGCGTCCTGTGCTTTTTTCAGTTTAGACGCGGAGACCATTTTCATTGCACTGGTTACCTGCCTGGTAGTTTTTACAGAAGCAATTCTAGTTCTTATCTCTTTTAAACCGGACATAAATAAAAATGTTTATTTAATATATTTTGCTGCGGTTATGCCGGCGGCTTTAATAATAGAATTCTCCTCCTGGTCGGTTAATATTCCCTCCCTTACTGCGTTCAATATATCCTTGTTCTCTAATTCCATCAATCTGATAAAGTCTTTTTCAAACGCTTTTATTTTATCTACAGGCACCTCTTTCAATAATTCTTTAACTCCACAATAGATAATTGCAACCTGATGTTCAATTTTCATCGGGGAGTATTGGTTTTGTTTCAGTAGTTCCATATTTTTCCGGCCTTTGTCAAGAACCCTCATAGTAGCCTGGTCGAGATCTGATCCGAATTTGGAAAATGCCTCCAGCTCACGGTACTGAGCCTGGTCAAGCTTCAGTGTGCCTGCAATTTTTTTCATTGATTTAATCTGGGCATTTCCACCTACACGGGATACCGATATACCCACGTTGATAGCTGGCCTGAATCCTGCATTAAAGAGGTTTGATTCAAGAAAAATCTGTCCGTCGGTTATAGAAATAACATTTGTTGGTATATAAGCTGAAACATCACCTGCCTGGGTTTCTATAATGGGAAGAGCTGTCAGGGAACCTCCACCTTTAACTCTGTTTTTCAGGCCTTCAGGCAGGTCATTCATTTGAGCAGCAATTTCATCCGATTCAATAATTTTTGCTGCTCTTTCCAATAACCGTGAATGCAGGTAAAAAACGTCTCCCGGATAAGCTTCACGACCCGGAGGCCTTCTTAACAGGAGAGAAACTTCGCGGTAAGAGACAGCCTGTTTGGACAGGTCATCCAGAATAATAAGGGCATCCCTTCCTGTATCGCGAAAATATTCTCCGATAGCCATACCTGCATAAGGAGCATAAAATTGCAGGGCTGCAGGGTCTGATGCTGTAGCTGAAATGATAACTGTGTAGTCCATTGCTCCATACTTTGTAAGTGTGGAGGCAATATTGGCCACGGTTGATCCTTTTTGTCCGATTGCCACATAAATACAATATACCGGTTCTCCCTTTTCAAAGTTCTCCCGCTGGTTAATAATAGTATCGATAGCTACAGCTGTTTTACCTGTCTGTCTGTCGCCGATTATAAGTTCCCTTTGTCCCCTTCCCACCGGGATCATAGCATCAATAGCTTTTAATCCGGTTTGGAGTGGCTGTTTTACAGGCTGACGATAAATTACTCCCGGGGCTTTTCTTTCAAGGGGTAACTCTATCATGTCTCCCTGAATCGACCCTTTTCCGTCGATTGGTTCTCCAATAGTATTTATAACCCTGCCCAACAGGGGTTCTCCTGCCATTATTGAAGCAATGCGTCTCATTCTTTTAACTGTATCGCCCTCCCCGACCTGTTCGGAAGGTCCTAATAGAACAGCGCCAACATTATCTTGTTCGAGGTTTAGAACAATACCTTTTATGCCGCTTTCAAATTCTATCATTTCATTTGATTCAACATCTGAAAGACCGTAAATACGTGCAATCCCGTCTCCTACCTGTAATACAGTTCCCACCTCTTCCAGTTCGGCTTCTGACTTAAAATTTTTAAGCTGTTGCTTTAAAATTTCTGAAATTTCAGCAGGATTAATATTTATCATCTTCTTTAAATTTTGCTTTTTTGTAATTAATTAATGTGACAGCAACTCTTTTTTTATTTTGCTTAACCGGGCGGCTATACTTGCATCATATTGTTTGTCATCAATGCGCAGGATCATACCTCCGAGGATCCGGGGATTTATTTTGCCTGAAATTTCAACTGTACTTCCCAACTCCTCTTCAAGTATTTTGGTGATGTTGTCAAGAGATTTTTCATCAATCCCTGTTGCGGTTGTTAAAATAACAGTTTTTATACCTTTGGCCTCTTTTATCAAAGACAGAATATTCCGGCATATTGAAGGGATGAAGATTTCCCTTTTATTTTGTATAACCAATTTGAGAAAGTCGAGGGTTAAGCCATCAATTTTTTCTTTAAATATTAATAAGACAATATGTATTTTTTGCGAGGCTTTAACAACAGGATTTTTAAGCAGTTGCATAAATTCAGGCGAGCTGTTACATACATTTGCAATCAGCTCTGTATCGTTTTTGAGTGCAGAAAGGTTTTTTTCCTCCTCAGACAATTCAAAAAGTGCCCTTGCATATCTTACTGAAATAGAACTCTCATCCATTTTGTCAGTTGAGTTTAATTTCGTCGATTAACTTATTGATCAATTCCTGCTGTTCCTTATCTTTTCCCATTTTCTGTTTAATAATTTTCTCAGCTATCATAAGGGAGATCTCCGTTACCTGCAGTTTCATATCCTTAACCGCTTTTGTTTTTTCGTTTTCTATCTGTATTCTTGCACTTTCGATACTTCTCTGAGTTTCAACAGAGGCTTTTTCTTTTGCTTCAGCAATAATTTTATCCTTTAAATTTAGGGTTTCATTCAGGATTGCCTCCTTTTGTCTGAGTCCTTCCTCAACTATTTTTTTATTTCCGGCCTTCAGTTCATTCACTTCGCGTTGTGCTTCTGATGCTGCAGTTAATGCGTTTTCTATATATTTTTCTCTCTCATTCAATGCAGACAGAATGGGCTTCCATGCAAATTTTCGAAGGATAAAGACTACCAATCCGAAAACTATTACCATCCAGAATATCGTACCTGCATTCGGTGTAACCAATTCCATAATGTAACCAGTTTAAAAGTTATTAATTTTTTAATAGGTTATAATTCATTAATACAGTATGAAGGGACCCGGGCAATCCCCGGGTCCTTTTCAATAAGTTTGTTACAGGAACAAAACAAGTGCACAGGTTATAACTGCAAAAAAAGATACTCCCTCAATCAGGGCAGCAGCAACAATCATATTTGAGCGGATATCCCCGCTGGCTTCAGGTTGCCTGGCAATTGCCTCCATTGCACTAACACCTATACGGCTGATACCTACTGCAGCTCCGAAAGCTGTCAGCGCAGCGCCTAAAGCGGCTCCCACCTGGCTTATAGGGCTTACCGCATCGGTTGCCTGTAACAATACACTTAAAATAGCTGATAACATAGCAATTAATTTAAATAATGAATATTAATGGTTCTCTGCCGAGGCCATTCCAAAATAGATTGCCGACAGCAGGGTAAAAACATATGCCTGAATAAAAGATACAAGTACATCCAGCAACATTATAAAAACTGAAAATGCTACTGCAACCGGACTGACACCGAAACCGGCCGCCGGTCCCATGATACTGCCAAAAATAAAAATTAAACTAATAAATACAGCAATAATGAGATGGCCTGCCAGCATATTGGCAAATAACCTGACCATCAATACAAAAGGCTTGGTTAGCATGCCAATGATTTCCAAAAACGGCATTAATGGTACAGGAAGCTTTAACAATATTGGAACATCCGGATTGACAATTTCTTTCCAGTAATGCCTGTTGCCTCTTATGTTGGTAACAAAAAATGTGAAAAGGGCGAATACCATAGTAACTGCAATATTCCCGGTAACATTAGCCCCAAATGGGAAAACCGGGATGAGCCCCAGCAGGTTATTCAACAGAATAAAAAAGAACAGGGTCAGAAGGGGTGGCATAAATTTTTTATATTTATCTTCACCAATTGACGGTATTGCTATCTGATCCCTGACGAAGATAATAACCGGTTCTACCAGATTTTGAATTCCAGAGGGAGCCTTTCCTGCATTAATTCTGGCCTTTTTTGCTGCTAATATTAAAAATACGATTAATAGAATAGCTGCAACTATTGCGCCTGCTATTGTTTTTGTCAGGGAAAAATCAATTGGCCTCCCTGCCTCATTTCCGTTTTGATCCAATTCCACAATTTTTCCATTGTGCTTTTTACTGTGCGAAATTTTAAATCCATTATAACTGTCATGCCCGTGATTGAATTTTGAGGACATGAAAAAGTGGAATTTTTGTCCATTATGGAGTTCGGGATTTTTACTGTACAGAATAACTGGCAGGGGAACACTTATGTGTTTCCCCCCAAATGAGGCAATATGCCAGTCGTATGAATCAATAACATGTTCAATAATATACTTTCCGGCATTGAATTTTTCATTTTCGTGTTGTCCCTCTTCAATACTGCTTTCAGTAAGAGCTGCTGATGGAAAGGCAAACAGAGCCATCAGTAAAAACAGAAACAACTTTTTGAACACAATCGGCATAATTATCTCAATTTTAAAAGCATCACAAAATTAACAGATTTTTCTAAGTGGTTATATTTATTAGAAATTTAATTCGATCATAAATTTTTTGTTAATTCCGGAATAAGGTAAGGAAAAGAGGATTATTCACTTTTATGATTTTGTCGTTTTTTAATTAAAACCGAAAGATCAGCTACTTCCAAAGTTGTAAAAGTTACATAGATAATCACTAAACAGACCACAAATACAGCAGCATTTTCAGAATCATGCGCAAGGTAGATAATTGCAAACAGGGAGTAGCAGGCCAGCCGGATCAAAGAGACGATCATACTGGTGCGGCTAAACCGGGCCATGTCATTCCTTGCCCGGTTGGTTTGCCAGGCATGTGTGACAATGGTTATTAAGGTGAAGAATGCCAGCATCCAGGGTAAAACAGGAAGATATTTTCCAGGTGTAAAAAAAGTAAATACGGCCCAGGCGGCCAAACACATCAAGATAATTGCGATTAAAATTTTTTTAATAAAATGCTTAAAATGCCTGTTCATTTTTTCAGAAGGTTGCGGGTTGCATAAAAAATTGATCCGATTACCGAAAGTATAAGGAATACCAGGGTAAATCCTTTAAATTCGTTGCTCATCCACTGGTCTATTTTATATCCTAAAAAGGTTCCGGCCGCGATAATGACCATCATTTCAATACCCAGGTTTGAGTAACGTATAAATTCGTCAAACTTTTTTTTGTTCTTCTGCTTTTGGTTTTTCATTTTTGTTATCAGAACTTCCCATTGAACAGGTGCCTGTAAAGAGTGATCCCGGTTCAACGGATAGTTTGCCGGCAATAATTTCTCCGTATATTCTTGCTGAAGCTTTCATTGTAAGGAGTTCAGCTACATTTATTTTACCTTTGATATATCCCGCTACTTCGATGTTATTACATTTAACTTCACCTTCAAGTCTGCCATTCGGCCCTATAACAAGTCGCCCGCTGGCATTAATAGTACCTGTCAGTTCACCATCTATTCTCACATCTCCCTGGGCGATAATATCTCCTTTTATTGATGTAGTTTCACTAATGATATTTATAGTTTGACCCTGGGTTTCTCCTGAAGGTTTTGTTAATTGCTTTGCCATGAATAGTTTAATTTTAATTTTTTCTTATGATTATAACCGTGAAACCGTTATTTAATTGTTGAAAATACGAATTTTTCATTCATAAATCAAAGTTTATGCAATTTTCAGGAAGAGATTTTTTTAAACAAAAAAAAACCAGGATTAACCTGGTTTACACTGCGATTTCTTTTTCAATTACCTGCTTGCCTCTGTAGTATCCGCATTCAGGGCAGATATGATGATATTTAACTGTAGCCCCGCAGTTGGAACAAGTGGCAAGTGTTGGGAGTTCCGCTTTATAATGAGTGCGTCTTTTATCCCTTCTTGATTTTGAAATTCTGCTCTTAGGATGTGCCATGATATTATAATTTTAATTTTTAATTTTTTTTAAAGCTTCCCAGCGGGGATCGGTTTCTGTATTTGTCCGGCCATCTGTACTGTATTGTTTAAGTTTTTCAATCATATCATTGTTACAGCCGGATTTCCCGTTTTTACCCACAGGGTGTATATGTTTTAAAGGAATGCTCACAATTATGAACTCAAAGAGTAACTGAGCCAGGTTAAGTTTGTAATCTCCGGGCAATACCCACAATACTTCATCATCGTCGTTAATTTCAGTTTCCCCGAACTTAACAAGAATCTCATCTTTATGAACTACCGGCTGCCTGTATATCTCAAGACACCAGTCGCAGGTAAGTTCAACCCATCCTTTAATGGTAAATGAGAGTTTTAAAAAAGTGCTTCGTTTTTCAAGTAAAACTTTGACTTTTAATCTGCCTACACTTACCATATCCTGTTCAAAATGATCAAAGAACTTATCTTCTATATTGTATTCGAACTCGTGAAAGCCTTCTTTCAGTCCTTCAAATACTAAATCATATTGATTTATAAACCCCATGGTTCGAAAAAAGTGATGCAAAATTATAAATTTTTAATTAATAGTGTAATAATTCCTTCACTTTATGAGGATTTATTCAGAAATGATCCGGATAAGGGCCGAAATTTTACACTTTTGATACTATACCAGCCTGTTTGTCTCTGTATCAGGAAATATTACAGCAGGCTTAAAAGTTTTGGCTTCATTGAAATCCATTATGGCATATGAGATAATGATAACTACATCTCCCACGTATGCCTTTCTGGCTGCCGGGCCGTTCAGACAAATAGTCCCGGATCCCCTTTCTCCTTTAATAATATAAGTATCAAGACGTTCACCATTGTTAATATTAATCACCTGGACTTTTTCATTTTCAATCAGGTTGGCAGCATCCATCAGGTCTTCATCAATGGTAATGCTTCCGACATACTGTAAATTAGCCTCAGTAACGGTAACTTTATGAATTTTTGATTTACAAACTTCAATTTGCATAACAGGATTTTTCAATTCAAAAAATAATTATCAATCAATCTGATTTTTCCGCAAAACACAGCGATGCAGGCAACTTTTTTGCAATCATCCTCCCAGCTTGTAACCGGTTGCAGATTTTTATCATTTACTATTTCAAAGTAATCAACAGTTAAGTAAGTGTTACTGTTAATTTTATTAATAACCCAGTTAATCAATTCTTTTACGGATTTTTTACCGGTTTGGTTATTGGCCTCTTGCAGGATTTCATATATAAATGGGGCATTTTTACGTTCTTCATCTGAAAGAAGTTCATTTCTTGAACTCATTGCCAGTCCGTCCGGTTCACGTATAATCGGACAGGGAACTATTTCTGTCTGCAGGTTCAGCATCTTTACAAGTTTTTTAATTATCACCAGTTGCTGAAAGTCTTTTAATCCGAAATAGGCTCTATCAGGTTTTATTAGTTCAAAAAGTATACTCACAATTTGAGCAACACCATTAAAGTGGCCTTTTCTGTGTTTTCCCTCCATGACCTTATCCAGATCACCAAAGTCAAAAGTACGGATATCGGGTTCAGGATAAATTTCATTTGTATCAGGAGCAAAAACAATACTACACCCGCTGTCTTCAAGCAGTTTCAGATCCGCATTTAGATTTCTCGGATAACGGCTTAGGTCTGATTTATCATTAAACTGTGTAGGATTGACAAAGATACTGACAACAACAACTTTATTATCAGCAACAGCTCTTTTTACCAGGGATAAATGACCCTGGTGCAATGCACCCATTGTCGGAACTAATCCAACAGTTTCCCCTTTTACTCTGATTTTATTTAATTCTTTACAGAGTTTATCTTTAGTTTTTACAAGCATATTGCATAAAATAGTGGGTGCAAAGTAAATAAATTTAAAGCATCTATTGTTGAATTAAGCCAATTCATACATTAAAGAAACTAAAGAGGTTACATAAAATTTAAAATTAGGGATATTTTTATTAACTTTGCACATTGTTTTAAAACCGCGCTTACAGGTCAATGGAAAAGAAAAAGATTCTTTATATTTCTCAGGAAATCACACCTTATTTGCCGGAAAGTGAGATGTCGGAGATAGCTCGTTATCTACCTCAGGCTATTCAGGAAAAAGGCCGGGAGATTAGGACATTTATGCCACGTTACGGAAGTGTTAATGAAAGAAGAAATCAGTTGCATGAAGTAATAAGGCTGTCTGGCATGAATCTGGTTATAGATGATTCAGATCATCCGCTTATTATTAAGGTAGCCTCTATTCAGACTGCCCGGATGCAGGTATACTTTATCGATAATGAAGATTACTTTCATCGCAAGAATATTATTGCCAATTCCAGGGGTGAAGAGTTTAAGGACAATGATGAAAGAGCACTTTTTTTTGCCAGAGGTGTTTTGGAAACAGTCATTAAGCTAAGATGGGCACCGGATCTGATCCATTGTCACGGCTGGATGACGGCCATGGTTCCGCTCTTTATTAAAAAGTACTATTACAATAATCCCCTGTTTGTACAGTCCAAAGTGGTATACTCAGTTTACAAGGATGATTTTAAAAAATCATTGAATCCGAAAATTCAGAATAAGGTACTTCTTGATAATATGTCACCGGAAGATGTTGAATTACTTAAGAATCCCACCTACCTGAATGTCAGCAAGATGGCAATAGATAATTCAGATGCTGTTATTAAAGGTGAAAAGGATATAAATCCTGATCTGGAAAAATATATAAGGTCTTCCGGCAAATCATTTTTAGATTATCAACCGAAAGACACCTACATTGAAGCATATAATGATTTTTACGAGAAAATTTGGTAACCATTTATGTTAATAAATCAAATTTAATTGTAAAAAAAATAAATTGAACATACAATTAAACAGGATCAATGGTGTTTTTTTATAGGTTTGCGTAATATTTTAATTTTCCGGGATACTAATTATTTAAAAAACTATTCGTGAAAAAAGATTTCATCAGTAAATATAAGCCGGCTATTTGGATAGGTTTAATACTTACAATATTTTATTCATGTAATGAACCTAATGATTTGGGAATGGATCTTCTGCCAACCAATGATCTTGTTAAAATAAGCAGCCTGGTTGAAAAAGAGAGTATATCATCCTTTACTTTCACTGAGGATTCCATAAGGACAGATGAAGCATCCAGGAGCCTGTTGGGTATTTTTGATGATCCTCAGTTTGGAAAGACAACAATTAATTTTGCATCGCAATTCAGATTACAATATCAACCCGATTTTGGTACAAATCCGGTGGTTGATTCTGTCAGATTGTTTTTATATTATCGTTTTTTATATGGTGATACTACCACAATGCAAAGGATAAATATCTATGAACTGAACGAATCATTAATAATTGATACAACCAACACAAGTGGTGGTTCATATGATTATCCGTATTATCAGGACGTTGATTTGAAATCAATGGCTTCACCTGCAAAAATTGGTGAACTCGGTTTTATACCGGAGGTGGCACAAGATTCTGCCTCAGGAGATACACTTTATCAGTTATTAAAAGTACCGATTGATATTTCGCTGGGAGAGAAACTGGTATATGCCGACTCTTCCCTGACAAAAAACAATGATGTTTTCCTTGAGTATTTTAAAGGATTATATATTGAAGCCGAAAAGGATGATCCGGAAGGAGGCACAATAATAACTCTTGAGGCATCTTCAGCAGGCTCATTCCAGGGATCAGCGCTACTCGTATATTATAATAATGATGAAAATATTGCCGAAGAAGAACCTGATACACTCTATAATGCATTTGTTATTACTAATTTAAGTGCAAGGGTAAATTCAATCAGTCATGATTATTCGGGAACTCCATTTGAACCTAATCTGAATAATGATACAGGGCCTGGTGATTCACTGATTTATGTACAGACAACCGGTGGATTAAAATCAAAAATTTTTATAGATAACCTTTCATTGTGGCAAGATTCGGTAAATACAGCAATTAATAAAGCAGTACTGGTTTTTCAGATAGATACTATTGCATCTGACCTTGAGAAATTTCCCCCTCCCTCGCAGCTTCTTTTTACTTATATAAATGAAGATGGCGGAGAATTTCTGCCGGTGGACTATTCTTTCAGTCCGACATTCTATGGAGGCAGGCTGAACACTGATAATTACACATATAGTTTCAATATAACACAACATCTTCAACAGATCATTGACGGCGAAACAGAAAATTTAGGTTTTTATCTGACCACGGCCTTTAAAAACAATGAAGCAAAAAGGGTTATTCTTAAGGGAAGCAGCAGCAATACCGGCATTCGTCTTATTGTAACATATTCGAAATATTTGCAGTAATTGAACCGGGCTGTTATGATCTTTTTTCATATTGAGATTTCACAATGATCAATTTGTCTGTAAATCTTCTATTTTTGATCTTTTATTATTTATGGGCATCACAGAATTAATAACATTTTTACTTATAGGTATAGGATTAAGTTTTGATTCATTTGCGGTTTCTGTTTCGTGCGGATTGATGAGGCAGGATATGAAATTCACCCAGGCAGTTCCGATCGCAGGTTCGCTGGCATTTTTTCAGACACTTTTCCCTGCAATCGGATGGGTGATTGGGCATACTCTAAATAATCTTATCAGTTCTGTGGATCACTGGATCGCATTCATCCTATTATTTCTGATTGGTATTAAAATGATCATAGAGGGTTTAAGGGCTGATAGTTCAGTAAATAATTTTGATCCTTTCAGGAAAAGGGTGATTGTAGGACTTTCTGTAGCCACCAGTATTGATGCGCTGGTTGTTGGCTTCAGTTTCGGATTTCTGGATACTCCCGTTCTGTTTCCGATAACTATAATAGGAGTAGTAACATTTATTGCATCAATGCTGGGGATGTTATTTGGCAAAAATATCCCTGCAAAACGCAGCAGACAGGCAATGGTTCTGGGTGGAATTATTTTAATTTTCATAGGTGTCAAAATTTTAATTGAACATCTTTGGTTTTAATCAAATCCAAGTGTATGAAGATCGGCAATCTCATTCTGGAAGGTACTCCGCTATTTCTGGCTCCCATGGAGGATGTCACCTATAAATCATTCCGGTGGATGTGCAAAAAGTATGGGGCAGATGTTATGTACACTGAATTTGTCTCTTCCGAAGCCCTGGTGAGGGATGTAAAAAAGGCAAAAGACAAAATGGTTTTGTTCGGTTTTGACAGGCCTGCGGCTGTTCAGATTTACGGTCATGACATTAATTCAATGGTTAATGCTGCAAAGGTTGCTGAAGAGGTAAATCCTGATTTTATAGATTTGAATTTTGGCTGTCCTATGAAAAAAATTATCCGTCATGGCGCCGGTGCAGCAATGATGAAGGATCTTCCCAAAATGCAACAGATGGCTGCTGAAGTAGTAAAGGCTGTAAAGATACCTGTAACTGCAAAGACCAGATTGGGCTGGTCAGCAACTGACAAACCTGTTGTGGAAGCTGCCTTGCGGTTGCAGGATGCAGGTATTGCAGCTATTGCCATACATGGAAGGACCCGCGAGCAGCTGTACAAGGGAGATGCCGACTGGAGCCTGATAGGCAATGTGAAAAATCATCCGGATATCAGCATCCCAATAATCGGGAATGGAGATATAACCAGTGGTGAAAAAGCAAAATCATTTTTAGAACAAACCGGAGTAGACGGTCTCATGATAGGCAGGGCAGCAATTGGCCGTCCATGGATTTTCAGGGAGATAAAACATTTTATGGAAACAGGTGAGGCCATCCTTTCCCCTTTAGTGTCAGAAGTGGTGGAAAATGTCAGGGAACAATTGCAAATGAATACAGAATGGAAGGATAATGAAAGGACAGGTATTTTAATTATGCGCCGGCATTTTGCCAGATATTTCCCCGGACTGCCGAATTTCAGAGACTTAAAGATCAGACTTCTCCGGGCAGAAACCACCATTGAAGTTAATAAGATCCTTGATGAGATTGCTGAACAATTCGGAAGTTACAGGCCTGATTATAATACTACAGACTAAATTTAGTCAAATGGATAATTAATTATAAATCGGATTACTTCATTAATTGTAATCCTTCATTTGCTGAGGCGTCGCCCGGATTAAATAATTTTACCTTGTTAAAGAGTACTTTTGCCTGGTTGAAATTACCAAGAAAGTATGAAGTCCATGCAAGCATCAGAAGTCCGTCGTAATCAAATGGATATAGATCAACAACTTTACTGAATAGAGGAAGAGCTTTGTCATAATTTTTTCGCTGGTAATATACCAGGCCAAGCCGGTACATTGCAATTGTATTGTTAGGATGGATCTCCAGAATCTGACTGTACAGTTCAATTACTTCATCCCAATGTCCCAGGGCAGCTTTTGGCAGTATCAATCCGAAGCGGGCTTCTTCAGAATAAGGTTTTAGCTGTTGTGCACGGGTATAAGAATTTATCGATTCATCAAACCCTCCTGAATTGTAATATAACCAACCCAGCCTCAAATTGATTTCATAGGATGACTGTTCATAAACTTTCTTTAATTCGTTTGAAGCTGAAGAAAAATCTTTGTTTTTTTCCAGTTCATAGCTTTTGGCAAATGCATTTTCGAGTTTCGCCTGGTCAATTTGTGCCAACACAGGTATTGACATAACCACTGACAGGAAGAGTAGTGCTTTTATTTTTAAAAATTCCATGATATGCCGGCTGTTAAAGTGTGTTTAATGTAATTATAATTTACTGAATTGCTTTTCACCAAATTGGTGTACACCTGGTATGTTTCTGTAATATCTTGTGCAATATATCTGAATACAAACTGGTATTGTTTACCGGTTGGAAAGTATAAACTACCTGAAAATTTCTGTTTTGAAACTCCCGGAAAGTTTGATACGACGTATCCGGCAGACTCAATAAAATTTTTCATCTCTCCGTTGAGGTACTGTCCGTATAAGTGAGCCGGACCAAGTTGTAACCCGCCTGAAATGCCAAAAGCATTGTATCCAAAGTTGTTGGACTCATCATTTTTCAGGTAAATCCGGGGAGTGATATAGAAGTTAAGGTTTGAAAAAGGATATAGTGTCACCCAACCTGAAAGTTGCAGTAAAGATTCGTTATTTATATTTGCTGTATTAATCTCACCCCCGGGCGATAAATTTCCAAAATGAGACCATAAGGATAGTGAAAAAATATAATCAGAAAAATTGTAAGGTGCATTATAAAAGAATCTGGACATATTGTTAGTTAAACCTCCCAGGTAGAGGTCTGAATTTCCCCAGATTATTACAGCAGAGGGGGAGAAGTAAAATTTTTTGGCAAGCACGAAATCGGGATTAATGAAATACTGAAACTGGTTTATTTTAATTGAGAAGTTTTCAGTCTCTCCCCAATCGATTCGTTCCTCCCTGTTTAATCCGATGTATGTAAGGCTATGATTCAGATTAAATCCCGGAGATAACTTATGACTTATGTCCACTGTTTCAAAATGATAATTTTTCAGATAAAACGCCTCACCATAGTTGTCACCCACCCCGGCCTGTTGTCCATGTGGCTTGTCGGTAAGTGAATTAAAACCAGGATTAAAGCTGTAGCCTCCTTCGATTGCAAGTCGTGTAATTTTTTGCTCAGAGACTTTTAGTTTTTGTTGCAATGACGGGGAAAAATTCTTAGCGATTTTACCTGCCTCACCAGTACGTCCTCCCCATAGAAGGCTGTAATAGAGATATTCCTGTAACCAATCAAACGATTGATCACTCTCCCATGCCATCAGGAACCAGTCGGCTGCAGTACGGTATTTTTTAAGATTAAAGAATGCAATTCCGGTACGGGCCTGCAGGTAGAAAAAATTTATATCATGACTGACAGACTCTTTCGACAACTGGATCAGTTCATCCCATCTTTTCTCCAGAAACAGTTCATATGATCTTTTATCTACCTCAGGGTAAGAGAGTTTCTCCTGAGCCTGCAGGTTAACTGCAAGAATTGCAAAGGCAATTATTATTCCAATTCGTTTTGACATATCATTCTAATCTTAGCCTCTTTAGTTTCAATTGAAATATTAAAATCTCCCTGTTGGTTTATATTTAACTTACTAACACACAATTTTATTTTTTTACCGGCAATTTTTTTGGTTACCTGAGTATGCATATTTACATTACCGGAAGAAATAATATCTCCTCCGTCAATGATTGTAAGTTGATAATCCGCATTCAGGAAGAGATAAAAAGGAGCAGCGAAATCCTGCAATATTTTCAGGATGCCGCCAAACAAATGGTTTACAGGCAGGGAATCAATGATCCGGCTTTTAGGAAGGAATCCAAGAGGGACTTTATAAAGCATTATAAAAAACCAGAACAGAGGTGAATATTTTTTCCCGGAGAAATTTGTAAAATAGTGCATATCTCCATTATTATAGAGATACGCCCTCCCATTGTGTTCTTCACAGGAGATAAAGGTATTATTGTAGATATCAGTATCAAC
>LSQX01407096.1_pt1 | contig 17503 bp, 16 predicted proteins | sample 654561 | NCBI WGS metagenome assembly LSQX01 (sample SAMN04489861, study PRJNA283612) | anaerobic digester metagenome | isolation source: 4 biogas reactors fed with cattle manure at either 37C or 55C with and... | place: Denmark: Kongens Lyngby | collected 2014
GACAACTCAATCCGATTCTATAACTACCTACTTTGTTTAAGCTCATCTACAATTCACTCAAATATTAAGGTGAGAAAAAATTTATAACCCTTTCTTACAGAAAAAGGGCATGATTTACATGAATGGATTTAAATGACAATATGTTACGTAATAAGTCATGATTAAAGCCCTAATTTGAACAGGTTTTTATTGCTATTAGTAATATAATATTATTAAAAAATAATCAATCGTTTAAAAAGGAGGAAGGAAAATGCGTAAACTTACTTTACTCGTTTTAGTTTTATCATTATTATTATCCATTTCAGCTATTACGATATATGCTGAAGAAGTTCCTGTTATTAAGGTTGCAAACGATAGAACCACAAAGATAATAATGGCAACACAATATACGGAATATAAGGATAATAGTGAAGGTGACGAACTGTATATTGCTACTGATGATATAGGAGACGTATACTTTGATTGTATACGTATTGGAGATACTTTTACCTATACCATCGATGTCGAGTCCGCAGGTACATATAATATGTGCCTTACCTTTGGCTGGCTTGACAGCACAGGTTCATATACTATTGAACTTGATGGCACGGAGGTAGGCGTTCTTGAAAACAAAGTTGATGGTCTAGGGTGGAGGGTATGGACAAACTCAACTCCATATGCACTTAATTTATCAAAAGGTCGACATACTTTAAAAATCACGAATGGTACAGATGGTCCAAACCTAAAATACATATTATTAACTCCCGAAGGAAAGGATATTACAGATTTAGGAAAAAGCGTACACCTTTATAATAAAGATGCAGCTCGCACCCCGTGGAATTTCTTGGAAAACGGAACGGAAACTATAGACATTCAATTTAATGCAACAGCACCTATTGAAGCTCTTAAGATATTTGCACCTAACTGGATTGCACCGGCAGGCAGTGAGCATGAATTAGAATTTAAACTATACAAATGGGATAAATCCTATGAGAAGACAATTGCCGGTAGTCCAATAGCTAGTAAATTGTTCCCGAGGTATGGAGATGGTGTATGGCTTTACATGCCAGTTGATGTTGAAGCTGGCGAATATATCCTTAGTGTATCAAATAATGGAACTGATCACAGTGGATTTTATTTAAGAGAAGAGGCATATGCAGGCCAAAGGGTGTATATAGATAATGTCGTTCAAGAAGGTAAGTCTGCAGAACTTATTATTGCATATGCAACTACGCCTTCAGCAGATTATGGCGAATTGTCAGCTATAGAAGCTCCTGAAACAGAAAACCCACAAACATCAGATACATTTGCTGTTTACACATCTACTATAGTTGCAGCTTGTGTGCTTGTAGTATTAAAGAAATGCAAAGTAAAGTTTATGGGGTATTAAAATGAAAAAGAAACCACTAATGCTTTATGGTATTGTTGTTAGTAATTCTTACCGTAACTCTAAATGGGTGTCATGAAGATGGTGATGCAAAAACAAATACACCACCTACACCATCACCAACACCTGAGGTTACGCAAACACCTGAACCGACGGATACGCCAGCGCCTACGGCTACCCCTGAGCCGGGTTACTAACGTAGCTCTTAATGCTGCTTTTGAGGTTTCCTCTCATACGGGTGAGACCCACACTGTTTGGGGATGGCATGCATCATTTATAAACGATGGAAATACTGAGTTTCTTCCTTATGAAAACGTCGGATGGACGACTCAAGTTGGTATAATTATGACTGAAGAAGATTGGTGGGATCAGTGGGTGCTTTTTGATATAGGCGGAGAATTGCTAATTGATAAAGTAGTTTTGTATCCCATAGAAGGCCTAGCTCCATTCTTCCCCATCGATTATCATGTGGAGGTTTCTACAGACAACAGCAATTATACGACCGTGATAAGTGTGGTTGATGACTTCTCAACTGCGAATGAGGATGATTCCCCTAAGGAATTAAAATTCGATCCGGTTGTCGCAAGGTATGTTAGGGTTGTGTTCACAAAACCATATAACGTGCCAAATGCAGATGGATATTTAGTGCAGTTAGCTGAAATTGAAATATATACTGCAGAAGAGAATCAAGATTAGCTTAGTTGCTAGCAAAAGGCAACAATGATATGTTGCCTTTTGCTATTCAAGAAGAAGATTATCTTGTTCAAATTATTGATGAAAAGAGAACGTAAAGAAATTACTTATAGAGTAAAGGTGGTATAAATATGCTGAAGAAAATAATATTATTAACAATTGCTACTTTCATGGGAGGTCTTGGTTTAAGTCTCGTTTCGTGTACAAATGAAGTTTAAGAGTTGATAATACAGAAAGAGAGATAAAGGGTTATGGGGATGGGGATATTGTAATATCCGTTTTCTGGCCTCCTTCAAAAGGTTTTACGACTGATATACAATACGACTACTTAGTAGAAGCAGGTATTGATTTGTTAGAGTGGGGTTCAGATCCTACTATATTTACTGATGAGCATACGGTACAAGAAGCATTAAGACTATGCAATGAAAGAGGTTTAAAGATAACTATATGTGATTCAGCTCTTGCTGCAAATATAGTTGGTAAATCAGAGGGAGAAATAGTAGAGTTAGTTAATAGATATAAGGATAATAAAAGCGTTGTAGGTTACTTTCTTGGTGATGAGCCGGCAAATGCTAATCCATATGGTAGAATTGCTAGAATAATGTCACGAGAGCATCCAGGGTGTATTGTACAGCTTAATTTGTTACCTACATTCGCTTTAGAGGATCCAAGAGGTCATGTCGAAGATTGGATTAATGCGGCAGGAGTTGATAACTTAAGATATCTTTCTTATGACCAATACCCATTTGGTTTAGAAGAGGGCTCAATACCGCAAATGTTTCCTAATATGGATTTCATTCGCGAGATTGGATTAAAATATGGTGTTGATACAGCTCTATACATACAATCAGTAGGTGTTGTAAATGGTTTTAGAAGACCTACTGTGTCAGAAACAAGATATCATACATCCGCAGCATTAGCGTATGGATACAAAAATCTAAAATATTTTACGTGGTTGACACCTGTAGATAGAGGAGAAGAGTTTACTAATGCTATTATATCACCAGAAGGAGAGAAAACTGATACGTTCTAGGGTATTGCAAAAATTAATAGGGATATTAAGAAAGTAAGTAAGATACTGGGTCATTTAGATGCCGTTGAGATATATCATAATGGTAGAGTAGACATGGGAACAACTATGCTAGAACCAGGTTGGTATTTAGAAAGTACAGATAATAGTGACTTTCTTGTTTCGTTAATGGTGGATAGAGATAATGGAACAAATTATTTTATGGTGGTCAACAAGAACTTTAAGGATGATGTAAAGCTTACTCTTAAACTAAATGGAATAAAAAGACTTACTGATGTTACATCAGGTTCGGATAAAAAAGTAAGAATAAGTAGGGGTAAGTTTAAATGTGAAATGGTATCCGGAGGTTTTAGACTATATAGAAAAGACGATAATGTTTCACTTCAAAAACCATATGAAGACGATTCAGACACTAACTTAGCATTAGGTAAACCTGTTTACTCTACTTCGTCTATAGGTGAAAATGGCTATTACAATTATAAGGTAGTTGATGGACAAAGAAAGTCATCTAAAATGTCTATTGGTTGGAGATATGTAGGTAGCAATGATGAGGAGATTTTTATTACCGTTGATTTAAAAAGGGAAATAGATATTAATAGAGTAGATCTCTATCCGGTAACTGGATCGCTAGGTATGAATGGTGCGTTCTTCCCTAGAAAGTACACTATAATGTATTCTTTGGACGGGAAAGATTATGAGGAAATAGTAGAAGATACATATGATTCAGATAAACCTCTAAGTTACAAGTTTGATACAATAAAAGCTAGGTATGTAAAGATTAGAGTTGATGAGGCGGTGAATTTTTCCAATATATATTATGCAGAGATAGGAGAAATAGAAATATATAACGATGATGGCACTATACCAGAATACCAATATTGAGGTATCTAGTATATTTGCGGTTAATACATCAATATACTTATGATTTTTGTGAGCAAGGAAAGTAGGTCTAATCAACCTACTTTCAGGTGTTAATTGTACTTGAACTAATCCCATTCATGGAGGGTTAACTAAATATTCTTTAACCTATCAAAGTTGGTTTCTCATGCCACTATTGACACTGAATCCCAAAAAACGTAATATGATATTAACAACTTAAGGTGGAGAAATTTTATGATGTTGTTTAAAGATATTTTCGATGAATTTAAAGAATTAAATGAAACGGAATTATTCTATAAGCAATACTATATAGCTAAGCAAAATCCGCAAAATTTCAGGAAGTATTTGATTAGCTTAGATCAAAAAATTATTTATGAAAACAAATGGTGGATTCCTGAGCTGCAAGACTCTTTTTCGCGGTACTTCCCTGAGTTATCTATAGAGCACAGCAGGGACAATATAAAAATTGTTCGTCATAATAGGTACAATCCTTTATTTCCCCACAGTCATGCTTTCTTTGAGATGATTTATGTGTATGAAGGACGCTGTGAAAATACAATAGAGGGTAAGCTAATTAACATGGAGCAAGGTGATATATGCATTGTTGCTCCAGACGACTCATACAATGGGCGTATTATCTTTTCAACGATGATACTATACTTTCTGTTTTCTTTAACAAGACGTTATTCTCAAACAAAGCCAATAGCTATATTACCTTTTCCGCTAAAAACGATAAGTATCTACAGAGTATTTTAGAGTTCTTAATAGTCGAAGGAATAAGACTCGAAAAATATTATAATACATCAATGGAAATTTTATTGCGTGCAGCATTCTGTGTAATGTTAAGAAAAAGTAATGAGATAATGATATCAAACACTCATAGCATATATACTCCGAAAGTGATCGAGATATTAAAATATATTCAAGCTAATTTCAAATCAGTGACTTTAGATGTGCTTGCAGATGAATTTAATTATACACCCGACTACATTAGTAAACTAATAAAGAGGCACACAGGTTTATCTTTTACGTACATACTACAAGATATTAAATTTAAAAAAGCAGCTAAAATGCTTCGTTCATCTAATATCAAGATAATTGATGTTTGCTATGCCATCGGTTATAACTCAGTTGAATATTTCTCCAGGAAGTTTAAAGATATATTTGGTATAAGTCCAATGGAATACAGAAAAACGCATATTGAAAATTAGTATTATGCCAGGGTTAAACCAATGATAATGTAGGAATTTGGAATGCAGTTTTACTAGCTTATATGGCTTTGTGTTTGGCAAGTATAAATCCGTGCAGCGCGGAAGTTAAAAACCCTGCAGTGCGGAAGTTAAAATCCATGCACCTCGCTATTTAAACTATTTATTTTTTTTAATGACTACATTCTCTTGAACATTATTCGCCACATAAGCAATTTGTACAGCATATAAAGTGAAAGGGCACAGCTTTTACAAATCCTCTATACGTGGCACAGGTACAAACATATTTCTTCGGCTTGTTCCAACATAATTCTCGGCAGATCCTTTTTCATGACCAGAGTTTGGGTTGTAAAAATTGCTTTTGAAGCCATAATGGCACATTAGTCTCTTAAAGCCATCAGTGACTTATAGTAACAGCAAGCTTTGGTGTTACTACAGTTCGTTATTCGCCGGATATATTGCTTGAGGACATTGTATCTACTGCTGATAGATTGCTATACATGTAATTGGTCTATTTAACAAAGGTCTTGGAGAAAATTCACGTAAAAGAATAATAGCTGCTATTGCTGACATCTTTGGATTAAAAAGCCCGATCCCAACGGACTTTTCAGGAATTCCTGTTGTAAACCCGCAAAACGCCACTTTCTATTACTTCCTTGGTGACAGAGGCGACAATGATATAAATGAGTTGTGGGAATTGTTTGAATATGCATTGCAATATGTAGAAAATCCAACAGGTGACAAACGAGAAACTGTTGGGCGATATTTTGATCTTGCCATGAGCAAAAAAGGCATAGGCAACAGTAAGCTGACCATAGGCCTTTACTGGATTGCACCATACGATTTCATTAGTCTTGACAAACATAACGTTCAATACATATATAAATCAGGTGAATTCCCGGAAGAACACGTTGCATCATTGCCTGAGATTGAAGGGAAAATTCCCTCCGGAAAATACTTTGCAATTGTAAAAAAACTAAAAGAATATGCATTAAGCACGGACAAGTACAAGAGTTTTCCCGAACTATCACATAATGCTTGGCTGTTTTCAAAAGAAAAAGGAAGAGCAATCCGTGACAGCAAAGGAGACGGACTTGCAGATGAGGATGTTAGCACAGTACATTATTGGATATATTCACCTGGTGATAATGCTTCAATGTGGGATGAATTTTACGAGAAAGGTATTATGGGCATTGGTTGGGATGAGATTGGTGACTTGTTACAATACTCAAGTAAAGACGAAATGCAGAAAGCTATGAAAGAAAGGATAGGTCCTAATTTTTCTTTTAGAAATTCGGCCTTGGCAACATGGCAGTTTGTACATGAAATGAAACCTGGTGATATTGTTTTTGCAAAGAAAGGACAGAATCAAATAGTCGGGTGGGGTATTGTTGAAACCGCATACTATTATGATCCTTCTGAAAACGAAGAGTATCCAAATCTTCGAAAAGTCAAATGGAAAGACAAGGGTGAATGGGAACACCCGGGAAAGGCTGTTACCAAGACCTTGACTGATATTACTCAATATACGCAGTATGTTGAAAAACTTCTAGCCCTGTTTGGAAAGGATACCAGTGATGAAGAAATAGAAGCTGTTAAGGTTGAATACCCGACCTACACCGAAAATGATTTTCTCAATGAAGTCTATATGGAGCCGGATACATATTATTCTCTAGTTGACCGTGTCAAAAACAAGATGAATGTAATTCTCCAGGGTCCTCCGGGAGTTGGCAAGACATATGCAGCAAAACGTCTTGCCTATTCCATCATGGGTATCAAGGATCCTGAAAGGGTAATGATGATACAGTTCCATCAAAGTTACAGCTACGAAGACTTTATTGAAGGATACAGGCCTGTCAAGGGTGGAGGTTTTGATATAGAAAAAGGTGTATTTTATGAATTTTGCAACAAAGCGGAGCTGGATCCGGAGAATGAATACTTCTTTATTATAGATGAAATCAACAGAGGCAACATAAGCAAGATCTTTGGCGAGCTTTTCATGTTAATTGAAAGCGACAAACGCGGAAATACAATTCGGCTATTGTATTCCGGAGACGGATTTATGGTTCCTAAAAACTTATACATTATCGGAACCATGAACACTGCGGACAGAAGCCTTGCCATGCTGGATTACGCATTAAGAAGAAGATTTGCTTTCTTCAATATGAAACCTGCATTTGATTACGATGGTTTTAGAGAGTATCGGATTAAGCTGAAATCAGAAAAGTTTGACGAGCTCATAAATTGTGTTGAGAGACTTAATAGCGAGATTGTTGCAGATGATTCGTTAGGAGAGGGGTTCTGTATTGGCCACAGTTATTTCTGCGGCAAAGATGAGATTGACGATTCGGTTTTATCGGGGATTGTGGAGTATGAACTGATTCCTCTTCTTAAGGAGTATTGGTATGATGATCCACAAAAAGTGAAAGACTGGGCGGAGAGCTTGAGGAGAGCAATTAAATGATACCCATTCGGAACATATATTACATGCTGTCTTATGCATTTAGTGTATTGAATAAACAAGGGTATAGGGAATTGGCGACAGAAAGTTTTAAGAATGCCGCAGAACTATGTGCTGCTATTTTGCATATAGGGATTTCTCATCAAATAAAGCGGGGTCTTGGACGGAACTATATTACTGAAACTGAGTCGGTATCCTCTCTTCGCGGCAAAATCGATTTGTCCCAGTCCATAAAAACCCAATCTATACTAAAAAATCAGATGGTTTGTCAATATGACGATTTTTCTGTTAATACATACATGAACAGAATTCTAAAAACCACCATGATGCTTCTTATGCATGCTGACATCAGCAGGATTAGAAAGAAAGAACTTCGTAAAGTTCTTGTGTATTTTGATGCTGTTGATGGGTTGGACGTCAGGAGCATCAACTGGAACCTTCAATTTAACCGGAATAATCATACTTACAGTATGCTTGTGTCCATTTGTTATCTGGTGGTCAAGGGACTTTTGCAAACCCAGTCCGATGGCAAAACTAGACTTATGGAGTTTGTTGATGAAAAGAATATGGCAAGACTTTATGAGAAATTTATCCTGGAATACTACAGAAAGGAGCATCCATATCTTGATGTCTGTTCTTCCAGGATTATGTGGCAGCTTGATGATGACATGAATGCAATGCTTCCCATCATGCAGACTGATATTATGCTTTCCAAAGACGAAAAGATACTGATCATTGAAGCCAAATACTACGCCAGAATTACCAGAAGCCGGTTTGAGACTAAGACGCTTCATTCTAACAACCTATACCAGTTGTTTGCATATGTAAAGAACAAAGAGGCGGAGCTATGCGGAAGGCCCCATGAAGTATCTGGAATGCTGTTGTATGCAAGAACGGATGAAGAGATATTGCCAGATTATGATTACAGAATGAGTGGGAATAAAATTAGTGTTCGTACTTTGGACCTGGGGTGTTCTTTTGAGAAAATCAAAGCACAATTCGATTCTATTGCATATGATTATTTTAGTTAAAATGCTTGCGTCCGGATTTGTGAAAATTATATTGTAGATTTTTATGAATATGTGATATAATTGGATTAATTGGAGGTGAAAGGATGTACAACTTTTCTTGCTAACAGGTATGCACAAAATATAGGGCTTTGTCACAGCGGTTATAGACCGCATGTTTTTGCGTGTAAATAGCAGGAAAGTTGAACATTCTTTACTTGATAAACGTACCTTTTGATTTGGGAAAAAGGGTTGTTTGTGTATTTAAGCCGTAAGAAGTTTGACTTTCTTGCGGCTTGATTTTGTTAGGAGGGATTTTTATGTCACTAATAAACGTTTCAAACCTTACTTTTTCCTACGATGGGAGTTACGACAATATTTTTGAGGATGTTAGTTTTCAAATAGATACGGACTGGAAGCTTGGTTTTATAGGAAGGAATGGAAGAGGAAAAACCACCTTTCTTAAACTTTTGATGGGTGAGTATGAGTATTCAGGAAGCATAAGCGCATCAGTTGAGTTTGAATATTTTCCCTATGAAGTGGAGGATAAAACCCGTTTTACTATTGATGTAATGAATGAAATCTGTCCTGAATGCATGGAGTGGGAAAAGGTAAAAGAATTATCCTTGTTGGATGTTGAAGAAGATATTTTGTACAGACCATTTGCAACCTTGTCTAATGGCGAACAGACAAAGGTTTTGCTGGCATCCATGTTTTTAAGAAGGAATTGCTTTCTCTTGCTTGACGAACCTACAAACCATCTGGATATTGATGCAAGAAGGGTGCTTGTAAATTATCTAAAGAACAAGAAGGGATTCATTTTGGTATCCCATGACAGAAATCTTCTTGATACATGCATAGATCATGTATTATCCATAAACAAAACGAATATCGAGGTGCAGAAAGGCGATTTTTCTTCCTGGTGGGAGAACAAGATGAGGCAGGATAATTTTGAAATTGCAGAGAATAGAAAGCTTGTGGGAGAGATAAAGAGGCTATCGGAGGCTACAAGAAGAAGCGCTGTTTGGGCTCATCGGGTGGAAAAAAGCAAGTATGGGAAAGATGATTCCGGTATAAAGCTTGATAAAGGTTATGTAGGACACAAGTCAGCAAAGGCGATGAAGAGGGCAAAAAATATTGAGGCAAGAAAAATGAAGGCAATCAGTCAAAAGTCAGAGCTTCTTCATAATATTGAAGAATACGACGACCTTAAGATAACGCCTCTTGAATTTTATAAAAGAACCTTGGTTGAAGCAAAGGACCTTGCCATTTTCTATGGCGACAGGATTGTTTTTAGCAATCTGAACTTTGCCATAAATGCAGGCGACAGAGTTGCCCTTGCAGGCAGAAATGGAAGTGGCAAAACCAGTATTCTTAAACTAATTGTTGGGGAGGGAATTCAATATTCAGGCAGCTTGATAGTTGCCAGCGGACTGAAAGTTTCATACATTTCACAGGATACATCATGGCTGTACGGAAATCTTTCTGATTTTGCATATGAAAATGGGATTGATGAAACCCAGTTTAAAACAATACTCAGGAAGCTCGACTTTGGAAGAGAACAGTTTGACAAAGACATAGCGGACTTTAGCGCTGGTCAGAAAAAGAAAGTGCTTCTTGCTAAAAGTCTTTGCGAGCAGGCACACCTTTATGTCTGGGATGAACCTTTAAACTACATTGACGTGTTCTCACGCATGCAGATAGAGAAGTTGATTCTTGAGTATTGTCCGACACTTTTGTTTGTTGAGCATGACGAGGCTTTTAGAAACAACATCAGCACAAAAGTTGTAGAAATTGAGTAATTATTCTTTTGCATGTTGGCCTAAAATTTGGTAATGTATATGTATTATCAAAAAATGGAGTTAGGTGTTATGATGATAGTTTATCCGGAGCACTGCGGTAATTCACCCAAGAAGATTTTGCTTATAGAAATATACAAAGCCATAACGGAAAAAGATGACTTCATACTTGAGCATGTTGCTGAAGATGTCATGTTGGATGTGGTTGGTGTTAAAAAGCTTTTGGGCAAGAAAGAAGTTTTAAACAGTATAAAGAACCTTGTCGACATGGATTTGAGCAAAATAGAAGTTGCGAATGTTATTACCCATGGAAATGTTGCCGCTGTCTACGGATGCTATCATTTTGCCAAAGGAAACTTTGAGTTTTGTGATGTATATGTATTTGGCAGCTTTGGCAAGAAGGCCAAGATAAAGGAGATAAAGAGTTTTCTGATAAATCCGGACAAGCATAATGTGATATAGTAAAACGAAATGAAGAAGGGACTGTGAGATATATGTCGAAGATGCCGGTTTTGTTTGTTGGTCATGGTTCACCCATGAATGCAATTGAAGACAACCAGTTTTCAAGGTCGTGGAAAGAAATTGCAAGGAAGATTCCAAAACCTGAGGCGATTTTGTCCGTTTCAGCCCACTGGTACACAAGAGGTACAAAGATAAACAATGAGGAAAATCCAAAGACCATTTACGACATGTATGGTTTTCCAAGGCCACTTTATGAGATTGTGTATGATTGTCCCGGCTCTCCCACAGTAGCCAAGGTTGTCAAAGCACTGGTTACAAAGGACAGCGAGTATGACAACACTTGGGGAATAGACCATGGGACCTGGTCGGTACTGGTACACATGTATCCCGATAGAGACATACCCGTGCTTCAATTAAGTGTTGATAGAAATGCGCCTCCGGAAGTGCATTACATGATTGGCAAGGAGCTGGGGGCTTTGAGAAACCACAATGTTCTCATATTCTGCAGTGGCAATATTGTTCACAATTTGAGGATGGTAGACTGGAATATGGAGAACAAAGGCTACGACTGGGCATATGAGTTTGACGACTACATCCACGACAATATCATGGATGCAAACCATGACAGGATTATGCTGTATCATCAAGCTGGAGAGTGTGCCAAGTATTCTGTGCCAATTCCTGACCACTATTACCCGCTTCTTTATGCACTTGGTGCATCCAGCAGGAATGATGAAGTTAGTGTATACAACAAGGCATGCGTGCTTGGTTCGGTAACCATGACCAGTTATCTTTGGGAATAGACTTTGATTAAAGGGAGTGTTTTTGGTGGATGTGGAAATTGATTTATCCAATACAATAATTGAAACACAAAGGTTGGTGCTTCGTCCCTGGTTGGAAAGTTACCTTGATGATTTGTATGAGTATGCATCGGTAGAAGGCGTTGGAGAGATGGCAGGCTGGCCGCATCATAAATCTATTGAAGAATCAAGAAATATCTTGCATTTATTCATAGCAGATAAAAATGTGCTTGCCGTTGTATTCAAGGAAAACAACAAGGTTATTGGTTCTTTGGGCCTGCATTACTCATGGGCCAATGAAGAGCATGAATACAAGAACCTTAAGATAAAAGAAATTGGTTATGTTCTTTCTAAAGATTACTGGGGCATGGGCCTTATGCCTGAGGCTGTCAGTGCAGTTATTAAGTTTTGCTTTGACAAACTGAATTTGAATGCTTTGACAGTTGGACATTTTGTAGAAAATATGCAGTCAAGAAGGGTTATTGAGAAATGCGGTTTCAAGATTTATAAGAAAAGTGAATATTATTCGGAACAACTAAAGAAGAGTTTTCAGGACATAAAGTACATATTGATTCGATAAAGAAGAGTTTGGTATAGGTGAGCTATGAAGATATTAAAGGAAATAATGAGAAAGCCGAACGTCAACACAGTAGGCAAAACGATTGCAAGGAACGCTGTAAGAGGAGTTGTTTTAAGAGGAAAAACAATCCTAATGGTGTACTCGACAAATGGTGGTGATTACAAATTTCCAGGCGGAGGTGTCGATGAAGGAGAATCCTTTGAAGAGGCCCTTGTCAGAGAAATTAAAGAAGAATGTGGTACTGAAGTACTGTCTATAAATGAGGAGATAGGCAAGGTTATTGAATATGATATTCCTATTGAAGAGGACTATGATATCTTTAAGAGAATATCATATTACTATTCATGTGATGTAGACTTAAACTTCGGCAAGCAGTCATTGGATGATTATGAGATAGCTCTTGGTCTAATTCCTGTATGGGTTGATATTGATAAAGCTATTGAAGCTAACAAAAAGCTTATGAGGTCCTACCCTTGTCAGGACTGGGTTCCAAGAGAAACATTTATGCTTGAATATGTTAAAGAGAGGTATAACCTTTAATGAGTGACAAGTTTATCAAAACTGCGGTAAACGCAGACCTGGGTGACAAAAGTCCTGAAAGGTGGTGACATGTACGAGCAACTGGGTAAAGTCCATGTCCTGCGAAATTCTGCATGTTGACGGAACAAGGCTCGTGCATGAGATAATTGATATAATAGCCAATTTATTGGGATGGTGTAAAACAAAGGGAAAAGCAGATACTTGAAAGGTATAAAAATGGGAGGATGGGTTGTGGAGTATATTACAGTAAAGGAAGCTGCTGCGAAATGGGGTGTTTCAGAAAGGCGCGTATGTGCCTTTTGTGCGGAAGGTAGAGTGGAAGGAGTAATTAGAAAAGGCAGGTCCTATCTAATTCCTAAAGATGCAATTAGGCCTATAGATAACAGAAGCTACAGGGGAGTATATATACCAAAAAGGTATAAAACACTGTTTGCATCGATTGACAAGATGAAACATGAGACTGTCAGCAGGAACAGGCTGACAAGAAGAGAGATAGTAAAACTGTTGGAGGATTTCCTGGTGGAGTTTACATACAACTCCGTTGCCATGGAAGGGAACAGTTTGACGCTTGAAGAAATCTCACAAGTTTTACAGGGAGTTACGCTTGAAGGCAAACCCTTGAAAGACCAGCTTGAAACTGTTGGATATGGAGATGCAGCAAGATATGTCATGTCTCTTTTAAGCGACAATATTCCTATTTCCGAATGGGTGATTCGTGAGATTCACTCCCTTGTCATGGTTGATAATTATCAGCACAGAGGTGAATACAGAAGCGTAAACATTGCGAGCGAATACAATCATCCAAAGCCTGATCTGGTCCCTGTTATGATGGAAAGGTTGGTTGCTTCACTTGATAAAGGCAGCAGACATCCGATTGAAAAAGCAGTTCTTTTTTACTTGGAATACAGCAGGATACATCCGTTTATTGAAGGTAATGGCAGGACAGGATTCTTGTTACTTAATCTAATGCTTATGCAGGCAGGTTACCCGCCCATTATTATCAAATATGCGGACAAGGAGAAACATATCGACGGTTTGAACCAGTATTTTAACAACACAGATGAATCTCCAATGGTTTTTCTCATAGGTGAATATGTAAGAGATATATTGTGCCAGTACCTCGAAATTTTAAGAGAATAACAAAAAAGTACAAAATATCTGTTATTCTTTAAAAACTCGTGAAAACCGTATGATAGAATTAGGTTTGCATGAGTTTTTGAGGTGATAACTTGAACAAATATTACATAAACAATTGTGAGATTGACTCGATAGATTTGAAATGCCTTGTTGTCAGTAAAGGAGTCAAGGTATCAAAAGAGGTATACAAGAAGTTTTCCAAAACACATAGGTTGGGTATAAATCCTCTTATGTGCAACTCAATGTTTTTATCTGATGGCACAATTGTACAGCTTACTGATATGAGTTTTCATCTTCAGTATTTAACAGGAATACTGTCCTGGGACAATTTAAAACTGCTTAAATATGTTCAGGATTTGGAAACTCCTTTTTCTTTGAAAGTGTACGAAGGTAAACCCACCTTGTTTTACTACTCCGAATTTGTGGATGAGGTAACCAAGCCTGAGGATATGGAGCTGTTTCCTCCTTCTGAATTGGGTTTTTCCTATCTTATGCTGTTTGACGACTACAATAAAGTGGACCTTACTTTGATTCCCTTGAATTGTCTTGAGGAGTATTTGAAAAGAGACAAGCTTGTAACGGTGCTTCTTGACAAGGATAACAGGATAAAGGAGAAGATTATACCAACGGATGAGGAGTATCATATTAGGAAACCTACCATGAGGCAGTTTGATGACTGCTGCAATGAGTTCTGGCATGTGTCCACATATGTTGTTAAAGGACTTATGCGAAGGGAAATACTTTATTCAATAGCTCATCTTGGTATAGTGAGGCGGGAGCTTTTGAGGATGATGTCCTGGAAGGTAGGTCTTGAAACGCACTTTTCTCTTAGTGTCGGTAAGAACTATAAATATTTGAAAAGGTATGTTTCTGATGGTTTGTGGAACAGACTTATGACAACATATAGAATGGATACGTATGAAAACTGCTGGAACTCTTTGTTTACATGTCTCGATCTTTTTCGTGAGGTTTCAAAAGAAGTTGCAGTTAAACTTTGTTTTGAGTATCCAGATAATGATTTCAACTTGACAAAGTATGTAATGGATATGTATAAAGGATATGAATAAAGGCTCTTGGGGGAAGAGCCTTTATTCATCCTTATCCTTATACAGCCCAAAAAGTTTCAGCAATCTTTGCCAAAATGAAAGGGTAGGGGATTTTGGGCTGTCAGGTTTCTCGGAAACTGGTTTTTCAATAGAATCTGTCTTAAGCACAAACTGTACAGAATCTACATTGGTGTTTTTATCGGAAACAAAGGATACGACTTCATCATCTCCTTCGGATATAAGTGAGAGTATTTCTGAAAGCTGTGTATCTATCATGGCAACCAAGTCTTTTGTACCTTCTCTTAGTTGGCCGGTACCTTGTTTGTATTCATTAAGACCTTCTTTTAGTCCTTTTATCCCATTGTTTATAGTTACAGCGGCGCTGTAGATTTCATTTGCAGAAGCGGCTATTGTATTGGCAGAGGATTTGAACTCTGACATGCCTCTTTCAAGCTCCTTGGTTCCGCTGCTAATCTCTCCCACTCCGTTTAAATAGCTTTTTAGACCTTCTGTAAACTGAACAATTTCATCAAGTTTAAGCTTTACTTCTGCAAGTTGTGGTATTGGTGCAAGTATTGCGCTATAGTTTTCAGGGGTAAGAGTTGGCAATCCCATACCTGCAAGCTGCATGTTGACCGTCTCAAAGGTAGCTTGTTGAATTGCCAATGCCCCTGCAAGAAGAGAGTCGTTCTGTTTTGCAAGTTCATTCAACCCATAACTTACTTGAGAAACTCCATTATATATCTCATTCACACTGTCCGGAAGGAGAGATAAACCGTTTTTGAAAGCATTGAGGCCGTCAATATAGCTTTGCATTCCATTTGCCAGATTTGCGGCTCCGTCAAGCAAACCATCTGCACCCTCGTCAAGCAGCCTTATTGCATTAACCAGTTCTGATATTTGTCTTGTAAACTCGCCTGTGTCCACATCCATACCCATGTTAAGGCGTATGCCGTTTATCTGAATCGGATCCATTTCAAAATCCTTGACGGTGGCTGTGACTACAATATCAGCCTCAAAGCCTGGCAAGACCGTGTATGCAAGCTGTTTTTTGCTGCCTGCTTCTGCAACTGTAGCATTTTCACTTTTGATATTTCTGCACAGTCTATTATCAAGCGACAAACTTATTTGCAGGGCATGGTTGTTGAAGAAAACATCATTTACATTTTTATTCTTTTTGACTGTAATATGTATTTTCAAATCACCGCTTTTGCCGCCAAGCTCATCGCCTTTTATCTCCTTGTTGTCAAAATAGTATTTGATGGAGATTACCCAGGGGAGTTCTTTTTTCTTCAAAGTTCCTTGATAGTAGAACTTATCCGAGGACGTGTCTATGGTTATCCTGTCTCCATCCTTATTTATTTTTTCAGAGGAGGTAAGGTTTCTAATCTCTGAATAATTGCCATAGTCCAGTATTTTCCCGCCTTCAAAGATGTTAACTACATGGATTCCCTTTACACTTCCATCAAGGTTGAGAATGCCGTAAACCACTTCTTCTTTGTGTGTTGGTTCATTGTCCGCATTTATTGGGACTGTAGAGGTTAGAAGTATCAGTATGAGAACAAAGGAAAAGAATCTTTTCACTTTAATCACCCTCCATTTTAAACTGGTTTTTCAATGTTGTCTTCATAATTGCCTTGTCAAACAGAACAAGCAAAGCAGGTAATACCAAGGCTACCATGGCAAGGGACAGCAAGGTTCCCCTGCCAACAAGGACGCCAAGGTCATAAATCACGGGTATACTTGTGGTTAAGGCCATGGCAAAACCTGCGCTGGCAAGAATGCCTGCTGAGGTAAGTATGGCAGATACGTTTGTTTGTATGGTTTTGGTCATGGCTTCTTTTTTGCTGAGAGACTTCCTGTTTTCAAGATAACTGTTGGTAAACAGTATGGCATAGTCAACGGTTGCTCCTAATTGAACTGTGCTGACAATGAGGTAGCCTACGTAGCTTAAGGAACTACCCATGAAATATGGTATGGACAAATTTATCCATATGGCAGTTTCAATGGTGAAGAGGAGGATAAATGGAAGTGACAAAGAGCGGAATGTAACGAGGAGTGTTATGAATATTCCAAGTACTGCAATGCCGTTTACCACATTCGTATCGACATCAAGAACATTCTTCATATCGTATAAGGTTGCGCTTTGTCCAGCCAGGTAATGTTCATCGTAATATTTGCCCGCAGTATCTTTAATCGTTTCAACGGTTTTGAAGGTTTCTTTTCCTTCGTCCTTCATGTCGGTGTATATGAGTATTCTTACATAATTGTCTGAGTAGAACTGTTTTGACACATCCTTAGGAACAAATTCCTGAGGAATTTCAGCGCCTACATAAGTTGAATAAGAAACCACGTTTGTAACATAAGGCATCTTATCAAGTTCGCTTGCGAGTTCTGACTCTTTGCCCGGATTTTCTTTTGGTACGAGCAAGGAAAAAATGTTTTCATCGCCAAATTCTTTGTTGATAAGGGTTGTATCTCTTTTTATGCGGTCA
>LSQX01385973.1_pt1 | contig 17502 bp, 16 predicted proteins | sample 654561 | NCBI WGS metagenome assembly LSQX01 (sample SAMN04489861, study PRJNA283612) | anaerobic digester metagenome | isolation source: 4 biogas reactors fed with cattle manure at either 37C or 55C with and... | place: Denmark: Kongens Lyngby | collected 2014
TGGCTCAGCAATCGCAAATATCTTTTATAAAAAAAGACAAAAATAACTCTATGAATTCACAGAGTAACTTGTGTTGCTGATAATCTTGCTGACTATCATCCAATACCACAAGCACCCACACGAATTGCTTGATTAAAATGTTAAAGAACTGTTCAGAAGCTTTGCGCTAAGTGCGTCGCTGCATCTGAGGTGGCGTATTATAGACCCGCCTGACCGGTTGTCAACATCTTTCTGCACTTATTTTCGTAAGCCAAATGAATTATTTGCACCCGGACGACCATCCTACAGGACCGCGAAAAACTGTCAACTGGTGTTTTCACTTATTACTTACATAGAGCCCTTCCGCGTTGTTCTGCTAGAATGCGCTAAATTATTTTGTTGTTGCTTTTTTCAATAGTACTGCCCGCAACCTTGTTGATGCATAACGTTTCTAGGCAATTTTATGACTATTCCCATCAGTCTTTTGACCACTGTTGCAGCCATCTATATGGCTATTTTATTCGCCATTGCATTTTATGGTGATCGTCGCAGCAAACCGGTGCATCCAAAACTGCGCGCTGCTATATATAGTCTCTCACTAGCTGTTTACTGCAGTAGCTGGACTTTTTTTGGCTCCGTTGGTCAAGCAGCTAATCAGATTTGGTCTTTTTTACCCATTTATCTTGGCCCTATCTTGCTGATGGTCTTTGCACCCTGGGTCATCAAAAAAATGGTGATTATCAGCAAGCAAGAAAACATCACCTCTATTGCCGACTTTATTGCAGCTCGTTACGGCAAATCACAAAAGCTTGCTGTGTTTATTACTCTTACCTGTGTCGCGGGCGTTCTGCCGTACTTAGCACTGCAGCTAAAAGGTATCGTTCTTGGCGTTAACCTGCTCACTGGTGAAACCGGTCATATAAACAATCTTTTCAGTCAAGATACCGCTCTAATCGTTACTGTCGTACTGGCTTCGTTCACTATTTTATTTGGTACTCGCAAACTCGATGTAACCGAACATCATCGCGGCCTGATGTTTGCGATTGCTTTCGAGTCGCTGGTCAAGCTGCTGGCATTTATCGTCATCGGCCTATTTGTAATTTATGGCCTATACGATGGCGTTGCGGATTTATGGCGTAGCGCACAAGAATCACCTGTGCTTGAGGATTACTGGGACACTAGAACCAACTGGCCGCACATGATTGTGCAAACCTGTGTCGCCATGATGGCCATTTATACGCTGCCAAGACAGTTTCACGTCACCGTGGTAGAAAACAATGCCACCTCTGATTTACGTATTGCCCGCTGGGTGTTTCCCATTTATTTACTGATTGTGGCGCTATTTATTATCCCCCTGGCATTAGCCGGACAGATGAGGCTTCCCAGCACTGTATTACCTGACACTTTTGTGATTAGCCTACCGCTTGCTGAGGCGAGTCCTAAGTTAGCCATTTTGGCATTTTTAGGTGGTGCCTCTGCAGCCACAGGCATGGTGATTGTTGCAACCGTTACTATTTCTATAATGATTTCCAACCACATTCTTCTGCCATTACTTCTACGCACCCGTACGACTGACCACCCATTTGAAGCCTTTCGTTATTGGATGCTCACTGCGCGCAGGCTGAGCATCATTATCATTTTACTGCTTGCTTACCTGTGTTACAGACTGTTGAGCCCGAGCGCCAGTTTAGCCGTCATTGGACAAATTGCTTTTGCAGCTATTACACAGCTAGCACCGGCCATGATTGGCGCACTGATATGGAAGCAAGCCAATCGCCAAGGTGTATTTTCCGGATTAATAACAGGCGTTGCTGTTTGGGGCTACACGCTAGTCTTGCCGCTTATTGCATCAGGGATGAGCTGGTCTTTAGCGCGCTTCCCAGGGCTTGAGTGGCTTAATAACGGCCCGCTTACCAGCTTTATTGATCCGCATACGCTGGCAGTAACGCTCTCATTGGGCAGTAACTTTATTGTTTTCGCTTTGGTTTCATTATTTTCTCGCACACGCGTATCCGAGCACTGGCAAGCCAACCGGTTTATTGGCTTGCATGTCGGCAACAAATCGCCATTAAGTGTGCAAGTAAACGACCTTTTAACATTGGCTGGTCGCTTTGTCGGCAATGATCGCGCCAGACAAAGCTTTATTCGTTTCGCTTACAAACAAGGCAAGGGCTTTAATCCAAACGATACCGCCAGCAGCGAATGGATTGCCCATACCGAACGCCTGCTTACTGGGGTTTTAGGTGCTTCCTCCACCAGAGTAGTGGTTAAAGCGGCTATTGAAGGGCGTGAAATGCATGTTGAGGATGTAGTCCGCATAGTTGGCGAAGCCTCAGAAGCCTTGCAATTTAACCGTACACTTTTGCAAGGTGCCATCGAGAACATCACCCAAGGTATCAGCGTAGTCGATCGCTCATTGCGTCTCGTGGCGTGGAATAGAAGGTACTTAAAGCTGTTTGATTATCCCGAAGAACTCATCACAGTTGGTCGTCCTATTGCAGACATTATTCGCCATAACGCAGAAAAAGGGCTTTGTGGTCCCGGCGATGTAGAGACTCATGTTAGTAAGCGTTTGTACTGGATGCGTCAAGGCACTGCTCACACCTCTGAGCGTATGTTTCCTAATGGTCGCGTGATTGAGCTGATCGGTAACCCTATGCCCGGCGGCGGCTTCGTTATGAGTTTTACTGATATCACGGCTTTCCGTGAAGCTGAACGCGATTTGAAAATAGCCAACGAAAGCCTTGAACAAAGAGTCAGTGAGCGCACCAAAGAGCTATCAGAGCTCAACCTCGCCTTAATTGAAGCCAAACGCTTAGCCGAAGATGCCAACCAATCCAAGACTCGATTTTTGGCCGCCGTTAGCCATGATTTAATGCAGCCCTTAAATGCGGCAAGGCTCTTTTCTGCGGCTTTATCACACCAAGATTCACTACCCAAAGAGGTTATAGAGCTGGTACAAAATCTAGACAACTCGTTAGGCTCTGCCGAAGATCTTATTAGCGATCTGCTTGATATTTCACGCATTGAGAGCGGCCGCATCACAACCCATGTGCAACCTTTTGCTTTAGAGCCTTGGTTAGATGCCTTAGGCGCTGAGTTTAATGTTTTAGCTCAGCAGCAAGGCATAGACTTCCGCTTACGCACCAGCAAGCTTTTGGTTAACAGTGACGCCAAGCTGTTAAGACGCATAGTCCAAAACTTTCTCACCAATGCGTTTCGTTATGCTCAAGGGCAGGTTTTGCTCGGTGTTCGCCGCCGTGGCGAAATATTGCGTATAGAGGTTTGGGACAAAGGGCAGGGTATTCCAGAAGATAAACTGCAGTTTATATTTGAAGAGTTTAAACGCCTAGACAGCCATCAGACACGGGAAGAAAAAGGCTTAGGGCTTGGGTTGGCTATTGCAGATGGTTTATGTCGCGTATTAAACCATAAACTAGAAGTGCAATCCTGGGTTGGCAAAGGCAGCGTATTTAGCATTAGCGTACCTATCTTCCGCGGCAAGCTCCCTAGTAACGTAACAACAACGACCAGCTCAAACAGCAATACAGCGATGCAAAATCTTAATGTGCTTTGTGTTGATAACGAAGAAAGTATTCTTATCGGCATGCACAGCTTACTAACGCGTTGGGGTTGCAGTGTATATACAGCTCGCAACCGTGATGAATGCCAAACCTTGCTCGAAGCCGGTTTGCAGCCTGACATTGTATTAATTGATTACCACCTGGACCATGGTGAAACAGGTATTAACTTAATGCATTGGCTACAGCAGCAGCTTGATAATACAGACTTGCCCGGAATCGTTATTAGCGCTGATGGCCGCGATGAACTAATGAAGCGTGTACAGGAAGCTGGCTTAGACTTCTTATCTAAACCGGTTAAACCGGCGGCTTTGCGTGCGCTGATAAATAGATTTTTGGCTTAACAAAAAAAGGCGACCGAAGTCGCCTAAATTGCCTTGCGTGCCCTGCTTTAAAAAGACTTACTCTTGTCCGTCTCCAGCCTTTTTAACAAAAATCCAGAATGCCACTAAAAAAGCAACCATTAAGAGAACTGTTCCAGCACCCGCAAATACAACAACATCCATAAACATAATTCGCTCCTACGCCCGAGTAATTTCAGGTAAAAGATAGGTTAGGCGCGCCATGCGCTTATTGACTAGGATCAACAGAGCATCTGTTACCAAGTAATGCTGCAAAATTAATAGGTTAGAGCACACGCAAGCCAAAGTGTTTACACCTTAATATCAATCCATAATCCGCGTCTCGACATTCCTTTAGTCTTTTTGCTCTCAGGGTCTGTTTCTTCGCCTTCCTCTGAAGACCGCTCTTGTGCCTGCTGTTTTTGGCGCCGCCTTTGTTCTTCGCGTAGACGCTCACGCACCTCTTCACTATTATTTTGCATAGCAACATCGCCTGTTTCAGAATTATTCTGCGGCGGAACTACAGGCGGCACGTCTGGACGCTGTTTAACAGCATCTTGCTGTGCCGTAACAGGCACCAAGCCTTGCGGTATCGGGGGAAGCATTTAACACCTCCAAACAGGGACCAAGTACTAAGCAAATACACTCTATGTGTGACCCTACTATTAAACAATCGTGCCCTGAAAGCTAGTATCCGTTAACATACCCTCTTTTTAATTTCCGCACGGAGAACAGCATGCCTCAGCAGTATCAACCCGGACAACGTTGGATCAGTGACAGCGAGGCCGAACTTGGCCTTGGTACTGTACTAACCTGTGACGGACGTTTACTGACTCTTCTATACCCTGCCAGCGGGGAAACACGTCAATACTCGCAACGTAACGCACCCTTAACGCGCGTGCGCTTTGTGCCCGGCGATGAAATCAGCCACTTTGAAGGTTGGCACATGATCGTTCACGAAACAGAAGAGCATGAAGGCCTACTCATCTATCACGGTTTCAACCAAAACAACCAAGCCTGCTCCTTGCCGGAAACCGAACTCTCTAATTTTATCCAGTTTCGTCTTGCCAGTGATCGCTTGTTAGCTGGACAGGTTGATCCATTACCTTGGTTTAACTTGCGCTACCAAAGCTTGCTGCATCGCAGCCAACAGCAACAGTCTGAGCTCTGGGGTTTGGCAGGCGTACGCGCCCAGCCTATTGCGCACCAACTGCATATTGCCCAAGAGGTTGCTGACCGTGTAGCACCTAGGGTTTTATTGGCTGATGAAGTGGGGCTAGGCAAAACGATTGAAGCGGGACTTATCATCCACCGTCAGCTTTTGTCTGGCCGCGCCAGTCGAGTATTACTTATCGTTCCTGAAACTCTAGTGCACCAATGGCTGGTGGAACTGCTACGACGCTTTAACTTATCGGCCAGTATTTTTGACGAAGAGCGACTACTGGCTTGCGATGCGGACAACCCTTTCGAGGATGCACAGATTGCGTTGATGTCACTTGACTGGATTGTTGAAAACCGCGGTGCCCAACAGTCTTTACTGGCTGCCCACTGGGATATTCTGGTAGTAGATGAAGCGCACCACCTACGTTGGCATCCAGAGCAAGCCAGCCCTGCATATCAACTTGTTGAACAGCTGGCTCAGCGTATTGCCAGCGTTTTACTGCTCACAGCCACTCCTGAGCAACTCGGTCAAGAAAGCCATTTTGCGCGCTTGCGTTTGCTCGACCCAGTGCGCTTCCATGATCCAACCGCCTTGCAACAAGAGAGCCAGCACTACCGTACCATCGCTGATGCCGTCACTGAGTTGCTTGAACAACAACGGCTCTCCAGTAACAACCAGCGGGTTATTGAAGAGTTTTTAGGTGAGAGCGAGCGCGTATTGGTGCAGGCCGCCAGCCAAGGTGTCAGCGATGCTGTACAACGCTTAATTCGTGCGTTGTTGGACCGCCATGGTACTGGCCGCATACTGTTTCGCAACACGCGCGCCACATTGCGCAACTTCCCTGAACGGATACTGCACCCCAGTCCTCTGTCTTTGCCTGAAGTTTATAAAGTGGACAATACCACCCTTAAAGGCCAGCTTTACCCTGAGCTGTTTTTCCAGTCACAACAAGCGCAAGGAGATAAAGAACGCTGGTGGCAATTTGACCCTAGGATCGACTGGTTAATCGCTCTGCTAAAAAACCTCAAGCAGGAAAAGGTACTGCTGATTTGTGCCAGCTCTTACACAGCGCTGGATCTTGAAGAAGCTCTACGCATTCGCACAGGTATCGCCGCCACTACTTTCCATGAAGGCATGACCATTGTTGAGCGCGATCGCGCTGCTGCGTGGTTTGCAGATGAAGAGTACGGTGCCCAGATTCTTTTATGCTCAGAAATCGGCAGTGAAGGCCGCAACTTCCAGTTCAGCCACCATTTGGTGCTGTTTGATTTACCGCAGCACCCTGACTTGCTCGAGCAGCGCATTGGTCGCCTAGATCGTATCGGCCAGAAACACCCCATTGAAATCCATGTGCCCTACTTTACTCACAGCGCCCAACAACGCCTGCTGGATTGGTACCACTTGGGGCATAACGCGTTTTTATCTACCAGTCCCACCGCGCAGACATTGGAGGAGCGTTATCAAGACGTCCTCCTGCCCTTACTGCAAAACCCCACTAAAGATGAAGAAGCTTGGCTGCAACTCATCGACGAGGTCAAACAAGCTCGACTTGAGCTTAGCGATGAAATGCAAAAAGGCCGTGACCGTTTATTAGAAATCAACTCCAATGGTCTGGGTAATGGTGAGCGCTTTATTGAGGCAATCCATCAGCAGGAACGCAATTTCGATCTGCCCATCTATATGGAACAGCTATTCAATGCGTTTGGTATCGACAGCGAAGATCATTCAGACAACGCCTTTATTTTACGTCCTAGCGAAAAAATGCTCGATGCCAGCTTCCCGCTGGGCAATGACGAAGCCGTAACCATTACCTACGACCGCGAACTGGCCTTAGCTCGTGAAGACATGCAGTTCATCACTTGGGAGCACCCCATGGTACAAGGCGGTATGGATTTAGTTCTTTCCGGCTCCATGGGTAACACAGGCGTTGCGCTACTCAAAAACAAAGCCATTCCAGCCGGTACAGTGCTGGTTGAGCTGATCTTTGTTAGTGAGGTCATAGCGCCCAAGCATCTACAGCTGTCTCGCTATATGCCAGCGACCATTTCCCGCTGCCTGCTGGATGAAAAGGGACGCGATCTGGCCGATAAAGTCAGCTTCAGTACACTTAATGAACAGCTAGCATCAGTGCCACGCGCCAGTGCTGCCAAGTTTGCCCGCGCACAACGCGAACAACTTGTGCCACTACTCGATACTGCGGAAAAACAAATGCTCGTGCAGCATCAAGAGCGCACCCAGCAGGCCCGCACGGCATTTAGCAATGCACTGACTGATGAAATCAACCGTCTCAGTGCTCTACAGAAGGTCAACGCCAACGTGCGTGATGATGAAATCAACACCCTAAGAAAGCACCTAGACGAAGGCTTAGCGCTGCTAGACAAAGCCGTTGTTAGACTCGAGGCTGTGCGTGTGCTGGTGGCAGGATAATCAGATTGGCAGCGCAGCTCGTCAGTCCACCAAGCGCGAACTGACGAGCTGCCTTACCAGTGTTACTTGATATAGGTAAAACATCCATGCAGGAACAGTATCAGCTCAGTCCTATTGGTCACGTGCAATCTTGTTTTGCGGAAAAGTTTGCCATCCCACGTCAACCTGCTTTAGCTCCTGCTGCACAGGGGCGCATTATATTGCTCCCGCCTTACAACCAAGCGCAAGCATTGGCTGGCTTAGAGAAAGTTAGTCATATCTGGGTAATTTTTGTATTTCATCAGGCGCTCAATCAGCAGCATCGGCTGCAAGTGCGCCCTCCCCGCTTAGGTGGTAACCAGCGCATTGGCGTGTTTGCCAGCCGTGCCAGCCACAGGCCCAACAGTATCGGCCAATCGGTGGTTCGCCTTGATGCAATTACAGCGGAGGGTCAGTTGCTCATTTCCGGCTTAGATCTGCTCGATGGCACGCCTGTATTGGATATCAAACCTTACATTCCCTTCGTTGATACCGTGCCCAATGCCTACAATCACATCGCTGAACAACCACCACAGTTGATACAGATAGACTGGACGCCACAGGCAAAGGCGCAAGCCCAACAACATGCTCAGCGGCTTGCGCAGCCACTACTCGAATTGATTGAGCAGTGTCTGGCGCAAGATCCTAAACCTGCTTACCAGCAACCTGACTCCACACGTCATTATGGTGTGTGCTTTTATGACATCAATGTCACTTGGCATTATCCCAGCGCCGATCGTATTTGCGTATTGAATGTTGAGCAAAACAACTCAATCAGTCACTAACACCCCATCTTCTAAACGCCATACCGCCTGCATTTGCGCCGCCAGATCGGGATCGTGGGTGACCACCAAAAAACTTGTGCCTAAAGACTCGGATAGCTCAAGCATCAATGCTTGAATTTTTTGTGCTGTACTGCGATCAAGGTTTCCGGTGGGCTCATCAAGCAACACCAGCTCAGGACGGTTGACCAAAGCTCGCGCAATTGCCACGCGCTGACGTTCCCCGCCAGACAACTCTGAAGGCTTGTGATTGATACGATGTTGCAAGCCTACACGCTCCAGCAGCTTGATAGCACGCTCACGCGCTTCTACTATCGGGGTAGTGCCTATCAACAACGGCATGCAGACATTTTCTAAAGAGGTAAATTCAGGTAGCAAATGGTGAAACTGATACACAAAGCCTAATGCTCTATTTCTGAGCAAGCCTCGTTTGCGCTCTGACAAAGCCGACAGCTCTTCACCTGCCAACCACACGCTGCCAGAAGTGGGTATATCCAAACCAGCCAGCATATTCAGCAAAGTGGTTTTACCCGAACCGGAACTACCCACAATAGCAATACGCTCACCTGCATGTAGTTTTAAGTCCACCTGCTTCAATACGGACACAGCTTCCGGCCCTTCTTGATAGGTTTTTATCAGCTGCCGACACTCTAAAACCACTGACTTACTCATAACGCAAAGCCTCCGCAGGTTGCGTACGTGACGCGCGCCACGCCGGGTAAAGCGTAGCTAAAAAACTCATGCCAAGTGCGGCTGAGCAAATCAGCGTGACGTCCTCCCAACGTAACTCGGAAGGCAAATAACTAATAAAGTACACATCTGAGCTTAAAAACTGATGACCCAACAGGGACTCCAAGGCAGCCACCCACGCGGTGACATTCAACGCTGAAATAACACCCAGCACACCGCCAATTAGAGTTCCCACCACACCGATTAAGGTTCCCTGCACCATAAACACGGCCATAATTTGTCTGGGTGAAGCACCCAATGTACGTAGAATTGCGATATCCGCTTTTTTATCCGTAACCACCATAACCAGCGTCGAAATAATATTAAACGCCGCCACCGCGACAATCAGTAGCAGCAATAAGCCAATCATGGTTTTTTCCATTTGAATGGCTTGAAATAGATTGCCATGGCTGCGCGTCCAGTCGCGGGGACGCAAATCCTTATCCGCTATCGTATTGGTTATTTCCCATGACACACGCGGTGCATCAAATAAATTATTCAGCTTTAAGCGAATACCTTCCACCTGCTGCACCTGCCAGCGAGACAAGCGCGCTGCGTCTTCAATATGAATAAGCGCCATAGAGCCATCAAGCTCTGCGCCCACCTTAAAAATACCCTGTACAGTAAAACGTTTCAGCCGAGGAAACACACCCGCCGGAGTGATTGAGGCCTCAGGCAAAATAAACGTGATTTTATCGCCGACATTCACGTTAAAACGTCGGGCAATAATTTCACCGATCACCATCCCAAACTCGCCGGGCTGTAAATTGTCTAACTGACCAGCAACCATATGCTGATTAATAATCGAAACGTCTTTCTCCGCTTCTGGCAATACACCGGTAACCAGCACTGGTTGTACATTACCTGTATGCGTCAACATGCCCTGTAACTGGGTAAAAGGAGCAATGGCCTGAACGTCTTTGTGTTGAGAAACCTGTTTGCCTACAGCGCGCCAATCATCCAAAGGCGTATAAGAGCTCACGGTCGCGTGGGGCACCATACCCAAAATTCGCGTGCGCAACTCACGGTCAAAGCCGTTCATAACAGACAACACCAGAATCATGACCAGTACGCCCAGTGCTAAACCAATCATTGAAGTCAGTGATATAAAAGAGATAAAGTGATTACGTCGTTTGGCGCGCGTATAACGCATGCCTATGAATAGTGACAAGGGTCGAAACATAATGGATTTAATTCACATAATATAAGGGTCGGTTAGCAGTTTTGCCTACTTGGCTCTAAACTCTAGCTGCCATTTTATTGCTGGATACTTGGATCAAACATGTCAAAGCAAGATAAAACAGAGCGTCGCGAATACTATCGTATTCACGACGAAATCGCACTGCAAATAAATACCGACTACTCAGATTTCGTTAATGAGTCTTCGCTGTTTAATTTGCTCAACGAACTATATTTGCTTGAGCATGAAGCACAGCCTTTGTTGCGCGCCATCAGCGAACAACAGCGTACACTGGTTAACTATTTAAAAATAACCAACAAACGTATTGATCTACTGGCACAAGCTCTAGCACAGAACCTACTTAAAGACTTCCCCAAGCCTCAGCAAACCACCCTATCAGAGGGGGGATTATCTTTTTTTAGTCATCAAAGCTTTAACCAGGGGCAAACCCTGTATTTAAAGATGCTGCTGCTGCCGCAAGCTTTAGCCCTGCAGCTAACAGCCACCGTGGTTGGCACCCGTAAAAAACCAGACGGTCGTCTAAAAACAGCCGTCACCTTTGTTGATTTAACCGAGTCGCAGCGCCAAATTTTGGCACGTCACATTTTGCAAAAACAAGCCCATGAACGCCGTCAAGCATTACTAGAGGAGAATAGCTGACATGCGCACCTTATTCTTAGCTCTAACTGTGGCTCTCGCTAGCTACAGCGTACACAGCCAAGCAGACACCCTAAGAATCCCTATTAATCAGCAAGGTTCTCAAGTAGATAGCAACCTGCCAATCTTTGGTGAGAGTCAACAACGGGTTTTATCCGTGCACGGGCAGCCGGCTAAACGCCACCCAAGCATTGGTCAGCCGCCCATTACCCGTTGGGACTATGCGGATTTTTCAGTATATTTTGAATATACGACCGTGATTAACAGTGTGAAACACCACAAACCAAAAGTAGCTCATTAATAATGCTGGTATATGGACATCGCGGTGCTAAAGGAATAGCTCCGGAAAATACCCTAGCCGGTTTTCGCCACTGCTTAGAGGCAGGAGTTACACGTTGCGAACTTGATTTGCAGTTATCTTTAGACGAACAGCTCATTGTTTTCCATGATAACAACTTAAAACGCCTAACCGGGCGTAGAGGCAAAGTTAAACACAAAACAGCCGCCGAACTGCAACACTACAGTATTCGTGATACCGCATTAAACTGGCCTACAACCTGCCCCATCCCAACTCTGGCGCAGCTATTTGCATGCTATGCATTTGACCACTGGCAGCTTGAGGTTAAACCGCTGTCTCGCAAAAAATCGGTAATCGCAATCAAGGCTATTGCACGCTTAGTAGAGCAATTTGAACTGCAAGATAGGGTCACTATCACCAGCAGCAGCGCTCAGGTATTAAAAGCCGCACAACATTACGCTCCTCATATCAGCAGAGGGCTTGTGGCTGAATACGGCTGGCTAGACCCCATTAAAACTGCTATGCGCTACCAATGCTCATTGCTGGCACTGAATTGGACTTTATGTACAGAACAGAGAACCCAAAAGGCCAAAGCCGCTGGTCTGCATCTTTCTGTGTGGACGGTAAACGAGCCCAAGCTGATGCTTAGGCTCGCTCAGTACGGAGTAGACAGCCTGATTACAGACTTTCCCGGTTTGGCCAGCGCCACCCTTGGGAATTACTAAACAATGCCTCAAAAGTAGCTCCGACCAGCTCAGGCCACTGACCGGAGCTGGTTAAAAAAGCCGGTTTAGGCCATCGTATGAGGCGACACGATAGGCTTCAGCCATAGTCGGGAAATTAAAGGTCGTATTAATGAAGTATTTAATAGAGTTAGCTTCTCCGGGCTGATTCATAATGGCTTGACCAATATGCACAATTTCCGAAGCCTGATAACCAAAACAGTGCACACCGAGCAACTCAAAGGTTTCACGATGGAAGAGTATCTTCAACATACCGGTGGTTTCACCTGAAATCTGTGCGCGCGCCATGCTCTTAAAGAACGCCTTACCCACTTCATAAGGTACTTTATCCTGCGTCAGCTCCTGCTCGGTTTTACCGATAGAGCTAATTTCAGGAATGGTATAAATGCCGGTCGGCACATCATCAACAAAATGCCAGCTACCGTCATCAATAATGTTGCCTGCCGCAGAACGTCCTTGGTCATAGGCCGCACTGGCAAGGCTTGGCCAACCAATCACGTCTCCGGCGGCATAGATATTTGGCACTTCAGTGCGGTAATACTCATCCACTGGGATTTGACCACGGCTATTGGCGCTTAGGCCGACGTTTTCAAGACCAAGCTGATCAGTGTTACCCGTGCGACCATTACACCAGAGGAAACCATCGGCTTTGATTTTCTTACCGGACTTAAGGTGCAAAATGACGCCGTTTTCAACCCCTTCAACACGGTCATACTCTTCGTTGTGACGAATAAGCACGTTGTTGTTACGCAGGTGATAGCTTAGCGCGTCAGAAATTTCGCGATCCAAGAAGTTAAGTAGCTGGTCGCGCGTATCAATCAAATCCACCAGTACGCCCAAGCCGCTGAATATAGAAGCGTACTCACAACCAATCACACCCGCACCATAAACAATCAAACGACGAGGCGTGTAACCTAAAGTTAAAATCGTATCGCTGTCATAAATGCGGGGGTGGTTAAAATCGATACCCGCAGGACGGTAAGGACGCGAACCTGTCGCAATGATCACCTGATTGGCGACCAACTTTTCCACACGACTCGGACCAACCACATCAACACTATGCTCATCAGCAAAGCTGGCTGTACCAAAGTACACATCTATACGGTTACGCGCGTAATAATTGGTACGCGAAGCTACCTGACGCTCAATGACGCTCTCTGCACTTTTTAATACGTCTGGAAACGAAAACCAACGCGGCTCACCGATCTGACGGAACATAGAGTTGGTGTTAAAACGTAAAATTTGGCGCACCGAATGACGCAACGCTTTGGAAGGTATAGTGCCTAAATGGGTACTATTACCGCCTACTACTCCTCGGCTTTCTACTACTGCAACTTTGCGCCCTGCTTTCGCCGCATTCATCGCTGCCCCTTCACCCGCAGGACCTGAACCGAGAATTACTATGTCATAGTTATATACAGCCATTTAGACTCCTTGAATACCGAAGCTTTGCTCGGCACTTATATTTTTATATACCAACTATTTTGTTTTTGCAGCATCGTATGCCAAGTCAACTGCAGGAGAGGCCTGGATATCGCTATTCGCTTCTTCACATTTCTCGCGCACACCACCACAAATAGAACACTCTTTTTCAATACCCAGACTGGCAATACCGCCGCACGAGCCGGCAATCGGCTTACGCCCAGCCAATACACCTGCAGCCAGCCCAATAAAAACCAGCAGCATCACTGCAAAAACCACAAAAAACATCGTTAAAAAGCTCATGACTACTCTCCTTCTGGGAAACGCTCTGTAAACTTTGGACTGCTATAAGTCACAAAAGTATCCCCTTCGCGCACCACAAATAAAGCAGCCACATCGTGCTGCTTGGAAAACTCCATCCCCTCATCCAAACCTAACACTAACAACACAGTACCTAAAGCATCTGCCACTAGAGCAGAACGGTCAATAACGGTTACTGCCGCTAGGTTATGGGCTACAGGAGCACCTGTTTTGGGGTTGAGCGTGTGAGAAAACCGTATTCCGTCTTCTTCAAAATAATTGCGATAGTCACCTGAGGTATTCACACCCCAACCATCTAGCTCTAAAATCCGCTGAACGACGCGCTCGCCATTATCTACTGGCTGCTCAATGGCGATACGCCAAGGCGAGCCATCATGCTTTTTGCCTTTGGCAATTATCTCACCGGTCACTTCAATTAAATAACTAGAAATACCTAACTCTTCAAAGCGCTTACCAATGCGATCAACCGTGTAACCAGCAGCGATACTGTTTAAATCGAGCTTTAAGTCACGCTCTTTACACAGTTCATTCCCTTTAATACTTAAATATTGATAACCCATACCGTGCTTTGCTTCATTTATTTCTTCTTCAGTAGGAATACGTTTACCGCGGCTGTTAGGGCCAAATCCCCAAGCATTTAATAAGGGTTCAATGGTGATATCAAACTGGCCGTCACTTAATTCGGACAGCTCATTTGCATAGCTTATCAATTCCAGCACAGGCCTTGGCATCACTGCACAGCTGCCAGCGGGCAATTGATTAAATTTGGATAGATCTGAATCTAGACGATAGGTCGACATCTGACGGTCAACCTCATCAAGTATCGCTTGAACGGCAACACCCGCTGCATCTGCAGCAGGCGTTCCAGAGTTTGAAACATACTTGATGGTATAGGTGCTGCCCATGGTGGGGCCTGTGAGCACCTCAACGCGCTCAGCAGGTTGACACCCACTAAGCGCGATAGAGATTGATGCTAAAGACGCGCCCCATAACAGGTTGCGCAACATACTAACCTCCAAAGTCATCCAACAAGATGTTTTCAGGCTCAACACCTAAATCCTGCAGCATTTTAATTACCGCCGCGTTCATCATCGGCGGTCCACACATGTAGTACTCACAGTCTTCGGGTGCAGGATGATCTTTCAAGTAGTTTTCAAGCAGCACGTTATGAATAAAACCAGTGAGTCCAGTCCAGTTATCTTCAGGCAAAGGATCGGATAATGCCAAGTGCCAGGTGAAGTTTTCATGATCTTTTGCGAGCTGATCATATTCATCCACATAGAAGGCTTCGCGCACTGAGCGCGCACCGTACCAGAAGCTGATCTTACGCTTAGAGTTCAAGCGCTTAAGCTGGTCAAAGATATGCGAGCGCATTGGCGCCATACCCGCACCACCACCAATAAAGACCATTTCAGCATCAGTGTCTTTAGCAAAGAAGTCACCGAACGGACCGTAAACAGTCACTTTATCGCCCGGCTTTAAGCCAAACACCCATGACGACATAATGCCTGGAGGAATATCATCACGACCAGGCGGTGGTGTTGCAACACGAATGTTGAACTTAACTATACCCTTTTCATCTGGGTAGTTAGCCATCGAGTACGCACGAATAGTGGTTTCTTTAACGTCTGACACATAGCGCCAAATATTAAACTTATCCCAGTCTTCGTGGAATTCTTCTTGAATATCAAAATCTTTGTAGTTGATTACGTGCGGCGGACATTCCAACTGCACATAACCACCTGCGCGGAAGTTAACATCTTCACCTTCAGGCAAACGCAAGGTTAACTCTTTAATAAAGGTCGCTACGTTAGGGTTAGACTCAACCACGCACTCCCACTTTTTAACCCCAAATACTTCTTCTGGGATTTTGATTTTCATATCCTGCTTAACAGATACCTGGCATGACAAACGCCAACCTTCTTGACCTTCACGACGAGTAAAGTGACTGGCTTCGGTGGGTAGCATTTCACCACCCCCCTCAAGTACCTGACAATCACACTGACCACAGGTACCACCACCACCGCACGCGGAAGACAAGAAAATATTGTTTGCTGCTAGAGTTTGCAGCAGCTTACCGCCTGCCGGAACAGTTACGGTTCGCTCACCATTAATTAAAATGCTCACATCGCCGCTGGAAACCAGCTTGGCACGGGCAATCAAAATAATCACCACCAAGGTCAAAACAATGGCGGTGAACATTCCGATCGCAAGAAATACTTCGAAACTCATCACTCGCTACTCCTTAGAGTTGTACGCCGGAGAAAGACATAAAGCCCAACGACATCAGACCAATGGTGATAAAGGTAATACCTAACCCTTGCAGTCCATCGGGCACATCACTGTATTTCAGCTTTTCACGAATGGCTGCTAAGAGGGCAATAGCTAAAGCCCATGAAATACCAGAGCCGATACCATAAACCACACTTTCAGGCAGGTTATAGTCACGCTCAACCATGAACAATGAACCAGCCATGATGGCGCAGTTCACTGTAATCAGGGGCAAGAACACACCTAGCGCGTTATAAAGCGAAGGCACAAACTTATCCAATAACATTTCAAGGATTTGAACAATAGCTGCAATTACACCGATATAGCTCAACAAGCCCAAGAAGCTTAGATCAACTTCTGGCAAGCCAGCCCAAGCCAGCGCACCGTCTTTGAGCAAGTAGGTATATATCAGGTTGTTAGCCGGCACAGTAATGGTTTGCACCACAACTACCGCAATACCCAAACCAATAGCTGTTTCGACCTTCTTAGAAATAGCAATGAAGGTACACATGCCTAAGAAGAAAGCTAAGGCCATGTTCTCAACAAAAATAGCCTTAACTAATAGGCTAATATAATGTTCCATTAGTAAGCCTCCTTCTCTTTAACGTTTTCGGTAATGCGGAAATCAGGCGCTTCAACCTGCTCTGTTTTCCAGCTGCGCAGTGCCCAGATAATTAAGCCAATCAAGAAAAACGCTGAAGGTGGGAGTAAGAGCATGCCGTTAGGTTGGTACCAGCCGCCGTCATTCACTACTGGAATAATGGTATAACCCATCAACTTACCCGCGCCAAACAGCTCGCGAATAACCCCGATCACAATCAGCATAGCGCTATAGCCCAGTCCGTTACCGATACCATCAAAGAAAGACAGTACAGGCTTGTTAGACATGGCAAAGGCTTCCGCACGACCCATCACAATACAGTTGGTAATAATCAAACCAACGAATACCGACAGCTGTTTCGACAGCGAATAGGCGTAAGCTTTAAGCACCTGATCTACCACAATCACTAGCGATGCAATAATTACCATCTGCACAATCATACGAATAGAGCTAGGGATTTGCGCTCGAATCATGGAAATAAACAGACTCGAAAATCCTGTAACCAAAGTCAATGCAATAGACATGACCACGGCAGTTTTCAAGTTTGTCGTTACAGCCAACGCAGAACAAATACCTAAGATCTGCAGGCCGATTGGGTTGTTATTAAAAATCGGATCTAACAACACACTCTTAATGGTTGGTTGCGACATCTGTTACGCCTCCCCATTACGTAGGTGAGATAAAAACAAACCAAAACCGTTCTCACCCAGCCAATAATCCAACAAGTGATTAACACCGTTACTGGTCAAGGTTGCACCAGCTAGGCCATCCACCTGATTTTTAGCGCTTGCACTACTTGGGTTTACGCTGCCTTTAATCACATGCAAAGCCAGCTTACCCTCGTCGTCGTATAACTCTTTGCCAGGCCAGATACCGCGCCACTTAGGGTTATCAACCTCTCCACCCAAACCGGGTGTTTCAGCGTGCTCGTAAAAACCAAAGCCAGCCACAGTGTTGAGATCACCTTTTAAAGCAATAAAGCCATGCAAA
>LSQX01001905.1_pt2 | contig 17500 bp, 16 predicted proteins | sample 654561 | NCBI WGS metagenome assembly LSQX01 (sample SAMN04489861, study PRJNA283612) | anaerobic digester metagenome | isolation source: 4 biogas reactors fed with cattle manure at either 37C or 55C with and... | place: Denmark: Kongens Lyngby | collected 2014
CCAAATATATTGGCCAGGGTAGGCCGACAGCGATCGATATCCACCGCCATGCCCATCAGGGTGTTGATCATCGACAACGCATCAGCGCCCCCTTGCTGGGCGGCTAGAGCTATAGCTACAATATCGGTAACATTGGGACTGAGTTTAGGGATGACCGGTAACTCGGTGTTGCTTTTCACCAAATGAACTACCTGGTAAACCATATCTGGGTCAGTACCAAATTGGAGTCCCCCCTGCGCTACATTGGGACAGGAAATGTTTAACTCCAGAGCAGCAATTCCCTCTACTTGATCCAGACGCTGGGCCAACTGGGCATATTCTTCGGGAGTATTACCGGCAATATTGGCCACTACTGTTACTCCCTGCGCTCGCAGTTCAGGCATATATTGACTAATAAAGGCCTCTACTCCAGGGTTCTCCAGCCCTATGGCATTGAGCATCCCGGCCGGTGTTTCGGCAATACGGGGAGGCGGGTTGCCCGAGCGTGGCTCCAGAGTAGTTCCTTTTACACATACTGCTCCCAGTATGGCAGGATCAAAGTAATCTTTGTACTCGCTACCATATCCAAAAGTACCGGAAGCGGTACAAACCGGGTTTTTCATTTGCAGTCCGCCCAGGTTTACGGACATATCAACCTTATCTGGCTTGAGGGGTCGATTAGGCATGGACTACCTCCCCTTTCGGCATTTTTATTAACAGGCGTCTATTTACATATATAAAACCAGTCTACAGTGTAGCCAAGTTTAGTTCCACTTCATGTAACCCAAAAACCGGGCCATCCTTACACACTTTGATATAGCCCTTATCGCCGTCTTTCAGTTTTCGCGCACATCCCAGACAGGCTCCTACTCCACACGCCATGTATTCCTCCAGCGATACTTCTCCGTTCAGGCCATTCTGGCCGGCGTATTCAGCTACCTTGGCCATCATAGGTTCCGGCCCACAGGTATATAAGTACTCGATGTCCTGCCCCGGTTGCCGTTTAAACAATAAATCAGTGACGAATCCCTGATAATCAGCCTCTCCATCCAGGGTTGCCACCACGGTCTGAACTCCCAGTTGTCGGAATCTATCCAGAGCCACTAATTCACTGCTGCTTTGAGTCCCGTAGAAAACCTTTACATGGCAGTCTTTTTCCTGCAACCTTCTGGCCAAATACAGCAGTGGAGCTATCCCTACCCCGCCTCCAACCAAAACTGCGCATTGTCCGGCCGGAGGATAGCCGAAAGGCCGCCCCAGTGGTCCCATGAGATCCACATATTCCCCAGCACGGATACGGGCTAGAGCGGCAGTGCCTATCCCAACTACTTTATACAACAGGGTGATACTACCCTGATTTTTATCAACATCATACAAGCTAAGAGGCCGCCGTAATAAAGGGTCATTTAAGCCATTTACTCGCAGATGGACGAATTGTCCCGGTTCACAGAATGGCACGATTTGAGGCGCCGCTAATTCCATCTCAAAGATATGGGTGCTGACCTGATTATTGCTGATAACCAGGGCTGATTCCAAAGTTGGCATTTATTTCACCTCCGGTTAATTCACCTTAACCTAGTTTTGCAGGGACACTGATAGACTTCTTTTATGCAATAACCCCATCCCGAGCTACTACCTTACCTGCTACTATGGTGGCAAAAGGCCAGCCCGTATATTCTCGGCCTTTATAAGGCGTGTTTCTTCCTTTGGAATAGAAACTCGCAGGATCTACCCGGCGCACTGCTTCGGGATCAATAATGGTCAGGTCGGCTACCGCGCCTTCCTGCAGATGACCACGGTCGATGCCCAGAACCATAGCCGGCCCTACTGTCATCTTTTCTATCATGGTATTGATATCCAGTATGCCCTGCTGAACCAAACTCAAAACTACCGGTATAGCGGTCTCCAGTCCGGATATTCCCGTTGCAGCCAGTTCATACTCACAGTCTTTGCTTTCCAGGTGATGGGGCGCATGATCCGTGGCGATGCAGTCAATCGTTCCATCTTGGAGCCCCGCCCATAAAGCCTCCAGATGCTCCTGGGAGCGAAGAGGCGGACTTACCTTAGTATCCGTATCATAGGATCCTACTAGCTCGTCAGTCAAAGTCAGATGATGAGGAGTTACCTCACAGGTTACTCTGGCTCCTTCCCTTTTGGCCTGTTTAATCAACTGAACCGATCCAGCCGTTGAGATATGGCATATATGCAGTCGGGCTCCGGTTAATTTGGCCAACGAAAGATCACGTCCTACCATAACTTCTTCAGCTTCTGCCGGTATACCTTTTAGACCATAGATGGTTGAATAATAGCCTTCGTGCATTTGCCCGCCGTGGCTTAAATCCAGATCCTCACAATGTGACATAACTGGAAGATCAAACATTTTGGAGTATTCCAGGGCATTACGCATAATGTCGGCTCGGGTAACCGGTTGACCATCATCAGACAATGCTACACAGCCGGCGGCAACTAGATCAGCTATTTCCGCGAGTTCCTGGCCTTCCTGTTGTTTGGTGACCGCCCCGATGGGAAGGACATGAACCACACCTGATCTAAGAGCGCGTTCGCGAACAAAGCTGGCCACAGCCACATTGTCTATTATCGGACTAGTGTTGGGCATACAGCAAACCGTAGTAAAGCCTCCGGCAGCAGCCGCTCTGGTTCCGGAAGCAATATCTTCTTTGTATTCAAAACCAGGCTCCCGCAAATGCACATGAACATCAATAAAACCGGGACATACTATTTTGCCGGTGGCATCCAAAACCTCAGCCTCAGTGGAGATATTTTCAGCAACCTTTACGATCTTACCGTCCTCGATCAAAACATCGGTGAGCTTGTCCAGCCCATTACCCGGATCGATAACCCGTCCTCCCTTAACCAGCAATCTCATCTTTTGTGCCTCCCATCATGAGATACAATAATGCCATTCTAACTGCAACTCCATTAGTGACCTGCTCATTGATCAAGGCCTGCACACCATCAGCTATCTCGCTGGAGATTTCCACACCCCGGTTCATGGGGCCCGGGTGCAGCACTAACACATCCTCTTTTGCATGGAGCAGATGCTCCGGTCTGAGCATATAGAGATTGGCATACTCCTCTAGGGAAGGGAATAAACCATGCTGCTGGCGCTCTTTTTGAATACGCAGCACATTGATCACGTCGACTCCCTTGAGCGCTTCTTCCATATTGTAATACCACTTCACATTGAGGTTGTCTAAACCGGGCGGGATCAGGGTCGATGGCCCCACCACCCGAACTTCGCAGCCAAATTTGGTGAGTCCGTAGATATTGGAACGTGCCACCCGGCTGTGGAGAATATCACCGACAATAGCTACTTTCAAGCCGTCCAAATAGCCTTTTTTCTCGCGAATTGTGAAAAGATCCAGCAAGGCCTGGGTGGGATGCTCATTGGAACCGTCGCCGGCGTTGATGACTGACATTTTGGTATTGTTGGCCACATAGTGTGGAGTGCCGCTCATGCCATGGCGCATTACCAGCACATCAAAGCCCATAACCTCCAAGGTTTTTATGGTATCACGCATACTTTCACCTTTTTGTACGCTGCTGGTAGAAACCGCCAGATTGACGGTATCGGCGCTTAAGTATTTCCCGGCAATTTCAAACGACGTGCGAGTGCGGGTACTGTTTTCATAGAACACCGTTACCAAGGCTTTACCTCGTAGAGTGGGTACCTTTTTGATATCCCGCTGAATAACATCTTTCATGGGTAGTGCTGTGTCTAGAATTGATTCAATTTCCTTTCTGCTCAAGTCATGCAGTCCCAGTAAATCCTTGTGTTCCATTGGCCTTGGGCCTCCTCTCTAAGTAAAAAAACCTTCCTTAGCACAGCAAGGAAGGTTCTAGTCTTAGATCTATCACTTCCCTTGCTGGACTCTCGGGACCAGATTAAAGGGTAATCATTTAACCATCTACTATTTCTTGGATAACCACCTCGTCTCGGCCATCCACCTCCTGGATCATAACCGAGACGCTTTCCTGTCGTGAGGTGGGAACGTTCTTGCCGATAAAGTCGGCCTTGATAGGTAGTTCTCGATGGCCTCTGTCAATCAACACGGCCAGCTGAATGGACTGTGGCCGGCCTAAGTCAATTAAAGCATCCAAAGCAGCTCGAACTGTCCGGCCGGTATATAATACATCATCCACCAGAACAATGTTTTTATTATTAATGTTGAAATTAACTGCGGTACGATGGACTTGAGGTTGGGATGACAAGAGGGTCAAGTCATCACGATAGAGGGTGATATCCAGGATCCCTACGGGCAACTGCACTCCTTCGATCTCAGCAATGCGCGCGGCAATGCGTTCCGCAATCGGGGCTCCCCGACGTTGAATCCCCACCAGGGCTACATTTTCAGTGCCCTTGTTCTTTTCGATGATCTCATGGGCTATGCGGGTCAAAGCTCTCTTGATATCCATTTCATCCATAAGCTTGTGTTTATCACGCAGTTGCAATGGAACCCCTCCTAACAAAAAAACCTGCCACCCGTAAGGTAGGAGCAGGTTTAGGTATCATCGTATCCTTGCTAGCCTCACGGAACTAACTTAAAGATTCTTTACTGATTTTAATCAAGCCTTTTTAATCTGTCAATGTATACTTGGAGAGTTTTTGTAGAGCTTGCTTAAAAATCTCCGGCAACTCACTACTGAACTCCATATACTCACCCGTACGGGGATGATCAAAACCGAGCCTGCATGCATGCAAGGCCTGGGAGTCCAGCCCCAGATGCTGCTTAGTCGACCCATATACAGGATCACCCACTACCGAATGTTTTATGTAGGAAAAATGCACTCGGATCTGATGAGTTCTGCCGGTCAACAAAGTTACCTGAACCAGAGTGTAGTTTTGAAAACGCTCCAGTACCCGATAGCGACTGAACGCTGGCTTACCATCTGCAATTACCGCCATCTTTTTGCGATCGGTGCGGCTTCTGCCAATGGGTGCTTCGATAGATCCCAGGTTTTCCTTTATGATACCGTGCACCAGAGCCTGATATTCTCTTTTGATGGTACGCTCTTTTATCTGTTCAGCTAAATTACGATGGGCCTGATCATGTTTGGCCACCACCATTACCCCTGAGGTATCCTTATCCAAACGGTGTACGATACCGGGTCTGATTTCACCATTTATCCCCGACAGATCCTTTATATGATAAAGCAGAGCATTTACCATGGTATGATCCCAATTGCCTTGAGCAGGGTGAACTACCATACCTTTGGGCTTATTCACGATGGCAATATCCTGATCCTGATAGATGATCTCCAAGGGCAAATTCTGAGCTACTATAGCCACCTGGCGAGCTTCTGGCAGAGTGATAAGAACCTCTTCCCCTTCTTTAATGCGATAGCTGGGTTTTCGGCTCTCCCCATCCACTAATACCTGGCCACTGGTTATCAGATCCTTAACGGCGGTTCGGGATAGATCCGTGACCATCTCCGCCAGAAAGGCATCCAGTCTCTCGCCCTCCAAATCTTCTTCCACCAGATGCAGTTCTGATCTACTCACATCCTAACCCTCTTCCATAAAAAACATCATATACAGCACCAATAGGCATCCACCTACCACCACAGCCATATCCGCTACGTTAAAAACCGGCCACCAGCCTAAATCAAAAAAGTCTATGACATACTGCAGTCGGAATCGATCAATAAAATTGCCGGCCGCACCAGCAACTATCAGTCCCATCCATATCTGTACCAACCTGTCTACCGAGTAACGAAGGTTATAAAATATTAGGCCAAGGATCACCACCAGAGCGGCGCCCAGGAAAAACCAGGATTGCCCGGGCATTATGCCAAAGGCCGCTCCTCTATTTTGAACATAGGTAAGGTGTAACCATTGACCAAGCAATGCATGACTTTCCCCTACTTGATAGTTGGCTGCTATCCACCATTTGCTCAATTGGTCAACTACTAATACCGACAGCATTGTGATCCAAAATCTCACTTTGATCCTCCCATTCTTTCCAACCACTGTTTTTAATTGTATGGCAAGAAGTCAAAGTGCTCAAGCTAATGATTAATCCACTACTCTGATAAGACATTCAATCGTAGCAAGTGATACCAGAGCGCAGTATTGAGAGGGATGTCTAGAACTGTCTTTTGTGACTGGCGGCACGATCTTAGTTGGCAGCTAGTTTGGGGTTCATAGGAAGCGACGTACCGTGCGGCACAAACGGTAGGTTCGCCAGGCTGTATTACCGCCATGCTCTATTAAGTGCCGGCGCAGACTTTCATATCCCTGTAGCTCAACCTTGCTATCACTTAAATACATGGCTAGAAGTCCATCAACCACCATCTCGTGAAAAGGCAATTCCGGCAAGGCCAAAACCTGCTCATAACACTTGGATAATATGGTGGTCAATCGCTTCTTTATTTCTACGTCGTCATCATAATAGAATACAAAATTGAGATCACCGCCCTGGCGGTCTTCTTCCTGATCTATGAGATAATCCAAAAGAATGTGCAGACTGCAGATCCAGGGAAAATATGCATCCCACAACTCTTGATAAAATTCGTGGTCATGGCTGCCCATAAATGACTGTCTTAACAGGGCAAATATCGCCAGAGTAGAGCCGCTGGCAGCGGCGAACTCCTGCCAGTATAAGTTCGGATAATTGGCAAGATGACTGTTAGCCCAACTATACAAAACCTGTTCCCGTTGTTCGACTTGAATATGTTTAGCCACCTGCAGACTGGAATACCATTCAGCTAAAACCATTATCTCTGGCTGAACCTGATGATATTGTGTAGCAGCGGCCAAAGTTTGACGGCATATTTCCACTAAGACATTTAAGTATCCACCATCATTTTGATGGGGATAGTTCTCGTAATAGTCCGCCCTGCTTCGGCTGGGATCTAGAGCGTCCAGCAATGATTGATGTAACTGCCTAAAACCAGAACCATCGGTACTGCCGGCACGATCACATAGGTTGTCCAGATAATCGCATATAGTTTGATAAGCCACAATGAACTGTAATAGTTGAGAATTGCGGGGGTAAGCAGCATAAATGGCGCCTCCCTGGCAATGAAATGCTTTATTGGTCAGGCTGTCCAATGCTTGTCGGCGAAGCATCTCATTAGGAATTGACTCTGCGCGGATCCGCCATTGCTGAAGAAGTTTTTGCACCTCGGGCAAAGTACGCGTAACATAGCTGAACAGCATAGAACCCTTATTATGAGTTAAAGGTCGGGTGCTCCTGAATTCCGATAGGGTTGTATTCATGTCAGCTCTCCCGGGAATAGGATGGAGCCATTTTGTTGAAATAGTCACTGGACAGAGCATAGCTGAGACTGTTTAATGATTGCCGTCCGGGTTCAGGGAGAACCCCCAAGCTGGACCTGGCATCGGCCAGGTAGGATTCAGCCAGCTGCATGGATTTTGCGAAGGCTCCGCACTGCTGCAGCAACTCCTTTATTTGGTCAAGCTGTGCGGCCAAAAGAGCGGGCTGGGTAAGTAGGGCGGCCAATTCCCCTCCATAATACTCATCCTGTAACCCATATATGACCGGCAGAGTTATGTTTCCTTCCAGCAGATCACTCCCGGATGGTTTACCCAGATATTCAGGTGTCGATAAAAAGTCCAGTACATCATCTATTATCTGATAAGCCATGCCCATACTCACTCCATACCGCTGCAGATCATCCCTCTGTTGGGCAGGCATATTGGAAGCTAAAGCTCCCACCCGGCAGCAGCATTCAAATAAACAGGCAGTTTTGCGATAGATTCTGTCCAAGTAATCGGACAGTAACAAGTCAACTTCAAAACTACTTGACAATTGATTGATCTCACCGGAACACATTATCTGAATTGTTCGCGTGACAGTATCCAGGATGTCGGGAATATTGTGCTGGTTTATCAATCGAAAAGCAGTAGCAAAAAGATAGTCACCCAGTAGTACGCTGGCTTTGCTTCCCCAGCGATGATACACGCTCGCCCTCCCGCGGCGCAGAAGCGAACCATCCACAACATCATCATGTACCAATGAAGCCAGGTGAATCAATTCCAACGCCACCGCCCCATCCTGCACCACGTTTTGGTCAGACGGATACAATGATGAAGCCAAAAATACTAGGCGAGGCCGTAGCATTTTGCCTGGTTCCGATAACAGATAGGATAACATCTGATCCAGTTCGGAGTTTCCCGTATTTAATATATCGTTCATGCGGACATTTATGAAATCCATAGGAAAGGACAGCTGCTCGAAGGTTATATCAGATAAAATGAAAAGCACCTCTTATCTTCGCTTTTCCTGCTAGTTTCCCCCCTGAAATCGTTCCCTATACAGGGCTAATCACTTAAGATCCTCTCTTTGATCTGCCGGCGAGCAAAATCTTCCAGTCGGTCATTTATAGCACCGGATATGGGAATCCCTTTTCGCTCAGCCATAGCATGAATGAAAAAATCAGCTACAATTGGATTCTTAGGCAACAATGGCCCATGCAGGTACGTCCCAATCAAATTTTTATAACGCAATCCTTCCTGGCCATCCTGGCCGTTGTTACCGAAACCAGCCAACACTGTTCCAAAAGGCTGCAAAGAAACATCATTCAGGTAAGTTCGGCCACTGTGATTTTCAAAGCCCACTACCGTGGTGATTTCCTCAGTCAGCTGGGAAGCGGTAACGATATTAGCAATTAAGCGATCGGGCTCATTTATTGTGTACAGATCGAAAAAGCCCAGTCCTTTGTGCCTTTGGCCATCCACCGACTCATAATAGCTGCCCAAAAGCTGATAAGCCCCACATATGCATAGAGCGGGCAAGCCCTTTTCAAGTTCTGCCCAAAGGTCATCAGCCTGGCGCAGCCAATCCTGACCAACCAGCCTTTGTTCGTGAGCAGAGCCTCCCCCTAAAAAAATCATATCGTACGCCGAGTAGTCCAGAAATTGATTCAAATTAACAGGTTCTATGATACCGTCATGTCCGTACCACTGCAGCCGTTTCTGTACACAAATGAGATTACCCCGATCACCATACAAGTTCATTAAGCGGGGATACAAATGAGCAATGCGGAATTGTGCTATCTCACTCACCTCTTGCCGTTAGTTTACGCCGGGAATGATCTGGCTGTTGGCCATGACTTTTCTCAACCAGCCGAGACAGTATCTTGCCACTAGAAAACAGCGTTGAATAAGTACATAGAAAATAATAGACCTCTGCATCAGCACCGAGGCAGGCTTTGATCCCTGTTTCCAGATCAGATTCAACGCTGATGATTTCTTCATCAAAGCCGGCATACTTAAAGCGCAGAGCGGCATCCCCACTGCGCAATCCTGAACAGGTAATACTCTTGATACCCGAATCAGAAGTCGAGATGTCTTCCACCTGGGCATCCCATATCCAGGAGACATCTCGGCCATCGCCTGCATTATCATTCAAAGCGAAAAATAGTGCTTTGCTGGATAAATCAGTGTTAAGCGTTGCCAGAGTCTGATTCAGACCAGTGGGGTTTTTCACCAGTATTTGGATGGCTTTTTTGTCACCGATCTGAAATTGCTCCATTCGCCCAGCGCGGGGTTTATAGTTGGCAATAGCTCGCTGGATGATATCATCTTGTATGCCGACTAGTTTGGCCACGGCAACGGCAGCCAGAATGTTATACGCATTGTAAAAACCCAAGTAGGGGCTGGAGATTTCCAGGTCGTTGACCGCAAAGTTTATTTCTGGGGCCATGCGCAGATCATGCCCGGTAAAGTTGCGGCGCGGATTCTGACTGCCGCAATTCGAGCAATGAAACTTGCCCAACTGGGCATAATGGAAGCTCTCATACTGCAGCTCAGCGGCGCAAAAGGCACAAAACCGCCCTTCCCGGCTCTCGTCACCTTCCAACACATCGTAGTCGGTGGCCTCAAACCCGTAATACCAGCAGTGTAAACCGGTATCATTGTGAAAATGTACCACCAATGGATCATCGGCGTTAAGAACCAGTTCGATATCGGTATCGCGCACGGCATCTTTGATCAAGGCTATAGTACTATCGAGTTCGCCATACCTGTCCAACTGATCGCGAAAAAAGTTGGTTATTAAGACCACTCGCGGGGTAAGTTCCTTTAAGAGCAACGGTACATTGGCTTCATCAGTCTCTAGTAAGGCATACTCATAAGATCGGTTACCTAAAACATTGGCTTCCTTAATAAATGCCGTAGTAATGCCGGTGATCATATTGGCTCCAGCCCGGTTATGTACAAATGAGTAACCCTTTTCTTCCAATATACGGGCGATCATATTAGTAGTGGTGGTTTTTCCATTGGTACCAGTAATAATGTAAATCTCTTCTTGGACATTCCCGGCCAGCTTCTGCAAAATGTGGGGATCGATCTTCCGGGCTATACGACCAGGGAAAGCTGTGCNNGGAACCTGTCCAGGCCGGCAGGTTCCTTTAGTGAGTAGCGTTTAAAACCCAAACCAGGCCCCAAAATCCAAACGTCGTGGCTTACGCGGCGTATATTGCTGCAGAAGGGACTGATACACTCCCTCCAACTTACGGGCCATGTTTTCGGACGACATGCTGTAGGCCTTTTGCCTAGCCCCCTGTTTAAGCTTATTGTACAGCGTTTCATTTTCGAGCAGAGAGCAAATAGCCTGACTGAATTCCTCTAAATCACATTCCGTTAAAATGCCATCGACCATATGATCTACCATGTCCATCACTCCAAAGGCATTTACGGCTACCACCGGGAGACCGGCTGCCATTGCCTCGATCAATACCAAACCCTGGGTTTCTGTCATGGATGAAAACACAAAAAGATCGGCCGAATTATAAACATGCTTTAAGGTCTCATAAGGAACCGCTCCAGTAAAAATAACATCCCGGTCCAAGTGCAGGCCCAAATTGGTAGTAAGTCGTTTTAGTTCTGCTTCAATTGGTCCCTGCGCCGTTAATACCAAGGTAGTATGCGGATGGCTGTCTTTTACCTGCCGGAAGGCCTTGATCAGAAACTCCAAGTTCTTTTCCTTGGTCAATCGCCCCACGAAAAGCAAAACCTTGTTTTCCGGTGGGATGGGGTAATTGTTTTTCAGCCACTGAGAATCACCCTTCTGCAGCATCTGCAGTCGCACTCCGGTAGGTAAAACCGTAATCGGGGTGCGGATGTGATACCCTTTGAGTATCTCCTCCACCTCAGTTGAAGGAACAATAATATGGTGACAGTGATTGCAGAAGTCGTTACTGTATTTAACTACTACTTCTTTGGCCAAATCCTGCGCAACTGGAACATAATGAACATATTGGTCATATAGGGTGTGGTAGGTAAACACGAGGGGAATCCTATATTTGCGGGAATAGCGCAGTCCCACTCTCCCCATAGTAAACGGTGAATGTACATGAATTACGTCCAGATTCAGCCTTTTGACCAGCATATTAAGTCCAGGCAGCACTGGTATAGCTAGTTTGAAATCGGGGTTAGTAGGAGATGGGAGCGAATAGAATCTATATACATTTTCTTCAGGCTCACATTCCTGGGGATAACTGGGGGCAAAAATGAAGACCTGGTGTCCCTGACGAACCAGTTCTTCCCTAAAAGTAATAATGGAGGTCACAACGCCGCTGGTATAGGGCTTGTAACTATCCGTGAAGATACCAATTCGCAAGCCGAGTCCTCCCATTCACTTGTATATCTTTAATATAACAACTATGCATCATAAACTGCAATCAGGCTAATGTGTCAAAAAAGGCTCAATGATCGTAAAAATCGTGCCCAGATATATCAAAAGCTTCTCCTTTGTCAGCCATTTCCCCCGCGGAAATTAGATCCTGTTCGGCTGGTCGGGTAAATTTATCCTGGGTATTCTTAGCACAAGCCACACACAAGGTAGTATGGCTTAATCGCTCGAGGCGAGCCGGTTCAATCTGTTCTCCGCATATTTCGCATAGTCCGTATTTGCCTGCTTCTACCCTTTCCAGAGCATCCCGAACCTTTTCTAATTCGAATTCATAAAGCTCCAGTAAGCCCGCATCCTTTTCCCTTTCGAATACTTCACTGCCAATATCAGCAGGATGTTCATCATACAAGGATAATTCGTTAGTGGATTCGGACAAAGGGATCATCATCTCTTCCTGTTTAGCTTTAATGATCGCCTCTAGTTCCTGTTGTTTTTGCAGTAGCCTAGTCTTAGGATCCATAAAATCACCCCATAAAGCTATTGGGAGCTTTTCCCTAACATTAGTATTTACTTACAGTGGGAAAAGATACCTTAATAGTTAATTATTTAGGGCGTGGATAGGAGCAGGGATGCGCCCCTGGCGAGCTATAAATTTCTCCGGGGAAAAAGTATTGATTTTCATTACCGGGGCTCGACCCAGCAATCCCCCGAATTCCACCCAATCCCCCACCGATTTGCCCGGTGCCGGAATTATTCGCACAGCTGTGGTCTTGCGGTTGATCATGCCAATAGCTGCTTCATCAGCGATGATGGCGGATAGAATATCGGCAGAAGTGTCTCCCGGAATAGCAATCATGTCCAAGCCAACTGAACAAACACAGGTCATGGCCTCCAGCTTCTCTATGGTCAAGGCACCGGCGACCACGGCGTCGATCATGCCGGCATCTTCACTGACCGGGATAAAGGCACCTGATAGTCCACCAACATAAGAAGAAGCCATCGCCCCTCCCTTTTTGACCGCATCATTGAGCAAGGCTAAAGCCGCTGTACTGCCATGAGCACCTACCCGTTCTAATCCCATGGCTTCCAAGATATCGGCCACACTGTCGCCGATAGCCGGCGTAGGCGCCAGGGACAAATCTACAATACCGAAAGGAACCTGCAGGCGTTGCGAGGCTACCCTGCCCACCAGTTCACCGGTTCGGGTAACTTTGAAGGCGGTTTTTTTGATCACATTGGCCAGTTCCCCAAAATCCAGGTCAGGATGGCGGCGTACTGCATTCAATACTACCCCTGGTCCGCTGACCCCAATATTCAAGGTGGATTCCGGTTCCCCAGGTCCATGAAAAGCCCCGGCCATAAAAGGATTATCTTCAGCCGCATTGCAGAATACTACAAGTTTGGCGCACCCTAATCCATCGCGATCAGCGGTCAATTCAGCAGTTTGCTTGATAATTTGCCCCATGCGACATACTGCATCCATATTAATACCGGATTTGGTGGTACCTACATTAACGGAAGAACATACCCGTTCGGTTTCCGCCAGGGTCTGGGGTATGGCATCAAGCAAAGCCATATCACCGCAAGTAAATCCCTTATGTACCAAAGCGGAGAATCCGCCTATGAAATTGACACCTACCTCAGCTGCCGCCCTATCCAGATATCTGCCTATCTGAATCATATCGTCGCGGCTCAAACCGTCACCTACCATGGCCACTGGAGTAACCGATATACGTTTGTTGATAATAGGGATCCCGTATTCCTTGGCAATGTCTTCGCCTACCGAAACCAAATTGCCAGCATAACGTATAATTTTATCGTAAATCTTTTGTCCAGTACGCTGGCCATTTTCAGCTCGGCAGTCCAGAATATTTATTCCCATGGTAATGGTACGAATATCCAGATTCTCGGTTTGCACCATGCGAACGGTTTCCAAGATTTCCTCATTATTAATATTGAATGGCATGTATTGGTCCCTCCACCGTTCAGCTATATGCGATGCATGAAGTTAAAAATATCCTCATGTTGCACAGTTACTTGTATGCCCAATTCTTCGCCCTTTTCGGTCAGCAGATCCCGAATAGAGCTGACTTCCGTTTTACTGCTACTGGTGTCAACTACCATGATCATAGTAAAAAATCCCTGCAGTATGGTCTGGCTGATGTCCAAAATATTAACATTGGTCTCAGCCAAGATCCCGGCAATGCCAGCGATAATGCCAACTCTATCATGCCCGAGCACCGAGATAATAAGTCTTTTGCCCTCTTCCAAGTCTTTGCCTCCTAGCTGTCCAGAGATTTTACAACCGTACTACACCGACTACATAATGCCGGCTGTCCTTCTTCGGTACTGACACTGGTATCAATTATCCAGCATCGTTCACATTTGCCACCCTGGGCAGCTTCAACCGTTACCCATATACCTTCAACGTTTTCTAAGCTTACTCCGTTGGTTACCGGTTTATTGCTGTTGGTCAACTGCAGATGAGAGACGATAAACATTTTCTCTAATCCCGGTGTTTGCTGCAGTAGTTTATACCATTCACCATCAGCATAGACCGTTACCATGGCCGCCAAGGAGTGGCCAATTACTTTGCGGGAGCGAGCTTCCTCCAGTGCCTTGGTAACCACTTCTCTAACCTGCAGCATCTTATCCATACGCTGTTCTAAAGCTTCGTCCAGATAAGCATCGTTTTCGACTGGCCAGGAAAGCATCTGAACACTTTCCGGTTGACCTTCACGCCGTAAGAAACTCCAAATCTCTTCAGTAGTAAATGCCAGGATGGGAGTCAGTATGACTACCAAATTATTGATCACTTTGTACATAACCGTCTGAGCACCCCTTCTTTGCTGTTCATCAGGGTGACTGCAGTACAGGTTGTCTTTGAGCACATCGAAATAGATATTACTTATATCCACTGTACAGAAGTTGTGAATGGAGTGGAATACAGTATGGAATTCGTACTCCCGATAGGCCTGAGTAACACGCCGCAGCAGTTTCTCCGACTTCATCAGTGCCCAGCGATCTAATTCGCTGAGACTTTCATAAGGAACCTGATCCTTTTCATAGTCAAAGTCGTACAGGTTGCCCAGAATAAAGCGGCAGGTATTGCGGATCTTTCGATAGGCTTCCGCGCTCTGGCGAATGATATTCTCGGAAACAGATACATCGGTTCGATAATCGGCAGAAGCGATCCATAAACGCAGAATGTCGGCGCCCAGTTCTTTGATCATTTTTAAAGGATCGACTACATTACCCAAGGACTTGGACATTTTGCGTCCCTTTTCATCGACCACAAACCCATGGGTCAGCACCTGGCGATAGGGAGCTGTACCCCTTACCGCTACTGCTGTAGACAAAGAGGAATTGAACCAGCCGCGATGCTGATCACTGCCTTCCAAATACATATCGGCCGGCCACCTCAGCTCCGGATAAGTTTCCAGAACAGCCATGTGACTGGAGCCCGAATCGAACCACACATCCATTATATCAGTTTCCTTAACAAACTGGTCAGCTCCGCAGTGTTCACAGGTATAACCGGCCGGCATTAGTTCGTGGGCCTCTTTCATAAACCAGATATCAGAGCCATGCTCAGCAAACAGCTCGCTAAGCCGGTTTATAGTCGCATCGTTTATAATAGGTTCGCCGCAGGACTGGCAGTAGAAAATGGGAATAGGAACTCCCCAGGTTCGCTGGCGGGAAATGCACCAGTCACCACGATCATGTACCATATTGTAGATCCTATCCCTTCCCCAGGAAGGAATCCATTTCACCTCATCAATGGCCTGCAGTGTCTCCTGCCGGAAGCCATCTATTGAAGCAAACCACTGTTCAGTAGCCCGGTATATAATGGGGTGCTTGCAGCGCCAGCAGAACGGATACTGATGCTTAAGATGAGTAGCATTAAGCAAAGCGTTATGTTCCTGAAGTTTTTCTATTACCGGCTGGTTGGCATCATGCACATAAAGCCCAGTAAAAGGCTGAGCTTCTTCGGTGAAGCGTCCCCGGTCATCAACCGGCGACAACACCTGCAGTCCATATTCACGTCCTACATAGAAGTCATCTTCGCCATGTCCGGGAGCGGTATGCACACACCCGGTACCAGCCTCCAGAGTCACATGTTTGCCTAAAACCACTAATGAATCGCGCTCTATAAAAGGATGCCGGCAAACGGCCCGGTCTAATTCTTGACCCTTGAACTCGCTGACAACTTCATAATCAGACCAACCAATTTTCTCGGCTACGACCGGCAGCAGCTCCTTGGCGATCACATATTTTTCATCATTAACGGCCACTACAACATATGCAAATTCAGGATGAACGGCAATTCCCATATTAGCCGGTAGCGTCCAGGGCGTAGTCGTCCAGATGACTACAAAACTGTCCTGGGGTATTACGCCCTTACCATCCTTGACCGGGAACTTAACGTAAATAGAGGGTGAGGTCTTTTCATCGTATTCAATTTCAGCTTCGGCCAAGGCGGTTTCACAATCCCCACACCAGTAAACCGGTTTCAGTCCCTTATAGATGTACCCTTTCTTGGCCATTTCTCCAAACACTTTTATCTGGATAGCTTCAAATTCGGGTTTCAAGGTCAGATAAGGATTATCCCAATCAGCCCGTACCCCCAACCTCTTAAACTGTTCTCTTTGCAGATCCACATATTTCAAGGCATAATCCCGACAGTGACGACGAAACTCAACCACATCGGTACGGTGACGGTCGATGCCTAAATTTTTGATAGCTTGCTGCTCAATGGGGAGGCCGTGGGTATCCCATCCCGGTACATACGGACTGTCATAACCGTACATGGACCAGAATTTAACGATTATATCTTTCAAAACCTTATTTAAGGTATGACCCAGATGGATATTGCCGTTGGCATAAGGAGGGCCATCATGCAGAATAAACTGCGGCTTGCCCGCATTAGCAGTCTGAACCTTACGGTAAAGATCAACATCTTTCCAGAATTCGAGTATCTCCGGTTCTCGCTTGGGAAGGTTAGCCCGCATGGGAAAATCAGTCTGGGGCAGATTCAGAGTCGCATCATATTTACCTTTAGCCATGTTAATCAAACCACCTTAATCTTTTAAGTCTTGTCGATTTCCTTCAAAATGCAAAAAACCTTTCATCCACCCAGGGACGAAAGGAGTAACTTCCGCGGTACCACCCTCATAGCATTAGTATGCCGCTCAAACTCTTAACGCGAGCAACGTTCTGCTCTACTAGGAAGCAATTCTCTTTTCAAGCAGAAGGGTTCACAGGTGATCTTCAGCCCGGATCCTGTGTTCGGTTTCCACCAACCCGAACTCTCTGCAACAGGTTTTCCTAAGCCTACTGTCCTGATCATCACCATTTAGTAAAATTGTGCATAAAAATCGTTCTTAATTGTAGCATATTGCCTGGCGGTGCACAACTACAGCCCCATATTTTCCAGAACCAAACAAGGCCCCCTACGCAATCAATTCTTGGAAGCATAGAGAGGAAGGTAGACTTTTTCAGTGGTCTTGCCAGTCTCCTATCTTGTACAGTCCCGTCGCATCAGACCTTGCTCTGCTGCTGATTAAACTGGCACTGATCCTGAACAATACATTGTTCGCAATCTGGACGGCGGGCCCTACATACCTGACGGCCATGCCAGATAAATAAATGATGAGCCCGATTCCAGCGCTCTTGACTTATAATGGCTTTTAAATCCTTTTCAGTCCGGTTTCTGTCCCTGCTGTTCACCAAGCCTAAACGATTGGCTACCCGGTGTACATGGGTATCTACCCCCAGTCCTGGACCATCGAAGCCCACCGCTATTATCACATTGGCTGTTTTTCGCCCTACTCCGGGTAGTTCTAGCAGTTGTTCAAAACTGTCGGGAACCTGTCCTTCATATTGGCTGACCAGTATTT
>LSQX01192622.1_pt1 | contig 17499 bp, 31 predicted proteins | sample 654561 | NCBI WGS metagenome assembly LSQX01 (sample SAMN04489861, study PRJNA283612) | anaerobic digester metagenome | isolation source: 4 biogas reactors fed with cattle manure at either 37C or 55C with and... | place: Denmark: Kongens Lyngby | collected 2014
TACTTTGGAAACCGCGATGGCCAGCCCGGCAAACGCCCCCATGATGGCGAAGGCGTAGAAGTTGTTCCCTACAAACAAGACGATCATGAACAAGACGGAAATCAGGATCTTGGCCCGAGGGTCCATTGCGTGGACCGGCGACGAAGCCGGATAATACTGACCCATGATAACGCCTGAAGACATCATGGCAGGACCGGCACCTCCTTCCCCATCTCCCGGAGTATCTCCTTGAGCGCCTCATCTACATTGACGATGTCGGTCCTCACGTTCCATCCGCGCTCCCGGAGTCTCTCCATGAGGTTCACGACATCCGGCGCCCTCAAGCCGACCTTCTTCACAAACTCGTTCCTTGAGAAGATCTCTCTCGGACTGCCGTCAGCGACAAGCTCGCCCCTGTTCAGCACCAGAAGCCTCCCACACAGCCTGGCTACGTCTTCCATGTTGTGGGATACCAGGATTACGGTCATCCCGGCACGGTGCATCTCCTGAATGCTGGAAAGGATCGCATCTCTCCCTCTCGGGTCCAGTCCGGCTGCAGGCTCATCCAAGATGAGCACTTCAGGCTTCATCGCCACAACACCGGCAATGGCCACACGGCGGAGTTGGCCGCCTGAGAGCTCGAAAGGCGACCTGTTTAGGAGGTCCTCCGGCAGGCCGACCATCCTCGCGGCTTCTTCGACCCGTTCCGCGACTTCTTTCGCCGAAAGACCCAAGTTTCGCGGGCCAAAAGCGATGTCCTCGCGCACCGTCTCTTCGAACACCTGCTGCTCGGCATACTGGAACACGAGTCCTACCCTCTGCCTGAGTTTTCTGAGGCTCATGCCCTTCTGCCAGATGTCCTCGCCGTCCACCAATACTTCTCCCGAAGTAGGTTTCAGGAGGCCGTTCAGGTGCTGTATAAGGGTTGACTTACCCGACCCGGTCGGCCCTATGAGGCCGACGAATTCTCCGTTCTCGATGCGGAAGGTGACGTCGTTAAGCGCAACGGCCTCGGACGGGCTCCCCTTGTGGTATATGTGAGTTAGGTTCCTGACTTCAATCGGCATAGTTCTTCCACCAGTTCCTCAACGGAAAGAGCGTCTGGCCGCACAGGCACGCCGGCTTTGGCCAGGGCCTCTGACAGTCGCCCCAGGGGCGGGACGTCCAGGCCCAGGCTTACCAGCTTTTCTTTCTCCAAAAACACTTCTCTCGGCGGGCCTTCCATGATTACTCTCCCACGGTCCATTACAAGTACCCTGTCTGCGTAGAGCGCCTCATCCATATAGTGGGTGATGTGGATGATGGTGATCCCGTGCTTCTTATTGAGCTCCAGCACGGTCTTCATAACTTCCTCGCGGCCCCTGGGATCGAGCATGGCTGTGGGTTCGTCTAAGATAATGCATTTAGGGCGCATGGCGAGGACGCCTGCGATTGCGACCCTTTGCTTCTGGCCTCCCGACAAGAGGTGGGGAGCGTGCCGTCGCATGTGGCTCATGTCCACGGCTCTCAAGGCCTCATCGACCCTCTTTCGGATATCCTGCGGCTCGATGCCCAAGTTCTCAGGCCCAAAAGCCACATCTTCCTCGACGACGGTCGCCACAATCTGATTGTCTGGGTTCTGGAACACCATCCCCGCGTTACGCCTGATCTCCCAGGTGAATTTCTGGTCCTTGGTGTTCATCCCAAAGACCCAGACGTCGCCTTCTTCAGGCAGGAGGAGCACATTAAAATGCTTAGCCAGGGTAGACTTGCCCGACCCGTTGGGCCCGATAATCGCGAGGAACTCACCCCGCGACACTTTCGCATCCACCCCGGCCAACGCCGTTACGTACTCTTTGTCCCCCAACTCGTACCGGTGATAAAGACCTTTCGCCTCTATGGTTCCGGTATCTTCCGCCATCACACCGTCACTTCTCAGGCTGAATGAGTTCCAATATGGCCATGGGAGCGCCGTCTCCGCGCCTCGGCTGGATGGCCAGGATCCTCGTGTAGCCGCCGCTTCGGTGGGCGTATCTGGGTCCCAACGTCTCGAATAGCTTCTTGACGACGTCTTCCTTGGTAAGGTATGCCAAGGCCCGCCTCCGGGCCGCAAGGTTGTCCTCTTTAGCCAGAGTAATCATCTTCTCCGAGATCGACTGAGCCGCCTTGGCTTTGGCGAGAGTAGTCTCAATTCGTTCGTTCTCGAGAAGCGAAGTTACAAGGCCTCGGAGTAGGGCCCGGCGCTGGGCCATAGGCCGGTCAAATCGCGAGTAACCCAACTCTCTTGCACCTCATTCCTCTTCAGGGCGGAAAGCGAGTCCCAACTCGGCAAGCTTGGTCTTCACTTCCTCAAGGGACTTCTTGCCCATGTTGCGTACTTTAGATATCTCTTCCTCCGTCTTTTGGATGAGCTCGCCGACCGTGTTAATGCCGGCTCGCTTCAGACAGTTGAACGACCGCATGGAAAGTTCGAGTTCCTCGATGGGCATCTCTAGAGCTTTCTCGGCCTCGCTCTTCTCATGGGGCTGTTCTACCTCGGCATCTTCTCTTACCTTGTCCGAGAGATTCCGGAAAAGCTCGAAGTGCTGGATCAAGATGCCGGCGGCGCTCTCCAGAGCTTCGTCGGGCCTTATGCTGCCATCGGTCCAGATCTCCAGAATAAGCTTGTCGTAGTCGGTCCTCTGGCCCACACGAGTAGCTTCAATGCTATAGTTCACCTTTGTCACGGGCGTAAAGCGCGCGTCCATGGCGATGACGCCTATGGGCTGGCCAGGGATCTTGTTCGCCTCGGCAGTCACGTACCCGCGTCCTTCTTCAACGGTAAGCTCCATGAACAGGCGGGCGCCCGTATCCAGGTGGGCAATATGGAGCTCTGGGTTCACAATCTCAACATCGGCGTCTGCGATGATGTCGTACCCGGTTACTTCGGCGGGTCCTTCCTTATCGATACGGACCACCTTCGGCCCGGGGCTGTGGAGCTTTACCACCAGAGACTTCACGTTCAGGAGAATGTCGGTGACATCTTCTCGTACGTTAGGTATGGTTGTGAACTCGTGAAGCACCCCGTCGATATTCACCCTGGTAACCGCCGCTCCCGTAAGGGACGAAAGGAGCACTCTGCGAAGAGAATTCCCGACCGTAACGCCGTACCCGCCTTCAAGCGGTTCGACTACAAACCGGCCGTACTTCTTGTCTTCCGCCATCTCCTCGCACTCTATTCTCGGCTCTATCAAATTGAACACGCTATTGGAGCCCCCTTATTCCCAAGGCTTTAGTGGGGTAACTTACTTCGAGTAAAGCTCGACGATGAGACGCTCGTCCACAGGAGCGTCCACTTCGTCTCGTTCGGGCAGTCTAAGGATGGTGACCTTCCAGTTCTCGGCGTCAAGAGACATCCACGCAGGGACGTTGTGACCTGCCAGTCCTTCGGCCATGGCCTTGAACTTCTCGAGTTTGAGTGCCCTGGGTCTTAGTTTGATTTCGTCTCCCGCCGAAACCAGGAAGGACGGGATGTCCACCTTGCGACCATTCACTTCAATGTGCCCGTGGTTCACAATCTGGCGGGCTTCGGGGCGGGAACGAGCAAACCCGGCCCTGTAGATGACGTTATCAAGGCGCCTCTCCAAGAGGAGCATGAGGGGCTTACCCGTCTCGCCGCGGACTCTCACTGCCTTGGCGAAATAGTTCCGGAACTGCTTCTCGCCCACGCCGTAGAAGCGTTTGGCCTTTTGTTTTTCCCTAAGCTGGGAGCCGTATTCGCTGAGCCTTCTGGCCCTACCGTGCTGTCCCGGTGGGGTGGGCCGCTTCTCAAGAGTGCACTTGGTGAAGCACTTGTCCCCCTTGAGATACAGTTTGTGAGCCTCGCGCCGGCACAACCTGCATACTGCGTTCGTATATCTTGACATGGTCTGCCTCCTTACACGCGGCGCCGCTTGGGCGGCCTGCATCCGTTGTGCGGTACCGGGGTGACATCCTTAATGGTCGTCACTTCTAACCCCGCAGCCTGGAGCGCGCGAATAGCGGCTTCACGACCTGAACCGGGACCCTTGACCATGACCTCGACCTCACGCATACCCTGGTCTATAGCCGCCTTGGCGGCAGACTCAGCGGCCATTTGAGCCGCAAAAGGCGTGGATTTCCTGGACCCCTTGAAACCCATCTTGCCCGAGGTCGACCATGCGACGGCTCCCCCTTGGCTATCGGTTATCGTGATGATGGTGTTGTTAAAGGTCGACTTAATATGGGCGACGCCCTTCTCGACCACACGCCTTTCTCTTCTTCGTGTACGTTCTCTTCTCTTTGCCAAGAAAAAGTCGCCTCCCTACTTCTTCCGTTTCACGCCGACGGTACGCTTGGGTCCCTTGCGCGTGCGGGCGTTGGTCTGGGTCCTCTGTCCTCTCACTGGAAGGCCTCTCCTGTGCCGGAGACCTCTGTAGGTTCCCAGGTCTATGAGCCTCTTGATGTTCATCTGGACCTCGGTGCGAAGATCGCCCTCGACCTTGTAGTTCCTATCTATAAACTCCCTGATGCGCGATACTTCCTCTTCGGTGAGGTCTCTCACGCGCGTATCGGGGTTAACTCCCGTGCTTTCCAATATCACTTTCGCCCGAGTGCGGCCGATCCCGAAAATGTAAGGGAGGGCAGCCTCCACTCTCTTGTCTCTGGGCAAATCTACTCCTGCTATACGAGCCATTCACTCACCCCCGTACTAGCCCTGCTTCTGCTTGTGTTTCGGATTAGAGCAGAGTACCATCACCCTGCCGTGTCTTCTAATGATCCTGCACTTTTCACATATCTTCTTGACTGAGGGACGTACCTTCAATCTCGAAACCCCCTTTATCTCAGGCGGCGGGTTATCCTTCCCCGCGTCAAGTCATAAGGACTGAGCTCTAGGAGAACCCGGTCCCCCGGGAGGATCTTGATGAAGTTGATCCTCATACGCCCTGATATGTGAGCGAGGACCTTGTGTCCCCCTTCAATCTCCACCCGAAACATGGCATTGGGAAGCGGCTCCACAACCTTGCCTTCAATCTCAATGCTGTCCTGCTTCGGCATCAAATTCCCCCTCGTACACCACTAAGAGTCTGTCCACCGATTGGCAGCTTATACCAGCAACCTTCCACCAAGCCGCTATCTAGACCTCTGTAAGGCACCTGGGGCCCTTCGACGTCACGGCGACCGTGTGCTCGAAATGAGCCGACAACGACCCGTCCTTCGTGACAACCTTCATGTTTCTGAACGTCAGGACCTCGTGGCCGCCGGCGTTCACCATTGGCTCTATTGCTATGACCATACCCCGGCGGAGCACCGGACCTGTGCCCGGTATCCCGAAGTTCGGCACGGACGGGTCTTCGTGCATTTTTCTACCGACTCCGTGTCCCGCATAATCGCGGACCACCGTGAAACCGTACCTTCTGGCCACCGACTCTACCGCATGACCGATGTCGCCTACGGAGTTACCCTCTACGGCCGCCGCGATGCCGGCGTAGAGCGATTCCCGTGTCGCCTGGATAAGCCTCTCTGCAAGCACGCTCACCTCGCCCACCGGAAAGGTGGCCGCCGTATCTCCCACGTAACCATTGAGGGTGGCGCCTACATCGATGGATATGATGTCGCCTTCCTCAAGTCGCCTGCTGTCGGGAGTCCCGTGGACCACTTCATCGTTCACGGAAGTACAAATACTTGCCGGGAAGCCGCTATATCCTTTGAACGTAGGTATGGCGCCCATCCCACGGATGAACTCCTCGGCCATCCGGTCTAGTTCTGCCGTGGTGATGCCGGGCCTCACCTTGCTGCCAAGCATCTTGAGACAGAGCCCCGCGACTCTTCCCGCGTTCGCCAGCAGTTCTATTTCCTGTTCGTTCTTGAGAATGATCATGAAACCTCTTCTTACTCTAGCAGATTCCGCTTCCTGAGAGCTTCCTTTATCCTCAGGAAAACCTCATTCACTTCTCCCTCTCCAGAGACGACCTCCAAGAGACCCTTCTCTGCGTAGTAGGCCGAAAGCGGTTCGGTGAACTCACGATAGACCGCCAAGCGTTCCTTCACGGTACTCTCAAGATCATCCTTACGCGTAACGAGTTCGCCGCCACAGTCATCGCACTTCCCGGCCATCTTGGGAGGCTCCAGGGCCAAGTTGTAGGGCTTGCCGCACTGGCTGCACACCCTTCTCGAGAGTGCCCGCTTGAGGATCGCGCCCTCGTCGACCTCGAGAGCCACCGCCAGGTCCAGAGACTCGCCGCGGCCGGAGAGGATTCGGTCCAAAGCCTCTGCCTGAGAAATGGTCCTCGGAAAACCGTCAAGGACAAATCCTTCATTAGCCTCTTCCGATAGAAGCCTTGTGTCAATCAGACGTATGGTCGTGGCATCATCCACAAGCTCGCCACGCGCCAGGATACCCTCAACCAACCGTCCCAGCTCAGTGCCGGAACGGATCTCGCTCCGGAAGATGTCGCCGGGCGCCACATGCAGGAGGCCAAACTCGGCAGCCAGTAGCTTCGCTTGGGTCCCTTTACCGGAACCGGGCGCTCCCAACAAGACAAGCCTCATCGCGACATCTCCTATCTCAAGAAGCCCTGGTAATTTCTCATTACCAGCTGCGCTTCTATCTGTTTCATTGTTTCAAGAGCCACGCCGATCACGATAATAAGAGCCGTACCTCCCAGCGCGTGGAAACCGGGAAGCCCGGTAATCTGGATCATGAAGTTCGGAAGGACCGCGATAATGGCGAGGAACAGGGCGCCTACGGCAGTTATCCTCGTCACGATCCGTGACAAGAGGTCCGCCGTGGGTTTCCCCGGCCTCATACCGGGCACAAAACCTCCGTACTTCCGCATGTTATCCGCAACTTCAACCGGGTTGAAGACCATCCCTGTATAGAAGAACGTGAAGCCGAATATCAAAACGGCATACATGGCAGTATACCACGGCTTGGTGTAATCGAAGAACTCACCCAGTTTAACGGCCCACGGTTTTGTGGTGAAAGACGCTATGGTCGCCGGAAACGAAAGGAGCGACGATGCGAAGATTACCGGGATCACACCCGCCTGGTTGATCTTGAGGGGTATGTGCGTCGCATAACCGCCCATCATCTTGCGCCCGACAACTCTCTTCGAGTACTGGACTGGGATCCTGCGCTCGCCTTCCGTTATCCAGATGACCAAGAGAACTGTGGCAATGGAGATCACGAGGAGCAGGACGCCGTTATACCATTTGGCCTCACCTGAGCGGAGGAGAGACCAGATTTGAGCCAGCTCCCTGGGAATGCCCGTTACGATACCGGCGAAGATAAAGAGCGATATACCGTTCCCGATACCCTTCTCCGTGATGACCTCGCCGAGCCACATGAGGAAAGCCGTGCCTGCGACGAGGCTCAGGACGGCTTCGACTACCAACCACGGTGAGTCGCTTACAAGGGCGCCCCTCGCCCTGATCGCCAGCGTCATACCGGTGGCCTGGATCGCTCCCAGAATCACCGTGCCGTACCTTGTGTACCCCTGGAGTTTCTTGCGCCCGTCCTCGTCTTTGGACATTTCTTCCCACTTGGGGATCACCATCTGCAGAAGCTGCATGATGATGGAGGCGTTGATATAGGGATATATGCTCAAGGCAAAGACCGAGTAGTTTGAGAGAGCGCCTCCTGAGAAGAGGTCCATGAACGCGAACAGGGTGCCCCCGCTGAAAAGCTGCTGGATCAGCTCAGGGACAATTCCCGGCACAGGGACCGCGACGCCCGCTCGAAAAGCAACAAGCAACGCAACCGTAATGAGAATCCTCTTACGGAGGTCGGGCACCTGCCATGCGTTCCTGAGTGTTGCGATCATTTATATCACCTCGGCTTTGCCGCCGGCGGCCTCGATTTTCTCCTTTGCTGATTTGGAAAATGCGTGGGCCTTGACGGTAAGCGTCTTCTTGAGCTCTCCATCGCCGAGGATTTTGAGATATCCGGAATTCTTTCTGAGCATACCGGCCTTTTTCAATTCCTCGGGCCCCACTTCGGCGTTAGGTTCAAACCTGTCCAGATCGCCGACATTCACAAGGTTGTACTCCACACCGAAAATGTTGTGGAAGCCCCGCTTGGGAAGCCTTCTGATGAGCCTCGTCTGGCCGCCTTCGAACCCCGGCCCCTTGGTACCGCCTGACCTTGCCTTTTGACCCTTGTGTCCCCGGCCGGCGGTCTTCCCGTTGCCCGAGCCTATGCCCTGGCCTTTTCTCTTGGCCTTCCTGACAGAGCCCGGATTTGGCCTTAGGTCATGCAATTCCATTAACTCCGACCTCCGATTCCGCTGTGGGTTCCGCCTTCTTAACCTTCCCGCGAAGCTCCCTCACCTCGGCGGCGGTACGAAGCTGCTTGAGGGCGTCGATTGTGGCGTAGACCACGTTGTAGGGGTTGGCCGAACCGAGGGACTTGGCCAGTACGTCCTGAATACCGGCAAGTTCCATGAGCGGCCTCACGCCACGGCCCGCAATGACTCCGGTACCCGGAGAAGCAGGGCGCAAGAGCACCATGCCCGCTCCATGACGTCCTATCACTTCGTGGGTGATGGTACTCATGTGACGCGGAACCTCAATGAGGTTTTTCTTGGCATCCTCAATTCCTTTTCGTATGGCATCGGTAAGGTCCAGGGCCTTGCCAAGCCCCGCCCCGACTTTACCATCTCCGTTACCCACAACAACCAACGCTCGGAAACTGCGCCTGCGGCCGCCCTTGACGGTCTTGGATACAGGTCCGACGCTTACTACTTCGTCTCTGAACTCTTCTTGAGGCCTGTCAAAAGGAGCGTCTTTTGAGGACCTGTCCTCCCGGCCTCTTCTTTGACGGTTCGAATTCACCAAGTAATCACCCCGCATTTTAGAAATCCAGACCGCCCTCTCTGGCGGCTTCCGCAAGCGCCTTGATCCTTCCGTGGTAGAGGTAACCGCCACGATCAAATACTACTTTCTTAAGCCCCTTCTGAATGGCCCTTTCTGCCAGGAGTTTCCCGACCCGGGCCGCTCCTTCCACATCTGCTCCGGAGACCTTGTCTTCTCTGAAGGAAGGTTCTACGGAAGAAGCGGCAACCAGAGTCCTCTGCGCGGTATCGTCGATCACCTGAGCATAGATATGCTTTTGGCTCCTGAACACTGAGAGCCTGGGGCGTTCCGGCGTCCCCACGACGCGTCTTCGCACTCTAAGGTGGCGCCTTTTTCTCTTCTCATGTTTGGTCTTAACACCCATAAGGTCAATCCTCCTCGAGCGGCCTACTTCGTCGCCTTGGCGACTTTGCGCCTGATCTGCTCGCCTGCGTACTTCACGCCGGAACCACGATACGGCTCAGGTGGACGTAGAGCGCGAATCTCTGCCGCCAGTTGCCCGACTCTCTCCTTGTCTATACCCTTCACGGTGACCGAGGTGGGGCTGTTTACCGTTATCTCAATGCCCTCGGGGGGCAAGATCTCGACGGGCCTTATGAACCCCAGGTTCAGCACGACTTTCTCGCCCTGCTTGGTCGCCCTATACCCCATCCCTGAGATCTCCAAAGTCTTCTCATATCCTTCGGTCACACCGTGCACCATATTGGCTATAAGGGTGCGGGTAAGGCCGTGGAGAGACCTGTGCTGTCTCTGGTCCGAGGGTCTTTCGACCAATATCTGGTCGGCTTCTATCTTAATGACCATCTCGGGGTGAAACGTCCGTGAGAGGACTCCCTTAGGGCCCTTAACGGTCAGGCGATCGCCTTCCTTTGACACCGTGACTCCCTTGGGGACCGGTATTGGTTTTAGTCCGATTCGTGACACGATAAAGACCTCCCGCTTACCAGACGTAGCAGATGATTTCGCCCCCGAGCCTCAGTTCTCTCGCCGAACGGTCGGTCATGACTCCCTTGGAAGTCGAGACCACGGCGATGCCGAGACCGCCCAATACCCTGGGGATGTCATCCTTCTTCGCATATACGCGAAGTCCGGGCTTGGATATCTGCCTGATTCCGGTAATCGCCCGCTTCTTCCCGGGCCCGTATTTGAGGTACACCTTGATCTTGGGCACCGGTTTTTCGGCGACAACCTCATAGTCTCTGATGTACCCTTCGTCCTTGAGGACTTTCAGCACTCGCTCCTTGAGTTTGGATGCCGGTAGCTCCACTTTGTCATGTCTGGCCATGCCGGCGTTGCGGAGCCGAGTAACCATATCCGCAATTGGATCATGTGTCATGGTAACGTCCCTCCTACCAGCTGGCCTTGGTCACGCCGGGGATCTCTCCCCTATGGGCCAAATTCCGGAAACAGTGCCGGCAGAGTCCGAACTTACGCATATACGCACGAGCCCGCCCGCAGATCTTGCAGCGGTTCACCCGCTGGGTCCGGTGTTTTGGCTCTTTCTGTGCCTTTAAGACCTTAGCTAGTCCTGCCATCTATATCCCCCCTACCTCTTGAACGGCATGCCTAATGCCTTGAGGAGGTACAAACCCTCTTCGTCGGTCTTGGCAGTTGTAGTGATCGTGATGTTCATACCTCTCACTTTGGAGACCTTGTCGTAATCGATCTCCGGAAAAATGATCTGCTCCCTAAGACCCAGAGAGTAGTTGCCGCGCCCATCGAAACCGTCGGGTGAAACGCCCCTGAAGTCTCTCACTTGGGGGAGTACGATGAAGAAGAGCTTCTCCAGGAAATCGTACATCCGCTCACCCCGAAGAGTAACCTTGCACCCCACATTCATGCCCGCTCTCACCTTGAACGCCGAGATTGACCTCTTGGCCTTGGTGACGACGGGCTTCTGACCGGCAATCCTGGTGAGATCGGAGACGGCGGCTTCCATCGCATCGGCGTTATGGGTTGCCTCTCCTACTCCCATGTTGATAGTAACCTTCGTGACCTTAGGCACTTGGAGAACGTTCTTGTAATTGAAGGCCTTCATCATCGCCGGAATGACTTCGTCACGATAGGTGTCCTTTAGCGCCACGTCAATCTACCTCACTTGTCAATGGCTTCGCCGCACTTTTTGCATATCCGGGTCTTCTTGCCATCCTCGAGCTTTCGGGCACCGATCCGGGTAGGCTTCGAGCATTTCGGGCATACTAGGAGGACGTTGGACCTGTCGATGGGTCCCTCGGCCTCGACTATGCCGCCTTGAGGCAGATCTTTACTGGGCCTACGGTGACGCTTTCTAAGGTTGACGCCCTGAACCACTATGCGGTTTAGGGCCGGCAACGCCCTTATGACCTTCCCCTTCTTGCCCCGGTACTTCCCGCTTGTTACGAGCACGGTGTCGTCCTTGCGAATGTTCATGGTTACACCACCTTCAGGTACCTAAAGGACTTCGGGAGCCAGAGATACTATCTTGGTGAAATGCTTTTCACGAAGTTCTCTCGCTACAGGCCCGAAAATGCGGGTGCCCTGCGGCTCCTTGTCGTCCCTTAGAATGACTGCGGCGTTGTCGTCGAACTTAATGTAGCTGCCGTCCCTGCGTCTCACGTTTTTCTTGGTCCGCACGACTACTGCCCGGACGATCTGTCCTTTCTTGACAACGCCTCCGGGAGTGGCCTCCTTAACTGACGCCACAATAACGTCACCCAGTCCGGCGTACCGGTGGACTGCTCCGCCCAGGACCTTTATGCACATGATCTCCCTTGCGCCGGTATTGTCTGCCACCTTGAGTCTGGTCTCTTGCTGGATCACGCTCGGTCACCCCCGGCGCTCTTGGACTTCTCGAGGATTTCGGCTATCCGCCACTTCTTGTCGCGGGATAGGGGCCTGCATTCCACAATGCGGACCACGTCTCCGGCTCTCGCCGAGTTGTCCTCGTCGTGCGCCTTTACCTTCCGGGTAGAGCGCACCCTCTTCCTATACTTCGGTACGACCTTCCAGGTCTCGATGGCAACAACGCGGGTCTTATCCATCTTGTCTGAGACAACCACGCCGGTCATCTCTTTGCGTATTCCTCGTTCCATACCTAGACCTCCTGGGCGAGCTTCATTAGCTCGCGCTGGCGCTGAACCGTCTTCACCCTGGCGATGGACCGTTTGACTTCCCTGAGACGCATGACATTGTCAAGCTGACCGGTAGTCATCTGAAAGCGCAGGTTGAAGAGCTCTTCTTTCAGGTCGTCCAGCCTCTTCTCCAAGTCCTTGTCGTTCAGATTCCTAATCTCCTGCACCTTCATCTGTGTTCACCGCCTTATCTAATGCCTCACCGGGTGCTCCCTGCCGCAACCTGAACCTTGTCTTTATCGGCAACTTGTGGCCTGCAAGCCGGAGGGCTTCCCTGGCAACCTCTTCAGGCACACCGGCGATCTCAAAGAGGATCCTTCCGGGCTTAACCACTGCTACCCAGGTCTCCGGGTTGCCTTTTCCGCTACCCATACGGGTTTCAGCAGGCTTCTTGGTCATCGGCTTGTCGGGGAAGATCCTGATCCAGACCTTTCCTCCACGCCTAATGGAACGGGTGAGCGCCACACGGGCCGCCTCGATCTGTCTACTGGTTATCCAAGCTCCTTCCAGAGCCTGAAGCCCGTACTCCCCGTAAAAAACCTCGTTGCCCCTGGAGGCCCTGCCATCATAGGGAGCCTTGTGCTGCTTGCGCCATCGTACTCTCTTGGGCATCAACATGACTTATTTCCCTCCCTCGGCCGCAGCCTGAATAGGTCTCTGCTTCTGTGGGAGGATATCACCCTTATACACCCACACCTTGATGCCGATACGGCCGTAGGTTGTATGCGCCTCGTGGAACCCGTAGTCAACGTCGGCGCGCAAGGTATGCAGGGGGACGGTCCCTTCTCCGGCCCTCTCGCTGCGTGCGATCTCGGCGCCTGCCAACCGGCCCGAAATCCTAACCTTGATACCCTTGGCCCCTGAGCGCATGGCCCTCATGATGGCCTGCTTCATCGCCCTCCTATACGACACCCTTCTCTCGATTGAATCGGCGATGTTCTCGGCAATAAGCTGCGCGTCGATCTCCGGGCTCTTGACCTCCACCGCATGGAGGATGACCTTCTTCTTACCGGTGAGCTCCACGAGCTGTCTCCGGAGTTCCTCGATACCCGTACCGCCCCTGCCTATAACAACTCCAGGTTTGGCCGCGTGTATCGTCACCGTTACTTCCTGGGGCTTCCTCTCGATCTCGATCCTTGAGATACCCGCATGGTAGAGCTTCCGTTTTATGAAATCCCGGATCTTCTTGTCTTCGAGGAGGAGTTCGGCAAAGTTCTTCTTCCGGGCAAACCACCTGGAATCCCAGTCATAGATGACTCCCAGGCGAAACCCTTTCGGATGAGTCTTTTGTCCCATAGTTAACCCTCCTCTCTTTCCCGGACTACTACCGTAATGTGGGAAGTCTTCTTCTGAATCGGAAAAGCCTGCCCTCTCTGACGAGGGTGGTATCTCTTCAGGATTGACCCCTGGTCCACGTATATCTCAGACACAAAAAGGGCGTCCCTGTTCATCTCAAGGTTGTTCTCGGCGTTGGCTGCGGCCGACTCGATCACTTTCTTGATGAGGTGAGAAGCCCGCTTCGGAGTGTACCTCAAGATCGCCAACGCTTCGTTCAGCGCTTTCCCCCGCACCAGATTGGCCACAATCCTTGCCTTCGAGGGGGATATCCTCAGGTGCCTTGCTATCGCTCTGGCTTCCATGTCTTCCTCGGTAACCCCCTTACTTCAGAGCGGTGGAACGCTCGGTGTGCGCTCCGTGGCCTCTAAATGTCCGTGTGGGAGCGAATTCGCCCAGCTTATGGCCAACCGCGTCTTCGGTGATGTACACGGGGACATGCTTTCTTCCGTCGTGCACCGCTATGGTATGACCCACCATCTCCGGAACTATGGTACAGGCCCTGGCCCAAGTCCTTATTACGCGCTTTTCGCCCTTTTCGTTCATGGCCCGTACCTTCTCCAAGAGCTTGGCGTCAACATACGGTCCCTTCTTTGACGACCGGCTCACAATCGCCCCCTCCTTCCTCGTTTACTTTCTGCGCTTCTCAATAAGCTTGTCGGAAGCTTTGTTCTTCTTCCTGGTCTTGTAGCCAAGGGTTGGCTTACCCCAAGGCGTAAGAGGTCCGGGCAGACCCACCGGCGATTTGCCTTCGCCGCCACCGTGGGGGTGGTCAACCGGATTCATGACAACACCGCGGACGGCGGGACGCCGCCCCCTGTGCCGGCTTGCTCCGGCTTTGCCGAGGGATGTGTTCTCGTGTTCCACATTGCCCACTTGACCGACTGTCGCCCTGCACATAACGGGCACCTTACGCTGCTCACCTGAGTTAAGGCGCAGTAGGGCGAAACCGCCTTCCTTGGCCATGAGCTGCACCGCCGCACCTGCGCTCCTCGCGATCTGGGCTCCCTTGCCCGGAACCATCTCCACGCAATGCACCATGGTACCCGTAGGGATGTTTTCCAAAGGCAGCGCATTGCCCGGCTTGATGTCGGCGTTGGGGCCCGACATTACCACATCGCCCACCCTGATGCCCAAGGGAGCAACGATATACCGTTTCTCCCCGTCGGCGTAGGTGAGGAGCGCAATCCTGGCAGACCGTCCGGGATCATATTCAATGGCCGTAACTTTGGCCGGAATATCGTCCTTGGTGCGCTTGAAGTCGACTATCCTTATCTTCTTCTTAGCGCCGCCGCCCCTGTGGCGTACGGTGATCCTGCCTTGGTTGTTGCGGCCGGAACCCCTCTTTTTCGTGAAGACCAAAGACTTCTCAGGTTCAGTCTTTGTAATCTCTTCGAAAGTGCTCGCCGTCCTGCCTCGAAGACCGGGGGAGGTTGGCTTATAGCTCTTTACAGGCATCTAGTCTCCCTCCTACACACCCTCGAAGAACTCGATCTTCTGACCGGGCGCCAGTTTCACTATTGCTTTCTTCCACGAAGGCGTGCGGCCCGTCTTGAGGCCCAGCCTCCGGGGTTTGCCAACGACATTCATGGTGTTCACTTTCACGACCTGCACCTTGAATATCTTCTCGATGGCGTTGTGAATATCAGCCTTGGTGGCCTTGGGATGGACCCTAAAGGTGTACGTGCCCATACCCATGGCTTCGTTTGTCTTCTCAGTCACCAGAGGCTCGATGATGATGTCTCTAGCCGTAAGGTTCATGCGAGTGCCTCCTCCAGCTTTCTCACCGCATCCTCGGTGATGAGAATGTGTTTCTTAAGCATGGTCTCGTAAGTCGAAAGTTCCCTGGCGGTGGTCACCCGGGCGCCGGGGATGTTCCTGGCCGACAAGACCACATTGGGCTCAAGATCGCCGGTCACTATAAGGACGCTTTTCTCCACTCCCATTTTCTTAAGGAAGGCATATAGGTCCCTAGTCTTGGGCGCAGCCATCGTAAGGCCCGTGAGGACCGTGATCTGCCCGCTCTGGGCTTTGGCCGAAAGAGCCGACTTAAGGGCCAGCCTCTTTACCTTCTTGGGAAGGCTCCAGCTGTAATCCCTGGGGTGAGGGCCGAAAACCACACCGCCGTGTCTCCATAGGGGAGACCTAATGGTACCTACCCTGGCGCGACCGAGGCCCTTCTGCCTCCAAGGCTTCCGGCCACCGCCCCGGACCTCGCTCCGGGTCTTCACTTTGGCAGTACCAACCCTCGATGCGTTCAGGTGAGCAAGAACGGCGGCCCTAATCAGGCTCCTATTGGGGGACACCCCAAAGAGCGTCTCGGGAAGCCCGATCTCGCCGACCTTTTCACCTTTTGGACTGAAAACCTCTGCCTGTGGCACGAGGATCCCTCCTTAACCTCGTCTCAACCTTGCCGTGATGATGCTTTGACCATAACGAGGGAACCCCTCGCGCCAGGGACGGCACCCTTGATGAGAAGCAGGTTCTTCTCAGGATCCACGCTTACGACCTTTAGGCCCTTTACCGTCACATTCTCATCTCCGAGATGCCCGGGCATCTTCCTTCCTGGGAACACCCTGGAGGCGTCTCTCGCCTGTAGCGACCCAACCCCACGGTGGTACTTGGACCCGTGAGACATGGCGCTCCGGCGGAAGTTGTGACGCTTAATGACACCCGCGAAACCCTTGCCGCGAGACCTTCCGCTCACATCAACCACGTCGCCTGACTTGAACACCGTAACCTTAAGTTCGTCACCAATCTCAAGCTTCTCGTCCTCGTCAACGCGGACTTCCCTAAGGTACCTGACCGGAGTCAGGTTCCTCTTCTTGAACTGCCCGAGTACGGGCTTGGAAAGCTCGCGCTCCTTCACGAAACCAAATCCCAGCTGAACGCTCATGTATCCGTCCCTGTCAAGAGTCTTCTTGTCAACGACTGTGCACGGACCGGCTTCAATGACGGTAACGGGTACGAGCTCTCCATTATCCTGAAACACCTGGGTCATCCCGACCTTCTTGCCGAGGATGGCCTTCATAGCACGCTACCTCCTCCATCACGAAGCTTGGGTCATACGCTCTTGATTTCGATGTCTACTCCTGCCGGGAGATCGAGTCTCGTGAGCGCGTCCATGGTCTTGGTCGTGGGCTCCATTATGTCAATGAGCCTCTTATGCACTCTCATCTCAAACTGCTCTCGGATATCCTTCTCTCCGTTGGGGGCAGTGAGGATGGTATAGACGCTTCTCTCGGTCGGAAGCGGGACCGGGCCTGAGATAAGCGCGCCGGTTCTCTTGGCGGTCTCAACTATTCGGCCCGCCGACTGATCCAGGATTTCGTGGTCAAACGCACGAAGTCTAACCCGGATTCGCTGCCTCCTCAACGCGATCACTCCTCGATCTCAGTTACTACTCCCGAAGCCACCGTTCTTCCGCCCTCGCGGATAGCGAAACGAACTCCCTCTTCCATAGCGATTGGCGAGATAAGCTCGGCCCTTATGCGCACGTTGTCGCCGGGCATGACCATCTCGACACCCTCGGGAAGGTACACTGCGCCGGTGACGTCGGTGGTCCTGAAGAAGAACTGGGGCCTGTAACCGGAGAAGAACGCGGTGTGACGGCCACCCTCTTCTTTCGTGAGCACGTATATCTGAGCGGCGAACTTCCTGCGGGGCTTGATGGTCCCGGGCTTCGCCAAGACCTGACCGCGCTCGACCTCGTTCTTGGCAATACCGCGCAAGAGGCAGCCTACGTTGTCTCCGGCCTCGCCGTAATCGAGGACCTTCCTGAACATCTCGACGCTGGTGCAGACCGTCTGCTTGGGCTCATCGGTAAGCCCTACGATTTCGACCGGGTCGCCGGGCCTGATTACGCCGCGCTCGATCCTACCGGTAGCAACCGTGCCGCGTCCGGTGATTGTGAACACGTCTTCGATGGAAAGCAGGAACGGCTTGTCGACAGCGCGCTCGGGAGTCGGGATGTAGGCGTCAACGGCCTCCATGAGCTTGATGATCCCGCTGCACCACTGGCAATCTTCTTTACCGCAACCGCACTCAAGAGCCTTCAGAGCAGAACCTCTGATTACAGGCACTTCGTCGCCGGGGAACTGGTACTTGGAGAGGAGATCCCTAACCTCAAGCTCGGAGATCTCGAGGAGCTCTTCGTCGTCAACCAGGTCCACCTTGTTGAGGAACACTACCATGGCAGGCACGCCAACCTGACGGGCAAGGAGCACGTGCTCCCGGGTCTGGG
>LSQX01368368.1_pt1 | contig 17498 bp, 18 predicted proteins | sample 654561 | NCBI WGS metagenome assembly LSQX01 (sample SAMN04489861, study PRJNA283612) | anaerobic digester metagenome | isolation source: 4 biogas reactors fed with cattle manure at either 37C or 55C with and... | place: Denmark: Kongens Lyngby | collected 2014
AAGCCCGCCTTTTTTTACTATTTCCCGGACATGCGTTTGGTATCCCGGGCAATGACCAACTCTTCATTGGTGGGGATAACGAATATCCGCACCTTGGAATCATCGGTGGCCACATCCACATCTTTGCCCCTAACCTTGTTCTTGACCGGATCCAGTTTAATTCCAAGATAATCGAGGTCTCTACAGATCGCTTCCCGGGTGTCAATGCCGTTTTCACCAACTCCGGCGGTAAACACCAGACAGTCACATCCGTTCAACTGGGCGACATAATTGCCGATGTAGCCCTTTACCCGGGTATGGTAAACGTCCAAAGCCAGTTGAGCACGCTTATTGCCGGAAGCAGCAGCGTCGATAACATCACGCAGGTCATTTGATACCCCGGAAAGTCCCAGCATACCGGACTTCTTGTTGAAGTAACTGTTGGCCTCATCGGCGTTCATGTTTAATTTCTCCATAAGGTAGAACACGATTGCCGGGTCAATATCACCACAACGGGTTCCCATTACCAAACCTTCCAGCGGGGTAAATCCCATAGATGTATCAATTACCCGGCCATTCTTAATAGCTGCCATACTTGCTCCGTTGCCCAGGTGTAGAGTAATGATCTTACACTCTTCGAAGGGCTTGCCCAGCATTTCAGCCGCCCGGTGGGATACATAGAAGTGAGACGTACCATGGAATCCGTATCTTCTTACTTTATACTTCTCATAAACATCATAAGGCAGAGCGTACATGAAGTTTTCCGGTGCCATGGACTGGTGGAACGCAGTGTCAAATACAGCCACATGCGGAACATTCGGCATCAGTTCCTGGCAGGCCTCGATCCCCATCAGGTTCGGAGGATTGTGCAGGGGAGCAATGTCGAAGCATTCCCGAATCACTTGTTTTACTTTATCATCTATTACTGTAGAGTCAGCAAACTGTTCTCCACCATGCACGACCCGGTGGCCGACTGCACCAATTTCTTCCATGTTCTGGATTACACCGTATTCCGGATTCACCAGTACCTCCAATACCAGCTTCATCCCTTCGGTATGATCCGGAAGGTCCTTCTTAATAACCACCTCATCCTTGCCGGTCGGTTCATGTTTCAACACCGTTCCCGGTATACCGACCCGGTCCACCAGACCTTTAGCCAGGACGCTTTCATCGGTCATATCAAATACTTGATACTTGATTGAAGAACTACCACAGTTTACTACTAATACTTTCATCCTTCCAATAACCTCCTCAATATCGTATAACGCTCCAAAACGTTTTGTTTTGACAGTTCCCGACCTCATTATTTCCTGTAACGACGACCAGGAGGGGAGTAGACTACGCTCTAACCGCCGTCATGGCCACCACATTAATGACATCCTCTACGCTGCAGCCGCGCGAAAGGTCATTAACCGGCTTATCCATACCTTGAAGGATCGGACCGATAGCTTCGGCTCCGGCCAGCCTCTGCACCAACTTGTACCCTATGTTTCCAGACTGAAGATCCGGGAATACCAGGACATTGCACTTCCCGGCCACGGGACTGCCCGGGGCTTTGGATTGTCCTACTCTGGGAACCAGAGCTGCATCGGCCTGAAACTCTCCGTCTACCAGCAGTTCAGGCCATCTGGACTTGGCTATTTCAGAAGCCTTGACAACTTTGTCAACCAGCTCATGACTGGCACTGCCCTTGGTGGAGAAGGACAACATCCCTACCACCGGTTCCTGAATTCCACACAGGCTGCGCGCGGTTCCGGCTGAAGCATATGCAAACTCCGCCAGTTGTTCCGCGGTCGGATTGGGGGTAACCGCGCAGTCCGTAAAGACCATTATGCCGTTGTAACCCAGGTCGCAGTTGGGAACAATCATTATGAACGCTCCAGAAACAGCCGATATTCCGGGCGCGGTTCTAATGATCTGCAGGGCGGGTCTAAGTACATCACCAGTAGTATTGATGGCTCCGGCCACTTCACCATCCGCTTTGCCGGCCTTTACCATCATGGATCCGAAGTACAGGGGATCGAGCATGAGCTGTTGCGCCTTTTCCAGAGTCACGCCCTTGGCTTTTCTCATCTCATAGAACTTCTCAACAAACTCATCGTAGTACGGAGCTTTAGCCGGGTTAACGATCTCCACTCCACTGATGTCTGCACCCACCTGCTGGGCTTTGGCCTTAACAGCACCTTCATCCCCTATCAGAATAGGATTGGCGATTTTCTCCTTGACTAAGGTTTCCACCGCCTTCAATGTTCGCTCTTCCGTTCCTTCCGGCAGAACAATAGTTTTAAATCTTTCCTGGGCCTTTTGTCTAATCTGTTCGAGCAGGGTCATCCTAATCAATTGCCTCCTTTATTCTTTATTATCTGCCAGGCACCGCTGGCCTACAGCCCCTTTCATCCATTGCTAATATTATCACAAGCTTTGGTGAAGGAAAACAAATACTGGTACTATTGTGCTAGAATTAATTTATCCTGCCCCCAGGGGGAAAACTATGCCGATAGTCGGGATTATAGCCGAGTATAATCCATTGCATAACGGCCATCTTCATCATATTAAGACCTCGCGCCGTTTAACCAGCGCCCGCGGTGTTATCTGCGTTATCAGCGGCAGTTTTACCCAGCGAGGTGAACCCGCGCTGGTCAACAAATGGGCCCGGGCTGAGATGGCGCTTAAGGCAGGAGCGGATCTGGTTTTTGAGTTACCGTTTGTATTCGCGGCCCGCAGTGCTTACCATTTCGCCCGTGGAGGGGTCTCCCTGCTCCAAAGAACCGGTATAACCACTCACCTGAGTTTTGGGAGCGAGTTGGGAGAGATAAAACCTCTGCAGGAGGTAGCAAGAATCCTCCACCAGGAGCCCCCGGAGTTTGTCCATCTGTTAAAAACACAGCTTCGGAAAGGTAATTCCTATCCCCAAGCCCGCTCCAATGCACTTGATGAATATATCCATGCCGGCGGAGCTATTCCATGCTGCTGCCGGCACGGGATACTGAGCCTCCCCAATAACATCCTGGCCGTGGAATACTTGCGCGCCTTGCTGGCGGAAGAATCCACCCTGATACCGATAACCATCCCCCGGTTGGGGCAGGGATACCACCAGCTGGGCGATGCTGAATTCGCCAGTGCCACAGCTATTCGCAACGAAATCGAAAATATGCGTCCTCTGGCTGAGATCAAGGGACTTCCCGCAATTACAAGAGAAATCCTGGCCCGGGAATTCACTACCGGCTCCGGTCCTGTATCCTCACATTCCATGTTTCATCTTATCCGCTATTCACTAAGCCGCATGAGCACAGATGATTTACGTCAAATCTATGATGTCAGCGAAGGACTGGAAAACCGAATCCATAAGTTGGCACCGGTATGTAACTCCCGTGATGAACTGATCACATCTATTAAGACCCGTCGTTACAGTTATACGCGGATCAGCCGCATTCTGCTCTACATCCTGCTGAATTTTACCAAAGACGTGGCCGCAATTTTCGATACCAACGGACCGCAATACCTTCGTCTTTTAGGTTTTTCTCCACAAGGACAAAAAATCCTGCACGATATGAAGGCGATTTCAGCAGTGCCGGTTGTCACAAAAACTGGTAACCTCCGACATTACAAAACTCCACTGATATCACAGATGATGGCTTATGATTTCCTGGCCACCGATCTTCATGCTTTAATCCAGCCTTATCCCGGACGAGGCGGCCTGGACTTTCTGCGTTCGCCGGTTCAGTATAGAGACGGCTCTCTATGAATCCGCAACAATAACACCCGTTTGCGACCGGCTGTCGGCTCTGATCCTTCCGGCGGATTCAAGAACCGATCTGATCTCATCCAATTTCGCTTCCGCGCATTCTCTCCCCCTCCCGATACACTCTTCGGCCCGGTTGAACTCATTTGATTTGATATTTCCCAGCCTTGGCTGAAGCAGGACTGTGGCCTGATGGCGTGTGATCTGCGTAAATATTTGGCGTTCCAGGATTTCTATCGCCTGCAGGATAACATCCAGGGTGTTGCGTATATGGGTTTGGCGATCCTCGGCAAAGGTTACGTCCACTCCGATAACTATATCGGCTCCCAGGTCGCGAGCCACTCCCACCGGCAGCCGTTCAGCCACCGCCCCGTCCACCAGCAGGCGATTCCTATAGCGGACTGGAGCAAACACCCCGGGGATTGATATGCTGGCCCTCACCGCAGTATGCACCGGACCCTCCCGGATCACGACCTTTTCCCCGTTTTCAATGTCAGTAGCCACCACTGCCAGAGGCACGGCCAGATCCTCAAATGACTTACCTTTGGTAAGGAGCCGTAAAAAGTGCTCGATCTTTTTGCCGCTTACAAAACCCATTCTCGGTATGCCTACATCCCATAATATGGAGGTGTTTAACGCCGATGCCAGCTTTCCGGTCATGTAGATATCGCCTCCACAGGCATAAATAGCGGCAATCACAGCTCCCATACTGCTTCCCACCAGGAAGTCAAACGGGATCCGGTTTTCAATCAGAACCTGAAGGACCCCAATATGCGCCAGACCGCGAGCACTGCCGGCTCCCAGCACCAACCCTATCCCGGGTTTACTGTTGTTCATCATGCCACCTCGCTCTACAACCGAGTTTCTTACGGGTTTTTACACGGCCTGTTTTCCCTGCCATTTTCGGCTACAGCGTTACTGCTATTAATTTACCTGCTTACTTTTATATGGTACATCGATTTAGTTTTAACTTCTAGATATTGGCCGCCCTCACTATAATTTAATGCGGACGCTGTTTGGTCTGGAGATGGACGAACCCGAAAAAGGAGGCAGATGATGAAACCCTGGCCCGCAATGCTGGGAGCTTTTCTGGCTGTGGCCTTGGCCATTTTTATGATTGTCGAACCAGCCGCCACCCTGGAGGCTTCCACCACCGGACTTAAGCTCTGGTTTAATGCGGTACTTCCTGCTCTTTTTCCCTTTTTTGTCGTCTGCGACCTTATGGTGGCTTTGGGGGTAGTTCATTTTATGGGAGTAATCCTGGAACCTGTTATGCGTCCTGTTTTCCGCCTGCCCGGTGCGGCCGGGTTTGTAGTGGCCATGGGGTTTACTTCAGGTTTTCCGGTGGGCGCGGTGCTTACCCGTCAGCTTTATGAACAGGGATCATTATCCAATCATGAGGCCGAGAGGCTGGCCAGTTTCACCAATAACGCCAGCCCGCTTTTTATTATCGGGGTGGTAGGAACCGGTCTGTTACATAACCCTGTAGTCGGTTATCTCCTGGCAGCCGCCCATTACCTCTCCAACCTCCTGGTGGGCTTTCTTATTGGCCGTAAAGCTCCTCAATCACCTGGTGGATACCGTGTCCGCGGGAACCTCCTTTCACTGGGCCTGGCCGAGTTGTTGCGAGCAAACCGCCAGAGCAAAGGCCCCGGGCATATGCTGGGAGAATCAATAAAAAAGGCCCTCCTCAATACCGCCATGGTGGGAGGCTTTATAATTATTTTTTCCGTGCTGAGTGCGGCTTTATCCCGGTGGGGAGTAATATTCGAGCTGGCTGGTGTATTTCGATTTCTGGGGGCATCCTATGCAACTGCCATAGGATTGGGATTGGGGTGCTTCGAGATGACGATTGGAGCACAGGCTATAGCGGCCTCGACTGCTCCTGAACTGGAAAAACTGCTGGCGGTCTCAGGGGTACTGGCATGGAGCGGCCTGTCGGTACAGGCACAGGTGATGAGCCTGGTAGCCGGCACTCCGGTTCGCTATTGGTTCTACATGAAGACCCGCCTGCTACAAATCCTGCTATCACTGGGCTTAACACTGATCGGCTTTACACTGTGGCCGGCCAACCTACCCCTGCTGGCTGCTCCTACCTCTCCTTTGTTTTCATCAATGCCTGTGGCCGTCGACTTTCTGCGGGCAAGCTGTCAGGGGATTATGTGGAGCACAGCAGTCCTGCTGATGATCTGTTTAATCTCCTGGCTAAGCAGCATCAGGTTTTCGGGGTCCATTCGTTAAGTTCCTGTAACCCCTGTTCAACTGACTTAAGGCTTTCATTAAGCACTTTTTCCAGGTAGGTTAAAAGCTCTACCGCATATTGATTGGCACCCTCTCTTATTTCCTGGGATAAAGCCTTGGACTTGCTGATCATCTCCTCCGCTACCTGGCTGGCACTCTTGGTAATCTCGTCATCGGAAATCAGTTTGGCCGCCTGGAATCTGGTATCATCCAGGATATACTTGGATTCTCGGCGGGCATCTTCAAATATCCTGTCCCTTTCATCGATTATCTTTATCGCGGTTTTTATCTCTTCCGGCAGCACCGCCCGGATGCGATCCAGCTTTTCCAGAAAGTAATCAACATCTATTAAGGATTTCGAGGTTAATGGCATCCTTTTGGCGTTCTTGATTTCATCTTCCAAATCATCCAGGAGCACGATTATCTCCATTAAAAATCCCCCCGTAGTCTGTCATAATTCACTTGGCCCGGTGATAGTAACTCAGTACGGAATCCCCGTAGACATTCATCCTGAACCTGGTTAGACCGTTCACCTCCTCAGCCATTTCCAGCGATTTTGGACTTCTTATTATGACGACTCCCTGTTGGTTCAACAGCACCTCCAGACAGGCCATAATTTTGGGAAAATACGCCACCTTGCGGAATGGAGGATCAACATAAATGATGTCAAAGGAAGCCTTTTCCCGCGCTAACTGGTTAACGACGCGAAAAACGTCCCCTCTAATGATCCGTGCTTTTGAACTCAGTTGACAGGTTTCAAGGTTTTCCTGCAGAACGGTCACTGCCCGGGGATTGAGTTCAACAAATACCGCTTTTTCTGCCAGTCGACTTAATGCTTCTATCCCGACTGCTCCGCTTCCTGCGAAAAGGTCCAGAAAGGTCTTGCCCTCCAGGTAAGGCCCAATGGTATTGAACAACGCCTCTTTAATGTTGCCAGTTATCGGCCGGATATCGGACCTTTTTGGGACTTTAAGCTTTCTGCCCTTGGATATGCCGGCAATCACCCTCAAAGAACCGTTCCTCCAGTTATTCCTTTTTCCAAGATTATAGCATAACAAAAAAGCATGAGAAAAAAATCGCAAAAATAATGTATTATTCTTGGACTCACCGGGAATGATATCTTCAACCGGGGATAAGCACCCGGAAAAAAACAAACCCTCCCCAACAACTTTACAAAATTCTCCTCTCCCCAAACTTAAGGCGGCTGAAATACCAATCAGCCGCCGTTTATTTGGAAAAACACCGAATGGTATTAATAACCATCCAATTAAGAGAAGCTTTCCCGGATAATAAACCGGAATTTGATCCAAGACTATATAGGGCAGACAGTAGAGGCCGGTCACGGTTTACTTACCGTAAAATCCAGATTGGAGTCAAAAGCGTTCTTTCGCCCCAGTTGTTTTTTATTTACTTGGGAGGTCGGGAAGCATGAATGAAATACTGCGCGAATTTTCTCTACAGGTTGATCTGGCTATGGAAGCCCGGGACATTGTCAGAGGAGATACTGATCAGGAAATCCCCGGAGTTGTTGAGGAGATAGAGGAACTAACCCACGGCAAAATAACCACCATCAGGATTAAAGACCAGGCCGCCGCACAAAGAATGGGTAAGCCGGTGGGCACTTACATCACCATTGAAGCCAAAGACCTGCGCATCAGACACCCTGAAGTCCATGAAGAGGTCTCAAGGTCCATTGCCGCAAAACTCAAAGGCGTGGTGGATAGAATCGACAAGAATGCCACGGTTTTAATCATCGGCCTGGGTAACTGGAGGGCCACTCCAGATGCGCTTGGTCCCAAGACGGTAGAATCCAGTCCGGTAACCCGGCATTATTCAAGGTATGCCCCCCAGGCGCTGGTGGAAGGTATGCGCCCGGTCTGCGCCATGGCTCCCGGAGTCCTGGGCACCACCGGTATTGAGACCTTTGAGATAATCAAAGGGGTGGTGGAAAAAGTCCAACCGGCCTTGGTACTGGTGATTGACTCCCTTTCTGCTCAGAGTACCGAGCGCATAGGTACAACCATCCAGATCTCTGATACCGGGATCCAGCCGGGGTCGGCGGTAGGCACCCCGAGCCAACAGGCTATAAACCAGCAGTCCCTGGGAGTGCCGGTCATTGCTATCGGCTGCCCCATGGTTGTAAATGCCGCAGTCATAGCCAGTCAATCCATACAGGTGTTTTGTCAGAACAACAATATTCAGTACAACCGGCAAAGCAGCCTGAACGCTATTAAGCCGGTTCTCTCTTACTTCGGCGGCAGCCTTACGGTAACCCCCAAGGAGATTGACGATCTGGTCGAAAACATATCCAACGTCATTGCCTATGGAATTGCTTATGCACTGTTCCCCGGTATTTCACGGGAACAGTTGGAACTCTATGCTTCCTAGTTGTACCAGTGGGGATGAATTTCGTTTTCACGCACCATGATGCAGAACCTGTTCATTTCCGGGGACAGGATCCGGACTTTGCTTCTGCTCTCAGTTGGCGGCAATGTTTTCCGTGCGGGGATACTTCTTGTTTAGGAGCTGCTGAATGGTTCGGCTTTCCTCCAGCAGTGAAACCGATTGGGCCGCGATATCCCGCGTGATATGCAGCAGATCGCTGTCCTTCCACAGATCAGTGAGTTTGAGTTCCGGCAAACCGTGCTGCTTAAGCCCCCATATATCACCGGGGCCCCTTAAACGCAGGTCCTCGTTGGCAATCTCAAAACCGTCATTGGTTCTCTCCATCACCTTCAACCGTTTCAGCCCCACCTCAGTACGCGGGTTGCCCAGCAGGATGCAGTAGGCCTGTTCTGCTCCCCGGCCTACCCTTCCCCGCAACTGGTGGAGCTGGGAAAGCCCAAACCTTTCTGCCGATTCGACGATCATCACCGTGGCATTGGGAATATCAACCCCTACTTCAACAACCGTGGTGCTGACCAGCACCTCAATTTCTCCACGGCGAAAGTCATCCACCACCCGGTCCTTTTCAGCCGGCTTCATGCGTCCGTGCAGCAGACCGACCGTATGATGGCGGAATACGCCGGCTTGGAGACGCTGGTAAAGAGCGGTTGCATCAGTTAGATCCTGTTTTTCCGACTCTTCAATCAGGGGACAGACTACATAGCCCTGACGTCCCCGCTTAACCTGCTTCAACAGGAATTGGTATGCTTTATCCCGCCCTGATTCGCGCAGAGCCACGGTCTTAACCGGCAATCTTCCGGGGGGCACTTCGTCAATAGTAGAGATATCCAGATCACCGTATACCGTCAAGGCCAGGGTGCGGGGAATCGGAGTGGCACTCATCACCAGCACATCCGGTAGAAACCCTTTTTGTCCCAATAGGGCTCTCTGACTGACCCCAAATCGGTGCTGTTCATCAATTACCGCCAGACTGAGTTTCTTGAAGACAACACTCTCCTGAATCAGGGCATGGGTTCCCACCAGGATGTGGTAGTGTCCCTCAGCGGTTCCTGTTAGTATCTCTTCCCGCCTTTTTGCCGTAATAGAACCGGTCAGAATTGCCACCCGGATATCGGGAGGAAAGACTTTTTTTAGGGTTTCATAATGCTGCAGGGCCAGTATCTCCGTAGGAGCCATCAATGCCGCCTGATAGCCGCTGCTTACCGCTTTAGCCATCGCCAAAGCAGCAACTATGGTCTTCCCTGAGCCCACATCCCCCTGAATCAACCGGTTCATGGGACGCTCTTCCTCCATATCCCTGAAGATCTCGGCCGTCACTCGTTTCTGGGCCCCGGTAAGAGAGAATTTCAGCCCGCCAACGACCCGAGATACCAGGTCGTCCTGTTCAGTGTTTTTTACGCCCTTCACGTTTGGATCCCTTAACGACTTCTGCTCACGTCTGATGGCCAACTGCAGAAGGAAAAGCTCTTCAAACGCCAGGCTGCGCCGGGAGAGTTCCTGCTGTTCCCACCGGGCGGGAAAATGGATACCCCAGAGTGCCTGCCGGGCGGGCAACAACCCGAGTTCTTCTTTCGTTCCGGGGGGAGCAATATCGGGATAGACCGTGGCGTACCTTTCAAGAGCGTTTCTAACCATCTGTCGCCATACCTTCTGACTGATACCCTCGGTTGAGGGATAGATCGGATCGATGCCGGGATCGGCATCGGTTTTATCCTGACCGATCAGGGCATAATCATATGCCGACAGTTCCATCTGGCCATAATTCAGATTTACCTTGCCCCTCACAAAGATCTGCAATCCGGGTTTGAGAACATTTTTCAGGAAACCCTGATTAAACCAGACCACCGGTATCATCCCCGAGTCATCTCTGATTACCGCCTTAATAATAGCAATACGGCGAGAACTGACCGAAGTTCTCACCGTTTCAATAATTCCTGTGATAGATACTACCTCTCCCACCAGCAGGTTTCTGATTTTGACCGTTTCCGTCCGGTCAATGTATGAACGAGGTATATGCCATAACAGGTCATATACATCGCTTATCCCCAGGCGCTGCAGGTGTCTTTCTCTCTGTGGCCCGACACCTTTAACATAACGAACGGGATCAAACAGAGTATTCAAGAGTATCTCCCCCCCAAAGCCCACCGGGCTGAGCGATACTATTCCACGGAGACCAAGTACTGATAAAATGGCTGTCCCCCGTAATGGAGTTCAATATCATAGTCAGGGTATTTCTCTTCTACCTGTTCCCTGAGCTTTATCGCCTTGTCTTCATCTACATCAGCTCCATAAAAGATGCTGATCAGGTCGCCGCTGGAGGCCATGCTCTCTAACAGTACCAGAACCATATGGTCGGCGCTGTCGCCATTGGCCACGACTTTATCATCAATCAGGCCGATATAGTCGCCTTCTTTAATAGACAAACCGTTGATGGACGAATCTTTAACCGCATTAGTAACCTCACCTGTTTTTACGCGGCCGATCTCCTCGGCCATAGCCTCAGCCACCTGATCCAGGTCCGCTTCGCTCTCATAGGCCACCAGGGCGGCTACTGCTTGGGTTATGCTGGTAGTCGGCACCACCCTTACCGGTTTGTCCGCCATCTTCATCGCCTGCTCGGCCGCCATGATTATGTTCTTGTTATTGGGCAGGATTATTACCCCCTGGGCTCTGGTGTCGGATACCGCCCGCAGCAGGTCCTCAGTGCTGGGATTCATGGTCTGCCCACCGCTCACCACCTGATCCACCCCCAGGCTCTTCATAATCTGGACCCAACCATCGCCCTGGCCTACTGCGACCAACCCCGTATTCTTAATCTCAGCCAGGCTCTCCAATCTGGCCTGGGTCTCCTCTTCCATGTTGTTAATCTTGATATCGTGGAGGGTACCCCAGGACAGACAAACCTCCAGCACTTTACCCGGGTGGTTGGAATGGATATGCACCTTAACCATATCCTCTTCTCCGACCACCAGCACGGAGTCGCCTAAAGGCTCCAATTCCTCTCTAATTCGGTCAATGTGCAGTCGGAAACCCCTGATAAGGGTTTCGGTACAGTACTGGAAATCCAAGCTCTCCGGCTCTGTTTCAACCTCAGACGGCAACGGCTCAGTTGATAGCAACTGAACGGCCGACAACTCTTCTGATGATAAGGCCTTCATCATTCCCTCAAATAGGTAAAGAAACCCCTGTCCTCCTGAATCAATTACTCCCGCTTCTTTCAAAACCGGCAGCATTTGCGGTGTGCGTTCCAGCATCCGGTTACCACTCTCCAGAGCAGCCTGCATAACCTCAACAATATCGTTTGTTCTCTTTGATTCCGCTGCCGCCGAGCGGGCCACTTCCCGGACAATGGTAAGAATCGTACCTTCCACCGGCTTCATAACCGCCTTATACGCCGCATCCGACCCCGCCTGAAGAGCCGCCGCCAATCCCCGGGCATCAATCCGTTCCTTGTGCTCCAGCTCTTTGGCCATACCTCGGAACACCTGAGACAGAATAACACCGGAGTTGCCGCGGGCGCCCATCAATGAACCCATTGCGATCCCTTTGCTTACCTTGCCAATGTTTTGGTCCAATCGCTTCTCAGCTTCATGCGCTGCCGACAACAGGGTTAAGTACATGTTTGTCCCGGTGTCGCCGTCTGGCACCGGGAATACGTTCAAGGCATCAACTCTGGCTTTATTCTTCTCCAACAGAACAACCCCGGTCTGGATCATCCTGACCATATCAATCCCATCAATATACTGTAACCCCACCCATAGTCCTCCTCTGGCTATTCTTTGGCAACCTTAACCCCTTGAACGTTAACGTTAACGCGGGTTACTGGTATTCCTGTTATCTTATCCATAACATATTTGATCTTCTGCATAATGTTGTAACCGACCTCTGATATCTTGGTTCCATAGCTCACTACCACATAAACATCGACCTCAACCCCTTCGGGAGTCTCGTTTACCTCAACCCCCTTGCGAATTGATTCCACGCCGAGAATACTGGTCAGGCTGTTGGAAACCTTGCGCGGTATCATGCCCACCAGTCCATAGCACTCAACAGTTGCCATACCGACAATAGTCTGCACTGCTTCTTTTGATATCGTTACCTTTCCTAATTCATTGGATTCAAGGACAAACATCTTATCCCCTCCTGTCTGATTCAGTATAGTTCAACGCTCAATTTTTTTATTCCTGCTTGTTGCTGTTCCCTGCCGGGTTTGGTAGAATGTTAATCGTGATGATTGAAAGGGGGATAAGCATGGCCAAATGCGATGTTTGCGGAAAAGGCGTTACCTTCGGCAAGAAGTACAGCCATTCGCATATAAGAACCAATCGCCAGTGGAAGCCGAACACCCAGAGCGTCAAAGTGGTGGTTAACGGCGTCCCGAAACGGATAAACGTCTGCACCAGGTGCTTGCGTTCCAACAAGGTGCAAAGAGCACTCTAACATTTTATCGTTGACCAGCCCCTTCCCGCAGTTGCCGGGTTTCATCCTCGCCAAAAGTGTATACTTCACCGCAGAAGTTGCAGTAGATTTCGAGACAGCCCTGGGATGCCAGGGCTACTTGAATATCTTCATCGCTGAGAGCCGTTACAATTGATGACACCTTGTCCGGGCTGCAGCGGCAGCGGAAATACACCTCTCTCTTGTCCAGGATATCAAAGGGGATATCCCCCATAATTGTCTCCACCAGCCTGACCAGGTCCCACTTAACCAGGCTGCTGATGGGCCCTGCTTCCAGCACCCGTTCTTCCAAAACTCTCAGCAATTCATCACCGGCACCGGGCATGGCCTGTACAAAGAGGCCCCCGGCTCCCTCCACCTTACCTCCGGGCGCGATTAAAACCCCCAGTGAAACCAGAGAAGGGATTTGTTCGGACAGGGTAAAATAATAAGCCAGATCCTCTGCAATTTCTCCCGATTGCAGCGGCACACGGCCAATAAACGGACTCCTAAGCCTCATGTCCCTTATGACCTCAAGAAACCCTTCAGTACCTACCGCGCCGCCAACATTCAGCTTTCCCCGATATATTTCCGGCAGATCAACGCCGGGATTGCCAACATATCCTCTTACTGTACCATCGCTCTCCGCGACTGCCAACACAGTCCCCAGAGGGCCCCCGCCGTTAATTCTCAGGGTTATCGACTCATCATCCTTTAAGTCCAAACCCATCATAACCGCCGCGGTTAATGCCCGTCCCAGGGCTGCACTCGCAGTGGGGGAAGTACCCTGTCGTACGCGAGCCTCCTCAACCAGGGCCGTGGTTCTGGCTGCGGAGATTCTTACCATCCGCTCCCGATCCATAACCCTCAGCATAATATCCCCTGAATCCATCTCATTCCACCTTTCCCGCCATCCAGCAAACCCCTAAGCCAAGTATGACCATTCAACTGCATTCACAAACTTTCGAGCTGCATCCAGGTTTTGCTCTCTTGTATTATAACAGGTCATTGTCGGGTTACAACCGATTCCAGGCGAAGGTCAACCTCCAATACCGCAATATCCCATCTAACAATAATCTGCACCATTATATAGGACTTTTGTCCATATTGCTCGGGATCGTCGCTGAAAGGACAGGTCCTTTTGCTTTGGGCAGATGTAACCATATCCCAGATTTGTCGCCAATAGCCTTTAGTTAATACAATTAAAATGGTCAGCAGCACATATTGCTACCGACCAATGTGGCCTTATCATAAGCATGAAAGGAGTTGGGATTTCTGTTTTCTAAACCAATTCGCAGGATCTTGGAAATCATAGTAGCTGTGGTATTTGTTCTGGCCATGGGTATTGGTGCGCAGGCCGCTTCGGAACCGCGCAACCTGTACTGGGGCTGCCAGGGTGAAGATGTCGCATCACTACAAACCCAGCTTAATTCTCTTAACTTTAATTGTGGAAATATTGATGGAATCTTCGGTCCCAAAACATACGCCGCCGTACTGGCACTGCAGAAATCCAGTGGTCTTGCGGTCGACGGTATTGTTGGACCCCAGACCAGGGCGGCAATTGCCAACCTGCTGGCGAAGCCGTCTTCGCCGGCACGAAACCTGTACCAGGGCTGCACGGGAGATGAGGTAGCAGAACTGCAGCAGAAGCTCAAAGCAGCCGGATTTGATTGTGGTCCGGTAGACGGTGTTTTCGGTCCCCGAACCCATGCAGCAGTTGTTGCTCTCCAGAAAGCCAGCAACATTAAAGTCGATGGCATAGTGGGACCTCAGACCAGGGAAGCTCTACGCAATCCCATACCCAAACCGCCGGCAGAGTCGGGGACGCCCTCCCGTGGCGGTTCCGTACCAAGGTACACCAAGGTTATAACCATGGTGGCTACCGCGTATTGTCCCTGCAACAAGTGCAACTATCCTTACACGGACCAGACCACCCATATCGGACTCCCTCTTGGCCACGGCATTGTAGCGGTCGACCCCAGCGTTATTCCCCTGGGAACCAGACTTTACGTTGAAGGGTATGGCGATGCCATTGCCGCCGATACCGGTGGCGCGATAAAGGGCAATCGTATCGATCTCTGTTACCCGGATCACCAATCAGCCCTGAAGTTCGGGATCCAAAATGTTAAAGTCTATATTCTCCCGTAACCACGGGTAATAATCTAACCCTTTTTGAATTTAAGCAGTTTTTCCTGCAGCTTTTCCTCCACCAGAGGAGGTACAAGGCCACAAACGGAGCCGCCCAACAGGGCGGCTTCTTTAACGCCGGTGGAGCTTACAAAGTAGTATTTACTGTTGCAGGCGATAAAGATTGTATCCACTTCCGGGTACAAATGGCTGTTGGTCATGGCCAACTGCAGTTCATACTCAAAATCTGATACCGTCCGCAGCCCTCTTACAATGGCAGTTGCCTGCCGTTTGCGCACGTAGTTCACCAGAAGGCCGGTAAAGGAGTCTACTTCCAGATTGGGCAGATGTCTGGTTACTTCCCGGAGCATCTCAACCCTTTCCTCGGTTGAGAAGAGAGGGTTCTTGTAAACATTGTGCACTACCGCTACAATAACCCGATCGAAGATTCTGCTGGCTCTTTCCAGCACATCCAAATGCCCGTTGGTAACAGGATCAAAACTGCCAGGATATACCGCAACTTTCTCCATGCTTGCCTCCCTATTCTGTCACATAAAATACCGCAGTTCTTACTTACTCTTTCCATGGGCTTATTTTAACCCAAGCCCGATTCCCAGTGCAAAAACTCATTCAGGCACAACAGACTCCTTCATAAAGTATAAACCATGCTTTACAGCCAGTCATCAAAAGAGGGTCCTTCTTTCCAAGGACCCTCTTGGGTGGTCATTAACCTTAAAGGTTATTATTAGGGCCGTTCTACAATCAGAGCCGTTCCCATTCCACCACCGATACAAAGTGTCGCCAGTCCTTTTTTGGCATCCCGCTTCTGCATCTCATAAAGCAAGGTCACCAGAATCCTGGTTCCTGAAGCCCCAATGGGATGGCCCAGAGCGATTGCTCCCCCGTTAACATTAACCTTGTTGATATCCCACTTAAGTTCCTTCGCTACCGCCACTGACTGGGCGGCAAAGGCCTCGTTGGCCTCGATCAGGTCGATATCGTCAAGGGTCAGTCCTGCTTTCTCGAGGGCCTTCAGCGTCGACGGCCACGGTCCCATCCCCATGATTTTCGGATCAACTCCGGCTGAGGCATAGCTCACAATAGCAGCCATAGGTTTGATTCCCAGTTCGGCTGCCTTTTTCTCGGACATTACCACCACTGCAGCCGCCCCATCGTTAATCCCGGAGGCATTGCCTGCGGTTACACTGCCGTCTTTTTTGAAGGCACCTCTGAGCTTGGCCAGTCCTTCCCTGGTAGTTTGTGGCCGCACAAACTCATCGGTATCAAAAACGGTTTCCCCTTTTTTTGTCTTAATGACTACCGGAACGATTTCATCCTTGAACCGCCCTTCGTTTATGGCGGCTGCGGCCCGCTGCTGGCTGCGGAGCGCCAGTTCATCCTGTTCTTCACGGGTGTTGCCCCACTGCTCGTTGATGTTCTCCGCCGTTATTCCCATATGGCAGTTATTAAAGGCATCCCACAGGCCGTCTTTTATCATCAAATCGATAACCGTGCCCTCGCCCATACGGTACCCCCAGCGCGCTTTGTCCATGGCAAAGAGGGCACCGGACATGCTCTCCGTTCCGCCGGCCACTATGATATCGGCATCCCCCGCTTTTATAGCCTGGGCGGCCAATTCGACTGTCTTTAACCCGGAACCGCAGACCTTATTCACGGCGAAAGTGGGTACTTCTACGGGAATACCGGCATCCAGCGAACACTGGCGTGAAATATTCTGTCCCAAACCACCCTGGAGCACACACCCGAAGATAACTTCCTCTACCATATCCGGTTTAATACCGGCCCGCTTTACAGCCTCGGCAATAACCAGGGCGCCCATTTCCCGGGCGGACACATCCTTAAGTGTCCCGCCGAAACTTCCTACCGGCGTTCGGCAAGCGCTAACAATTACCGCTTTGTTCAAGACATTCACCTCTCCTGTAAAATTAATAGGCTCATTGATTATGTCCTGTCGCTAATCCCTCAGCAGCATATTGGAAATCACAACCCGCTGTATCTCATTGGTCCCTTCGTATATTTGTGTTATCTTAGCATCCCTCATCATGCGTTCTACCGGATACTCACGGCTGTAGCCGTAACCGCCCAGGATCTGCACTGCTTCCGTAGTAACATACATAGCCGCATCACCGGCGTACAGCTTGGCCATAGCACTTGCCTTTCCGTAGGGAAGCTTGGCCGACTCCAACCAGGCTGCCTGATAGGTTAGCAGACGAGCAGCCTCAATCCGGGTAGCCATATCGGCCAGTTTGAACCGAATGGCCTGTTGATCGCTAATGGGCTTCCCGAATTGAACCCGTTCCTTGGCATACTGAAGTGCAAAATCCAAGGCCCCCTGCGCAATCCCTACTGCCTGGGCAGCAATACCGTTTCGTCCCCCATCCAGGATCATCATGCCGATCTTAAAGCCTTCACCTTCTTGGCCCAGCAGGTTCTCTTTCGGAATGCGGCAATCCTCAAATATCAACTCGTAGGTGGCTGACGAGCGGATCCCGAGTTTTTTCTCTTTCTTGCCAAAACTGAAACCCGGGGTGCCTTTTTCCACAAT
>LSQX01402310.1_pt1 | contig 17497 bp, 19 predicted proteins | sample 654561 | NCBI WGS metagenome assembly LSQX01 (sample SAMN04489861, study PRJNA283612) | anaerobic digester metagenome | isolation source: 4 biogas reactors fed with cattle manure at either 37C or 55C with and... | place: Denmark: Kongens Lyngby | collected 2014
AAGTGTTGCATATCGAGCACCGGGCCTATCAAAATATGCTGATGTACCTTACCCGGCAGGATCGGGATCAAGAAAAAGAGGAATGATAAATCCTATTCTTCAATAATTTTTTTCCAAAGGGTCCTTATCTCGGCTGGAGAAAGCCCCTCACCGAGATAACTTTCGCCAATCCATATCTCAAAATGCAGATGTGCATTGAGTGTATTGCTTTCAGCCCCTTCACTGGTTCCTGAATTGCCTATATTTCCGATATAGTCACCTGCTTCTACGCTATCCCCTTTCTCAAGGTTATCTGCAGTATCGCTCAAATGTGCATAGCGCGTGATGATGCCGTTTGAATGGCTTATCCAGACCTGTCTTCCCCGGAGCATGTCCAAAATGTCAGCAGGGGTATCATCCATTTTCCAGGCGGCCTCCAAAAGTATTTCCCTCTTATCGGCAGGGAGCTCAATAAAATCGTGATCGATTCTATAAACAATACCCGGGCCTGCCGCAAAAACCGGATCTCCGTATTTAACAGAAATGTTACAGTAGCCCTCATAATAATCCAGCCCTTCATGAGTGCCGTTTCTGTAGGTGCGTGGCGCGCCGGGAAGCTGTGTGTCCCTGGTTGTTACTTTGGCTCCCGGGAGCGGGCTTTCCAGAAAAGATAAGGCTTCCAGCAGGGAATCATCATCCCAGTTTTTATAATTGCCCCGCGAAGGCAGGTCATCCTCTTCCCCGTTTTCTTCTTCAGGAAATTGCCCGAAAGCGGGATTCCCGTTGGGGCTGGCATCCGCGGTATTGCCCCCGGGGTTATGTACACTTACAGTTTCTTCGTCTTCCTCATTAACCACGGGAGGAAGTGTATTTATATCTTCCGGCTCATCTGGATTATCAGCTATCTCACCTGAGCTATCGGGAAAGATAAGCGGTGCAAAAACGATACAGACAGCAATGATGATTAACAATGGCATTAGTTTCTTAATTCCCATAACAGTCAAAGGCCTCCATTAGAGTTAATTCTTATTTTATTTTAACATATTTTAGAGAAAAATGTCTAAGGATATTTTGCAGGGAAAAAATAAATCTAGAGGAAAAAGCAGGACATTTGCAGAATTTACTGATCAGCAGGGGGGATAAGGTTGTGCAGCAGAAATGCGTTACCGGTTGTATTACAGGATTTCGCCTCCCGGGATCCCCGGGAAATGGCCGATTTAAGCGGTGCTCTTTTTCAGGATCATAAAATTATTCTTCAGTACTGTAATCTTCCCCTTGCGGTTACCTACCCCCGGGGAGAGATTAGTTTCCTTGAAAGAGGTAAAAACTCTACAAAAGGGGAGGGCTTTCAGGAAGAGTTGTCCACGGACGAAAAAGTTGTCATTTTGCAGTATCTTGCCCGGGCAAGCGGCCTGCCGCTAAGAGGACAATGGCTTTCTTTTCTCGACCTCAGGGGGGGGCCGCTGCATTGGAAGCCTTTCCAAAAGGAGGCTTTGGAGCCGCTGGCCAAAAAATACTACAATAAAAAAGACCAATTCTTAAAACTGGCTTGCGAGCATGGAGGATCGCTGTTGGAGCAGGGCGATGCAGGGGTTGTTATACCGGTGTTTCCCCGAATTCCCCTAGCTTTTATACTCTGGGAAGGCGGTGAGGAATTCGCACCGCGTTCAATAGTACTCTATGATTCCGTTGCTGAAGCGTATTTAGATACGGCCGGATTATATGTTCTTGGTATCCAGGCGGTTATACGGGTCTGGTTCCCGGGGGATACCAGATTTGCCTAGCAGGGAGGGGAAGACCTTATTTTGTTTCCCAAAAATTTGTTTAATATAAGTGATTTATCACCGTCTGCCATAGAAGAAATCATGAGCAGAGCTGCCTTTTATAAAAAAAGAAAAAATGAGGCGCTCTCTCCACTCAAAGGAAAAAATATTGTGCTCTCTTTTTGGGAACCTAGTACACGTACACGCGTTTCATTTGAAATGGCTGTACAAAGGCTGGGCGGCAGGGTTATTAATTATTCGCCGGATAATTCCAGTGAAAATAAGGGCGAAAATTTGAAAGATACCTTGAAGACGCTCGCGGCTCTGGGTGCCGATGCGGTGGTTTTTCGGCACAGGTCTCCTGGGTTTTTCAATTTGATTTCTCAGGTGGTGGATATCCCCTTTATCAGCGGTGGTGAGGGATGTTATCAACACCCTACACAGGCCCTTCTTGATCTTTTTACGCTGCGTGAACGGGGAGTGAAACTTTCAGAAATAAAGGTAATCATGGTGGGGGATATTTTGTACAGCAGGGTTGCCCGTTCTCATTTTTATGCGTTATCCGCTTTTGGCGCCGGGCTTACGCTGGTTGCCCCCCCTGTTTTGCTGCCGGCAGGGCTCGTTCCCGATGGTGTAAGCTGGTCTTATGCGCTGGATGACCTTCTTCCGGAGAGTGATGTTGTATATCTTCTCAGAGTCCAACGGGAGCGGCAGGGGAAAGCCCTTCTGCCATCCCTCGCAGAATATGCGGCGTTGTACGGAATTAATGAAAAAAGGATTCCTTTGTTAAAAAAAGGTGCTCTGCTGATGCATCCCGGCCCCGTTAATATCGGGATTGAAATCAGCCGCGGCGCAGTTGATTTTTTCCAGCGGAATTATCCGGAGCGGATCCTTTTTCAGGAACAGGCTCTAAATGGAGTATTTGTGCGTATGGCTGTTTTAGATCTGCTTTTAGGGGGAAAATAAAGAAGATGGACCTGCTTTTAAAAGGAGGTATTTTGTACGACCCTATAAACGGCTGGGAGGGACCGGCGGAAGTCCTGATCAGGGGAGGCAGAATCGGGGCGGTTTCCTTATCCCTCGGTCCTACCGATGTTCCCTTTCTGGACCTACAAGGGAAAATAATTCTTCCGGGGATGGTGGATATGCATGTTCATCTCCGGGAACCCGGATATGAAGGGAAAGAAACCATTGCCACCGGCTGTGCCGCTGCTGTCGCGGGGGGGGTTACAGCCGTAGCATGCATGCCCAATACGGACCCCCCGGCTGATAATAAAGAGATTATCTGTTATATCAAGGAGCGGGCAAGACAGGCGGATCTGGCACGGGTCTATCCGATAGGTGCAATAACCCGGAAGAGCGAAGGGAAAGAGATTGCTCCCATGTGGGAGATGGCGCAGGAAGGGGCCAGGGGTTTTTCAGATGATGGTAACCCTGTTTCCGACAGCGGTGTTATGCTCAGGGCGATGCAGTATGCTTTAAACCTTGGCCTTCCCGTGATCTCTCACTGTGAGGACCTTTCACTGGCTGCGGGGGGCGTTGTTCATGCGGGAGGTCATGGTTATCGGCTGGGGTTGCCGGTCATTACCTCTGCCTCCGAGGCGGTGATGGCAGCCAGGGAGATCTTGCTGCAAAAGGAAGTAAAGGGGAAGCTCCACCTGGCACATCTCAGCGCTAAGGAGAGCGTGGAGCTGCTGAGGTGGGCAAAAAGTGCAGGTATCAGTGTAACGGCGGAAGTAACCCCGCACCACCTGCTTTTAACGGAAGAAGCGGTTGGAGATTTTAACACGGATGCCAAAATGAATCCTCCGCTGCGCACTTCAGCCGATAAAGAGGCTTTACAAAAGGCCTTGGCGGAAGGGGTAATCGGGATAATCGCCACAGATCACGCTCCCCACCGCCTCCAGGAAAAGGAAGAGGATTTTCTCAGTGCGCCTTTTGGGGTAATTGGGCTTGAAACTGCTTTTCCGCTGCTCTGGACAAAACTGGTGGAAGAAGGGCTGCTTTCACCGGGTGAACTTGTGGACCGTTTCTCATCCGCCCCGGCACGCCTGCTGGGAATACCGGGAGGCTCTCTCGAACCGGGATCTCCCGCGGATCTGGTTGTAATTGATCCGTACACTGAGCATACAGTAAGCAGTGAAAGGTTTTATTCCCTGGGCAGAAATACCCCCTTTGAAGGCTGGCGTTTAAAGGGTTATCCTGTAATGACCATGGTGGACGGAGATATAAAAATGTGGCAGGGGAAGGTTAAGGGATTTAGCAAAGAATTTCCGGCTATCAAAAGGATTCTTCAAACAAAGGAGTAGAGCTGTTTGTTAGCAAAGGCGCGTGTGCTGAAAATCGAAGAAATCTTTTCCGGCTGCTTCTTTTTACAGCTTAAAGAGCGGCGAATTGCCGGGGATTCTCTCCCCGGGCAATTTCTCCACGTACGCATAGCGGATAATACAGTGCCTTTTCTCAGGCGTCCTTTCAGCATAGCGGGAGCTTCCCCTCGTAAAGGAACGGTAGAAATTATCTTTCGCGTTGCCGGAGAAGGTACCAGGATTTTGTCCCGTTTGCAAAAGGATGATATTCTTGATTGCCTTGGCCCGCTGGGAACCCCTTTTTCCCCCGGCAAGGGTTTTCCTGTCAGCATCTTGCTGGCGGGAGGAGTGGGGATAGCGCCCCTGCTCTTTTTGGCCGGCACTTTAGCCGGTATAAGGGGAAAAATACTGGTTTATTACGGGGCGCCGCGCTCCGGAGAACTTTTTCCACTGGATCAGTTTTTGCCCCCGAATGCGGAAGTGTTTCTGGCTACTGAGGATGGAAGCGCCGGTTTTCAAGGCCTGGTGACGGATTTGTTTGAAAGCAGCTTAACAGATGGCCTGGAGCGGGCTGAGATTTTTGCCTGCGGTCCGGAACCGATGCTCAAAACATTGGCAGGAAAAAATAGATCCTGGGGTTATCCTATGCAGCTTTCTCTTGAAGAGCGGATGGCCTGTGGCATAGGTGCCTGCCAGGGCTGTGCCGTTCAAGCACGCAGGGAAGGTAAAACCGGTTATCTTAGAGTTTGCCGGGATGGTCCTGTTTTTAACTTTCAGGAGGTGATCTGGTAAGTGGTAAATCTGGAGGTTAATTTAGGGCCGCTGAGATTAAAAAACCCCGTGTTGGCTGCATCGGGTACTTTTGGTTTCGGTGAAGAGTATGCCTCATTTTTTGAACTTGAGAAGCTGGGGGCGGTTATTGTCAAAGGGCTGACCCTGAAGCCCAGGCAGGGGAATCCTCCGCCCAGGATAGCTGAAACCCCTGCGGGAATGTTAAATGCTATCGGATTGCAAAATCCCGGGCTGGAGGTCTTTTTGGAAAAGGAGCTCCCTCGTCTTAGAGATATTAATGCTGCGGTTATCGTCAACATCGCCGGCGATACGGAGGAGGATTACCTCACGCTGGCACGGGAATTATCGGAATCAACCGGCATTCTGGCCCTGGAACTTAATCTTTCCTGCCCTAATGTAAAAGAAGGGGGTATTTTTTTTGGTACCTCGGCGAATGTTATGAGCAGGCTGATCAGGAAAGTACGCCAAGTCTGCCGCTTACCCCTGATCGTGAAGCTTTCCCCGAATGTGACAGATATTGTGGAACTGGCCGAAGCCGCTGAAAGCAGTGGTGCCGATATATTATCTTTGATTAATACATTAAAAGGAATGGTGATCGATATTTCTAAGAGGCGCCCGTTGCTGGGCAATATAACGGGGGGGCTTTCCGGGCCAGCAATCAGGCCGATAGCAGTGAGGATGGTCTATGAAGTATTTAGATCTGTAAAGATACCCATCATTGGGCTGGGAGGTATCTCCAGCCTGGATGATGCGCTGCAGTTTTTTTTGGCGGGTGCCCGTGCTGTAGCGGTTGGTTCAGCCGGTTTCGTCGATCCTTATACCATACCCCGGCTGATTTCGGATTTGCAGCTTTTCATGGAGTCGGAAGGGCTGCAGAGTTTGGATGAAATAGTAGGCGCAGCCCAAAGGTAATGATCCTTCACAGCAAAAAAATTGGAAAGAGCAGGGTAGAACCATGGAAGATAAAAATGAGGCAGCCCGGAAAATTATTGTGGCGCTTGATGTTGAAAATGAAAAGGAAGCGTACGATCTTGTAAAACTTCTTTCCCCTCCCGTCAGCTGCTACAAAGTGGGCATGAGGCTTTATACCGCCTGCGGGCCTCGCATCATACAGGGTTTAAAGGAACTCGGCGTCAAGGTGTTTCTGGATTTAAAATTTCACGATATACCTAATACCGTTGCTTCTACAGTCGAGGTGGCGGCGGGTTTTGGGATTGAGATGTTTAACATTCATTTAAGCGGCGGCAGGGAGATGATCCAGGCAGCGGTAAAAGCAGCCGGACAGTCCGCTGAAGAATCGGGAAAAGCAAAGCCGCTGGTCCTCGGCGTTACCGTTTTGACCTCCTTAAACGAAAAAATGTTAAGAGGTGAGGTGGGAATCGAGAAACAACTGGAGCAGCATGTTGTGGATCTGTCTTTAATGGGTAAAGAATGCGGGATAAATGGTGTAGTAGCCTCTCCGCGCGAGGCGGCTTTAATTCGTAAAGAATGCGGAGCAGAGTTTCTCATCGTTTCTCCCGGCGTCAGGCCATTATGGGCTGCGTCCGGCGATCAGCAGCGGGTTTTTACTCCCCGGCTGGCTATGGAGGCAGGAGCAGATTATATGGTTATCGGCAGGCCGATTATTGAGCATCGTTCACCGCGGGAAGCGTTGGAGATGATTTTATCCGAAATCGTCCACTGCAGAATAATCGCAGGAAATTAAATAAAGAAAAGGGCAGCAGAAAAGAGGTGCCGGAAATGAGATTTGGTTTACATATGCCGCAAAAAGGCGGATTTGCCAGAAATGTAAAACGGGCTGCGGAAATCGGCTGCCAAACGTTGCAGGTGTTTGTGGGGAATCCAACCAGCTGGAACCCTCCCCTGCCGAAACCCGAAGAGCTTGTTCAGCGGGGCGAGCTTTTAAAAGAGTATTCAATTTTTCCCCTGATAGTCCATACCGCTTATCTTGTTAATCTGTCAGCCGCAAAAGAAGAATTTTATCAAAAATCGCGCTTGCTCTTTCGGCAAACACTGCAGAATGCTTGTAATCTTGGTTCTCCTTATGTAGTGCTGCATGCAGGCAGCCATGGCGGCAGGGGATACAAAGAGGGGATGGAGCTTTTTATCTCTACGCTGAAAGAGGAGATGGAAGACTGGCCATCTGCGGGGATAGAACTCCTCCTGGAGAATACTGCAGGGGGGGGGACTTCCCTGGGGGGAACTTTTATTTCCATCGGCAATATCTTAAAAGCTCTGGGGGAAGAAGCGCCACTTGGAGTATGTCTTGATACTGCCCACGCCTGGGCAGCCGGTTATGATTTTTCCACCGGGGAAGGGCTGAAAAAGGCTATGGATGAATTAATTGAACATATTGGTCTGGAGCGGGTAAAAGCCATTCATGCCAATGATTCGGGTACCCCCCGTGGTTCTCACAGAGATCGCCATGCTCATCTGGGAGAAGGTTATATCGGCGACGAGGGATTAAAAGAATTTTTTCGCTACTCATGGCCGGAAGAATTACCCGTTATCCTGGAGACTCCGGAGATCGGCAGTAAGTGGGATGCTATTAACCTGTCCAAGTTGCGTTATTACGCTGGGGACGCCTAAGGATGCCTGAAGAAAGGGGAATTGCAACGAAATGGGCAGGGAGAAAATTGTATATGTTTGCAGTGAATGCGGTTATGAAGCATACAAATGGGTTGGGCGGTGTCCGGGCTGTGGCGGTTGGACAACCATGGCTGAAGAAAGGGTAAGCCGCACAACTCCGGATAAAGCCTCCGGAGCGAGGCCTCCTGGGGAACTAACATTTCTAAACGAGATTGAACCTCATGCTGCAATGCGTCTCCCGACTGATATAGCTGAACTGGACAGGGTGCTGGGAGGGGGAATTGTTCCCGGTTCAGTAATCCTGGTGGGGGGCGATCCTGGTATCGGGAAGTCCACTCTTTTGCTGCAGGCTGCAATCAAGCTTGCTTCCGGGGGTTGCTCTGTTCTCTATGTAGCGGGGGAGGAATCCCTCGAGCAGATAAAAATGCGGGCGGACAGGCTTTGTAAATCAGGGTCACCTCTTTTAGTGCTGGCAGAGACTGAATATGACCGTATTGCAGCGGTTATTGCCCAAAACAACCCCGGAGTAGCAGTGATTGATTCTATCCAAACCATAATGAAGAGCGAGCTGGGCAGTGTTCCCGGAAGTGTGGTACAGGTTCGGGAGATTACGGCGTCACTTGTCCAGCTGGCAAAAACCCGGGGAACGTCTTTTTTTATTGTCGGCCACGTTACCAAGGAGGGAACCCTTGCCGGACCCCGTTTGCTGGAGCATATGGTGGACTGCGTTCTTTATTTTGAAGGGGAAAGGTATCAGAGCTTTAGAATATTACGAAGTGTTAAAAACCGTTTTGGGGCTACGAACGAAATAGGGATTTTCTCCATGGGCCCCTCCGGTTTGGACGAAGTGCCGAATCCCTCAGCCTTATTTATGAATCAGCGCCCGCAGAACATGGCTGGTTCGACGGTAGTTCCAATCATGGAAGGCACCCGCCCGCTGCTGGTTGAGATCCAGGCTTTGGTGACTCCTTCTTATTTTGGCGGTGTTCCCCGACGGACTACAACCGGGTTGGACTATAACCGCATAGCAATCATCATCGCTGTGTTAGAGAAAAGGAGCGGATTACAGCTGGCTAATTGTGATATTTTTGCAAACGTGGTCGGCGGTGTTAAAATAATGGAGCCTGCTGCAGATCTGGGGGTAGGGTTGAGCATAGCATCAAGTTTCAGGGATAGGCCGCTGCTCCAAGAGATGATGATGGTGGGGGAAATAGGGTTAACGGGGGAAATACGACCTGTCAACCGTATAGAAGAACGGTTGAAGGAAGGGGCGAAAATGGGATTTACACAGTGTATCCTGCCACAGGCCAATTTAAGCGGAAATAGCGGATTGCACATCAATAAAATGGAAAAGGATCTGCAAATTACAGGAATATCAACCCTTGCGGAGGCCCTTGATTTTGCTCTTATATAAATAAAAAAACTCATATAAATGAAAGAAGCAGCTAATTTTACGAGAGGTGAAAATACCCCAGGGCCTTAAGTTTTTCATATTCCTTAAAGAAAATATCCTCCAGCTTTAAACCCAGCAGATTACACAAAGCGGTTAAATAGAAAAGGTGGTTTCCGATTTCCTCCTCGATGACCTCTCTGCAATTTTCACATAAACACCCTTCAAGATGTGACATCATGTGTTTTCGACATTCTTCAAGCGAAGTTCCGGCAGGAAGATGCTGTTTGCGGGCATTGATAGAAATACAGCCGCAGTCCGTTACTGACTTTGTGATTGCTCTGTTTATCCGCACGGCGGTCTCCGCGTGTTTGGAAATACTATCGAGGATGCTGCGGTGTCTGAGGAGTAATTCAGACACTTTATCCTGAAAAAGATCAACAACTTCATCGTTCCCGGTTTTCATGTCTTTAGGTCACCTCTTTAGCTTTCTTATTCTTATTATACTTGTTGCTTTAAAATCTTGTCAACTTCTATGTGATGCCTGTGTGAGTATAATGCCATCAGATATTCAAATTATATAAGCCGGGGCGGCGTAAAAAATAAGTTTATTCTGTTAAAACGCAAATTATTTCATTGACATTAAGAGATGCTTATGATAATATATAATATTTTTTGACATAAACGATTTTTTGTGTTAAAATGTTTACAAGGTGATTTATGCCCTTGAAGAAAAAATATCAGTCTATTACTTTATTGCGGGCACAAGGTTTAAGGGGGATTACAATTAAATGTTTAATATTGGGGACAAGGTTGTTTATCCTATGCACGGAGCGGGTATTATTGAGGCCATAGAGGAAAAAGAAATCCTGGGGAATAAAAAGAAATATTATGTGATGAATATCCCTGTAGGAGATATGAAGGTCATGGTTCCCATGGATAATGTTCAAAAGGTAGGCCTGCGGGATGTAATAGCAAAGGGTGCAGTATCAGAAGTATTCTACATACTTCAAAACGGGGACGAAGTTGAAAATGTTAATTGGAACCGGCGTTACCGCGCTAACATGGATAAGATAAAAAGCGGAAGTATTTTTAAAGTTGCGGAAGTCGTCCGCAGTTTGTTGTTGAGAGAGAGAAAGAAAGGGCTTTCTACGGGGGAAAGGAGAATGCTCGAGAACGCTAAACAAATCTTGATAAGTGAGTTAATTATGGTTCAGGGGATCGACAGATCAGTGGTAATGGACAACCTGGAAAAGCTTTTTGATCGTCATGATTCTTAACAATATAAATATTTAGATAAACTAACAAATAAAGACATCGGAGGATGTCTTTATTTGTTAGTTACTTGTAATTGTTTTGCCATTAATCATCTGCGATGGGTTTATAGCATATAATTGTCTGCGTTATATTGAAAAAGCTGTACGCCATTATTATGGGGTTTTTAAACAAATAAGCTTTTTAGGGTATAATAAAACTTGAATTGGGACAAATATATAAGTTATAATAAAAGCAAATACTAAACTTAGCGAAAGGAGGTGTACACATGTTAAGGATAATAATGCGTCTTTTTGTAACAATCATTAGCTTTGTAGGTGGTTATGAACTTTTTAAAATTTCCTTTCCTTCGCTGATGGTGGCGACGAATCTGCCCTTGCCCCTCCCATCCATCACCTGGTTTTCTGTTATGGGAGGAACTATATTTGGACTTATTTTTTATTTTATTACTCCAATTATAATGGATTATACGGGTAAGCTTGCCTCATGGTCCGAGAGCAGAATGAAGAACATTCCAACTCAGGATATTATCCTTGGGGTAGCAGGGTTAATCATAGCGCTAATCATCGGTGTTTTATTGAGCTTTCCTCTTTCCCGTATACCCTGGGTAGGACCATATATATCACTGGCAATTACCCTGGTTCTGGCTTATCTGGGCATTACTTTTTTCTTAAATCGCAAAGAGGAGTTTTCCCTGCTTACTTTCAATATAATGAAACGCCCCGGTTCTGCTCATATCCGTAGTACTCCGAGGTCATCGGCGGTAAAGGTATTGGACACCAGCGTGATCATTGACGGAAGAATTATGGATATTAGCAAAACGGGTTTTCTTGAAGGAGATCTGATTGTTCCCGGTTTTGTTTTGGAAGAGCTGCGCCATATCGCTGATTCTCCCGATTTATTAAAAAGAAATCGCGGTCGCAGAGGTTTGGACATCTTGAATAAGATGCAAAAAGAGATGGATGTAGAAATTAAAATTGTCAATACAGATTACGAAGATATTGCTGAAGTTGACAGCAAGCTTGTCAAGCTTGCCCAGGACCTTAAAGGTTTGATTGTTACAAATGATTTTAACCTGAACAAGGTCTGTGAGCTGCAGGGTGTGTTTGTTTTAAATATCAACGAGCTTGCCAATGCTGTAAAGCCGGTTGTCCTTCCCGGAGAAGAAATGAGCGCTCATATTATAAAAGACGGTAAAGAAACCGGGCAGGGTATAGCTTACCTTGATGACGGTACCATGATCGTTGTTGAAGGCGGCAGGCGCTTTATTGGTGATACAGTTGAAGTTCTTGTTACCAGCGTATTGCAAACCGCTGCCGGCCGAATGATCTTCGCCAGGCCGAAGGCTAATTCCCATGAAAGAATTAGTCTTAAACAATAGGAATAGGAATAGGAACAGGAAGCGGTTTCAATATTTTTCGGCTCGGCGGCCAGGCGTGTATCTAATGCTCGGCCGCCTTTTCCTGTGAAGGTGGTGGTATTATATTGGCGGAACATCAAACGGAACATCAAAAAAATGTTTTGCTGATCGCTGCGGCAGGCCGGGGGAGGAGACTGGGAGCGGGGAAAAATAAAATTTACCTGCCCCTTAAAGGCAAGCCGGTACTGGCTTACACCCTTGAGGTGTTTCTTAAAACGGATCTTTTCTCTCTTGCCGGGGTAATCATTGCCCCCGGGGAAGAAGATATTTTTTGGAATGAGGTCTATACCCCTTATTTTGCCGGTGACCGCCGCATTTTTGCGGTTGAGGGCGGTTCCGAGCGTCAGGTTTCTGTTTTTAATGGGTTAAAAGCTCTGCAGCAAAAGAAAATCCCTGAGAATTCCATCGTATGCATTCACGACGGCGCGCGCCCCCTGGTTCAAGAATCTCTCATAAGAGAGGTATGCCGGGAAGCACTTTCAAACGGCGCAGCCATAACCTGCGTTCCCCTGAAGGATACTATCAAAGAAATAGAACGCGGACTGGTTGTCAGGACTCCCCCCAGGGAACAATATATGGCTGTACAGACACCCCAGTGTTTTAAATTTTCCGTTCTTTGGCAAGCCCATGAAAAGGCTGCGAAAGAAAACTATACAGGCAGTGATGATTCAACACTTGTTGAACACCTGGGAGTACAAGTAATGGTTGTACCCGGCAGTTATGAAAACTTTAAAATTACCACTCCTTTTGATTTAAGGATAGCCGAAGGATACCTCACCTACCAGGCGAAGGAGGCCTCATCAATGAATATACGTGTTGGTATGGGTTACGATGTGCACCCACTGAAAAAAGGCTTACCCCTAATCCTGGGAGGGGTCAAGATACCCTTTTCCTCGGGTTTAGCCGGTTATTCGGATGCAGATGTGTTATTACATGCAATTATAGACGCTCTGCTGGGCGCTGCTGCCCTGGGAGATATCGGCACCCTCTTTCCGTCCGGTGACCAGCGGTATAAAGATATCTCCAGCCTTGTGCTTTTAAAAGAGGCCGCTGCCCGCCTCCGGCAGGCAGGTTTTGAAATAAATAATCTGGATAGCGTTATTGTCGCCCAGCGTCCGCGGTTGGCCCCTTATACCGGGGAGATGCGGCAAAACATTGCGCAAACCCTGAACATAGAAAACGAACTTATTTCCGTGAAGGCAACAACAACTGAAGCTCTTGGCTTTGTTGGCCGTGAAGAAGGAATAGCGTCTTATGCCATTGCCGGGGTCAGGCTTGCCTAATTACACACTAAATAGATTTTTTATTTTGGTGTTATTGTAGTTCATTACCTGCATACTGCTTTCTTTAATGAAAGCGTGCAGGTATTTTATTATTATACTCTTGTTGTTGGCAAACTTTATGCCCTGACATAATATACAGTAATAAAGAAGTAATGGCTGAAGAAGTAAAAAGGCTGAATTTATTTTACTATATTTTGTGTTTGTCAGGGGCTGATGAAATGAAGGTTCAAGATCGTTTTCAAGAAATGCTTCTTCCTGTTTCCAGGAAAATAAAAAAAGAGTGCAATTATAATTCAAAAAGCTGCACTGATGAGTTGTCTTTTATCAGGCTCGGCTTTAAATCAATTAAGAAGGAACTGATGGAAACACTGAAGATAATTGTTTTATTAAATCCAAGTGCAAAGGAATGGGAAAAAATCAGGGAAACGGGCGAGAACTTTTTAGAACTGCAAATTAATACAATAATTAACGGCTATTCTCCGTTATGTGAGCATAGCGGTAATCATCAGAGCGATATTGCATTTTTGAAGAGAGAAGTAATCGCAGAATTTAATGCTTTTATAGATGGTCAACTAAAAGAAATTATTCGCAGGCGCAAAAAAATCTTTTCCGATTTGTTGATCAAGATAATCAGTGGTATAGTAGGCGGTCTTATTGTATATTTTTTAACAAAACCATTCTTATGGTAGTTTTATGTTTATTGTGCTTATAATTAACGCAAATCATCGATAAATTCAAGCGGTTGACAGGTTTTTGAGATAAAGCTATAATGGACTAAGCAGAGTGGAAACGTGGTATCAAGCCGTCTCTGTATTATTTTAGAGGCGGTTTGCTTTATTTTTAGATTGAATTTGCATCCTGCAGTTGGGAAGAATGTTGTTGTTGGCAGGAGCGGGGTTCTTGGCCGCCTAAGACCACTATTACAGGGCATAAGGGAGGAAGAACGAAGTGATCAAGCTTTATAATACTATCACAGGGCGCAAGGAGACGTTAAAGCCGGTCACGGAGGGTAAAGTCGGTATTTATGCCTGCGGCCCCACTGTATATGATTATTTCCATATCGGGAATGCCAGGGTTTTTATCTTTTTTGATGTTTTAAGGCGCTATCTCAATTATCGTGGCTACAATGTTACCTTTGTCCAAAATTATACCGACATTGACGATAAAATGATCAAAAGGGCAAGGGAAATGGGGATCTCCGTAAAAGAGGTGGCTGATACCTATATTAAAGCCTATGAGGAGGATACCGCGATCCTGGGAATTCTGCCTGCTGACCATCACCCCAGGGCAACTGAGCATATGCCCCAGATCATTGATCTGATCCAAAGACTGATCGATAACAACCTGGCCTATGATGTGGAAGGGGATGTTTTTTTTCATGTTGGCGCATTCTCCGACTACGGAGCACTATCCCAACAAAACCTGGAAGAGTTGGTTTCAGGTGCCAGAGTAGAAATTGACCATAGGAAAAGACATCCTATGGATTTTGCCCTCTGGAAGAAAGAAAAAGAAGGGGAACCTTCATGGGAGAGCCCCTGGGGAAGGGGACGGCCCGGGTGGCATATAGAGTGTTCCGCCATGTCCATGTATTATCTGGGTGAGACGCTGGATATTCACGGCGGGGGACAGGATCTAATTTTTCCTCATCATGAAAACGAAATTGCCCAGAGCCAGGGAGCTACAGGTAAGCCTTTTGCCAGGCACTGGGTCCACGTCGGCTATCTCAATCTTGAGCATGAAAAAATGTCCAAAAGCCTGGGAAACGTCCTTACCATCAGAGAACTGTGCAAAATTGCAGATCCCCTGGCGCTGAGATTCTTTATGCTCTCCGCACATTACCGTAATCCCATCAATTTTTCCAGAGAATACCTGGAGCAGGCTGTCAAAGGAATGGAAAGGCTAAAGACAGTTATTTATAATCTTAAAGACCGGCTTGGCAAGGTCGATACAGGGTCTCCCGATGATCAGGAAAGCGTGCTGCTTGATCTGCTGCAGAGCTGCCGTGAAAAACTTATCGCTGTAATGGACGATGATCTAAATACCGCGGAAGCCCTGGCTGTATTGTTTGAGTTGGCGAAAGCTGCAAACACTTACCTTAACAGGCCGGAGGGCCAAAAGAGAAATATCCTGGAGCCGATCCTCAATTTTTATAATGATATGGATACTATCTTTGGCTTGATGAAAAATGAATCCTCTGCTATTCTGGATAAGGATCTGGAAGAACTGATTGCCAGGCGGGAGGAGTATCGCTGGCAAAAAGACTGGGCTTCTGCCGATGCGATCCGGGACAAATTGAAAGAACAAGGTATTATCCTGGAGGATACTCCCCAGGGAGTAAGGTGGAAATTGATTGCGGACGAGAAAAAGGATACAAAGTGAAAAAAGCGAAAACAAATACGACCTTATCTGGGGCCGGCAGCCTGTTCTGGAAGCCCTGCAAAGCCAATTACCCCTGGAATTGATTAATCTATATGAAGATGCCAGAGGTACAATCATTGATAAGATTCAGCAGAAAGCAGAGGAGAAAGGGATCCCGGTGCAAAAAATAAAGCGGGCGCGGCTGGAAGATGAGGCCGCGGGGCAGAATCACCAGGGTATTGTGGCTTATATGGCTCCCTATGCATACCTTTCAGTTGAAGAGTTGCTGGAAAACGTTCGCCGGGAGGGAAAATATCCTTTTCTTTTAATGCTGGATCATCTTCAGGATCCCCATAATCTGGGAGCCCTGATCCGGACTGCCGCCGCCGCCGGAGTCCACGGATTAATTCTCCCCAGGGACAGGGCCTGCGGGGTTACCCCCGCAGTTTTCAAAAGTTCCGCAGGCGCTCTGGCACATGTTCCGGTTGCCAGGGCGGTGAATCTGGCCAGAGAAACAGATTTTTTAAAGAAGCAAGGCCTCTGGTTTATGGGTGCGGATATGAGTGGAGAGCAACCCTTTTACGAGGCTGATTTTAACCTTCCGCTTGTCCTGGTGCTCGGAAATGAGGGCGGGGGTCTTTCCAGGCTGATCCGGGAAAAATGCGACTTCCTTTTGCATATACCGATGCGGGAGGCCATTTCTTCCTTGAATGTTGCTGTAGCCGGTGGTATTATTTGTTATGAAGTTTTTCGCCAGAGGAGTTTGAGTATGGGTTATTAAGCCGGAGAGCCGATATGCCCTTACTGTAATCTGGAAAGGCTTTCAGACAGCCTAAGAACCATTCTGGGAAAAATGACGGCATTTGTAGGTGTATGTAAATGAGCCAATAGTTGGTTGTCGTTTTATTTTTATTCCGGTCTTGACGCTTTTGCAGCCATGGGATATAATACATGCGTGGGAATGTCCTAATAAGACTATGGAGGCGATGTTTGTGGTTTTGACGGCGCAGGGTTTGAGGGAGGATGATGGCCCATGTATGGAATTAGATCTCTTAAAGGTTGAAAAATATGAAGACAGGACTGACGAAGAAGTTGCAGTTGAAGCCAAAAATGGCAATGACATCGCCCTGGAATACCTGATCAAAAAATACAGAAACTTTGTAAAAGCTAAAGCCCGGTCTTATTTCCTGATTGGCGCTGATCGTGAGGATATTATTCAGGAAGGAATGATTGGCTTATATAAGGCTATCAGAGATTTCAAGGGTGACAAGCTTTCTTCTTTCCGGGCTTTTGCCGAACTCTGTATAACCCGTCAGATTATCACCGCCATAAAAACAGCAACGCGCCAAAAGCATATCCCTTTAAATTCTTATGTCTCTTTAAATAAACCTATTTACGATGAGGATTCAGATCGCACTCTTCTGGATATTCTGTCGGGGACAAAAGTGACAGATCCTGAGGAGTTAATGATTAACCGAGAAGAATATAACGATATAGAGTTTAAAATCGGGGAAATATTAAGCGACCTGGAATGGCGTGTTCTCATGCTCTACCTGGAGGGAAAATCTTACCAGGAAATTGCCTTGGAGCTGGCAAGGCACGTTAAATCAATAGATAACGCTTTACAAAGAGTAAAACGTAAGCTGGAGCGTTATTTGGAAATCAGGCGGGTGTAGCTCAATGGCAGAGCGCTGGCTTCCCAAGCCAGTTACGTGGGTTCGATTCCCATCACCCGCTCCAATTAGATAGAAACCTTCCCTCAAAAAACAGGGAAGGTTTTATTTTTTAGTTTTTTTAGTTTTGTTTAAGACAGCTTACTGCATGAAAAGCAAATGAACCTGCTGAATTTCCTGCGGGCTGGCCTGTTCTGCCGGCTGGTAAAATCCCTTTTGCTCGGCAACCTTGTACAGTTGATACTGAAACTGTTCATCAGCATTTCTGATCTGCGTTATTGTCTGTCTTAAATTTTGATCTGCACACTGGGCAATTACATTTGCATAACCCGTCAGGCTGCTGTTCATCATTGATAGGATATCATTTACCATAACTTTTTCCTGCATTCTTTCTTTACCTCCTTTATTGTAAAAATGACATTAGTTTTTGTTTTGTTGCTGTGGCTGATTGGGCGGACTGTTGGAACATCTGTCTAATTTGCGGGTCAACACACTGCTGGGCATAATTCTCAAGCTTTTTTGAAGCAGTATCGTGTGAACCGATCAGATGTCTCAAATTTTGCAGTTCCAGTTTGTTCAGCGGCATATAATCAACCCCCCTTTATAAGTTTTGGAGAATCATCATTATCTTTCCTTAACACTAGAATATTATTCAATTAATTAATCTCT
>LSQX01236075.1_pt1 | contig 17496 bp, 10 predicted proteins | sample 654561 | NCBI WGS metagenome assembly LSQX01 (sample SAMN04489861, study PRJNA283612) | anaerobic digester metagenome | isolation source: 4 biogas reactors fed with cattle manure at either 37C or 55C with and... | place: Denmark: Kongens Lyngby | collected 2014
CCATCGCCAGACCATGGTTCGTGTTGTACTTAATACCGAACTCATGGGAATACGCCACGTCCTCAGCTGTGACTGGGGTGCCATCACTCCACTTGGCTGCGCTTTTCAGCTTTACTGTCATTTCGGTCATATCAGCGTTCCACTGATAGTCTCCGTCTGCAAGTAGCGGATACATACCACCGTCAAGCATGTTGTACATATAGAGTGTTTCGAACATTGGAAGACGTGACCCTCCTGCTGCAACAGCTATAGGTACAGCGTTATTCATGTCTGATGACACGGGATTCCATCCGTTGATGGGACCCCACTGCAGTCCGGCGAAATAGAGGGTCTCCTCTCTCGGGATGTCATCTAGTGCAGCACTATCGGACCCCGAATCTTCCTCCTCATCATCCTGAGCATCATCTGCGGGTGATGGGGTTTTTGTTGTTGTGGCTGGCTTATCGTCCGGCGAGGGTTGAGTTTCACCGCTGTCGCAGGCGAAAAGACAACCTAGCAACAACATCATCGCGATTGCAAGAGCTAGAGTTTTCATAATGTTTCTTTTCATGACTTTCCTCCTCATATATTTTGAGGGGTGTCCCCCCCATCATAGCGGGAAAGCCGGCTTCTTTTCATCGCTGAGTTATAAAATGCGACTAGAGCACACATATACTTCCCGCATAATTTATTATATACCTAAACTAGGTTAATTTGCAACCCTTTTATATCAATATTGCCTATACTTTGTTATATATTACAGTTTGTAAAAATATCATATACAAATTGTTGATACAAAATTCGCCATTTTTGGCCTATCTCCTGTAAGTATTTAACAACATTCTGACGTATTACAAGCTATTGCAGCATTTAGTAGCACGTACCATGTTAGCAGGAACTCCTGAATCGTCACATAGGACGATTTCGGAGTTCCTGTCTAAATTCTTATATCAAATCAAAGTTTCAAATAACCATTTTTACTGTCGTGTAAACTAACGAGCGTTGTAACGGTCGAGGGCATCCTGTTGTATTTGCAGGCACTCCTCGAGACCCATCCCGTAAATCTCTGCAACAAATGAATCAAACTCGTCTATAGACAGGCTACCCATTATAAACTGTGGAATCTTCTCGGTTACAAAACCTTGAATATCGGCATAAATAGCATTATGTCTATCCCCTTCTTCAGCTGTCATTGTTATAACCGGCATTAAATACTCGTTAGAATCTTGATTCCAAACTTCGTAAGCGCCAAGTGCACCTTCGTTTGGTTTCCCTTGATAGTACTGCCACAGCCGCCTAAAGTCGCTCATCCCGATTCCGTCGTCCCATGTGAAGTTCATGGCAACATCGCGCCCTGAGAACCCATCAGGGTTTTCAAGTATAAAATCTACATACCTGGGTTGACCATCGACCATTGTGAAGCTTTCGCCCTCTCTACCGAAGTTTATAAGCATTGCTCCCTCATCTGTGAAGAAGTAGTCGAGGAACTTCACCACAAGTTCAGGGTTATCACAAGCTGTAGTGATAGCGTTCGGCATCTTCGCCTCCCAAGAGGTGTAGCGCAGCTTGATAGTGTCTCCTTCATTCAAGACAGGATTTGAGACAGCACCAAGACGGAAGCCCTCAATAAGTGTTTGTTGGTTTACCTCAAAAGTGTTATCGGTATATCCCCACGGGAACAGACCCGCACCGGCTTCTCCGTTAAGGGTCATTGAGAGGGCATCGCCTCCAAAGATTGCAAAGTTTACGCCCCGCGACACAAATTCGCTATCGATAAGTCCCTTATTATACCAATCATTCATCATAATGAGGTAGTCTTTGAATTCAGGCTGGACATAACCATACTGTACTTGTCCGCCCTTATTAAAGAACTCTTTTCCTATCTGGTAAGCAGAGAGGAACTCCGAGTTAAGGAATACACCGGATATGTCTAGGAGGAGAGGAGCTTTGATCCCCTCATCTTTGAATGTCTGCAGTGCAAGCTCCCAGTCCGCCAGTGTGACGGGGTGCCTGATGCTATGTTTGTCAAGGATATCTGTCCTTAGAGCAAGCCCCATCCAGGGATACTCTGCCGGATCGTTCAACGTGTACATAGACCAAATGTAGCCGTTATCTGTGATTGTCTGTCGGGCAACGTCTACAGAAGCTGTACGCCTTGCCGCATAATTAGGTGCAAAGTTTTCGATATAATCATTCAGCTTTAAGAATACGCCATCCTCTACAGCCCTGTCAGGCCCGCCAGGATAGACGGTTCCAGCGGGACGTACAACGTCGGTGTAGTCGCCTGAAGTCAGCATTAGGTTATACGCAGTTTCCGCGTCGGAAGAAGACGCTTCCTTAAATACCATTCTGATGTTGGTAAGTTCCTCAACGTACTTCACAAAATCGGAATCGTTCATTGAAGCTATGTAATTTGCCGTAAATGTCTGCCAAACAGAAATCTCAGTGGTCTCTTCTGTAAGCATTGGGTATACTAAGCCCGGTTCATCATTGCCAGGTTCCTGAGTCTGTTCCGAAGAGGGGGTGGCGGTCGGCACACTAGTAGGAGTGGGTTCAGGCTTTTTCGAGCATCCCACAAACAGCGCGATGACCAACAGGAGAGCGAGAAGTAATGATACCGTCTTTTTCATATGGTTTCCTCCTTATGTGTTGTGCCACGTTGTACTATAATAATTTTTCGGCGATTTAACTTCATCTGCCGCTTCAAACCATGGTCACCTTGGGCAAATTACATCATACTCGCCAACTCCATAATAATGAATAAGTTGTTTTCAAACAATTCAAATTGTGATACAATTATTCCAAAACGGAATACTACTGTGGGAGGGCAGCTTAGTGGACCTAAATAAGCTAAACTTTTTGGTTACCTTATCGGAGTGCGGTAGCTTCACCGATGCTGCAGAACGATTGTTTACAACACAGTCGAGTGTATCAAAAGTGATAAAGGCACTCGAGGATGAAGTTGGAATCCGGTTGGTGGACCGCTCTAAGAGGAAAATCGCCATCACAGAACAGGGAAAGGTCGTAGTTCAACACGCCAAGAGTATTCTTGCTTCCTACAACTATATGATGAGGGATATTTCAGGTTATGTATCAGAACATGCCGGAGAAGTTAAGATAGCTGTAGTTCCAACTATGGCTCACTACAATTTCCCTACATTTCTGGCAGAGTTTCGCAAGCTCTATCCCACTGTTACTCTTACTATCGAGGAGTCAGAATCTATTTCTGCACTAGATAAACTTGATATGATGAGCTGTGACCTCTGCTTTATACAGAGCGAACACCTGGACCGACGGAAATTCAGAAAGATTGTCATATCTCAGGACCGTTTAGTTGCAGTTCTTCCAAAAAACCATCGGCTTGCGGAGAGACCGCAGATAGCACTCCGCGAGCTGGAAAAGGAATCTTTTCTCCAACAGAGCCTATCGACCCCACTAATAAACCCAATACTTGATATCTGCAAGAAGGCGGGATTTAACCCAAGTATCTCCTATATCGGCAAACATCATGAGAACATCGTCAGCATGGTAGAAATCAATATGGGCGTCTCTCTGATGATGCAGCGGGCCGCTGAGTTTTTCAAGACCGAAGAAGTTGTGATCGTTCCCTTGGAGGAGGAAGTTGTTAGTGAATTCTCTCTTGTGAGAAAGCAAAAAAGGGACTTGGTCCAAGCTGCAAATCTATTCTGGGAGTACATGCAGTCATCTTGCATATCGTAAATATATGAATTGGCTCAAAATACTATTGATATACTGATATTTTTCAGCGGGAGGCATTATGTTTAGATTTTCAGTACCATGCTTAATGGGCGTCGAAGGCCTTGTTGCCGACGAGCTTAAGTTCAACGGCTTCCAGGAGGTGGCCGCCGAAAACGGTCGCGTCCTGTTCTCCGGTGATGAGCGGGAGTGCGCACGGGCAAACATTATTCTACGCGGCGGCGAACGCGTTTTATTACGGCTTCACGATTTTGAGGCACTAAGTTTTGATGTTCTATTTGAAAGTGTAAAAAAGATACCCTGGGAGGACTATATCGGATCGAGTGACTCCTTTCCCGTTAAGGGGTACTCTCTTCGCTCCAAACTGCATTCTGTGCCTGACTGTCAGCGTATAGTAAAAAAAGCCGTTGTAGAACGGCTAAAATCTGTATATCACACAGACTGGTTTCAGGAGGAAGGTCCAAAGCATCAGATCCAGTTCAGCCTACTCAATAATCGCTGCGAGGTATTTCTAGATACAACAGGGGCGCCGCTGTACAAGCGGGGTTACAAGCTTGAGCAGAACGAGGCCTCAATCCGTGAGACACTTGCTGCATCCATCGTCAAAATTACCCGTTGGCGTGGCAGAGAGGATTTTATCGACCCCTTCTGCGGTAGCGGGACTATCGCAATTGAAGCGGCGCTGACCGCATTGAACATTGCTCCCGGTGCCCGGCGTCTGTTTGATGCAGAAGAATGGGGTGGGTCCTTTTCTAGCGCTTTTGCTGAGCAGAAGAAGGCCTCTATTGCTACAGAAAAGCAGGAAAAGCTGCCGATCCTCGCATCCGATTTGGACCCCGGTTGCGTCGAGCTGACAAAGGAGAACGCAAAACGTGCCGGTGTCGATAAGTACATTGAGTTCGCGGTCCAGGACGCGTTAGATATCGATTGGGAATCCCGAACGGGTATTATGGTTGCCAATCCTCCCTATGGGGTCCGTATGCTAGAGGAGCAGGAAGCCCATAAACTTTACCGTGCCCTAGGCGATGCAATGCGTAGAAGTCCCGTAAAGAAGTACATCATTTCATCGGATGACAGGTTTGAGGAACACTTTGGTCAGCGGTCGGACAAGCGCCGCAAGCTATATAACGGAATGATAAAGTGCAACCTATACATGTATTTTAAGCGCTGACCTTTTTTGCCGCTTTGCGTAAATTAGATACATGACCAGCCCTACTGCTAGGAGGCACGCGCAGCCTGCGTACATAGTGCCGTACCCAAAACTTGTCGAAACAGCACCACCGATGATTGGTCCCAGACCCTGACCAACATCAGCACCAATGTAGTATGTGCTTGTAGCTACACCGGTTCTGTCTCTGCCAAGCTTCTTAATGCATTCGGCCTGCAGCGCAGGCTGTCCACCGCCTTGACCTAGTGCCTTGAGAGCACCTGCAAGCGCTATCATCCACAATGCTGAAGCCCCCGCGAGCAAAGTCATTGCGGTAGCAGCAAGAATGTAGGCGGGTATCATTATGACGGATAAGCCCTTTCTATCATTAAGCTTGCCTGCAAACAAGCGTGCAATCAATAAGAATATTGCGTTGGTAGTAAAAAATATTCCCACATTCTCAATGCCCCGGCTCTCTCCAAGCAATGCGATAAAGGTACTTACGAGACCGTTAGACAGTGAGAACAGTGCCGCAAACACAGCAAAGGGCAACAACTCAACTGCAATCAGATCACTAAAACGCAGCTTTTTTCTCTCGAGTTTCTGCTTCTTGGGACTACTATACTTGATTACCAGCATAAGACTTGCGGTTAGTAGGCTTAATATTGCCGCAATGGTGAAGCAATATTTATATCCGAAATTCTCATACACCCACAGTCCTGCATTAGGGCCAATTGCTGTTGCTGCAATATGGCCGAGTCCAAGGTATCCAACACCCTCACCCATTCTATCCTCTGGGATGAATGAACTGGCAAAGGCGATATTTGTTGTCCCGCTGATGGCAAACGCAGTCCCATGTATTATCCTGATGATAAAAATAGCGGTTATATTGGACGTAACGGAGTAGGTGAAAACCGATAATCCAATTATCGCTGTTGATATAACCATAAGCCGCTTCTTGTTAAAGCGATCTACTGCTGCACCTGAAAATGGCCTAACTACCAGAGCTGTAATTGAGAATAGACCTGATATTATCCCTGCAACCACGAGATTTGAACCGATACCGACAATATACTTAGGAAGGATGGGGTTGACCATATAGAAACCAATCGAGTTTAGTGCACTGAGACAGAGGAAATAGATATAGTTAAAATTCCATAACTTTTGGGGACCTGTCTGAGATCTGTATATGGCCTCCGATTCATCAGATACTGCTTTCTTTCTACTAGCTTCCAACTTAAACATCTCCTTAATGGCTACCTGCCGTTTGCATAATAGGTCAATTATATATTAGTCTTCTAACAAAATAAAGAATAAAAGTCAGGAACTTGCTTAAAAAAGACCTGCTATTACGAAATAAGCATCGTAACAGCAGGTCTTAACACATATATTTATGCTTTCGATTCAACCCGGACTAAACCGGGAGGGCAAGCATAAGCACTATGCTTTGGGAGAATTCAGGTCATTAAGCCATAAAAAGCTCTATGTCTGAATCGACAGTGCCAATGCCGGCAATTCCGAAGTTGTTGACGAGAACATTTGCCACATTCGGTGACAGGAAGCCTGGAAGTGTCGGTCCGAGGTGAATGTTCTTAAAGCCGAGATAGAGCAGTGCCAAAAGAACGATTACTGCCTTCTGCTCGTACCATGCAATATTGAACGCAAGGGGCAGATCATTTACATCCTCAAGTTCAAATACCTCTTTGAGCTTGAGTGCAATTACTGCTAGCGAGTAGGAGTCATTGCATTGCCCTGCATCAAGAACTCTTGGTATACCACCAATATCTCCTAGATTGAGTTTATTGTAGCGATATTTTGCGCATCCCGCTGTAAGAATGACTGTATCCTCAGGCAGTTTCTCTGCAAACTCAGTATAGTAGTCGCGCGACTTCATGCGTCCGTCGCAACCCGCCATAACAAACATCTTCTTTATTGCACCTGATTTAACAGCATCGACAACCTTGTCTGCCAACGCTAACACCTGATTGTGTGCAAATCCGCCGACGATATGACCAGTCTCAATCTCTTCCGGTGCTGGAAGAGTCTTTGCGAGCTCGATGATCTCGGAGAAGTCCTTAACACCGTTTTCGTCTGGTACTATATGTTTGCAACCTGGATATCCAGTGGAGCCGGTGGTAAATATTCTGTCTCTGACTTCTTCCTTCCTTGGCGGTACAATACAGTTAGTTGTAAAGAGTATTGGGCCGTTGAAAGTAACAAATTCTTCGGTCTGCTTCCACCAAGCATTTCCGTAGTTTCCTACGAAGTTGTCATATTTCTTGAAGAAAGGATAGTAGTGACTGGGGAGCATCTCACTGTGGGTGTATACATCTACGCCTGTGCCCTTTGTCTGCTCAAGCAGCTGCTCGAGATCGGTCAGGTCGTGACCTGAAATAAGGATTGCAGGGTTGTTACGTACTCCGATATTAACTTCGGTAATTTCAGGATTGCCGTACTTTGAGGTGTTGGCTTTATCCAGAAGAGCCATCGCCTTAACACCATACTCACCTGTCTTAAGTGTTAGCGCTACTAGGTCATCAACTGTGAGCGAATCGTCAAGTGTTGCAGCCAGTGCCTCATACATGAATTTGTTTATGTCGAGGTCGACCTCTCCAATGTTGTATGCATGCTCAGTGTATGCGGCCATACCCTTAAGACCGTATGTGATCATCTCACGTAGCGAGCGTACATCTTCATCTGTTGTTGCAAGCACACCGACCGAGTCAGCATTCCCTGCAAAGGAGTCTCCTGAGCCTAACTCAAATGTTGCTGCATTGTGTAAATCTTCAACATCAAATGTTTTTCTGAGCTCATCCCTGTAGGAGACCATTTTTCTGATCTGGTTCTCAAGTGAGCCGTCATCAAAGTTCGCGTTAGTGATTGTCATAAACAGGCTGTTAAGTACTTCATAGTTCAACTCGCCAAGGCTGTTAACGTCCACGTTGCCCTTGACAATAATGTCGGAAATGCCTTTCAACGTGTAAATCAACAGATCCTGAAGATCCGCAGTTGCTGCATTCTTTCCGCAGACTCCCCGAACCGTACAACCTGTCCCTTTGGCAGTTTCCTGACACTGATAACAAAACATACTCATGTGCTTTCCTCCCGATATTTTAATAATATCATACTCTCCCCTTCCTCAAACAGCCGTATAGCAAACCGGACATTGTTGATCAGGTTGAGTCTAATTCTGTAACAAATTGTAGCATGGAAACCTATGAAGCGTATGTTGCAAATGCAACGCATAGTGATTGGGGCGCCTTTATCCTAGATGTTTCTTGGCTTTCTTGCGATTTGCAACTCCTCGGCCACCTCTGCAACCTTTTCTGCGACCGTATCTGCGACACGCTTATCAAATGCTTTTGGTATTATGTAGTCCTCACTCAATTCCTCATCTGATACAAGCGATGCCAGTGCCACAGCCGCTGCAATTTTCATCTCCTCAACAATCTGTTCTGCCTGTACCATCAGAGCTCCTTTGAAAACACCCGGGAACACAAGAACATTGTTGATCTGGTTTGGATAGTCGCTTCTACCGGTGGCAATTACCCTTGCACCACCCGCTTTAGCGTCCTCGGGCAGGATTTCGGGAATGGGATTTGCCATAGCAAATACGACCGCATCCTCTGCCATAGAACTTATCATCTCAGAGGTCACTATACCCGGTGCCGATACACCGATAAATACGTGTTTACCCCTAATAATGTCTGTCAGTGGTCCGCGTTCGCCGTGCTTGTTAGTAATCTCTGCAATCTCAGCCTGAGCGGGATTCATCCACTCTTCTCCCACGCAGAGCGCACCCTGCTTGTCAACCATTACAATGTTGTTTGGCTCGAATTGTAGCAGCAGCTTACAGATCGAGATGCCTGCTGCACCGGCTCCGTTGATTACAACATCAACATCCTTCCAGCTCCTACCGACAACCTTCAGCGCATTGATAATGCCTGCTGCAACTACAATAGCAGTACCGTGCTGATCGTCATGGAAAACCGGAATATCGAGCTCCTGCTTCAACCTCTCCTCGATTTCAAAACATCTTGGAGCAGAAATATCCTCCAGGTTGATACCGCCGAATGTCGGAGCGATGTATTTGACTGTCTTTATTATCTCCTCAGTGTCCTTCGTATCAAGACAGATCGGAACTGCATCAACACCTCCGAACTCCTTAAATAGAACCGCCTTGCCTTCCATTACTGGCAATGCAGCCTCCGGGCCGATGTCTCCCAGACCGAGCACAGCAGATCCGTCGGTTACAACGGCGACCGTATTGCCTTTAGTGGTGTACTTGTACACATCCTGTTTATCTGCAGCAATTTTTCGACAGGGTTCAGCAACGCCCGGCGTGTACGCTGTTGATAGTTCCTCCATCGTTGTTACAGGTACCTTGGAGACCATCTCAAGCTTACCCCTGTTTTTTTCACAAAGCTCCAGGCTTAACTTACCATAATCCAAATTTACACCTCTCCTTCCATGTTGTTTGCTTTCTTGGTACTTACCCTTAGATTATAATATAAATCTCTCTTTTTTTCACCATCAATTTACAAATAGTATCTGCAATTGCAGTAAACCAATCTTTTGTGTCATCAACTGTGTGGTAACATTTTCACAGAATAGACGCTGGACCTGTGAAAAAAAGGCTTGTAGGAATCACTCCTACAAACCTTCTTAATGCTTTTGTTATTCTAATCGGACTGTCGAGTCTGTTTATATACTTGATTGATACCCGTTGCCGCAAACCCACTGGCAATGCCTACTGCAATTGCTGTCAAGTAGTCGGTCGCAGGAAAATCGGGCATTGTTTTAAGCGAAACAGCTCCCAGTATTCCACCTAAAAGGCCGCAAATTGAGGGTAGCCATTTGTTATTAATTGGTGTGCTCTTCAGAATTTCGGCTGCGAGATAGCATATAATAGTAATTGCTGCAACAGATGCTACTCCCATAAATTCCATAGATATTCAATCCTTTCAGTGGAGCTCTAGCCCCGTAAAATACACTGTTTCTGAAGCGCTTCTATGCAATTATATGCGTGTACATACTGTTAATGACAGCCTTCTGGTTGATCAGAGGCGGGCACAAATTCTCTATCATCCCTTTTCTTTAAGAACATATAAGAATTCGACATTGTTTTACTTGAAAGGTTAATATATAATAATTTTCAGTATAGAAAAGTGTTAGGAGAGGGACATACCTTTAGGCCTTTCAACCATACTTAATAGAAAAGAGGTATCCATATGCGATTGACCAATCTAAAAACATGCCGTATCACAAATCCGCTTGGCTTCCATATTGATAAGCCCCTATTCACCTGGGTTGTCGAAGACACAACGTCCAAAAAGCAGGTATCTGCAAGAGTAGAAATCTCTACATCCCCCGTTTTCACAGATTTGTGCTACGATTCGGGCGAGCGCGAAGACATATCCGGTTCAGGGTTTACTGCTGAAATCGAGCTCTCTCCTCGGACTCGCTATTTCTGGCGAGTAACAGTTAAAGGGGATGCGGGAGACAGCGCAACTGAGAGCGCATGGTTTGAAACCTCAAAGATGGATGAGCTTTGGGAAGCCAAATGGATTACTCCAGACATGGAAGACACAAACATTCATCCCTATCTGCGAAAGTCTTTCATCATCGGCAATGAAGTTGAGTCAGCACGTATCTATGCAACTGGTCTCGGCATATACACCATGGAGATAAACGGCAGACGTGTTGGCACCGAGTACCTCACCCCTGCATTCAATTCGTACGACATGTGGACTCAATATCAGACTTATGACGTAACAGAACTACTAACAGCTGGCGAAAACGTTGTTGGTGCTATGCTGGGTAATGGTTGGGCAAAAGGCCGCTTCGGATTTGACTACGAGACATACTGCCTGTATATTGACCGCTTCTGCTTTATATGCGAACTCCGCATTATACTGAAGGACGGCAGCGAAATGGTTTTTGGAACCGACGATACCTGGAAATCCTTCGCATCCCCTGTTCTGAATAGCAATATCTACGACGGCGAGACATTTGATGCAAACAGAATAGAAGCCGGATGGTCGACACCCGGTTATGATTGCTCAAATTGGCAGGGCACAGTTCTCTACGACTATGATCTTGGTAAGTTAATGGCGAGAAAAAGCCTCCCAGTCCTCGTGAAACAGGTGCTTCGCCCTAAGGAGATAATTACGACTCCGGCAGGTGAAACGGTAATCGATGTCGGGCAGAACATTGTCGGTTGGTTGCGCTTCCGTGTAGATGTGCCCAAGGGTACGAAAATCTCCCTGTATCACGGAGAGATCCTACAAAATGATAATTTCTATAGAGACAACTTGCGAACAGCGAAGGCGGAGTACCACTATATCTCATCGGGAGTCTCTGCTGAGGTTGAGCCTTACTTTACGTTTTACGGGTTCCGTTATGTGAAAGTTGAAGGCTGGATAGGAGATATTTCCTTGGATGACTTTGATGCCTGTGTGGTCTACTCCGACCTTGACGAGACGGGCAAGATAGAGACTTCCAACCCTCTCGTGAACAGATTATTCCTCAATGCTCTCTGGAGCCAACGCGACAACTTCCTAGACGTTCCCACAGACTGTCCCCAGCGCGATGAGCGTATGGGATGGACAGGAGATGCGCAGGTATTTAGTGGTACCGCAAGCTTTAATATGGACACATATGCCTTTTTCGACAAGTTCATGTACGATACTTACATGGAGCAGCTAAAGTATGACGGTCGTGTTCCAAATGTCGTTCCCGATGTAATCTCAAGGCGACCACAACAGTATCCGAGCGGTGGAGCATGTGCATGGGCCGATGCTGCTACCGTTATCCCGTGGAATCTCTATCTCTTCTATGGTGATAAATCGGCTCTCGAAAGACAGTTCGACTCGATGAAGGCATGGGTTGATTGGGTCACAAAACAGGGCGTGGACGTAAAGACTGGGGGCGGCTGGCTCTCTTCCTTCCATTTTGGTGACTGGCTTGCACTGGATGGACCGAGTCCACTAAGTCCCATGGGTGGAACCGAAGTAGCATTTCTTGCAGCTGCGTACTATGTTTACTCCTCAATGCTTGTCTCTAAAGCTGCTGAGGTTCTAGGAAAGGTTGAGCTCGCAAAGAATTATCGAGAAATATCAAACCGTGTACGCTCGGAGATGCGTGACGAATACTTTACACCCAATGGCCGGGGCGCTTTGGACACACAGACATTCTACGTAGTCTCACTCTTTATGGATATTGTGCCGGATGAGCACCGTGAAAGATTGTTTGAGGCCTTTAAGACCAGGCTAGCTAAGGACGACTATCACCTTAAAACAGGCTTTATAGGAACTCCTCTCCTATGTAGGGTCCTCTCCGACAATGGAGCCCCCGATTTGGCATACCGCCTACTCCTTAATGAAGACCTTCCAAGTTGGCTTTACGAGGTTAAGATGGGTGCCACCACTATCTGGGAGCGTTGGAATTCAGTCAACCCTGACGGCAGCATCTCAGACACAGGCATGAACTCATTAAATCACTATGCATATGGCTCAGTGGTAGAGTGGATGTATCGCAACATGTGCGGACTTCAGCCCTGCGAGGATGCTCCCGGTTTCAGGCGTGTACTTATCAAGCCTGAACCTGACAAGAGATTTAGATATGCTAAAGCAGAGTATCTCTCCGCTTCCGGTCTATACAGGTCGGCATGGCAAATTTCGGACAGTGGCGAACTTATATTTGATGTAACAGTTCCCTTTAATGCCGAAGCAGAACTTATATTGCCAAACGCAATAGCCTCGAACATTAAGGGTGCAGAAGGACTTGTCGTTGAGCAGATCGTAGAGCAGGATGTGAACTACAGCGTCCGTATACACCTACTCGCAGGCAGCTATACCTTTAGCTACCTACCAGAAAAGAACTACCTTCAACGCCCCCTTGGCCTGAACTCAAAGTTGTCCGATCTGATCGATATCCCTCAGGCTAGAGATATCCTAAGAGAGATACCCAACTTCAGGATGATTGAACGTGCTGCTGGCGACTTGCTCAAGGATTCGACTTTATCAGATCTGATTGACAACCCCAGTGCAAAGCAGTACTTAGGCGATGTCGATTGGGTTAGCATTGAGGAGAAACTATCTCAGATTATAGCTTAACCACACAGTCTCAATTACCTCACAGTGACGTACTGTGCGTAGCGCATTATCTAAAGCTCCCTGTGTTTCAGTTCTGTAAACACAGGGAGCTCTTTGTACAGTTTATAAAGGATGATGATTTACTCTCCAAGTAGTTTCTGGTTTAACATTTGTATTAGGCCTTCGAGCATTGTATTATCCATCTTTCCGCCCGAGAATGTCGCAAGTGTTCTTAGAGGCATACCGGCTAATAACGCCTGCATATCCATCCCTCCGAAGGGAGACTCCGACTGATCTTCCGATTGAGTGGCCTGGTCTGATTCACTCGAATCCCCAACACCAAGCGTCTGTGAAACGTTCTGGAACATCTGCATGACTATCTCTGCACCGCCTGGTATTGCCATTATCTGTCCGACAGTGGTATCTCTCGTTATCGGCCTTATTGGCAGCTCTTTCGCCTTTACCTCAATCTCAACATCGAGCGGTAAGCATGCAGAGCTTGGCCCCACTTCTATGTTGAACTTACCTGACTCAACAACCCAGCCATGAGACACGGCATCCCAATATGCGAATGAACGCCTGTTTAGTGTGAAGCTCACTTTCTTAGTTTCACCGGCCTTCAGGAACACTTTTTCAAATCCCTTTAGTTCACGAATCGGGCGTGTTACCTTACTCTTGACATCAGCAACGTACAACTGCACAATCTCGCTGCCGTCCATATCCCCCGAGTTCTTGATCTCTACTGTCACTTTCACAGGCTCATATTCATCTACACTGAATTTGTCTACGGTAATATCTAGATACTCGAAGTTTGAATAGGTGAGCCCATGTCCAAACGGGAACAGCGGCTTTATGCCTTTCTTGTCGTAGTAGCGGTATCCCACAAAAATACCTTCGCTATATACTACCTCATCGTCACCCGGGAAACTCAGATAGGAGGGGTTGTGTTCAATCCTTTCAGGCCATGTCTCTGCGAATTTCGCGGAGGGATTGACGGCTCCAGTTAGGATGTCAGCGACCGCACCACCCGCGGCTTGACCTCCCAAATAGGCGACAAGAATCACCTTCGCTTTGTCCACCCAGGGAAGTTCGACTGACGAACCGCAGACCAGCACAACAGCAGTATTTTGATTAGCATCTAGTACGGCTTCAACAAGTTTGGTCTGATTATCATCCAGTTTCATGTGTGGGCGATCCATTCCCTCAGTATAGAACTCGGATCCCTGGCCTAAAACAATTACTACATTGTCTGCTTTTTCAGCGGCAGATACAGCGGATGAGAACAGGGCTTCATCCATCTGTCCGTTGCTATGGTAGCCCTTCTCATACGCAACTTTACTCCCAGTTATTTTCTCGAGCTCTTCCACCAGGTTATCCACTTTGGTTGAGTTTATGTGGCTCGAACCGCCCCCCTGGTATGGCATATTCATGGCATAGTCGCCAATTACCAGGTAGTCGCCTTTACCAAAGGGCAGCACATTCCCTTCGTTCTTAGCAAGCACCATTGTCTCGCCTGCAGCGCTGCGTGCGAGACAATGGTGTGCTTCTTTGTCGTATACGGTTCCGGGGCGTTTGTTCTCTTCCCATCGGAACAAAATGTTTAGGTATCTTGTTATTGCTCTGTCTAGTTTCTCTTCGTCGAGTGTTCCATTTTTGACTGCTTCCACGATTTCTTTGCCGTCCGACCCTTCAAATCCCGGCATCTCGAGCTCATTTCCGGCTGCTACTGCGTCGGGACGTCTGTCCATTCCGCCCCAGTCGGTAACAACAAAGCCTTCAAATCCCCACATCTCGCGGAGCACCGTAGTAAGCAGCCACTCGTTTTGGCAGGAAAACTCCCCATTTATTCTGTTGTACGAGGACATGACTGTCCACGGCTGCGATTTCCTAACTGGCGTCTCAAAAGCTGCAAGGTAGATCTCCATCAGTGTCCGCTCATCTACAACCGCGTTTACACCCATTCTATAGGTCTCCTGATTGTTGACGGCGAAGTGCTTTAACGAAGTCCCGACACCTTCCGATTGAACCCCTGCAATGAAATCCGCTGCCATCTCGCCTGCTAGATATGGGTCCTCCGAATAATACTCAAAGTTGCGTCCGCAGAGCGGGCTTCGCTTAATATTCACACCGGGTCCCAATAAGACACCCACTTGCTCTGCCTGACACTCTAGAGCTATTGCCTTTCCGACCTTTGCCGCAAGATCTCTGTTCCAAGAACTTGCCATGTTCGTCAAAGTAGGAAAGCATGTTGCGGGAACACTTGCACCAAGTCCCAGGTGGTCACCGCCTGATTCTCCCTGCTTTCGCAGTCCGTGAGGTCCGTCACTTACAAACATTGACGGAATACCCAGCCTCTCCAACGGCTTTGTGGTCCAGAAGGACTCCCCCGAACAGAGAGCGGCTTTCTCCTCCAAAGTCATCTTCGATACAAGTTGATTGATGTTTACAGTCATAGCACATTCCCCTTTTCTACATATCTTAATGTCCTTCAATTACTCTATTTATTCGTTAATGTGTATTTCTGCTTCTGAGTGCTACCTTACGATAACTATCGTACGATAATTACCGTCGCCTGGAATACCATATCGCTGTCGTACGCACCGTATATATCTAGTATGTCGTATATCTCAAGGGTACTAAAGTTGACATTTGCTCCGGTGTTAGCACTGAGTATTTTTGTAGATGTCTTTACTTTAACAGTGATATTACTCCTGGTTCCATTCTCGTGGGTGACCTCCAGCAGCAAGGACTGTTCAGTTTTGTTGACATATAGTACCGAGCCGGATATGCGGTTGCTTGTAGCTATCGCCGCAACTACATCAATTGAAGTTATCTCACCGTCAGAGATAACAAAGTCAGCTTTGCTTCCCACCAGATTATCCAGAGAAATACGGTTTTTACCCTGTGTTACCTGGACTCCCGATGCGATAGGGTATGTGTATTCAGTTCCGTTATCGTCAGCAAAAGTCAGACGGTTACCCTGGATATCCTTTACGATGCTCTTTACCGTACCCGTCAAATCGGCCTTTTTAACCTCGGCGTCAATTTGCTTGATTTCACTGTTTGTAACCGATATCTCTATAATGTCGCCAATGCGTATCTTATCGATTGAGCTCCGCTGTCCGCCCCTGGATATGGATGGCAGACTCTTGGGATTTAGTTGATACTCATACTCGGTGTTATCTTCTAATTTCACGACCAACGTGATTGGATCCCCATAGACAACCGTTCTAACGGAACCTTTCAGTTTGTATGTCCCGTTAAATGCGATGATGTCGGAGACAACGTCGTTCTTTAGCAGGACTGTCGCAAAAGAACCGACCTTTAGCGATGAGAGGCCAACTGTCTCACCCTCATATGTGGCTTCTGAAGTATCCCCTAATGCGTATCCCTTCACTACTGCAGAGTAGATGTCAGTGATATATATTTCGGGAGTGGACGTCGCTGTACTCAAACCCTTTATAGCTCCCTGAACAGCCTTAATGGTGGTATTGATTTCAAGTCCCTTAAGAGAATCGTCTTCCTTTGACCACACGAGTGTTATTGGGTGCCCTTTATAATCGGAAGACAGCGTGCCATTAGCACCATTTACCTTTACATATGCTGCTCTAGGCACAATAATGCGGGTCGCAGCACCGTTGTAACCTTTGATCAGAATGTCACCGCTGCCAATCTCAGATAGGATTCCCTCTGTCTTATACTCAGAGAACCGGGTAATCTTCAACTCCTTGTTCTCTTTCTCAAGGTATGTAAGGGATCGAGACAGCATTGTGGAAGATATTGCCCGGCTGACATCTGATTGGGGGTTGAATCTATTTGCTGTGTCTCCGGATACTATCTCGAGCTTGTATAGCATGTAGCAGTGTGGTCGGCGGGTATACGTAATGAAGAGATAGTCCTCAAACGGTAATGTGTACCCTGTCAAGGCTAGCGCCTCTTCCTCAAGCTGCAAGGCCCGTACGAGTAAGACGGCAAGGTGCTCCTTCTTTATTGGTTTGCCAAGCTCTTTACCTGTTGCATAGCTTGTTAACTCGGTTTTGGTGACAATCCCAGCCTCCAAGCAAATTGCCAGTTCCGGTATTGCCCATCTCATATCTGTGTTATCTAGAAGGGGCTTAAGATAATTGTTGTACTCTTCTAGTATGAGTTGTTTGCTTTCTGCGTCGACTTTGTACATCCTAGATAGTATTGCGAGAGACTGGATGAGCGTGATGGAGTCGTTAGGACGAAATGTGCCGTCACTAAATCCGGTAAACAGGCCTCTTTCCGTCATGTCGTCGATATATGATTTTGCCCAGTGGTCGCTTGTGACATCGGTGAAATTTGCTGCCGTTACGGGAATAGCCCCAAGGGTTATCAGCATAACCATAACAAATACGATTACTTTCTTCATGCCGAACCTCCGTTTCCTGCTGTTTTACCCAACATTTTTTTATGTCTACTTTAACTTGTTCTGCACTTTGCTAATTTGTACCTATCCTAGAGTGTTCTATAACTTGCACAGAACATGTTCTGTGCAAGTTATAGAACACTCTAGGATAGGTACAAATTAGCAAA
>LSQX01242812.1_pt1 | contig 17496 bp, 11 predicted proteins | sample 654561 | NCBI WGS metagenome assembly LSQX01 (sample SAMN04489861, study PRJNA283612) | anaerobic digester metagenome | isolation source: 4 biogas reactors fed with cattle manure at either 37C or 55C with and... | place: Denmark: Kongens Lyngby | collected 2014
GGGTGGTACAAGGGTGGCTAATAAGGAAGGGTTGAGTTCAATATCTATTTAGCTCTATTCTGTGGTACTATCTACCACAAAAGCGGACATTCTTGTGGTAAATAGTACACTCATTGCGCAATAAATTGTATATGTTATAGATACGCCTGCGTGGTGAATGGTTCTCCTTTATATTTATCCCCTCTCGATACCCTCCTATCTCCCATCAATACAGGGTTTGAAGGGCTTTAAGAAACAATTTCATGTTCAGAACCACAAAATGGTAAAATTTACCACAACTTAAAAAGAGAAATTTCGCTATTGCGCTATATCACAGATACTTACAAAACTTCAAAACATTGGCACCAAGATTGCACATTATAATGGACGTAATTCTAACATAGGGAAACCGATGCTTTTTTTAAGATGTTCGGTATCACCTGTTGGAATTTGTAAATGTTTTGATATATGAAACGGGATCAAGCCACGCTATATCCCAATTTGTGTTAACCCGCCGGCATGCCGGCACAAAACTGGAACAAGGAGATGTAAATGCAAATGGCAGCGGCTCATAGCACGCTAACACCCTCAATTCCAAATAAATGGGATATCTTTTATTTACATAATGCTAATATCTGCCTACTGCCGGAGAATTCTATCTATGAAATCATTTTATAACCGCTCCCTTGAACCTAAATACCTCGTATTTATAAATGCGTGTTTTTTGTCTAATCGAAACGTCATTAGTAGCTTATGACGCATTAATCGTTCAAAAAACTATCTCTTAGGAGGAGAAAGTGAAAAAGACACTAATTATTTTGACCTTACTAATGATAGCCGGGCTCGGTTTTGCCGAGCCAGTGTGCTTTTATAACGAAAGCTTTGGTGTGTATGGTGATCCGTATTATTATAGCCTTAAAGATTTTCCCGGTTATGATGAGCTTGCCAATGATGTTACTTATGATGGAACTGCCGGGATTTGGGATTATGAACCAGGAGTAGACACATATCTGGGATACTCCGGTCCTTATTTTATTGCCTTTCAAACCATCGGAAGTAATTTATATGTTAAGGGCATTAATACTTTAGCACATGAAGATATTAAACTCAGTTTTGGCCTCTTTAAACGAACAAAGGAAGATTCTCCTGCTAAGTTTTCTGTTGAAGTTTGCGATGGTAATGAGAATACTGAGGACCCGCAAAACTGGCATACAATCTTGAATACTGTAACCCCCACCAACTATAACCTGGATACAGACAATTGGGGGGGTGTGGAGAATGAGGGTATGTGGAAATATTTCGAATTCTCTGCTACACAATCCAACATACCTGCCACGGATAATCTATGGCTTAGATTTACAAGTCTTGAAGGCTATCAATACATTCTCGATGATATTATGCTATGCGGTGAAGAATCCGTGCCAAAGCCAGTGGAAAACGTTACCCAAAGCACTTTCCATGCAACCATTCAAGCAGCGATTGACGCTGCAAACTCAGGTGACACAATTCTTGTAAGCGATGGTGTTTATCCCGAAAACCTTAGGATAAACACCGGAATAACACTAATAGCTGAAAATCAGTATGGTGCAACAATCCAAACTCAAGCTGGATTTCCAGCTGGCAATGGATACGGTGGAATAACATTTTTGGCAGATGGATCCACATTGGACGGATTTACGATCGAACAAGGAGTTCCTCAAGCAGTTATTCATACTCACAATGCTAATAACGTGACTATACAGAACAACCTTATCAAAGGGATTAATGAAGCATCACCACGTGGTATTGATGTTGGATATACATCTGCTAACTCTGATAATGTGTCTATCAACGACAATGTTTTCGAAAGTATGTATTGTGGTGTTTACCTAAGTCAGGCTACTGATCTGCTTATCAAAGATAACGACTTCGTGAACATGAGTGGAGGTGGGATTGTAATTGACGGTGGTTCGCCTGTTGGTAGTGTTACAGTCACGAGCAATTCAGCTACAGACTCTGGCCACCTAATCTATTTCTATGGAGATGCAAATAATCTGACGGCCAGTGATAACGGTCCTTTAGAAAACACGTTGTTATCAAACTACACAGTTATCAATGTCACCCATGGAACATTTCACAACACAATCCAGGCAGGTGTGGCTGCAGCTGATGATGGAGAAGTAGTTGAAGCACCCGCTGGCACTTTTTCAGAAAATGTTACCATAGACAAAGCAATCACATTGCGCGGCGCTCAATCCAGAGATGGACTTCCCATAATTCAAGGTACAGGAGTAGGATCTGTTGTTACCATTGCAGCGGATAATGTTACGTTGACGGGATTCCAGATTCAAAACTCCGGCTCAGAGCCTTTGGATGCCGGGGTATTGATATACGATAGAACTGGATGCCAGATTATTGGCAACACCGTTCTTGGCAATGCCAACGGAATTGCAGTTGCTCTTGGTTCCGGAAACACAATCCAAGGTAATACTATCAATAACAACAGTTTGTATGGCATTGGTATAACGGCCAGCACTGGCAACACCATAGAAGAAAACAACATTTTTGCTAATGGCTTAGATGCAATTGGGCTGGACAATGCCAATATTATTGGTGGCCCAGTATCTGCTGGAGCTACTGGAAACCTTATTAAAAACAATGTGATTAAGAGCAATAGAGATGGTATTTTCTTAGGACGAAATTGCAATAGCAACCAGATCATTGAAGAAAATGAGATCTCTGATGTCGCTGAGATTGGAATTCATGTCTGGATGGCTGATAGCAACATTATTGACAGCAACAATATAAGCACAAGTGGAACAGGTATCCGTGTGCGTGGAGCTTCGGCTAATGTGGTTACTGAAAATACAATTACTGCAAATGCTGTTGGAATTTTGGTTGAACCTTCACAATCAGGAGCAGGACAACTCCAGAGCTTAGACAACACATTCAAACAAAACAAGATATTTGACAACACTAACTTTGGAGCCACAGCAATTCATGTTGACCAAGATGGCGACATTGACATGCTTGAAAACTGGTGGGGAGATGTAACTGGACCATATCATGCGTCAACAAACTCCAGCGGCTTAGGAAACGCTGTAACCGATAACATACTATTTGATCCTTGGATGGGACAGATATCGGGTGCAGAGCTTTATGTGTTCGCCCCCAAGACACTGATTCAAGCTGATGAGAACCAAGTATATTCGGTTAACCTCTTGAGCGTTGAAGATTTCCGGGGCTATCAAATGCTTGTCAAGATACCCAAGGCAGATTTCCAAGAACCCACGAACGTTGCGCAAGGTCCCCTGTTTGTAGACGATCCCTTCTTTATGGCGGAGCCAAAACACGATGATGATTATTGGATTTACGATGTGGCATCTGCCAATATGGGTGCCGTGGAGGCTATCAATGGATACGATATTGTGCTCTTCACCTTTGAGGCCAAGAGTAACACTCCTTATGACAACACTCCCAATGGCTGCTGGATTGCAGTGCCTTTGTACGAAGTAAGGCTAAGAACATGGAATAACCAGCCCATCCCCTGCTTGAACGTTTCCAATCTCAATATCATCATTGACGGCACTGATCCCGAAGCAGTGATCAATAATGCAGAAGAAGAAGAACCTTATGAAAGCCCCTATCTGTTGGAAACTAATCCCGATGGCAGTGGCGCGCTGATTTTGCCGAATCTTGATATCACCTGCACGGATAACTACCTCTTAGGCTATGCCCAATACATCATCCTACCTTCCGAAGATGATGCTCCCACCACCATCGAAGAATTTGGTGACGAACTCTTTGAGCTGGAAGGTGATGAAACTACCGATATCTGGCAGCTGGATTCCGACGTGAATAACCTTGATGATGGTGAATACACGGTGTATATCCTGGTTGTGGATGCCGCTGGAAACTACACCATCATCCAGTGGAGCTTCATCAAAGACGCCACACCTCCCGGACCCATCGTGTGGGATGCCGTTATCCCTTGCCGTACCACGGAAAAACAGGATAACTTCATTGATTTGAAATGGGTAAACCCCGCTGATGCAGTGGAGAACCATATCTGGGTGCTGAGCTTTGGCGAGTTGGAAGATGCTGATGATTACCCAATCTATGGTCCTGCTGGCACTTATCCTATTCCCGCTGCACCAAATCCCTATGATGATACCGCTCAGAATGGTTGGGTAAAACAAATCGTGATAGCTCCTCCCGCCACCATGCCCTATGCCCTTGGATTTGAAGAGCGTGGCTATTATTATATCACCATCTTTGCCAAAGACGCTTCCGGAAACTTCAGTGCCGTTCCTGATGCTCCCTTCTATCGCGAATCCATCTCCTACTGGCCTGGCGACGTGGTGGGTATAGCTAATGGAAATAATCACACTGTCACCTCCGACGACGTGTCTTTGCTTTCCGCAGTGTGGGGGCTGACCTCTGAAGACACTGGCTGGGAACCCATCATAGACGTAGGACCCACCGTGGATTACGCTCGTCGTTCCCGTCCCACTCCTGATGGCAAGATCGATATCGAAGATCTGATGATCTTTGCCATGAACTATAACAACACCGTTTATTCCGCCTCATACCCTCGTGGAGAAGATAATGCCACACCCATCAATATCGAGCCTCTGGTTTCTTATGAGAACGATTTGATGAGAGTGGATTTTGTGATCAGCGAAAACAGTGGCTTCCTGCGCGGGCTGAATATCCCCTTCGGCTTTGGCAGTGGTCTTGAGCTGCAAAACGTGGAACTGGGCGAAATCTGGCCTGAAAACAGCGTGGTCTTCCATACCAATGAAGATAATATGCTCACCCTCTCTGCCTCCACCTTGGGCGAAGCTGCCCTGGAAGAAAACGGTGTATTCCTCACCGTCAAATTCAGAGTGGAAGGCAACGACGTGAGCACAGAGCTGTTCCACATGCTGGCGCGTGATCTGAATAATGATGAGGTGGAAATCCTGAACAATCCCGATACCAACCCCACCAGTGCCGATGATAATGTGATTGTGATCCCTGATACCAGCTATCTGGGCAGCAACTATCCCAACCCCTTCAACCCCAGCACCACCATCCAGTATGGTCTGAAACAAGCTGGCAATGTGAAGATTGGTGTGTATAACTCCCGCGGACAATTGGTGCGCACTTTGGTAAGCGAAGCCAAGTCTGCCGGCACCTATACCGCCGTGTGGAATGGATTGGACAATTACGGTCGTGCAGTCTCCTCCGGAATCTATTTCTTCCGTATGGATACCGCTGATAAGACCCAGGTGCAAAAAGCACTGTTAATGAAATAAAACCCCTAATTCCTGGGAGGCTGGAATGCCGGCCTCCCGGGGCTTTTTTTTGATTTACCAAAGATGAAAACGTATTGTGCCACTCTAATCATATTGATTGCCGCAATGGCAGTCCCCTGTTGGGGAGCATCCGTGAGCGTGCAGCCATATCCGGTGATTACCACACCGGGGCAAACCTTTAGCGTGAGCTACGAGCTGGATACCGACACCCAGGTGCGCGGCTTTGCCGTTTCCATAGCCTACGATAGCTCTGTGCTGAGCTTTGTGCAAGCCAGCCGGGGAACGCTGTTTGCAAATCAAAATATTGGCTGGTGGAGAGTGAATACAGACACCCTGAATGTCCTGCATGTGGAGTGTCTCATCTTTGGAGCAGGTTTATCTGTGACGGGTCCGGGCAATATGCTCAATTTCACCTTCAATGCCATAGGGGGAGATTTTAGCAGCCTCAGGATTAGCTCTCAATCCCTGTATGATGTATCAGGGTACGCAATACCTTCCGTAAATAGAAATCATGGAGCCGTTATCATCGGTAATCAGCCGGCATATCTATCAGCCCGCTGTTTCCTGCAGGGAGCCATGGATGGTGATGCAATGATGCACAATCTGCTAAGGCCCCATCTTCCGCTCAATTCGCCATATCCCGGTGCTGTTCAGGCAGTTACTGATATTCCAATTGATGTGGTGGATTGGATGTATTTGGAATTGCGGGAAAGCCCAAATGCCAGAGCCATTGCCACACAGCCGGTATTCTTGCTCAAAGATGGCAGCGTGTGTTCCGCTGGAAAATCCTTTGTAGTCTTTATGGGTTTGACCCCTGGAGATTATTATCTGGTGTTGCGCCACCGCAACCATCTGGCTATCATGAGTGCAATTCCCTTTGGCTTGGTTTCCAGCGGGGCTCCTGGGCTTGCGGATCTATCCCTTGCCACACATGTTTATTTACAAAGTGGTATTGTGCCGCTTTCCGATGGCAGATGTGCGCTGGCGGCTGGCGATGCGGATCAGGATGGGGGTGTTTTCCCTTCTGATCGCAACGAGCAGTGGCAGCGGCAAAATGGAACAAGCGGCTACAGAAGCGCAGATTTTAACCTTGACGGAATGGTTGATTATCAAGACCTCCAGCTCTTCTGGCAGGGTAATGCCGGATTGATGTCTGCCGTGCCGGGGATGTTACAATGAAACAGCTTGGCAAATACCTCGCCTCAGCCACAATGCGCGCCCTTGCCTCCAAGGCATTGGTGGCGCTCATCATGGTGGTTCTATCCCCCTTGCTGTATGGATATAACAGAGAGGGGCTGGAATTTGGCTTTGCCAATGTGAAAGTGAGCCGCCTGAATGAGGACGCATATCTGGATTTTGATATGTGTGTGCGCACAACCAACAATCAAGACAGGCTGGGAACGGGGCTGGTATTGATAAACTATGATCCCGCAGCATTTGGCAGCAGAATAGTGGCCAATGGCAACGTGATCGTTTCCAAAGGGGCTTTGCTGCAGCCGGGCATCCCGGAGCTATATAACATCTATGTGGCAGACAGCTTGCCAGACCGTCTGGCAATCACCTTTGAATATGCTTTGGAACCGGGATCGGGCAGCGCCCCCGGTATGCAGTTCAAACAACTGGTAAACGTCAAAATCCGCATCCAGCAATTCATGGTTTCCCCGGGAATAAGCTTCCACTCTGCTGCCATGGCAAACCAACAGTATCTGGATGATAACGCCTCCACCTTCCAGCCTATTACCTCTGTGACATCCATTACAGAGATTATTCCCACCACACCGGTGGTTTCCTCTATCAACGTCCACAATTCCACCCTCACCCTATCATGGACAGAGGTGGCAAATTGTTATTATAACGTCTATACATCAGACAATCCTGATGATAATAGCTGGGTTCTGGCAGCTCAAAACCTGGGATCAAATACTTGGACCTGTCTGCAGACCCAGACAAAGAAGTTCTTTTATATAACAGCTCAGAGCTGTTCTCAAATCTTACAAATGGAAGGTGACGATGATTAGAAGATCAACGTTCTTAAGCATGCTCTTGATTGCCCTATGCCTTGTTGGCTGGCAATCCTTATCCGCAGCTCTGGAAATCTATATGGATCAATCTCAATATCATATCAGAAACCATGAAGTGATCAGGGTGGATGTAAAAATCAGAGGAGCAGCTACGGAGATCCGAGGATATCAAATTGAATTTGATTATGATAGCGAACACCTGGAAATCGTGGATGGATCCGCCTTTGAGGAAGGTGGATTCCTTTACGAAAACGGGAGAACCCAGTTTTACGCCATTGGCGAGCCGGGCCATTATCAGGTGGCATGCTCCATATTGGGGCTCACCTGGGGCTCCATGGGTTCAGGAACGCTGTTTAGCGTATACCTGCAAGCCATCAAATCAACGGATGCAAACGGCACAGACCTGGTCATGCCCAATATTATCTTGAGAGGTCCTCTCAACAATTCCATTCCGGTGGATGAAATAAATGGAAGTAACGTAATAATAGATGGTTTGGATGCCTATGCAGATATCAAGGCATTCTTGGAAGGTCCCTACTTATCCAACGGCATGATGAGCCACAACCTAACAGACGTCCTGCCCTTGCAATCTCCTTATGATAATGAAGCAATAGCAAGCCTTCCGGATGTATCTCCTCGCTATATCGTAGATTGGGTGCAAGTGCAATTGAGACTTACCGAAACGGGAGAGGAAGAACACACTTTCAATGCCTTCCTGCTTGATAACGGGTATCTGGTAAATACAGAGGGCACCAATGGCTATGCAATCGATTACACACCTGGAACGTCATATTATATCATTGTGAGACATAGAAATCATTTGGGTATTATGTCTGCACAACCACACGAATTTTCAATAACCCCAGAGACTGCTCCCCAGATAGACCTCACCGTTTTAGGTTCAATTTACGGGCCTCCCGGGTATGGAGCAAAGCAATTATCAGATGGAGTATTAGCCCTGTTTGCCGGAGATGCAGACGGGGATGGACAAATTTATAACAACGATATGAATGATTATTGGCTGGTACAAACCGGCTTATACTTCGGATACCATACAGCTGATTTTGATTTTGATGGCTGGGTCTATAATAATGATTTAAACGTATATTGGCGCCCTAATATTGGAAGCCAATCTCAAATACCATAGATGTTTAGGAGAAATAATGAAACAACTAATCATCATCTTAATACTTGCTTTTATCCCCATATTACTTTTGGCAGATGACGATGTTATCGGGATATACTTTACCTTCGCCAATGCCGGAATCACAGAGAGTGAGGGAGATAGCTATTTTGAATTTGATGTAATGATACATGGAGACGATGCTTCAACAAAGTTTAGTGAATTACAAGCTCTGATATGGTATAATACAGACGCTTTTGGTGAAAGTATCCTGATGTCTGGCAATGTAACCATTACTGCAGGCGAGCTACTGGATGAGGATTTCTACCTTATCCATAAAAGGGATAATATGCCTAATAGACTGTTTGTGAGCTGTCAGTATATGGGAGCAAATGAAACTAGGGCAAGCATCTTGCCAGCCACTCCTGCCTCCCTGTTCCATATCAAAATAAAGATTCAGGATAACAGCCAAAGTTCTGGTATTTCATATTGTGGAGAAGCACCGCACATGCCAGGCCAGCAGTATTATGCCAATCACCAGACTAAATATAATCCGGTGATCGCCATTGATACTTTGGACTATCCTCTCTCTGGCGGCACCGTCCCCGTAGTCCTTTCCTCCTTCACCGCTGCCACAACAGTGGATAACCTGGTCAATCTCACGTGGGTCACCCAGACGGAGACGGAGGTGCAGGGCTTTTACATCTATCGCGCAGATGATCTGCAGTTGGATGAAGCCCTTAGGATAAGCCCCATGATTGACGCCACAAACACCTCTCAAGTGCAGGTTTATGTGTATAAAGATCAGGAAATATATGCCGAAGGCACCTATTATTACTGGCTGCAAGTAATGAATCTGGATGGAACCGTCGATTTTCACGGTCCTATCTCTTTCAATTTCGTACCTCATGGCAGTAATACGCCACCGACACCCCTGGTTAGCGGCATAAACCCATATCCCAATCCTTTCAACCCGGATCTCACCATCTCCTATTCTTTGCAAAATAGGGGACCCATCAAGATACAGATCCTAAATACTAAAGGACAGCTAATCACCACTTTGGTGGAAGGGCTGAAAGAAAGTGGCAGACACACCTGCCGCTGGAATGGCAAAGATCAATACGGCAAGGCCTGCGGGTCGGGATTGTATTATGTGAAGATGATAACCACGGATAAAACCTATAACAGCAAAGTGGTCTTAATGAAGTAAACCCAAATACTCCCTGATAGAGATCGAAGGTCCGGTATTATCCTTGGCCTTCGGTCTTTTTTTTATAAAAGCATGACGCCGGATCTCCGCCCCCCCTGATCCCTGGCGCCCTACTGCCCCTCCACATTCATCGGGCTATCCCCCATAAAATTCCCTATATAATCTGTATCATCCTGATGGTTTGTTTTGGTGCTGGGGTTGGATTTGGTCTTATTCTTATCCTGGCTGCGTTTACTGATTTCCTGGTTCAGTTCCAGCATCCTGAGGCGGGTGCTATCCGGCATCACTTTCACCGGTTCGGGGGCTGTGGCAGGTTCCACTTTCAGGGTATCGGCTTGTGAAGATTTGAGGATTTCCGGAGTTTTCAGCCAGCCCTGTTTGTAGGCATGGAGGAGGATGCCCGCCAAGATCAGCACAAAGATGATGATCCCGATGGACCACAGGAAATTGGTGGAGAGCATAATCTTCTTTTGTTTGGCAGGAGGCGAAGGTTTGTGATGGTTTTTGGTGGTTTCTGGAACTAAGATTTTGAGCTCGTTCATCACGGCATCCAGATCCGCCCCCAGATAGCGGGCATAGTTGAAGACCGTTGCCTTCACCACTCCGTATGGTCCCAGCTCAAAAAAGCGGTTTTCCTCCATCATCTTCACCTGCTCTTCACGCAGACGGATATCGCTATAGACCGTGATGTATTCTATGCCTTTTTCTTCACGATATTCTTTGAGATATTTACCTAAATCTTCCATGGATACACTCCCCTAAATACTTCTTCCACCCCGCCGCCCAAGATCATATCATCATCGGCTGTTTGGCTCACGCTCACGCTGCCGCCGGGCATATTCACCTTGATTTCGCCCTCCAGAAAGCCTTTTTGGATGCCTGCCTTCACGGTGGAAACGGCGCCGGTGCCGCAAGCCCATGTGACTCCACTGCCCCGTTCCCATATATACAGATCCAGCTCCCGAGGACTTATCACCTTGGCATACATGCTATTGAAGCCTTGGGGAAAAGATATCTGGGATTCCTCTTCAATTTCGGAGCCGTATTGCAACTGTGGATTGCTATTCAGTCTGTCCCACCAACTGATAAAGTGCAGGTTGCCCACATCCACCAAGCTACCTTTGATGCCGGCTATCTCTATTTCTTCGTCCAGGATTTCCGCCCTGCCCAGATTGGCATACACCACCCGGTGGCTTAGCCAGGTGCTACGCAGTCCACTTTCTGTGGCTATCAACAGTTCATCTTTGTCAAGTTTTACTGCACCCAGCCAGGCGCAACAGCGCAAGGCAGAGCCACACATCATCGCCAGGGAACCATCTGAATTGTAGATTCTCATGCGCATATCGGCAGCGGGATCATCCAGCAAAAACACCAGACCATCTGCGCCCACGCCAAAGCGTCTGTCACAGATAGCCTCTGCCAGCTCCTCCACCCGGGGTGGCAAGGCGCTGCCATCCATCAGGTCCACGATCACAAAATCGTTGCCCTGCGCTTGCATCTTGGAAAATTCAATCAGCATAACCGGGCGTCCATCATCTCGTTAAAGCTATAAAACCCCTGTTTTTCATGAATCCATAGGGCGGATTCCAGGGCTCCCAGTGCCAGACAAGCCCGATCCCTCACGTTGTGCGCAAGGGTGATGCTATCCGCCTGGGAATCATAGCCAACCTCGTGCAAACCAGGCACACTGCCGCCCCTGATGCTGGCAAAGTGCAATTCATGGGGCTGGATGCGCCTATAAAGGGTGTCATACACGGCTTGGGTCTTGCCAGAATGGTTTGCCAACACGGTATTTGCCAGTTGGATGGCGGTTCCCGAGGGGCTGTCTGCCTTCTGATTGTGATGCATCTCCATCCCCCACACATCATATTCGGGGAATTTATCTATCAGCTGCGTTGCATAAGCCACGATGCGGTTAAAGAGATTCATCCCAATGGAAAAGTTTGCCGCATAGATGATTCCCGTCTGATGGCGGGTGGCAAGCTGGCTCACCTCCTCCAGGCGGTCGTTCCAGCCGGTGGTGCCAATCACTATCTTCTTGTGGAGGGCTGCCAGCTGGGTCACATTGTCTATCACGGCATCGGGATGGGTAAATTCCAGGCACACATCCACGTCTTTCAGCTCTTCCGGATTGATACGGGAAGGGTACTGGGGGTCTTCTGGATCTATGATTGCCACCACCCGGCACCCCTTGCTTTCTGCCAAGTGGGCTATCATTTTGCCCATTTTGCCATATCCAATCAAGCCGAGGCGCAGCATTTAGCCCTCCGCACCTTGCGCATGAATGGTGATCAGGGTCTGCACAAAATCCGCCCCGCGATACAGCTCACTCACCAAGATATCCTCATGCACCGTATGCACTTTGTTCATCCCCGTGCCACAGATCAGGATGGTGGGGCCGGCTGCGTTGATGATGTTGGCATCGCTGCCGCCTCCACCTTTTTGCACCAAGGCAGGGATATCCAGCTTTGCCAAGGCTGCCATTGCCAGGGATAGCACCGGATGATCTTCCGGGATGCTAAAGGAATCGTATTCCCGCTGGCTCCTGAATTCAAATGATGCCTTGCCATGGGGGAATTGATGGCGCATCACCACTTGCTCCACAGAGTTTTTGATATCGGCGGTCACCTGCTCCAGCTTGGCAGCATTGTGGCTGCGCGCCTCGCCGTGGATGATCACCTTGTTGGGCACGATATTGGTGGCAACCCCGCCCTCGATGATGCCCATATTGCAGGTGGTTTCGATATCTATCCTGCCATTGGGCATGGAGGCGATGGCTTCTGCCGCCACGCGGATGGCATTGACGCCCTTCTCCGGTTCCACTCCGGCGTGGGATTCCACGCCTTTAATGGTGATCAGGATGGAATTTTGTGCCGGAGCTCCATACACCAATTCACCCACCTGATGGGTATCGAAGGCATAGCCAATGGAAGAGCGCAAACGGCTCTTATCAAAGAGCTTGGCGCCCAAAAGCCCGATCTCTTCAGATACGGTAAAGAGCAGCTCGATGGGGGGATGCCGGATGCCACTATCCAGGATGCGCTTCACGCCAATCATGATCTCTGCCACGCCGGATTTATCGTCTCCACCCAACACGGTGGTGCCATCTGTGTGGATGCGTCCGTCTGTGATGGTAGCCTTCACGCCATTGCCGGGTTTCACGGTATCCAGATGGGCGCAAAACAGCAGCGGCTCCAGGCTTTCGTCTCCCTCTATCCAGGCATAGATATTGCCGGCATTGCCTCCCGTCTGGTGATATGCTTCGTCTTCGCTCACCTGTGCGCCCATAGCAGTCAGATCTGCCTTGATCCTATCCGCCATGGCTCGCTCGTTTTTGGATTCGCTATCGATGGCCACCAGCTCCAGAAAGTATTGTACTACGTCGGTTTGCATTTATTCCTCTTTTTGGGGTAACATAATTAGTCTGTAGATATTATCGTCAAAGTGCAGATGCCTCAAGGCTGCCGTGATCACGTCTTCTTTGGTAATCGCCTGGAAGTATTGGGGATAATCCAACACATAATCCATTGCTTCACCGTTCTGGATGCTTTTGATTATGCTATTTTGCCAAAAGTAGTTGGATTGTATTTGTTCTTCATGCTTCTTTAGCAGGGTGATTTTGGCGTTTTGCACATATTTATCGTCAAACAAGCCCATCCGGAGGCTATCAACGGTAGCCAGGGTGGCGTCCAAAAGCTCATCCACCCGCGCCGGATCGCACATCAAAAACGAATATGTGATCAGATGCGGCTCGGGATATTTTTCTGGCACCATGATGGGCTGCACCACATAGGCGCCGCTGAGGTTTTCCCTCACGTTTTCGCGCAGTTTTTCAAAGTAGATTTGCTCCAATACATTCACTCTGCTTTGGCTGGCGATATCAAAATCGAAGGAATTGATGCTGATGAGGCTGGCAAAGCAGCGCTCACCGATGCCCAGCTCAAACTGATTGATGCTGGCTTCCTCCAGGGTGCGCACGCCCACATCCCGATACGGTTCTTCCCGATAGGTGGCAGGCAGGTTGCCCAGATAGGTGCGCACATAGTTTTTTATCTTGCTTTCATCAAAATTGCCCACTATCACAAACTGGAAATCAGAGAAATCCGCAAAGCGCTCTGCAAAGATTTCCTTCATCACCTCAATATCTGCCTTCTGGATATCTTCCAATTCCAAAAGCCTTTTATAGGGATGGTTTTGATAGGGTGTGGCAAACATGAGCTCCATAAAGTAATTTTGCGGGTCTTTGCGGTTGTGTTCCAACATGCTGGCCTGACGCTGCAGGAAAGATTGGAAATTGGTTTCATCAAAGCGGGGATTGGTGCCATATTGGTGGATGAGCTGAAACATCAGTTCCAGATCCTGGGGCGAGCAGGAGGCGCCAAAGCCTTCGCTATTCAAGCCCAGGGTGATTCTGGCATTTGCCACCTTGCCGGCGGTGGCTTTGGATAGGGCAATGGAATCAAACTCCCCAAAGCCGGAATCCGCTATGTAGGCGGGCAACAATCTGGCAGAGGGCAGGCTGGCTTCGTCACAATAGGAATATCCGCCAGGACTCCACGCACTCAAGACCACTTCATCTTCCTTGAAATTGGTGTGCTTCAAGTGCACCTTCACGCCATTGGCAAGGGTCCAGCTCACGATGCCGGCACGCTCGTTTTCCTCCACCTTCTTGATGGTGGCAGGCCTCAGCTTTTCGCTGATGAAGGGCTGATCGCTCACCGTGTCGCTATATGGTTCCAATGCCAATTCCTTCACTGTATCGAATACTGCCAACAGCTCTTCTTCGTTGGGCATATTATCCTTGTCGGATTCAGGACCCACCAGGGCGATGAAGCGGTTGTGATCTGTAAAGAGCTGGGCTCCCACGGCATTGATATCTGCCAAGGTGATCTCTTCCAAAAGCTTTTTGGCGATGGCTTCCTCATCTTCCGGGCTCATCAGGATATCACCATGAGAGAGCATTTGGATGATCTCCATGGTATAGCTGTCTGAACTGCGGGTGGCTTTTTGGGCTACGGAGCGTTCCAGAGAGCGGATTTGTTTTTGTTTGGCACGCTGCAGCTCACTTTCCAAAAAGCCATGACGATCCACTCTTTCCACCTCTCCCAATACGGCTTGTACGGCTTGCAAACCCTTGCCGGAGGACATTACGGCTGCACCAATAGTGCCGCCCAAGCCCTTCAGCACGTTTCCGCTCATCATCAAGGCAAAGGTATAGGGCGGATCCGGCTGTTTGGTAAGCTCTTCCAAGCGGCTGCTCAGCATATTCAAGTACAGTTCCTGCTTGAGGTTATCAAGATAATCATCCACGGTCACGGTGGGGCGCACGGGGCGTTTCCAGATGAATTGGGCAGTGGTATTGGGCATTTCCGGATCGGTAATAATCAATACTTGGGGTTCGATATTATCCGGAACCTTCACCACCTCTGCGGGGCGTGGGTTTTCCTTGGCGGGAATGATGCCAAAGTATTCTTTGATAATCTCTTCGATGGCGTCCACGTCAAAATCTCCAATCGCCACCACACTTTGATTGCCAGGATAATACCAATCGTTGTAAAAGCGGACTATCTCCTCTCGGGTAAAATTGCGCAATACCTCTTCTGTGCCGATGGGCGTGCGCTCGGCATACTTTGAGCCGGCAAACAGCACCTTGGAAGAGGCATCGCTGATGCGCTGTTGGGCTCCCTGTCCCATGCGCCATTCTTCCAAAATCACTCCGCGCTCGCTTTCCAGCTCGTCCGGCGCAAAAGCCACGGTATGCGCCATCTCGGATAGGATGTGGAATCCGCTGCGCAATTGCTGCAGGTCATCGGTGGGCACCTTCAGCATATAAAAGGTAAATTCAAAGCTGGTGGCAGCGTTGAGCCCATTGGTAAAGCCCATTCCGATGGAGGTGAGATAATCCACCACCTCGGTGCGCTCAAAGCTGGCGGTGCCATTGAATGCCATGTGCTCTGTAAAGTGAGCCAGTCCCTTTTGATCGTCATCTTCATTCACAGAACCTGCATTCACAAAGAGGCGCAATTCAGCACGCTTTTCCGGCTTGTTGTTTTTCAGGATATAATAGTTGAGTCCGTTGGCCAACCTTCCGCTGATGATATCAGGATGGGAAGGCAAGAGCTCGGATTTGGGCTGTCGCACGGTCACGCATGCTGTTACCGAAATCATTATCAACAATAGAGTTAGAGTAAGCCTTATCGCTTTCATTATCGGTATTTCTCCTTAAGTTAAAATATCGTGTATTAAGGTGTCTTTCTTGTCACCACTTTGCCATCAGAGACGTCTTCCAAAACGATGAGAAACTGCTGGTCCATCTCCAAAACAGTGTCTTCACCGCCAAATTGCAAGATCCTGCCATCTGCCATGGTGATGATGGCATAATAATAAAAATTATTACCCGGACCGGCATAGGGCATCCGCAGATTGATGGATTCTCCGCCGGGTAAATCATACAGCTCTTCCTCCAAACTGGCAGTCACAAAGTTGTGCTTGAAGATGAGCGCTTCCGTCATCAGCACAGAACTTTCGTTCACAATCTTGATGCTGGCGCGGTTTGGCCAGATATAGGCATTGCGGATTTCACCTGCTTTCAGGGAAACGGTGGTCTCCTCCAGCTCTTCATCATCCCCATCAAGCAGTTGATAGGTCTCGCCGGCAATCTGCACGCGCACCTTCTGAGCTTTGGGATTCACGATGCCATAATCCTTGGGAGTGCTAATTTCCCAGCTATGCTCATCGTTACCTGCAATGGTAACCATTTGCGTGTTATCGATCTGTACATACAGAGGATAATCGCTGCGGTTGATTACCTTAAAAGTAGCTCCAGAATCGCATCCTGCCAAGATTACAAGCAGGAGCGACAGAAAAATAAGATATCTTATCTTCATGGTTTCCTCCCTTTGAATCACGAAAGCAGAAATGTGGGTTTGCTGTCAAGCAGTTTATTGACGTATTCAGGATAGGGGGCGGCGCTGTTGCGCCGCAGGGGACAGGGGGGCGCACGCAAGCGTGCTTAGGGGTTAGGGATTAGTGTGGCGTGATAAGAGTGAACAGGTAACACTGGATTTATCCGGTGGTTTCACCGGTTTTAACCGGTTTTATATCAAACACTTACCGATCCAATGATCAGGGGGCACGCAAGCGTGTTTGTTTAGGTTTTAGTTGTTAGTTGATAGGGCTTCGTTAAAGCCAAGTCTATTTTTGAGTTGGAGTTTCCATATTATTAATCGCGAGTGCAGCGAGCTCCCCCTGTTCACTGTTCACTGTCCCCTGACCCCTGTGAGCGAAGCGAACATAGTAATTCGTGGTTCAAAACCCTTTCGTGTGTTTTCGTATTTTTCGTGGTAAATTCATAGCTTTAAAGCCGACTGAAGAGGCTGTGAAAAAACCCCTAATTAGCACCAAATACTTCTTGACAAAATATGGGTACTTACTATTCTGACATCATAATTTTGTAAACAGGATTTTTGATATGCACATTCAAACAGACAGTCGGTTTCAGATGATTCAATGTTGTCTTGATGACATAATTGCCCATGACAATCCAGTCAGGGCTTTGGATAAGGCCATTGATCTTATATTCGAGCGTGGAGAAATTCAGATCAAAACAGGTCAAAGTTCCACTGGAAGACCTGCTTTTCACGCCAAAGATTTGGCTAAGCTTGTGATTTATGGTTACATCAATGGCGTCACTTCTTGTCGCAAACTCGCCGATGAGGCTGTTATCAACAAAGAGCTCGCCTGGTTGATCCGCGATCTACATCCCGGTTATAAGACCATTGCTAATTTTCGTAAAGACAACTTTACTCTTATCGCCACAGTATTTATGCAGATGCATGGTATCCTTGAAGAAATGGGGTTGATTACAAACCAAACTTGGGTGAT
>LSQX01319027.1_pt2 | contig 17495 bp, 19 predicted proteins | sample 654561 | NCBI WGS metagenome assembly LSQX01 (sample SAMN04489861, study PRJNA283612) | anaerobic digester metagenome | isolation source: 4 biogas reactors fed with cattle manure at either 37C or 55C with and... | place: Denmark: Kongens Lyngby | collected 2014
ATAGCCGCCACGGTGCGACCCACAGCCACCCCGGAGCCATTTAGGGTATGCGCGTATTCAGCCCTGGCTTTCGGTGCCGGGCGATAGCGGATACCGGCTCGACGGGCCTGGAAATCGACGAAGTTGCTGCAGGAAGAAATCTCCCTGTAGGTATCATAACTAGGCAGCCAGACCTCTAAGTCGTAGGTCTTGGCCGAGCTAAAGCCAAGATCGCCGGTGGAAAGTACCACTTTTCGATAGGGTAATCCCAAAAGCTGCAGCACTTCTTCGGCATCGTTAGTCAGTTTTTCCAGTTCGTCCCAAGAGGTCTCCGGCTTAGAGAACTTTACCAATTCCACTTTGTTAAATTGGTGCTGACGGATAAGCCCGCGGGTATCCCGTCCGGCTGAACCGGCTTCGGCCCTGAAGCAGGCACTGTAAGCTACATAGTACAGGGGCAGCTTGTCCCCATCGATAATCTCTTCGCGATGAAGATTGGTCACCGGCACCTCGGCGGTGGGAATCAGGTAGTAGTCCAGGCCTTCCAGCTTAAACATGTCCTCCTTGAACTTGGGCAGCTGGCCGGTACCGGTCATGCTGTCGGCGTTACAGATAAAGGGCGGGAAGATCTCTGTATAACCCTGCTTTAGGTGCAGGTCCAACATAAAATTCACACAGGCTCGCTCCAGCCGGGCCCCCAGGCCTTTGTAGAAGGTAAAGCGAGCGCCGGTTACCTTGCCGGCTCGTTCGAAATCAAGGATATCTAGACCGGTGCCAAGGTCCCAATGGGCCTTGGGTTCAAAATCGAAGGTTCGCGGCTCGCCCCAGGTCCGAACCACCATGTTATCGGCATCGGTTTGGCCTTCCGGAACGCTCTCATGAGGAATGTTAGGAATGAACATTAACACCTGGTTCAATTCCTCTTCCGTCTGTCTCACTTGGTCATCCATAGCCTTGATCTGCTCCGACACTTGCCGCATAGAGGTGATGAGATCGTCGGCTGGTTGGCCGGCTTTCTTTAACCGGGCTATTTCCTCCGATTCTTTGTTGCGCCTAGCTTTTAGCTGTTCCACTTCCGCTAAAAGTTGGCGCCGTTTTTCATCTAGCTGCAAAAACTCATCCAAGTTAGCGGTTACATGACGTTTTCGCAGAGCTTCGCGCACCACGTCCGGATTGGCACGCACAAATCTAGCATCTAGCACTGTTGTCCCCCCAAACTTTTTCTTCACCAAACAAAAAACCGTCCCTTGAAGGGACGGGCGTACCCGCGATACCACCCCACTTAGCCGGAAGGCTCGCTCTCATGGTGATAACGGTGCCACCGGTGCGGCTCATCACCGCCGGCTCCGGGACGGATTCCCCCGGCTACTGCACCGGCTTGCACCTACCGCCGGCTCTCTACAGCAGCGCCCCGAGGTACTGTTCCCTTCTTGGCCTTAGTATGTGTTTTCATTATACAGAACATGACGAAAAAAGGCAAGAAATTGGCCGCCAATCCCTGCTCCTTAGTTAGGTCCGGCCGGGGTCGGCGGCCTGGCACCCTCAGCCGGCGGATGATAGGGCGCGTGGACAATCGAGATGCTGCTTAGGATCCGTCTTTCCTCTATCAGTTCCCCGTTGTGGTAAGTGCGAATCTCCTCGGCCCGCGGCACCACCACGTGAACCTCGTGGGGCCAGTTAAAACCTATTTCTCGATTAAGGCTGATAAATAACCCGTTTAAGGTTAGTTTTATGCTATCGCGCAAACCTGTACCGGCGGTAAGCGATAATTCACGTGGCCTTGGTCGCGTCCTCTTTCTTAACCAGGCGAACATGGGCATCGCCTCTTTTTCCTTTACCACAGCATATGATCTTTAGCGCTACAACGGACCCTTGAACTGGCACCAGCTGAAAGGCGGCACAATAAACTAAAGATACCATGGAAGCTGATCAAAAAGGAGGGAGCCTTATTGCCTCCGCTGGAGAAAAACTGGTTTTACGTCAATACCCCGGACGCCTTGGCCGATTTGCGGCTACATGCCGGTGAAATTACAGCCCTAATTCCCTTTTGGTTCGGCATCACCGCCCAAGGCGGCCTGGTAGACCAAACCGATTCCGAAGCTTTGGCCGTGGCCCGCACTTTTGGCATCCCTATTTTGGCCATAATCCACAATTTTGCTAGCCCCCAGTTTGGGCCCCTTATTCATCAACTGCTCACTACCCCCACCGCCCGGCAAGCGTTGGAGGAAAACATACTGGCTATGTTGCAGCGCTACCGGTTTGCGGGAGTCAATATCGATTTTGAATTTGTACCCCCGGAAGACCGTCCTTATCTTACCGCTTTTATGACTGAATTGGCAGCCCGACTCTCCCCGGCCGGCTTTTTGGTTACTATTTCTGTTCCGGCGCAGCTTGAAGACAACCCCCGCCACCCTTTTTCCGGTGCCTTCAGCTACCCGGCCTTAGGAGCCGTAAGCGATCAAGTCTATGTCCTGGCCTACGACGAACATTTTGCCCTGCCGGGACCTATCGCCTCCATCGGCTTTGTCCGGCAGGTGCTAACTTACGCCCTGTCGGTGATCCCTGTCGGTAGAGTCAAGCTCGGAATGCCGGTTTACGGTTACGACTGGCCCGAAACCGGCGGTATACCTAGAACCTTATCTTATAACCAAGCCATCGCCTTGGCCCAGCGCACCGGCGCCACTGTTCGCTACCATGAACAAGCCCAAGAAGCCACCTTTGAATACTGGCAAAACGGGGTCCGGCATATTGTCTGGTTTGAAAACGCCCGTAGCTTTGCCGCTAAGTGGAATCTGGCTCGCCAGCTCGGCCTGCCGGGAATCGGTGTGTGGCGACTGGGATTAGAAGATCCGGCTGTGTGGGACGTCCTGGCTCAAGTCCCAGACGACTAAAGAAGGTGATGGATATGAGACAGCCCAGGGTTGGTTTGGCCTTAGGTGGCGGCGGCCTGCGCGGTGCCGCTCATGTGGGTGTACTTAAAGTGTTAGAGGCCGCGGGCATAACCATAGAGGCTGTGGTAGGCTCCAGCGGCGGCAGTATGGTGGGCGCCCTGTGGGCAGCGGGCTTAAGTCCGGTGGAAATAGAACACATCTATCGCAACTTACCGGCCAATTTGTTCCCCGCCGCCGTTGGCTACATTAATCTCCTTGTGTATATCCTGCAACGATTGGGCTTGCTGCGGCGCCACGAACTACAGAGCTTATCCCTGCCTAAGGGACTGCTGCGCACTGACTTCTTGCGAGAATTTATCGATCGCCACACCAAAGGACGTGACTTTAACCAACTGTCTGTACCAGCAGCTTTCTTAGCCTGTGATCTTTTGTCGGGTAAAGAAGTAATCTTTGCTCCGGAAGCAGCTCGCCCTTACTTGTGGCGAGATCAAAACAAACAGCTGTTTTTTTCCGACCCCACCTTGGGCACTGCCGTAGCGGCCAGTTCGGCCATTCCCGGCCTGTTTCTGCCGGTTCGAGTGGCCGGTCGAGAGTTAGTCGACGGCGGTCTGTTAGCCAACGTGCCGGTACAACTTCTGCACGCTTGGGGGGCCAAGCTAATAATCGCCGTCGATCTTGGTTACGCCGTGGAAGACAGCAGCGCCGACACTATGATCCAAGTACTGCTTCAAGCCAGCGACATCATGGGGCAGACCATCAGCGACTTGCGCCTTAAAGACAGCGGTGCCCTGGCGATTCGCCCTCCGGTAGGGACCATGAACCTGTACGATTTTCACCGTATCCCCGAGATTATCGACATTGGCGCTCAAGCCGCAGAGGAGGCCCTGCCTGACATCAGACGGGCCCTGCGTAAGCTCGATCCCTTTCTTCCCCCTTGGGCCTGGCCGCTCGCCGACAATTGTGGGCGCGAATAGCCTTCCCTAATCCCCTAGGCACACTAGGCACAAGCTCAGGCGCTGGGGCGTATTCCCCAGCGCCAGTATTTTCCAGGTGCCTGGCACCTGGAAAATACTGTCACCTGGAAAACTACATGGTATAGGTACCATCGGGGCTTTCGATTACTTGCAGGACTTTTTCTTCGTCGCCGGTCTCGGCGTTGTAGTAGATAAGGAAGGTTTGGTCATTAGCTTTCCCTTTGACTTCCCAGACGTAGCGTTCGCTGGCATCGCTCATGGGGATAATAGCCGGCCGGATGCGATCGATGGTTAGGCGGGCGGCGGCTTTATCCCGAGCCTGGTCACCGCTAAACTTGGCCCGGGGTAAATCACGGTGCCGATGGGCGGTAAGATAGCCCCGGGCGTCAAAAGCCAGCACTTCCCCGTTGTCCAAAGCTACGGTAACCTTGACAAAATCAGGGTAGGCCACGGCGTCTCCCTGTTGCCAAACTTGAGTCACCATTAAGGTTTGGGGATGGCGCAGCGATCCAGTTGTGATCATGTTGTTGTAGCCCACAGCACGAATGAAGTCTTCTGCTTTTTGGACCGCCGTGCCAATATCCAGCGCGGCCTTTCCGGGCGGTCGGGGGTTAAACAGGTGAATTATGTGGCCGCCGGTTTGGCTCACATCCACCACAATGTCCGCTCCCGGTTGATTGCCCTCGGCCCTTAAGGTTAAGGAATAGGCCGGGATGTTTCCGCTCACCCGTCTGGACGTGGCCACTCGGTACGTGGGCTTCCCTGTGGTTACATGTTTATTGACGAAGTCCTCAGCTATCCGCCCGGCTCGCTCAATGGTGATGTTGTCGCCGGTAACAGCCCGCGGTTTGATATTCTCTACGTGTTCTGAGAACGGCCCGTCATAGGTGATAGCCGGTACTTCATCTTTGAGATGACTGTCTACTTTGGCCAGATTGGCGGCTATGCTTCCTGACGGGGCCACCTTTTCTCCTTTGGCCCCCACGGTCACCCCTTTCGTTCCCCAAGTAGGCTGGGACTGGATACCGCCGATCATGGATTGCAGTTCGCGGTTGAGTTTATCGGTTTCCTTCGACAGCAGGGCCAAGGTCTCTTGTTCTTTCTCGTCCAGCATCGCTCCCTGGGCCAACTTCCGGGCCAGGGTATAAGAGTAGTCCCCCACTTGGGCTAAGTATTTTTGTACCGCCGTCAAATTGAACCGTCCCAGCGGCAGTTGACCTAGTGAAGACCGGGCGCTTTCGGCCTCATGCCAGGCACTGGCCAACGTGAGCACCCCCTGGCCGGAATCTTGCATCACTTGCCCTTTGGCCAACAAGCTGTTTAAGTTTTGCACATGGCTGACCATGGAAAACAGGGCCCGCTGGTAACCTGCCTCCAGCGAGTTTCGAGCCCGGACGTTTTCTTGGTTATAATTCCAGAAGAAAACCCCTGCTACCAGCAGCAGGACCGCTGCCCCCACCGATAGCCATCGCCGGTCACGCACTTTCATCCCTCCTAGAGCCCAAATACGTGGCGCCCGATGGTGGTGATAATATTACGGGTCCAAATCCAAGGGCTGACATCTTTGGCCGGATTCCAAAAAAAGAGGGCACCGTAAGTAGGATCCCAGCCATCCAACGCCGCTTGAGCTGCCATCAGGTGCTCGTTATTGGGCGGCAGACTCCACATAATGCCATTGGAAACTGATTCGAAGGCATCCGGTTCGTAAATCACCCCGGACACCGAAGGCGGAAACTTCGGGCTCTTTACCCGGTTGAGAATCACCGCCGCAACCCCTACCTGTCCCACATAGGGCTCACTGTGGGCCTCGCCTGATACCACCCGTGACAGCAGCCACAGATCATCGTAGGTGGGATAACCCATTTCCGGGGCATAAGCACCGGCAGCGCTAGCTTCAGCCGCAGGCGGCCAGCCGGGATCTTTTTTTATTTTGAATCCTACCACCACAACCACCAGGGTCAAAAGTGCCGCCGAGATCAGTAGCCACCACTTTCGTGCCATTTCACCTATCCTCCTGTCATATTGGGTTAACGGCTTTTAGGCGCGTATCTTTAGCATGTTCGTCTATTGCCGGCCTTATGCGCTGGAGGAGGTTCACCTTCGGAGGGATCTGAATATAGTGGAGTAGTTGGGGCCAATATTGGCTACCCTCTCTCTACAATTGGGAGGTGAACTCATGGAAAGCTACCTTACCGCTGTACGCCGGGCCTGGTCCCGTTGTTTTGGCTTACCTAACGTAGTCGGGGTAGGTTTAGGTTTCAAAGAAAAAGCTCAAGCTCGTACCGATCAACCGGCGGTAGTGGTGTTTGTCAGCAAGAAACTTCCTCAAGAAGAACTGACGGCACAGGAGCTAGTTCCTCGTAAAGTAGCCGGGGTGGAAACCGATGTGGTTGAAATCGGTGAAGTCCGTCTGCTCACAAGAACCGGGCGGGTGCGCCCGGCTCCGCCGGGAGTAAGTATCGGTCATCCCAAGATTACCGCCGGCACCTTCGGTGCGCTAGTCAAAGATGCCGATACTGGAGAGCCCCTGATCCTGTCCAACAACCACATTTTGGCCAACTCTTCTAATGGGCGTGACGGCCGATCTAAAATGGGCGATCCTATCCTTCAACCGGGGGTCTACGACGGTGGCAAAAGTGAAGACACCATCGCCCATCTGCTGCGTTTTGTACCGGTGGCCACCGAATACCAAAAGTCTAGCTGTCCCATCAGTCGACGAGTGAGCTCTATCGGCAACACTATGCTGACGGCGATTAGGCCTGATTATCGGCTCCAATTTGTCAAGCTAAGTAATGCTTCTAATCTGGTGGATTGCGCCGTGGCCAAGCCCATTTCCCCGGGGCTGGTAACGTCCGAAATCCTGGAATTGGGGCTGATTCGGGGCGTAGCTGATGCTAAACTAGGCGACAGGTTGCGAAAAAGCGGGCGCACCAGCGGGCTGACCACCGGCCCTGTGACTGCCTTGGCGGCAACGCTGCGCATTGAAATGCATTCCGGGGTCTATGCCCTGTTTCGCGATCAGATCGTGGCAACCCTAAATAGTCAGGGCGGTGACAGCGGTTCACTAGTGGTAAATGAGAACAACGAAGCGGTGGGTTTGCTGTTTGCCGGTTCCGACCGTGCTACCATTGTTAATCGCATCCAAAATGTTATGGAAGAACTTCGTGTTACTTTTTAATTGAAAGGAGGCCCGGTAGTGGTGAACGATACTATTCTAGGGCCATTTAGCATTTTGCCCGCCCGACCTAACTTGCCCCAGGGCCCCGATCCTGCATCGCCGGTTACAGCCGATCCACCTTCTTCTCCCCCTAGGCCAAAAGCTAATCCATTTATCTTATTTCTAATCCTGATTCTGCTGCTAGCTTCTCAAGGGTTGCTGGCTGTTAAGCAGAATGCCAAATTGAACCAACAAGATGAACCCCGCATAAGCTAAAACAAACACGGGTGTTGTAAAGAGAGGTGAACCTTGTGGCTTTATTACCCCTTACTGCTCAGGACACCCAACTGTTGTCACTGTTGAAACCTTACCTAACGCTCAAAGGGCAAACCTTGGTGGACGGAATGCTTACTCTGGCCTGGCTCAGTAACCGAGAGCTTCGGACTGAGCTTTCGCCGGTGCCGGTCCTACAACTGTTAGGCTTGCTGCAGACCAGATCCAAACTGCAAGCAGAACGAGCGCGCGCCCAGGCGTTAGGTTTAGTCAAGGAGGGACAATACATGCCCCAGCCGCTGGATTCCAAAGACGTTTCTTTGATCTTAGCCATTAGACCGTTTCTATCGGAGAAGAGTCAAACCTTAGTTGATACTCTGGTCAACCTGCTCTCGGTCATCAGCGCGCCACCGGAACGAAAAATAGATCCGGAAGCCTTGGCCAACCTGATCAACCTGATTGCTCAAGCCAATGCGCCTCAAGCCAAAGATGACCTGGCTAGCAAAGATCCGCTCCCCACAGCCGGTTCTTCGTGGCCAATGGTGCCGGATCCGGGTTTCGGTAGCGATCCGTTTCCGGCGAACACCACTGATTCGGCCTGATCCAGCCCGGCCAGCCGGTACTGCTACCTGGTTGCCAACCCCGCGCCAGGCGGGGTTTTCTCTCTTCGATCAGGTCTCTTTTGCCCCGATGGGAATACCATGTACAAAAAAGGTTTGGGGGTGTAAACCGATGTTTAACCTGGGAGCCCTAATGGAGCAGCTCCAACAAGAACTCGACGCCCTGCAGAAACGTCTGCAAAGTACCACCTACGAAGGGGCTGCTCGCGACGGCCAAGTCCGGGCTTGGGCCAACGGGCTGCAATTGTTGATAGCGTTGGAGGTGAGCCCCGGCCTAACCCCGGCTGCTAGCGCCGATGATATCGTTAAGGCCTGTAACGCCGCCCTGCGCCAAGCCCGTGAGTCCCTAAACCAGGAATTAGCCCGTCTAACCGGAGGTGGCATCGATTTTAGCAGCGACAATAATTGGCTTTAGGGGGTTATCGCGTGCCTAACGACAGAGAACCCGCCACTGTCCCGGCTGAAGATAATTTTGGGCAAATACTCAGTCTGCTGGCCAAGCAGAAACAGCTTAGCCCGCCGCTGTTTCTAGCTGCCCTTAGCCTCACCAACCTGCTCGGTATTGTCAATTACCTAAACAGCATCGAAGGGTCACCGTTGTCCGGCACTGCCAGCCGCAGCGGTCCGGAAAAACAGGCCCTAACCAACACGCTGTTGTCATTGCTGGCGTCGGAAGGGTCGGGGGACAAAACAGAAGCCCTGCTGACTGGACTCATGGGCGCTTTGGGCGGCAGCGGCAGCGGAAAGAAGCTGGACCCGGCAGCCCTGTTAAGCTTGGCCGGTTCTTTGGCTGGACAAATGGAGAAAAGCCCGGCGGCACCGGCCCAGTATGCAACCGACCAAGCAAGTTCCAGCAAGGGGCCCCAAGGGGAAGTCCGGGAACTGAACGCACGCAGGGGGTAGGCTTAGCCTACCCCCTGCTTGTTACCGGATAAAGAAAAGTTGTTTGTTAGAAATGATCGCCAAGGAGCAGCAGAATCAGGACTAGGAAGGTAATAAAAGCTATGCGGTTGTTGCCGAACCAGCCACCGCCAGAACCGCCGCGCTGGATTTCTGTCATCTAGGATCCACCCTTTCCGTAGTGAATTAGCCCTGGTCCGTTTATTCTATGACCGTAAGCGGTGAAATGTTCCTCGCTAGCCCTTGGAGGCTGTCAAGCGGTATAGTATAATGGCAAAGAGACTAATTACTTTCATCTAGGCAGGGGGCAGCAGTCCATTGCAAACAGGTAAACTCTCAGCCGAACTTCTACAGCAAGTGGTTTTCCCTTATCTGGGCGCTAAGCGTCCGGACGTACTGGTAAACCCGGGGATAGGGCAAGATTGCGGTGTAGTGGATTTGGGAGGTAAACTGGCCATACTATCCGCCGACCCCATCACCACGACTGGACATAACTTAGGTTATCTGGCCGTACATATTTCTGCCAATGACGTGGCTGCCACTGGGGCCGAACCGGTGGGTTTGCTGTTGACATTGCTCCTACCGCCCGGCACATCCACAGCTACAGTGGAAGCAATTATGCAGCAAGTTCATGCCGCCGCTACCAGTCTGGGGATGGCGGTATTGGGGGGGCATACCGAGTTCACCGCCGCTGTAACTCAGCCCCTGGCCGCCATGACAGCTGTGGGGAAAGCTAGCAACGGCCATTATGTTACCGCTGCCGGCGGCCAGCCGGGAAATGCCCTGATCCTAACCAAGAGTGCAGCCTGCGAAGGTACGGCCATTTTGGCCGCCGATCTGGCTGCTAAGCTGGAGCCGCGCCTGGGCTCGGCCCTGCTCCAGCGGGCCCGGGACTTTATCCATCACGTTAGCGTGGTGCCGGAAGCGAGGATCGCAGTTGCACTGGCCACCGCCATGCATGACGTAACTGAAGGCGGTGTGCTGGGAGCAGCGTTCGAATTGGCCCATGCCTCCGGCTGCGGCTTGGCACTGTGGGCCGATAAAGTACCCATAGCCGAAGAAACAGCAGCTATTTGCCGGGTGCTGGACCTGGATCCGTTGGGGCTCATCGGCAGCGGCTCGCTCCTTGTTGCTACTTCCACTCCGGACCAACTGATAACCGCCCTGACCACAGCCGGCATACCGGCGGCCGCCATCGGCCAGCTATTACCGAAAGAAGAAGGACAGTGGCTTAAGCTGGGCCAGGAGCGCCAGCCCTTGGTAGTGCCGGACAGAGATGAGCTGTACAAGGTGCTGTAAAAAGGCGGGCTTAAGATTCCTCGTTTCACTCGGAATGACAACTTTGTTAGGGCCTTAATCTAAGAGAGTGTTAGACCGGAACAAATAGCATGTTAAGGCGTTTTGCCAGCAGGTGTGAAATACGGTCTCTTCTTTGTCGGCAGGTGTGAAATACTTATCTTTTGCGTCAGCATGTAAAATACAGTCTCTTTTTTGTCATCCTGAGCGGAGCGAAGGATCCGGATCTTATACCACATCGTTTGCAAGGTATTGTAGATAAGGAGCAGCGAGCGGCTACAGAGGCCCGCCGGCAAGATCAAAAAAGCGAAGAGGAGCAAATCCTCTTCGCTTTTTGCATTTTGCCTAAAGCTCATTATAAACGATTATTTAAAACACAACAGCCGGAAGCTGTTAGGCGCCGACACCCGGTTTTTCATCCTTCATCTTGCTCAGCACTTTATTGGCCTCAATGACTAGGAATATGGCCAGAACAAAGAGCAGGATACCGGGAATACCCAGTACCATGTTGCCTTTGGCCAGGTTGTCTCTAATGAGGAAAACCAGCGCCGTTAAAGTAGCGGCAAACATGAAGAACATGGGGTACATGGTGGGTCGACGGTCGCGATTCAAAGATGTTAGCCAGACTGAAACCGTTAGCAAAGCTAAGGCCGCCAGCAGTTGGTTGGCACTGCCGAAGATAGGCCAGATTGCAGCCCAGTTGCCTGATAGGGCCAGGGCTCCAGCCAGTGCCACGGTAACAAACGTACCAATATACTTGTCAGCTAAGCTGGGAACACGGGTAGAGAAGAACTCTTCCCAGGCATAGCGGCCTAAACGAGTGGCCGTATCCAGCGAAGTCAAGCAGAAAGCGTTGACAGCCAGAGCACCGAAGGTGGTCCCAAAGGCCACCGGAATCCCAAAGTGGCTCATAAACTGGCCGACACCGGCGGAAAACACCCCGGTAGGTCCGCCCATGTCCGCTAGTGCTTTGGTATAGCCATCTTTGCTGAGATAAGCCACTGTAGCCAAAGCAACCAGGGCCAGCAGTCCTTCGATTAACATGGAGCCGTAACCGATTAGCTTGGCATCCTTTTCATTGGCCAACTGTTTAGCCGTAGTACCGGAGGATACCAGCGAGTGGAAGCCGGAAATAGCGCCGCAAGCTACCGTCACAAACAGCATGGGGAACAGTGGCCCGGCACCTGTCTTCCAAGTAATGAACGCCGGGAACTCCAAGGAAGGATTGCCAATAATAAGGCCGACAAGAGCTCCGATTAAGCTAGTATAAAGCAAGAACGAGTTCAGGTAGTCACGGGGCTGAAGCAGAATCCAAACCGGTAGAATTGATGCGGCAGCAATATAAACCAGACAGAACCAAGTCCAAAATGTGGCTGAAGCTTGAATGGGAAGTTGAACCCCAATCCAGACGCACAGGAACAGCAAAATAACACCGATTACTGTGGAAACACCTAAGGGCGCTTTGTAGCGGTTAATTGCCAACCCGAAACCCACTGCCAAAATAATAAATAGGATCGAGGTGGTAGCCACCGCCGGAACGGCAACAAATGTATTCACCACTAAAATAGCGAACACCGCCACAACTAAAACCAACGCTAGGTAAGAAAAGCAGAGGAAAAAGAACTGTCCTCTCTCGCCAATATGGGCGCGGACCACTTCTCCGATGGATTTCCCATCATGGCGCGCTGAGGCAATCAATGCGGAGAAATCGTGGACACCGCCGAAAAACACGCTACCGATTACAATCCAAAGAAATACCGGCAACCAACCGAAGGCCGCAGCAGCAATAGGCCCCGTAATTGGGCCTGCGCCGGCGATGCTGGCGAAGTGGTGCCCTAACAGCACCGGGGCCGGTGTGGGAACATAGTCCACTCCGTCGTACAAGGTTTCAGCCGGCGTCTTAGCCTTGGGGTCAAGAACGAAAACTTTCTCTGCCAAATATTTACCATAAAAAACATAACCGACAAATAGAATGATAGCGCCAATTACGACCATTAAGGTGGTACTCATATTAAAGTCCTCCTTTTACCCTATGGTCAAAATTATTGTAACCCTAATGAGGCCGCGTAGCTCTCTCCCTCAGCCTCCTTTCCCTCAGGCACACGGTAGGCCTTCCGTACCGAGCGCCCGGCTTTGTTACTATATACTTCATTAGCGGCAAGATCTACCGCCAGAAGCCTCACCTCGCACCAACCTTGTATCAGAAAACTAAAATTACGACTGTAACGGAAACGTTCGATAATACGTCGGGCCTCAGGAGTGACGCCGGCAGCAGCCACCAAGACTCCTGTAACTATTGAGGACATGTGTTCTTGGCTGGGATTGACCAGCTCAGTAACTGCTCTCTTAAGATAGGCACAAAACTCCTCGGCTACTTGTGGCGTAATTCGGTCCTGGCATCGTACCAATACCGTTTCGTGGTTTTCATAGGCATAGAGCGTAATCTTCTTCAAAAAGAAATACTTCTCGTTACGCATGTTAAAACGGGCCACCAAATTCATGGTCTGGCCGGCCACAGGTTCTTTCGGGGCTAAGTCGAAGTATGGCGCTAACCGTTTGGTAATAACTTCAAGATATTCATTCCCGGATAACATTGGCCTACACTCCTCCTTATTAAAATAATAACAAAAACCGCTGAACCCCAGCTACTAAATAGGGTTCAGCGGTATAAATTACCGGCTGAACGGTTAAAAACCGCTGCTGACCGGTTTAGCCAATTAAAGTACTAGTCCCAGTTTCTCTCGCAGTATCGGTGCCTGTCGCCGGCTCACCGGTATTTCGGTGTGTTCGGTATCAGCTATTACCAACAAGTAGCTCCCATGAAACCAAGGGATAATCTCAGCCACATGATCGATATTTACCAGATAGCCCTTGTGAACACGAAAAAACCGGTAGCCCAGTCGCTTCTCCAGCTCTGCTAACGTGCTGCGCACATGATATTCCCGCTCTCTGGTCTTAATCAGCACATCCTTATCCCGGCAATAGGCTGCACATATATCCGCTATTGGTATCAGCAGTATGCGGCCGTTAATGTCCACCGGTACCCGGGCCAACTCTTGCTCTTCCTTCACCTTTTCCAATAGAGTCTGCAGGTTCTGGGCCAGCTCCACTTGCTTAAAGCCAGACCGCAAGGAAAGCAGTCGCTCCACCGTCTGAGCTACCCGCTCTTGTTGGAACGGCTTTAAGATATAGTCCACCGCGCTCACTTCGAAAGCCTGCAGAGCATAACTGTCGAAAGCCGTAGCAAAAACGAATAACGGCGGTTGCCTGTTCGCGGCTAAAATAGCCTCGGCCACGGCAAATCCGTCTTGTCCCGGCATTTTAATATCGAGAAACACCGCCTCCGGACGTAAGTCGTAGGTAAGCTCAATCGCTTCCGGTCCGCTGGCTGCATCCCCAATTACAGTCACTTTTCCCGTCTTTTCCAGCAAATACTTCAGTTCTGACCGGGCCGGGGCTTCGTCGTCCACCACCAACACCCTTAGTTTAGCTGGCCGATAGCTGCTCATGACCTTCCACCCCCAGGGGTACAGCAAAACGAACCGTGGTACCTTCTCCATAGACGCTGGTAATAGTAGGGACGTACTCGGAACCGTAAACGTTCTTCAACCGCTCACTGACATTAGTAAGACCGACACCGCCTGAAGTTGTTCCCCGCCTAACTTGTTCCAAGGTTTGGGTGGTCATGCCAATTCCGCTGTCACTTACCACCAGACATAGGTTCAACCCCTGTTGGTAAGCCGAAATAGAAACCTGTCCCCCCTCGGGCCGAGGGGCAATTCCATGCTTGACCGCATTTTCCACCAGGGGCTCTAAGGTCAGGCGAGGCAGTTTCACCTGAAGAAATTGCTCCGGTACCTCTTCCACCAGCTTTAGCTTGGGACCGAAGCGGGCCTGCTCTAAAGCCAAGTAGGCCCGTACATGCTGCAGCTCCTCTTTCAAGGTGCAAAATTCCCCGGCCTGGACCAAATTGCGACGAAAATAAGCGGCCAAATCCAGGAGCAAGGTACGAGCGGTGTTCGGTTCCGTTCGGCAGTAGGAAACAATGGTGTTAATAGCATTGAATAAGAAATGGGGGTTAATTTGGGCCTGCAAGGCCGTCAACTCGGCCTGGGCCGCCAGTTCCGCCCGTCGTGACGCTTCAGCCAATTCCAGCTGGGTGGAAAAGAGCTGGGACAAACCGGATGCCACCTCAACATCCACCGGTGTAATGCCATCGGCACGGGCCCGGTACAACTTAAGCGAGCCGACGATGCGGTTCTGACAAAACAGCGGTACCACCACTCCCGACTCTAAGGGGCAATTCTCCTCACTGCAGCCGATATCGGCTTTTGATTGGGCCACCTCCACCGTTCCCTGTTCCAGCACCCGGGCAGTAGACTCAGTGAGAAACGGATGTCCGGGTAAGTGATGATCTGCACCCAAACCGACATGAGCCAGCACGGTTTCGCGGTCGGTAATGGCGACGGCGTCGACACCAGTGAGCTCGATAATGATGCGGGCCGTGAAGCCGGCGGAACACTCATTCAGACCGCGCTTTAGATGGGGCAGGGACAGCCGGGCAATTTCCAACACTTTCTGGGTTTGTACAGCGCTGATGCGGTTTTCCTCCGCTTTGAGACTGTCTAACATGGAAATGAAAATACCCACGCCGGCTCCGTTGACCAACGTCATGGGAACAGCGATCACCTTCACCAGCTCCAGCGAGGCCTCAAACGGGGTGGCAAACAGAAGCAGAATCGCCATTTGCAGCAGCTCTGCCACCAGCCCTGTGGCCAGGCCCACTTCCCAATCCACTTTTTGTACTCGTCGTGATACTAATCCGCCTACCAAACCTTCCACCGTGGTCGACAGACCGCAGGCAAAACCGGTGAAGCCGCCTAAGGACCAGCGATGCAAACCAGCTATAGCCCCGGCTCCCAACCCTACCCAGGGACCGCCGATGAGTCCTGCCACCACTGCGCCAACTGCGCGCGAGTTGGCGATGGCACCTTGAACTTCAATGCCCCAATACGTGCCCAGCAGTGTGAACAGACCAAATACCAAGGTGAGCAATATCTTATCGCGGCCGCTGGCCATCTTACTCAGCGCACGTCTGAACACCGGGATCCGGCTAAAAATAAAGGCGCTGGTGGCAATGACACACATTCTCAGGGCCAATTCCATAAATAGTGTCAACAAGATCGTTCACCTCCCACGGTCTATTCAAACCACCCTGTACCCTCACTGCTTCCAGCTGCCGAAAGAAGCTAAATCTATAGGACCGGGAACCGCCTTCACAGAACTCCAGCAGCCGTTAGACATTAAAACGGAACGAGATAATATCGCCGTCTTGAACAACATAATCTTTGCCTTCCAGTCTAAGCAAACCTTTCTCCCGCAGTTTGGCCACGGTTTTCTCGCGCACCATGTCCTCGTAGGACACCACCTCGGCCCGAATAAAGCCTCGCTCAATATCGGAGTGAATCTTTCCGGCTGCTTGGCGGGCCCTAGTGCCACGATGAATTGTCCAAGCCCGGACTTCGTCGGAGCCAACGGTAAAATAAGATATGAGGTCCAGGTGAGCATAAGCTGCCCGGGCCAGGCGAGCCACCCCAGATTCGCTCACCCCTAGATCTTCCAAGAATACCAGTCGTTCATCGGCCGGGAGTTGACTTATTTCTTCTTCCAGCGGCGCACAAACCATCAGCAGAGGCAGGTGATGCTCTCGTGTATAAGCCGTAAGTTCCGCCTGTCCCAAGGCATTGTTACTGCTCAGCCCTTCTTCCGATGTATTGAGCACGGCCAGCATCGGTTTTTCCGTATACAACCCATAATTTCTCAGAGCCAGCTTTTCCTCAACGCTATACTCCTGACTGCTCACCGGCTGCTCATTCTCCAAGGCCTCTCGGGCCTTAAGTAGCGCTTCCGGTTCGCTGGGTAGGATATTAGCTGCCTTGGAGTTCTTGGCTAATCGTTCCAGACGCCGCTCCACCAGGCTCAAATCCGAGATTATCAGTTCTGTCAGCACATCCTCCAGATCAGTCACCGGGTGGGGTGAATCGGCCATCCCCATGGCCTCGTTCACAAACCCTCGCACAATAAGCACCAACGCATCTGTATCTTGAAGGGGGGCGGTATATTCCAGCGCCCCATTTTTGCCCAAACCAGGAATATCCACAATATTGATCCTAGCATAAGTGGTCTTTTGGGGCTCAAACAAATCACTAAGCACATCCACCCGTGTATCGGGAACCTTCGCCACCCCGGCGTGGCTAGCCCGTTCCTCGGCATAGGCCGCTGTGGTCACCCCTGCTCCGGTGAGCAAATTGAAAAAGGTGGTTTTACCTGACAGCGGCAAACCCAATAAGCCAATTTTCATCGGTTGTTTTGTCCTCCTAAATGCTGCAGCTAAGGTGTATCTTCTGTCTGCGAAAAAGCATGATACTAAGTGCTGGCACCACTAATGGATATTATACTACAAACTTGGCTGGTAAGAAAACCTTGACGTGCCCAATTAAACAATATAGGCTCAAGATAAGCCTTTACTCGTGGGCCCCAGCGGTACAAGGCACTTGATCGCAAAGGAGATATTTCGGATGCGTATTCAGTTTTATCCACCTTATGATGCTATCATAGGTGCGCCAGAGCTGAACTTAGAACTTGACAACCTGACGTTATGGGAGCTCCTCCAATATCTAGCCGGCAAATATCCCGCTTTTGGGGCTGAACTACCCCTGGAGGCAACCGACGAAGCCCTCCGGGCCCGGCTCTTACCGCTGAGCGAAGGTCGTATTTATTCGGTTCACGATATCATTCCGACCAGCATAACCCTGAAAATCTTTCCCCCTGTTACTGGCGGCTAAGAGAACCGACCTTAATTCTGACCTTAATTTAACAATCTTTGAAGGTTAACCCAGGTTAGTCCTTTTATTTCTTTAGATTTCGGCCTTACATACCCCTTCCGGCCCTTAGTAATGTCGTTTGTTGTGAGTTATAGTCGTTTTAACACAAATTTAATAGGGATATCATTGACCAATTTCTGTTTTTGTGTGATAATAAGAACAATACTATGGTATACTAAAGTTTCGGAAGGAGGTTGCGGGCAGTAAACAGGAGATTACAAGCCCTGAAAAAAGAGCGGGAACAGCTTCTTGACGAATGGGCTAGCGATGATAAAGACACCCGCTTAAAAGTGCTGATTAGGTTCATGGATCTCGAAGAAGAAATATCAGCTACCAGCATCGCTTAACCAGCAAAATGCCCAAAGGCCCGCACTTTTAGAAAAGTGCGGGCCTTAGACTATTTTTCGGCAACGGAAACGGAACGACACAGAGGTCGTTCCCTATATGGATTTTAGGCGGCAAAAACGGAACGACACAGGGGTCGTTCCGTTATACAAAAATATTTTCCGGCAACGACCTAC
>LSQX01394268.1_pt1 | contig 17494 bp, 10 predicted proteins | sample 654561 | NCBI WGS metagenome assembly LSQX01 (sample SAMN04489861, study PRJNA283612) | anaerobic digester metagenome | isolation source: 4 biogas reactors fed with cattle manure at either 37C or 55C with and... | place: Denmark: Kongens Lyngby | collected 2014
CTTTTTCTGTGCGGTGTTGCCTTAAGTAACGCTATATCCGGCTTCTTCAACGAGGCGAAAGAATATACCGGTAATTACTCCGGCGTTGTCGTCGTAAACAAACCGGGCGCTATCCTTAAGGACGCTGTGATAAATGGCGATCTCATCATCGCCGAGGGCGTGGCAAACGGCGACATTACGCTTGATAACGTCAAGGTGACAGGTAATACCTACATACGCGGCGGCGCGAACTCGATACATATCATAGGCGGCAGCTATGCGAACATCATTATAGAAAAGACCGACGATGGAAAAATCTGCGTCGTAACCTCTGACGGCGCTGTAGTAAACACAGTTTATGTTGACGATGGCAATGACGACGTCATCCTGTCCGGCTATTTTGAAAGCGTCACGGTCAATGCGGATGTAAAGGTCGTCATCGACGCCGGCTCAAGTGTCACGACGCTGACGGTTGCCGCCTCCGGCGTAAACCTCACAAACAACAGCATCATCGGGACGTTGAACGTGAACGCGGACGGCGTTGTGGTGGAGGGGAAAGCGCCCAATAGGGTAAACGTCGGCTCCGGCGTCACGGTCTCCCCCCCACTGACGGGAACGGGAACCCGCTGAAATCCGGCTTCTCCTCGCCGGGCGACGGATCGGCTGTCCTGGATACCTATACTGCAACATTCCATCCCAATGGCGGAAGCTATACGGCTGCGGCGATAGAAGGGTTTACGCTCGGTTGTTCATATGCCCTGACCCTGACCGACGACGCGCTTACCTTTGAAGGCAAGGGGAGCCGAGTCCGCACCTTTAATATCACCATTGCCGCACCTGATCCTGTGCTGAACCTGAGGTTTAATGCCGGCATAAAAATGATTCCGGCAATAGATATAAGCGACATCACCCAAAACGGAGAGCCGATCGACAGCATTTTCGCTCCGCTTTACGATATGAGCGACGAACCTGTAGAGGGAATTTACGGGACATTTACCTATAACGGCAGCCAGGAGCTTTCATTGGGCGAAACATTGGCGATTTATGATGAGACCGCACCGGATGAGTGCTCAGTGGGTGTGGACTATTCCGATGACAATGTCGCCTATGTGATTGTAACCGGAATAAACGGCACTGCGATAAGCTATTCAAACGCCCGGGCGGAAGAGGTTCTGTTTACCCCCGACATACTTCCTGTAAACCTTGAAGCCGATACAGACGGCGACGAAAACAATTTATCCATTATCGTATTAATTGAAGATATGACTTATTCAGGTGATGATTTCACCGAAATGGGTCTTGATTCCTCCACCGCAATTGAGGTCGGAGATTTTCTTGCCTTTTACGAAGGAACGCTGCTTGACGACGCTACGGTGACCGGATATGCGGAAATTACCCATGTTATGAGCGGTATGGAAGAAATGGCTAGTCTTCCCCTATATAGCAGACTATAAAGTAACCGCATCTTTTGACGTTTACAGCTATACCGGTCTGTCTTTGAACGCGAGCGTAACCTCCGGCAGTCAGCCGGACCTGAATATACAAGAAGAAATCGAGAAACTTATAGAAACAAGCGACAACAGCGTAACACCGGAGAAAAAGTGAAGCGGTACGGGAGTTTTATGAGATATATCAGGAGATGATCGCGCTTGACCATGAGCGATTACGAGAAGGATGAATTCACAGGCAATCCGCTTATGCCGTATGACCCGTCTTCGCCGATAGAATATTTCGGCGAAGAACCGCAGGGTGATTCGCTGATTGGCTCCGGGAACAACGATGGCCTCACACCGGCATGCATAACGTCTATGCAGGGCAATGCCGTATCCTTCGGCAGAGACTGGTCAGCAGGTCTGGTGACGGTAGGAAATATCACCAAGCTGTTGATAGACAGTAACGGTAATTCGGGATTTGTGTTTACCAGCGTGAACGGTGTCAGTTACTTCTTCGGCGGAACTGAACCTTATGATTATCTGAATTTGGAGTTTATAGTGACCAACGCCGCCCCTACCATGAAGGATATTCAAGAAATTTCCTATTATTGGCCCGGTTCCGACTCCATGTTGGCTTGACATGTAAACTTTGAAACCATACCACAACCGATACACAAACAAAGGTCTATACCGTGTGTAGTGGTGATGTGCCGTAACCCGCTAACGATTTATCCGACAAATGAACACGGTATCAAAATTATCAGCCTCCTCTAAATTAAGACCTGCTCGTTTCTAAAATGAGCAGGTCTTAATTGAAGGGCAACAATGTTAACAAGTCCATATTTGGGGAGATTATCGTTTTCCGGTGCTGAATTTTAAAACTCGCCTGTGGGAGTTGACAGCATGAGATATGTCAGTTCATCCTCGCCGACTCGCAGGTCTCCGATAAGCAGGTCTGCGCCGTCTGCTTTGACAGGAGGAAGCATCCCATCATCGGGCAAGTCTCCGTAGCGCCCGGTGCGCAGATGTTCCTCCATATTAAGAATCAGTATACTTTCAGTGGCCATCTCCAGCTGAATACGGCTGTTTTCCATCGGCTGAACCCGAAGGAAGGATATCGGTTTGGTCGGCAGCGTACGAAGTGCCATATTTATAGCTTGCCTCGGGAAAATATCCGGCGTGAATACGTCACCTTCAGCAAAAATGATCTTGTAGCCATCAGTGAATACGCCACGAAACAACTCCGGATTGTTTAGGTTGTAGTAGCGGTTTGAGTACATACAGTGCCGCAAATTCAAATCCATGAAGCTGCCGCTGCCAAGCGCAATGAGCAGCCGGTGGTCACCGACAGGCGTGACGCTCAGGATTGCGGGTGTTTCCTCTTTCCGATGAGGCGGCCTGACCATCATAAAGTTTTACTCCATTCTTTAACATTGCGTTTATTTTTAAGATTGGTTTGTTTACGGCTTTCTCTATACAAAAGTGCCCTCATCGGTATCGGCTATTTTTAACGGGAGCGTTTTCCGGCCGGCGTCAGAATACGATAGCCTAATAGTCATCGTCATCCTAATCAAAATCATCACCGTAGCCATAGCCGTAATCGTCGTCATAGTAGTCACCGGGGTCGGACCACGGGTCGTAATCGTCGTCATAATAGTCACCGGGATCGGACCACGGGTCGTAGCTGTCATCATAATAGTCACCAGGGTCAGACCATGGATCGTAGTCTTCATATCCGTTGTACCAAGGTATCTCATCAGGAGGTATCCATTGGGCATCGGAGGTTACCGGAGTCTGCCAACTTATTCCGAAGTCCACATTATCCAATATATTCTGCGCAATTTTGAAGTACCTATGGACGGCACTTTCATCCGCCAGAGTGATGGCAACCAAAATATAACCCATCGGCCCGTAATAACGGCACTCCACAACGCCTCGAACAGGAACATCGGAGCTTTCTGTGAAGACCGAGCCTGACAGCCAAAGGTAGGAAATGACCGAGTAGTAGCTGCCGCCATCTATATAATCCTCGCCTATGCTTTGTATAACCTGATCCGGGAATTGGAGGTTTGTAATCTTTACGACTATCTCCAAAAGCGCTGCTTGAACAGATGAAGCGTTCTGAAGCCTTTGCTCATAAGTTCCGCCCAGCTGCACAAGGTCAAACATGACAGCTTCCTTGTAATCCGGATCATTGACGGCTTCAAAGTGCAGGAAGCGTTCATTATCTTTGGTGATCTCCATTGTAGAGGGGTAAGGAATCCACAAGCTTTCATAGCCGGGCATGGCTATGCCGGAATCCAGCGGATCATCAGGAGTTGGAGCCGCTGCAACCTCCGGCGGATCATCAGGAGTTGGAGCTGCTGTAACCTCCGGCGCATCTAACTGCCCAAGCTCAAACTCTCCCGGAATTATGATTTGTGCGCCTTTTTTTGGAATCACAACAGCCTCGCACCCGTCGTTCTTGGCGATAAGCTGTACTGTGGTTGCGTTTGCAAGTGGCAGGTTATAGAAAAAGTAGTAATCGCCGTCCGAGTCCACCGCTTGGATATCCCAGCTTGAGGTGTTTTTCACATCGAGTTCAACCTGGATTGTTTGGTTATCGCCAAATACAGCGGAGCCTAAAAAAGAATCGCCCCATGTTTGGTCGTCTTCTCTGCTTATGTAGAGCTCGTAGACATCATAGTCCAAGAGATTTTGCAATTCGATTTTCGCCGTTGAGATGCTGCAGCCGGAAAAGAACACGAAAATCATCGCAAAAATCAAGCACCATACAAGCAGTTTTTTTATTTTACGCATAATGTTATCCTCCAAATAAGTCGAATTATAACGTAATGACGCAAGCCTTACATCCGCTCGCTTGAGTTCCTCTGCTTAATAGAAATCCTTCGGGCTGTACTTTCTCACAAGCAAACCGACAGGTAAAACAGTCATCGCCCGGTTAAATGACATGATCAGCTTGTACACATGTCCGCCGCTTGTATATGATCCTCGCATCCGAAATCGCGGCTTGGTGTTGCTTGCCGCTTTCCGATTAGCGCAGCTCAAAGTCGTTTTCGGCAAGAACGCTGATTTGCCTTGCCACCGTATCCACGGCAGTGTTCGCCTCCTTTTTTGCTCATACTCATACCGGAGCGGAGCCAAATAATCCGCTCAAAAGGTCCTGTTTAATATTTATCAAGATAGAGCATTGCCGCAAGCGCGGCGGTGAGCCGGACAGGCAAGGTTACCCACCTCCTATATATCAGCGCCGGATGCAAGCGCAAGCACCGCACCTGTAATACCCAAGGCAATAACACCTATGCACAAACCCGGAACGGAGTGTCATACTCCGGCCTGTTTATTTTTGGGCATATAAAAATGCACCTTACCTTTTATAGTAAGGTACATCATTAATTTTTGATATGGTACATTGTACTTTTATTTTCCGGGCGATATTGTCTTAAGCTGTTCTCTGGAAGCGAAGCTGCACTTCTCCAGCATACCGCTGATGATGTTGCGGACGGTGTTAGGAGATAAATGCATCCGCTCTGCAATCTCCTTGTTTTTCATGTTACATTTGAGCAGCTCCAAAATCTCCTTTTCACGGGGCGACAGGAGAAGCTTTTGACCGAAAGCCGCCAGTCCATCCTTCAGCATGGCCGCCATAACCGCTATCCGCTCTTTTCCCTTACTGTCACAGCTAACTTCAGTAAGCAGCTTATTAATACCATCATAGTTTTCTGCAATAGGCAGAAAAATCCCGTCAGGCAAGGCTATATCCAGCGCAGTTTGTAAAGCCAGTATTGCCTGAGGGTGATTCCCCAACGCCTTAAACGCCTGTGCCTGATAAAGCCTTATGTAGAGTTGCGGCAGAAGGTTGGGGAAAATCGAAGCCAGTACAAGTCCATATTCGCTGACGCCCAGCAGCTTTTGATATTCGCCATGCTCTAAAAGCAATCTGCAGTAAATAATGTAAGCAAATGGCTGAGTCATGATGACAAGCCGCTTGTCGTTTATTTCGCCCGCGCTGATCCACAATGCAATTTCACTGTCTCGCCCCATCATCATGAAGAGAAAACCCTTGACAAGATCCAGCGTATAACGGCCCAAATCATCTACATGCAATCTGGAGCGCTCCTCCAATCCGTGGAGGGCATCTTCCAGCATGGTTTCGTTCCCGCGCAGGATGGCTATACGAGCCAGCAGGAACAGTCCGCACTGGTAAATGCTGTTTTGCGTTTTACTGTCGGCGGTTAACATCGCCTTGTGGCAGAGAATTTCGGCCAGGTCCAATTCTCCCCGCATCAGATGAACTTCCGCCCGCATGATTATTTCCGAACCGCTGCCATGTCCTTTTGTCAGGGCATAGTAAATCGGCATACACGCATCCATCTGCCCAAGCGCATCGTCCAGCTTACCTATTTCCCGCCAGTACATATACATTACCGAGGGTGAGCCGAAAGTCCATGTGCTTTGGAGGTTTATCAGCTTAGCCGGGCCACCGAGCAGTTCCAGCGCCTTGCGGTGTCCAGCGCTCATTGCATCAATGCGGTTATAGCTTAAAAAAGAATACAGCAGTTCCATCTCACCGGAGAGCGCATTCTTTTGCGTCCTGGAAGTATCGCTCTGCTCAATGACCTGTTGAATTTCTTCCCTGAAATCAAGCAGTTTCTGGTTTTCATGAAGGATGAAAAGGGTAAACGCAAGCGGAACCATCGCCGTTGGGTACTTCCGCTTTATTTCAAATGGCGTTTTCTCCATGATGTCCAGTATCATGGGCTTTGTGTAATCGTTTGTCACGTCCGCGATCTCATAACTGGTCAGCGGTAAAGCAAGCAGCCGCTCCCATTCTCCCGAAAGATAGTAAAAACGCAGGGTGTTCACTCGGTCGCCTGCCTGCTCCGCCAGCCCGCCCCCGGCGAGATAGATAGCCTTTTGCACCTCGTTGGGCAACAGCGCAAATTGGTCGGCAAGAAAGTCCTGAAACAGTGAGTGCAGGTAGAAACGACGCGCTTCCCTGTCAAAATGAACGAATACACGCTTTTCCCTTAAAAGCGCCTCCGTCTCCGCAGCGGAAATGCCGGAGAATGCCGTGGCCTGCGACAAAGAGAAGTGTGGAAAGATTGAGATAGCCATCAAAAAATCCCGCTCCATAGCCGGTAAACGATTCCACAAGGCATTATATATTAGGTCTCGCGTTCCGCCTTTTTCGAAGCGCCCGGTTTCAATAAGAGACAGAAGCTGGAGATACAGTACCATAATCCAACCGCCTGTGATTTTTTGTGCCTCTTCAAGCTGCACGGCGGTCAGAGGAATACCGGCCTTGCGATAATAAGCGTCAATGTCCTCCTCGGAAAAGGTCAGTACAGCTTCTTGTATCAGTTGGAAACGAATACTAGGCATTAGATTACTGCGCGTTTCCTTTGACAGAACCTGCGAGGCGACAACAACATGAAGCCTGCGGCCGGTATGTTCCGATAGTGCCAACAAGAATGCCCCTGCATTTGGCAATTCCCATGCAGCAAAATCATCCATTACCAGGTAGGTTTCCTCCGTACAGACAATCCGCCTGAAAATCTTACGGATTTCCGGCAGAGAATCCTCACTGGGTACTCCCGATGCTCTTAGTAGTTCGGCGGCAGTCACATCAAATGTACCGATGCAGGCGCAAAAGGACTTCCACGAGGAATTCATGGATTCTGATACAAAGGTGTGCCAAATTATCCGTGCGGTTTCCGAAACCCGGGTATCAAAAAAATGGCGCAGCGCAGTCGTCTTGCCAAAGCCGGAGGGAGCCTCGACCAGTGTAAGCGGGAATGCCTTGATAGACGCCATGCGCTCCATCAGCCTCTTTGGAAAAAACAGTGTTTCCGGTCTGATTTGTCTGGGTCGTGCCATGCCTGTTCTCCTTCTTTGCATTAGGGATGCGGGTTTTCGTTTAAGAAAGCGGTTTCAAACGAATATTATTATACTGGGAATAAGTTATAAATACAAGAATGATACACCCGGTAACCGAACAGGGTAGTATAACCGTCCTTCACCAAGTCGGGTTTAAGGTGGTATCCGTCAAAAACTGCCTTAACCTATCAGCACAGAAACATATATGAAACAGAGATATAAGCATAATCGAATAAGATTTAGCAACTCAATCATTGAAATATTAATGTGCATTGGACTGGCTAATCGATATAAAGATGAGGGTATTAATGACAAATTTGTTTTTTGGACTGATATCGCTTTATATAATGCTAGTGGTAAATATGAGTTACAGGAACGAATTAAAAAAGCCATAGAAGCAGATGAACAATTTGATATCTCAATAATATATAATGAAATATTTGGAAAACCCAATGATGTTTATCATGATATATTTAAAAATCAAATCATTACTACTTGGCAGCAAAAAAAACTGCCATCTGTACGGCATATGTTTTGCATAATGAATTTTGAGTACATTAAGGATATGGCTTGAAGAATATGGTTGCATATTTTTATGCCGTTATGTTCTCACGAACAGTTAAGAAGTTGAAATGTTCCCACATACCTCGGAAGTGGTTGAACGGTTTCCACAAACGTAAAATAGAAAATCAGCAATCTGACATTAGTTGTCCGGCCATGTTGTGTTTCCGGTTATGTCATGGGCAGAAAGGATATGAGCAGCGCAGCGCACTGCTTGGAAAATTTTATGTTATATTTCACGCCTTACGTTGATATGACCGTGCTACGAACCCAGCACGCAGGTTATGACGAAGTAATTAACCGCAGGCTCATGTACCACGATGCCATCTCCCTGCTGCGGCAGACCGACCATCGTAACGGGATGAATTTCCATAAACGGTATCTCGCTGTGAGTCCCTGCGGCATGTGCGACAGGTCGAAGCGCAGGGCGCTCATGTCAATGCCTCCCCCGGAAAGCCCCTCACCCGGATAGACGTCCAGATAGAGGTTGTCCGTCACACGAAGGTCCCCTGTAAGGGTCAGCGTGAAATCGTTCAGTATGATTTCCTTGTCGCCGTCCAGCACAAGGCCGGTCACGTCTAAGGTCTCGTAGCGGGTCAATGTGACGGAGACGAGGCCCGGCGCGGTGAGGGCTTCCAGCAGCCCGCTCTTGCGGGCGGCGTGATCGCGCCCTCGGAGGTCAGCTTCTCCAACAGCGTAACGCCGCTGTCTTTATGCTTGGCTGAGAGGGTGGCCTCGGAGATGAGAACAAGGTCAGACACATCTGCGCGGAAGCCGTGCCTGTGCCGAATTCGGTGGCGGAGCTGCCCTTTGTCAAGCCCTTCTCGAAGGCGTAACCAACTTCCTCGTTTGCCCATCCCGGTACGTCGGTGAAGGGATGCTTCCAGCTTCCGCCGTTCGCCTCGGCGTCCTTGCCAAGCAGACGAACCAGCATGACCAGCGCCTCGGTTCGGGAGGGTGCGCGGTTGAGGTCGAAGTTTACGCTGCCGTCCGGGTTTGTACCGACGCCCTGAAACAGTCCCTGTGCCTTTAGCCGCCGGGCAGCCTCATTCTCCCGGACAAAATCGCGTTGTCCCGCGTCTCCGTTGTCCGGCTCCAACGCCGGTACACCGTCGGCATGGCCTTTGTGGTCGATGCTGCCGAGAAGCCGCAGCGTGCCGTTTTCGACAAGGATGCTACTGTTTTTCTTTGAGGAAAACGCGCTTGCAACGGTCACCGCAGCGCCGTTCCCGATTCGCAGAGCCGCTTTCTCCTGTATTACCAATTTATAGAAGATCGTGTCAAACAAGACTGTTACCGGTGTGTGATTGCCTTGTGTGTCGGGCTTGATGGTCGCCTTGCCGCCGCTGCCGGCATAAATGTCAGCATCATGACGAAGAATAGAATCGCAGCGCATATTCATGTTTTCTTCATCCTTTATTCACCCTTTCCCATCTGATATACGCCTGATTCTTCCCCCAATTTCGTCCAGAATGACGGGGCACCATTTCTCGGTGAAGATTGTATATCCGTTCTCCGGATAGACCTCGACCAGCGTATGATTCGCGTTAGCACCTAAGCTTAGCGCGATACGCATTTTCCCGGTGCGCTTTGTATCTGAAACAATCACCGTGCCTCGCATACTGTTGGAACTATCGAGCAAAAGCCCTAATGCATCAATGGAATCGTACACCGCGTTTATGACAATACTCTTTTCATACGGAAAGCTCCGGCCCTGTGGTGTCATATAGATCACCTCCGGTATCAGCATATGTGATAATAATCCGATAGCAAAGTCCGGAAAAAGCATAGTCAGATAAAAACAGGGTGCAGTTTTGGTATAGTGCCTTGTCTGTGATAAAAACAGCTTGAAAGCTCATCACCTTGCCGCATGCGCGTCTGCCCCTGCCCATTTGTCGGCATTTTCCGTGATTTGCGGAGGTATTATACGAGAGGGTGCACATCCTCTTTTTTTGATGCCTATAACTCCGAACGGCTTTGAAAACCACATTCGTAACAGATAAATTTCACATAGCGCCTGACCGTGTTTTCGCTGATCATAAGTTCACCGGCGATGGTTTTATAAGGTCTGTCGTTGAAGCGGCAGGGAGGATATCGGAAAAGAAAAGACTCAGCCCGAAAAATAGAAAAAATTTCGACGTCTTATTCGATTATTGTGGAAATAATGACGGATATAACCTATAATGAACTATATAAATGCAAAAGCGAGGCGGATTTTCGCGGTAAAAAATAGCTTTTCCGGAATATGGAAATAAACATCAAGCCGTGCGAAAATCCGCCTTTCTGCAAATTACCTGTGACTTATGAATACTTTTACTGGAAACGGCAACGACTGGATTCACTGTTGCTCAGGTACAGCAGTTTTTTATTTGATGCACGTTTTTCCGCCGGTTGAAGAACATAACGATGCTTCCATTGAGGAAAAGATTGTTTGAGAAAGAAACTATTTTAACGGCATCATCAAATTGGTTGACCGGAAACCAATCTTGACGAATAGCAGCGGAAAGCTGTTGTCATGAATAGGGACTATATGCGGCATTTCAAGATGACAAGAGAAACAGCAGCAATTAGACCTTTAAGAAGTGGCTGTCAGACATGGCATTTATGCGACATATAACACCGGAAAGAACGCTCTATGATAAAGGCTTGTTAACACGATCTTTCAGACAGGAGTGTGCAAATTAAGATAGAGGTGTGGTTATGGTGAAGTTCTATAGAAGTAAAAAAGAACGCAGCGGATGGCCTTTTCCGAGCAGCGCTTTAAAAAGCAGGCACATTGTTGTATGTTTGATTATTCTTGTCATGATTTTTTTTGCCGCTATAACCGTGCCCTGCCTTGCCGTTGATAATGGTATCAACTGGACAGAAGATGAACTTGCCTTTATGGAAGAGCATAAGGTGATCCGGCTTGGTGTTGACCCCGGATTTGTGCCATTTGAATTTATCGATGAAAATGGTGAATACAGAGGAATTGCCGCAGACTATCTTGCTTTGATCAGTGAAAAGATCGGTTTACAGTTTGAGATTGTAAAAGGCATAACCTGGCCTGAAGCCTACGATATGGCACTGGCAGGAGATATTGATGCATTGCCCGCTGTCGGAAAAACAAGTGAAAGAGAAGAACATTTCCTGTTATCCGAACCGTATTACTATTTTAAAAGAGTTATCGTAACCCGGGATACCGATACCAGCATATCCGGAATGGATGATCTTAAGGGGATGACTGTAGCGGTACAAAGAAACAGTTCGCACCACAGCTACATGATATCGTATCCAAGGATAAATCTAAGCCTATATGACTCAGTCGAGGCCGCGCTGACTGCTGTAGCGACGGGAACCGAAAAAGTTTTCATTGGAAACCTCGCCACAACAAACTACATCATCCGTTCAAACGGTTTGACAAATCTCAGATTTGTATCTTTCGAAGCGGAAAAACAGCAAGCCTTACACTTTGCGGTTCGAAAAGACTGGCCTGAACTGGTTAGCATTTTCGAAAAGGCAATGAATACCATAACTGACAGTGAAAAACAAGCCATTAACAACAAGTGGATTGACCTGGAGACAGATATTGACTATGGTCCGATCATTCGCGTTTTTGTCATCGTTGGCGGCTTGATCGCTGTTGTTATGGGCGTCTCGTTCTTTTGGATAGCCCGACTGCGAAAAGAGATCCGGAAAAGAAAACAAATCCAGCTTGATTTGGAAAAGGCAAAACATGATGCCGATGAAGCGAATGCATTCAAATCAAGTTTCATGGCAAGGATGTCCCATGAGATAAGAACGCCGCTTAACGCCATTACGGGCATGTCATACCTGTTGAAAAAGACCGAGATTACCTTAACGCAAAGCATGTATATCGACAGAATCACACAAGCTGCAAATAACATGCTGAGCATCATAAACGATATCCTCGATTTCTCTAAAATCGAAGCAGGAAAAGTCGAGCTTGAAATCACTTCTTTCAGCATGGATCAGGTGATTCAAGATGTCGTTAATATTGTGTCATATAAAATAGATGAACAGGAAATCGGTTTTCGACTGTCAAAAGACCCACTTGTTCCCAATTGGTTTTTCGGTGATTCCAAACGGATTGAACAGGTTTTGCTTAATGTTTTAAACAATGCCGCCAAATTTACCAGTGCCGGTGACGTGTCATTGGATGTTCGATTATTGGCCAAGGAGAATGACAAATATCATATCTCATTTACCATTAAGGATACCGGAATAGGCATGACACAAGAACAAGTGAATAAGCTCTTTACGCCTTTTGAGCAGGGTGACAGCAGCATCAATCGCCGTTTTGGGGGCTCCGGCTTAGGATTGTCCATTGTCAAGAACCTTGTAGATATGATGGGCGGCGAAGTGAAGGTATTCAGCACACCCGGAGAAGGCTCAACCTTTATCATCCACCTGTCGTTAACGGTCAATAAAGAGAAAGAAGCCGTCAATGAAAAGGTTTTATCCGGTAATCACTTCAGAAATGTCAGAACTCTTGTTTTGGAAAAATCAGGTGCAAATATTAATCTAATTGAGAATTATTTGGGCAGCTTTGGGATGCATTGTGAGCTTACCAGTTCAGAGGCCAGTGCCTTAAGTATGCTCGAAGCCGCAGACGGAAAATTTGCAAAGCCGTTCGACCTGTTTATTATTGATTACGATACGCCGGTTGAAGGCGGCTTTAATTTTATTGAGAAAATACGCAATAACAACAAGATTGCTAAAATTCCAAAGCTTATGCTGCTTCTTCCAATGATGCGGGAGGATCTATTCGACAAACTTAATGATTATGGGGTTGATGCGGGTATTGGGAAGCCGATCATACCCTCTATATTGCTAAATGGGATTTTAGATATTTTCAATCTCAAAGCGGTTTCCGGTTCGCAGCCTTCGGAAACCAGTCAATCCGTTCCGACAAAACTCAAAAAACCACATCATGTACTGCTGGCGGAGGATAACAAAACAAACCAGCTGATAGCAAAGACACTCTTAGAGCAAGTTGGGATAACCGTAATAGTTGCCAACGATGGAAAGGAAGCTTTGGATTTATTTAAAGAGCACAGGGACGGCATTGATTTGGTATTAATGGATTTGCACATGCCCGTCATGAACGGTTATGAAGCGGCGGAAAAAATTCGGACGTTTTCAAGTAAAGTCCCTATCGTAGCCATGACAGCGGATGTCATTTTAGGCGTTCGGGACAAATGTGCGCAATGCGGAATATTCCATTACATCAGCAAACCCTTTAGTCCCGATCACTTTATTCAAACCATCAGGAATATTATCCTTGAAAATGATGCTGACATGGATATGGATACTGCTATACTTGACCGGCAGCTGGGCTTGATGAATATGGGTGGAAACGAAGATCTCTATGATCAGGTGTTGAAAGCATTCCGCGACGAAAATCTGGATACTCCGGACAGGCTTGAGGCAGCGATACGTGAAAGAAGATGCGCTGATGCTGCGCAAATCGTACATAAGGTAAAGAGCAGTTCCGGAAGTATCGGAGCTAAATCACTTACGGACACAGCAATGTCACTACAAAAAGCACTTCAAGAGGAAAAGGAAGACGAGATAGCGCCATTGCATGACTGCTTTTCAATACTATTAAGACAACTGCTTGAGGAAATAAACTAAAACAAACGAACCAGGTGTGAATGTGGGCTACAGAGGAGGATTCACAATGCAAATTAAGATTTTGGTTGTTGACGACTCGGCATCAGATAGAATGATTATAAAAAATATGCTAAGCGAATATCACATATTGACTGCTTGCGACGGCATAGAAGCACTGCGTGTACTTAAGGCACATGATGGGATTAACTTGCTCATACTCGACCTGAATATGCCAAATATGAACGGGTTTCAGGTGCTCGAGATCTTAAAAGAGGACGAGCGGTATAGGAAACTGCGCACCATAATATTGACGAACTACGATGAATTGGAAAATGAAATGAAGGGCTTAAAGCATGGTGCCGTAGACTATATCCGCAAACCGATTCATATGGACTCGCTGAGGGCCAGGATTGATGTTCATGTTGCACTGCTGCGCGCCGAACACGCACTGGAGCAAAAACTGGATGAACAAACCCTGACCTTTGACATGATTTTTGATCAGGCACCTATCGGCATAGCGATTTCGTACCGTAGTGACCCGCAATACCCGGATGATTCTATCCTAAGAATCAACTCTGCGTATGAACAAATCACAGGCAGAACAAGAGAAGAACTCATTCATTTAGGTTGGGCAGAGATTACGCATCCTGACGACTTGGATGAAGATATGCGTAATTTTTTAAAACTGCAGGCCGGTCAGATTAACAGCTATTCAATGGAAAAACGATATGTTAAGCCCGACGGATCGGTTGTATGGGTATATATGGTCGTCGCGGCTTTTGCGCCAATCAATGAAAACAGAATTAACCATATGTGTTTGATTCAGGACATTACCGACCAAAAAGCAACTGAAGCTGCGCTGATTGAAAGTAAAGATAAGTATAGAAGCATTACTGAAAATATGTCGGACGTAGTATGGCAGATGGATTTAAATTTGAATACGACGTATATCAGCCCTTCGGTTGAAAAGCTGCTGGGAGAATCCCCCAAAGAGCATATGCAGAGAAAGCTGGAAGAGAAATTTCCGGAGCAAACGCTGCGCAAAATCCATTCCTTTTTATTAGAGGAGTTGGAAAAAGAAAAAGATCTCCAAATTGATAAAAACAGGTCACGGACGATCGAAGTCGAGCATTATAAAGCAGATGGCACGGTTGTTTGGATTGAGATGATTGTTTCTTTTATCCGAGATGATACAGGTAATGCGGTGGGATTTCAAGGCTCCTCCCGTGACATTACGCAGCGCAAACTTGTAGAGCTTGCGTTGAAGGAGAACGAACGGAGTAAATCCGTTCTATTGTCCCATATTCCCGGCTTGGCTTATAGGTACAAATATGATCATGAATGGACGATGCAGTATGTTTCAAAAGGCTGCTATGATCTGACCGGATACCAATCGGAAAGCCTTATAAACAATAGAGACCTATCTTATAATGATGTCATTTCCCCTGAATACCGCGAAGCATTGCGGAATAAATGGGCGCAAGTTCTTGAAAAAGAGCAGCCGTTTAAATATGAGTATGAGATTATCACGGCAAGCGGCAAAAAGAAATGGGTTCTTGAGATGGGACAAGGTATATATAACGATGAGGGCGGAGTTGAAGCACTGGAGGGACTAGTTCTGGATATCTCAGACAGAAAGGAAATGGAGGACCGTCTTAGATATATAAATGAGCATGATAGCTGGACAGGCTTGTATAATCGTGACTATTTAGAATTCCTGCTGAATAAAGAAATCAAGAAGAGGGACAAATCAAAAAGAGCGGTCATCAGTATTAATTTAAACACAGTTCAGTTATTAACCGCTAATTATGGGTTTCACTATACACAGAACCTAATAAAAAAGGTTGCTGAAACACTGAGTCAGTATTGCTCTGACACCCGCTTGCTGTTCAAAACCTCTGAGAATCGCTTTGTTTTCTATCTCTTTGACTATAAAGACAAAAATGAACTTGTTGATTTCAGCCATACTTTTATAGATGCCCTGAAATCCCTGTTTGTCATAGAAAGAATAGGCGGTGGAATTGGGATTCTCGAAATTGAGCAGAATCAGAATGAAGTCGATATTGATTTACTGTTGAGAAGACTCCTGATTGCCTCAGAAAGGTCTCTCAGCCTGTTTGAAAAGGACTTTCAGATTTGCTTTTACAACGAAGAGCTGGAAGCCCTGGGTGATCGCGAAAGAGATATTACGGAAGCTCTCAGCATGATAACAGCAGATGATCATACCCATGATGAGCTGTTTTTGCAGTATCAGCCGATTATGAATTTGAGAACCGGTTCAATCTGCGGCTTTGAGGCATTAGCCCGATTAAACACCGAAAAGCTTGGATTGGTGTCGCCATTGGAATTTATCCCGATCGCCGAGAAAACGAAGCTCATTGTTCCGGTTGGCGAAAAAGTGATTGTCAAAGCATTTCGTTTTTTGAATAAGCTTAAGGCGCGCGGATATGATGAAATCGGTGTTTCTATCAACATTTCTGTTATTCAGCTATTGAAGCCTGATTTCACAAGCAGATTATTTGAGTTAATAAGCGATATGCGGGTTAATCCGAATAATATCGGCATTGAGATTACGGAATCGGTCTTTGCTTCCGATCATAACAGCATCAATAGTGTTATTGAGAAGCTGAGGCACGCAGGACTGAACATAGCCATAGATGATTTTGGCGCCGGCTATTCTTCTCTTGCCCGAGAAAAAGAATTAGAAGTTGATTGTATGAAAATTGACAAGCATTTCATCGATAGACTGCTGCATACCGACTTGAATAAAGCGATAACAGGCGATATCATTTCGATGGCCCATAAACTCGGGCATTGCACTATTGCCGAAGGAGTAGAGCACGATATCCAGCTGCAGTATCTAAAGGAACACAGCTGCGACAGGGTACAGGGATATCTGGTCAGCAAACCGCTTGACGAAGAAGCGGCTTTTGAGTTCTTAAAGATGCATAATATATAAAAAAAGACAGGGGGACACACGAACCGTCCTCCCTGTCTTTTTCAACAACCCCCAAAAAGCAGGGCTAGTCAAGAAAATTTCAGCGTATAAATGGAGAAGCTGCAACGATTGCAAAACAATGAGAGTATTACCGATACAGGCTTTGCTCCGGAATGGATAAATAGTGATAAAAGAAAAGCAGCTTAGGAATTCATTAAGTGCCATGCTGAGCAAAAAGAAGATAAAATCCGACTGACTGATGAAGAAACAAAGGATATAATCAGGATAGAATGCGGGATAACATGACGGAGGGACGGTTTAAAATGAATTTTATGAAAGGAGTTTACATATTATGGGCGCCCTTAAGTATCCGCATCTTTTTGAACCATTAAAGGTGAGGGGGGCGGTATTTAAAAACCGCATATTCTCCGCACCGCAAGGGTATTACAACGTAGGCCCGGAGGGATATCCCAATGCCGACGCCACCGCTTATTTTGAAGCGAAAGCCCGCGGCGGCATGGCGTCTGTCTGCGTTGGGGACGGCGTTGTGCACTCATCGACCGGGCCAAAGCGCTCTTTGCCGCCTTTGGAAGACCCGGGATCGAGGGCAGGGCTCGCCACACTGGCCGCATCTGTCTCCCGTCACGGATGCATAGCCTCGATGGAACTCAACCATGGCGGCATGTTTACCCGAGGCCTGCTGAAAGCGGGCAGGCCGCTTTACGGCCCCTCGGCCATGAGCAGAGGCGACTCTTATCACGGGGATCTCGAGCCTATACTCGAAATGCCGGAGGACATCATCTATGAGATCATCGAATCGTTCGGAAAGGCCGCGGCGTATGTCAAAAGCCTGGGATTCGGCATGGTCACCATTCACGGCGGTCACGGCTGGCTTTTGCATCAATTCATGTCAACCCGCCTGAATTTCCGCAAGGACAAGTGGGGGGGCAGCCTTGAAAACCGTATGCGTTTTCCGATTGCCGTTGCGGAGTCGATTCGCCGCGCGGTCGGCCCGGCGTTTCCGATTGAGTTTCGCATGAGCGGTGCCGAGTGGGCGATGGCGGATGATAACGGATATGACATCGAC
>LSQX01314874.1_pt1 | contig 17492 bp, 8 predicted proteins | sample 654561 | NCBI WGS metagenome assembly LSQX01 (sample SAMN04489861, study PRJNA283612) | anaerobic digester metagenome | isolation source: 4 biogas reactors fed with cattle manure at either 37C or 55C with and... | place: Denmark: Kongens Lyngby | collected 2014
TTTAGATTTTAATGGGACAGTAATGGTGTTAAATATAAGATAAATGTTGGGTGTGGGTTGATTGGTTTTCACCCCTCAACCCTTCACCCATACATTCTAATTTCTAATTTTCTTTCCCCATAAAGAAACTCCCGAAGTATTGAGCCCTGCAAAAACCACGGTATGTACGCGAGGATTCGCTTCCCAATCAACTTCACGCTCTACATAGAGTTTTTGTGTGCCGATGGTAAGCACTTTGTTTGTCTGATCCCAGGACCAGCTGCCATTTAAAGCTCCGGATGCGGTTTTGTTTCCATTCAGGACTAACCGCTGCGAGGTTTGCATCCTACCGAAGTTGTAATTCAGCGTTATCATTTCCCATGCTCCAACCATTTCCGCCTCTCTGATTGGCACATCAGGAACTCCGGCGTATCTTTCAGGCATGACCACAGGCCAGCCGTTGTCTGTCCAGCGTACTTTACGCACGTGTCCCATCATGATGTGATTGCTAGACTTGTTTCCACCTGTATTAGCAGGAAGACGCCCTTGTGAGGAATAGTACCAATTTCCGTCGCCATCTTCAAAAATACAATTATGTGAAATACCTACCCAACCGGAATGGTTGTTGAACTGATAAGGATGCGTGATGATCGGCATTACATTCTCCAACGGATTAGCGGCGCTTCTTCCCGAATAATCACTGTAAGGACCGTTGATGTTTCGCGAACGTAAAACACGGGTATTGTATGCTACCGAAAGTTCATCGTAAGCTATAAACAGATAATAATATCCGGTTTCGGAGTTGTAGATAATTTCCGGCGCTTCTGATGCCTGCCATCTACTTGTATTTCTTGTGTAAACCCGAGTTCCATAATTTGCCAAAGCGCTGTATTCCCATGGATTTCCAAGCTTATCAGGCTTTCCGGTTGCGGGATTTAATTTCAACGATACCAATCCCGAATGCCACGAGCCATAAATGAGATAATGCTCACCCTGTGGCGTGATAATAAAGGAAGGATCGATTGCATTCCACTTAAAATATCCGTTCCAGTCATTTAAGCTTGCTCGTGTCCAGTTCTTCCCCCTATCGGTCGAAGAGCAGACCACCATACCTTTATCCTCCCAGTTGTTCGTAGCTAAGTCTTCGGTCTCCATGAGTCCGATGAAAGCTCTTTCAGTCCATGAACCATCAAAATTTTCTGCATTAGCGCGTTTTCCTGTTGCAATATAATGATCAACAATCATACTGTAGTACATTCTGTATTTTGTTCCAACTTTTCGAACCACGGGAGCCCAATATCCAAAAACCGGATTCGCTATCGGTGTCAAGCCTTGTCTGACACGCATATTATTCAACGAATCCTTGACCCAGGTCGGTGGATCATTTGGCATAGCCATACCCATAAACTCCCAGTTCACCAAATCTTTTGATCGGCGATAAGGATAATGTCCGTATCCCTTATGCACATCGCCAAACGATGCATCTGTGCCGTACATATAGAAATATTCTCCTTGCTTCTCTACCGTAGGGTCATGAATATTCGCCAGATTCCACAAATGACGCTGATGCCAGCCCGAAATAGATGAATAATCATCCGCGTAAGTGGGCGGCACAAAATACTGCAGGATGTCTGAATCTGAAAGCAATGTTTTGAACGTATTGATTTCACCGTACACAGGATTGCCTGACACGATGGCATAAGCTCGTACATTGTACAACGAGTTGGACAGCAGATTTGTAGCAGTAATCGTAAAATCCGATTCGGACACTTCAATTTTGAAATCGGATACTGTTGGCTCCGGATTCATTCCAAAACAAAATCCTTTTTCAGTAACTACAATATTCGCCCGGTGCGAAATAGTAGAACTGAACACAGCGCTTTCAAAAGTGATATTCTCTACATTTGTAATTCCTAAAACCACATCTGAAGCCGTTGTGGTAAGTTCAAGTACTTCTGAGTAAGCGATTCCCGCATCATTAATGGCAAAAGCCCTTACAAAGTATTTCGTGTTTGTAGTCAAGCCTTCGATTAGGGTCTCCATTGTAGTGCCCGGAGCCATAATTTTCTTGATATTGTCCGCTACAGTAGGAGTTTTCGAATCGCTCCAACAAAATCCTTTTTCGGAAATTCCACCGCCGTCGCTGCTGATTTGTGCTGATAATTTTGCGGTTGATTCAGTTACTTCTATTAAGGAAATACCTGAAAAAGTTACAATTTTATCCATTTCATTTGGACTTTTACATGCGGCAAGAAATACAATAATTGTAAAGCAGATTATTCTAAAAACAGGTTTTTTCATACGATTAAATTCTATTTTTAAATTAAGGACGTATGGAACACGCCATTAACCATTCTCTTGGGTTTAAGATTTATCTTAAATGGCTGTTTCATAAGAATAAAGTTTATTTTTTACATTAAGGTCGTATGAAACATGCTGCCCATTTACATTCCATTAAGTTTTCTTTTATTAAGGGTTGTTTCATACTATTTTCAGGGAAAAATTGAAAAAAAGAGGTTGTTGTTATTCCGGTGAAAACTTTCGTAGCGCAAAGCGCTGCCGTCCAATTGACAGCAGCTGCTTTGGGTTATTCTGTCGTTATTTCCCAACCGGGATTTTGTCCTAATTTGGGGGCTCGTTTTACTTCGCTGTCAGGTACCGGAAAATAGTAGTTCTTAGGATTATTGAATACCCGCACGACCATATCATTTCCTTCTGTACCGGGGGCGCCTGTCACATTGAATTCCGGGTTTCCGCCTACAATTTTCACCTGCATAGCATACATGTTCAGCAACTGATCATAGAGTGGTTTTGAAAGCTCGTTTTGTGCCGTAACACCGTCATAAGCTTTCCATCTGCGTAAATCAAAGAAGCGATGATCTTCAAATGAGAGTTCCACTCTTCGTTCATTTCGTACCCGTTTTCTGAACTCTTCTTTTGTCATATTCTCGTACGGCGGCATTCCTGCACGCGCTCGAACCTGATTGACATAACTATACGCGTTGGCGGGTCCTTCAGCCTCGTTGATAGCTTCGGCCGCATTCAGCAAAATTTCAGCATAGCGGAAAATCACCCACGCATGCGGGAAATTTCGGGGAGTTTTCAACACCAAATCGGGATTAACAAACTTCTTCAAGTAATAACCTGTGTTTGTACCGCCCATCGATTCACGATAATCCGCGCCTTTGTCGGTAGATGAGTTAAAATGCACATCTACAGAGCGTTGCTCATCCTGATCCGCTCGCCCCCAGATAGTCCCATGACGGAACACAGTTGCTTCCAAGCGTGGATCTCTGTCAAAATAAGGATTTTGAGGGTTATATCCAGAGCCGGCTTCATCAATTCTTTTCCCGTTTTTCATTTCAAAGGCATCCACGAAATTTTGTGTCGGATTTGTTCTGCCCGCTCCGGAAACCGAACCGGTAAATCCGGGAGGAAGCAGTTGTAAGTCAATCGTGTTTGTGTACCAGATAGAGCGAGACAAGATAATTTCATCATTGTATGTCGGATTATCATAAAAACATTTTTGATAGTCATTGTACAATGCGTAGGGTTTGCTATGCGATTGATTTTTGTTAATAAAATCTTTTGCCGCGTTAGCAGCCGCCGTCCAGCGAGCCGCATCATTTGTCGGGTTGTTGAGAGGTGATGCCCGATAAAGTAAAGCTCTCGATTTCAAAGCATAAGCCATAGCCCCATTCATACGCCCCCAGTTGATATCTTCGTTGCTGTAGCGAAAAGGGAGCACATCTTTTACTTCATCGCACTGATCGGCGACCCACTGTAAAACTTGTTCGGCAGGCAGCCGCTCCATGTTCATTTGAGCTTGATGGGCCATATCCAATACTATCGGCTTTCCATTTTCATCTTCACCCAATATCGGCGCATTGCCAAACCAGGCCACCAAATCGAAGTGAAAGATGGCGCGCAACAGTTTTGCCTCTGCCATATATCGATCGTACAGTTTGTTGTCATCACCTGCAACAGGGGCATTTCCAATCAAATCCGGCCGTGCATTCTTCATGAAGACATTGGTTTTTCTGATTCCCGTGAAATTATTGAACCATTGTCCAAGCATCGGATGATCAGCCGCCGTATAAGCATCTGTATTAATTTTGTTATAAAAATGTAGTCCCCAGTATGAAGTGGCATTATCAGTCATACAGTCACGTGAAGCTCCGGTAAACTGATTATCGGCATATATCGCGATTCCATCAGGAAGATTTACATAGATATTGGAAAGAAACTGGCGCGTCAATTCCTGATTGCCAAACACTTTGGTTTCAGAAAGCGAAGCATCATATTCTTTATCCAAAAAATCACCACATCCGGCAAAAACAAACATTGCCATGAACAATGTTGCTATTTTGATACTATATTTTTTCATACGAATATATTTTATTTTTACATTAAGGTCGTATGGAACACGCCATTCATCATTTTCTTAGGTTTAAGAGTTATCTTAAATGGCTGTTTCATTTTGTTTAAATTTTCAAGATTAGAATTCCAAATTAAGACCTATTGAGAATGATTTTGTTTTTGGATACGCCCACAAGTAGTTGGTCGGATTCTCCGGATCAAAGCCTTTCGGCAAGTGGCTCCAGTTTACCAAGTTATATCCGCTAAAATAAATTCTTGCTTTGGTCATATAAGCTTTAGCTATCAATTCTTTTGGCAATGAATAACCGAACTCAACATTTCTCAAGGATAAGAAATTACCGTTTACGGTCCAAATAGAAGACTCGTTGTACGGAAAGTTTCTGTCGATATCGCTGAACGTAGTTGACAATCTCGGGTATTTTGCATTGATATTTCTCGGATCAGTCGGATCATCGGTAAAATATCCCCACGTGTCAACAACAGCGTGTGTAGAAGTTCCACCCCAGCCAAATCCGAAGTCCATATTTTCACGCAATGGGACTGTTCTGTTCAGATACGCTGTCAGGATAGCACGTACATCAAATCCTTTGTAGCTCATAGCCAGTTTTCCGGAAGTTACAATTTCCGGAATTCCGTATCCGTCAGTAATTCCATATCCATAAGGTACTTTATCATAGCCGTCAATGATTCTGTCACCGTTTGTATCTATGAAAACCGCGTTTCCAAGCTTGTATTTTCCGGCGGCATGATAGGGATACTTTTCGGGATTATCGATTGCATCCTGTTGCGATTCCGGAATCAGATTCGGATCACTTGCCCACTGGTCAAACATCAGGACAAATGACTGATTGATACGCTGACCGGTGCGAGCCTGATATGAATAATCGGGCGCTACTTCATCCATTTCTGTAATTACATTGGTATTGAAAGTAAACATCCCTTCAATGTTGTATTCGAAATCACCGAAATTGTTTTTATGACCTAATGTGGTCTCAAAACCTTTTGTTTCTACTTTTCCATACGAGTCTTGTGGAATTGATGCTCCGTATAAGCCCGGAATCGTAGATCGGGATACTAAAATATTCGAACGCCATTCTTTGAATATGTCAAAAGAGCCGTAAAGCATCTTATTCCACACATCAAAGTCTAACCCAAGATTTGCCATATCGGAAAGTTCCCATTTTATATTACGGTTTCCGGTAGTAGCTTCGTATGCTCCATTCCAATAGGTCTGAGAGGTACCGAAATTATATCCATTTCCTTCCAAATATGAGCCTTGATACGGGTAGCGAGCCGCTCCAACGTTGGATTGACCGGCACGACCGAGCGAAGCGCGTAATTTAAGCAGTTCGAAAGACATATTATCCATAAACGATTCTTCTGAAATAACCCATCCTACAGAAGCGCCCGGGAAAAGCGCGAAACGATCTTCCGGATGGAAATTATCCGAACCCATGTAGGAGAGATTTCCGGAGAAAACATAGCGATTGTCATACACATAGTTTGCCATTGCATTATAGGACAAATAACGATTTGACGAGTTCATTCCGCGCACCACATTTTGATATGTTCTCAAGAATGCTTGTCCGCTTACGCTATGCTTATCAAACTTACGATTGTATTCAAGTCCGCCAAACATATTTACATTGTAGTAATATCCACGCGGGTTTGTAGATGGATTAGGTAGGGCAATTCCTGTACGCATCCGGGTATAAGTGTACTCCGAAGGATCAGCCACATTGGCTCCATAATTGTAATTGAACACATCAATGTCTGCTCGCTGCACAGCCTGAAATACTTCATATGAGTCAAATCCAACAGTAGCTTTAGCTTTTAATCCGGTTAACAACTGACTTAAATCACCTGTCACGGTAACGTTTGTATATAGGTTTCTGCGGCGATTTAATTCGATTCCGCGTCCGGCGATTTGCGCGGCACCATTTTTACTGTCACTTTCAGTCGGCATAAAGAAACTTCCATTGGGTGTAAATACGGGATAAATAGGTTTATTCTCTCCAGCTCCCCAGGTGAATAAATTCCACATGTCAATACCCGGCTGTGTGATATTGTCAATTCTACCACCCAAATCCAATGATACATTTAAATAATCGGTTACATCCAAGTCGATATTCGAGCGTAAATTATATCGATTCAACACTTGCTGCGTCGAGTACCCTTCATTCCATTCTGTCCATTTTTTATCGAAAAGCGCTTCCTGACGAAGATATGAGAATGAAACAAAATAACGCGTTCTGTTATTTCCACCGCTTAATGAAAGATTTGTCCGGTTTTGCGGGGCTAAATCACGAAGCATCACATCATGCCAATTGGTATTAAAATACTTGTACCGCAAGGAAGGATCGAGTGTCCCTTTACTTACTTCATAATAATGCTGTATATCTTCATCTGAAAACTCGGGAAGCAATCCGTCCAAATAACGGGCTTGATTTCGAGTTAAAGCATAGTTGTACGAGTTTTGAGTTTCGGGTATTCCCGCGGCTGTCTGATAGCCAAGCTCCTGCGTGAAAGAAACTTTTGTTTTGCCCGATTCGCCACGCTTTGTGGACACTAAAACCACGCCGTTCGCTCCCCGCATACCGTAAATGGCGGTGGCAGCGGCATCTTTCAGAATCGTAATCGATTCAATCGGATAAGCATCCAAGAAAGACAAATCACGTTCAACATTGTCAACAATAATCAACGGAGCACGTGCGCCTCCGTTCATGGTGCGAATTCCACGTATAAAGAGTTGGGTTTCAGACCAACCGGGTTCTGAGTTCCCTTCATAGGTTTGTACGCCCGTCAGTGTCGCGGTAAATGCGTTTTGTAAAACGGTAACGGGGTGTTTTTCAAGTTCACTTCCGGTCACCACTGAAGTAGCTTCCGTAACAAAACGTTTCTCTTTGCGTCCAAAAGGAACCGGAGTAGTGTAGTGATAGGGTTTTATGTCATCTTCTAAAGTGACAACATTTACTTTTGTTAAATCTGCGAAAAAGTATTTTGTCTGATATCCGATTGTTGAAACAATAATTTCATCACCGGTTTTCACATTTTTCAAACTGAAATTACCATTTTCATCTGAAAGAACAATTCTGCTTTCTTCAGCTACATTAATGACTGCTCCTGATACAGGTTCACCTTTTTCATTTAATATTCTACCATTCAATGAGGTTGGTTCCTGCGCGTAAATGAACACGGCAAGCAACAATAATGTGATTGTAGTCAAGAACTTAGCCATTCCGGACTTTAAATTTCTATATTTAATTTTATACATTTTCATTGTCATTTTATTAGTTACCAACCTAAATTATTTTCGATGCCTGTTTTCCATACTTCTGCTTCCGGAATCGGATAGAGATACATTTTTTTGGAGAAAATTCGCTTTTGTACCACTTTCCTTGTATAGACAAAGTTATTATTTTCATCTTTTGTTATTTCCATTCCGTAAATAGGACGCGCGAGGGCTTCTTCCGCCACATTCCAGCGACGTACATCCCAAGAGCGATGATCTTCGAATGCAAGTTCGACTGTACGCTCTTTTCGGATAAATTTCCGCATTGTATCTTTGGAGCGAATGTCGGTTCGGGCTTCTAATTTTTGAGTTAAGCCTACCCTGTCACGGATTTTTTGCAATGCATCATACACTTCCGTTGTTGGTCCGCTAACTTCATTCATTGCTTCTGCATAATTCAGTAAAATCTCAGCATACCGGATAAAGATCCAATTGCGATAAGCTGTTCCGCTGTGATTTTGGTACACGATTCCTTCCGGGATATATTTTCTTAAATAATAACCTGTCGGAGTAGCGTTCGCGTTACCGATCGGATTGTCCCGACCGCCTTTTATCACGTCGATCGCTGTATTATTCCATTGAGATTGATTATAAAGAACTGTTCTGTAAAAACGGGGATCGCGATTCGCATACGGATCAGATTCGCTGTATCCGCTGGCAGCATTTACAGCCGGCAAATTCGAACTGTCATAGATCGGAGCGCCGGTGTCATCGTATGAAGCAAATGGGGATTGACCATTCGACATATCATACATATCCACTAAGTTTTGCGAAGGGCATAAACCTCCTCTGCCGCCTTCACCTACGGGCGAATCGTTCACAATGGCGTTCCACCCTACAATTCCATCATTTCTCCAAAAAATAACTTCGTTGTTAGCATTGTGAACAGGCACCAATATGGCTTCCTGATATTGCTGAAACGGATCATTGCTTGTTCCGTAATATAATCCGTAGCTTGAGCCATACGTATCGATAAAGCTTTTGGCAGCATCTACGGCTTGTTGCCAGGAGTAGATTTTATATCTGTCACTTGCCATATAAAGGGCGATACGCGAGCGAAGCGCACTCGCCATTGGTTTGCTGATTCGTCCCAGAAGGTCATCCTCGGCTGGTTTTGCCATCAGATCAGCTTCGCATTCATTCAGCTCTGTCATGACAAAATCAATGAAATCAGCAGTTGATGGACGTTCCAAATAGCCTGTAATCAAGTCCCCTTCCGGGTCAAGTACTTTATCTATGATAGGAACAGGACCATATCTTAGAAATAACTCCCAGTAAAAATAGGCACGTAGAAAGCGAGATTCCGCTTTGTAGTTCGATTTTTGATTTTCATAAACTTCTTCAGTATCACTCGCCGCTTTGGGCACTGAATCAATGTTCTGAAGCAGCATATTGCATTTACGAATTCCTCTGTAGTAATGTTCCCAGGTCGCTGTCAGTTCGGGCGCGCCGCTGAAGGCATAGTAATTTCCGATATTAAAACTGGTACGAGTACCGCCATTCGAATAGCTTGTATGCCCAAGATCAGTTGCCGCATCCATCCATGAACTGTTGATTCTGCCGGCACCATGACGAAGGAAATTATAGGTATCGTAATGGAATTTTTGTGTATTACTCCATAGGGAGAACACCTCTTTTTCAGTCAATTCGTTGCTTGGCTGTTTGTCAAGAAAATCTCCAAACATTTCTTCACAAGAAGTAAACAGCACACCCGAAATGAGTGAAAACAAGAGTATATATATTGTCTTTTTCATTGTGTTAGTAGGGTATTAGAATTTAACATTAAAACCAACATTTACCGCCTTCATAATCGGATATCTGTTAGAACCATTGCTTTCCGGATCGGTCAAACCATCCAAATGATCCCACGTCAATAAATTATTGGCATTCACATAAAGTCTTACATCGCTCGCCCACCCGGAGACCCACTTATCCGGAAGGGTATAACTCACTTCAATATTTTTCAGGCGAAGAAATGCTCCGTTTTGCAAAAAGAAAGAGTTGGTTCGTTGATTATGACTTCCAAAATCATCATAGTGAAGCAACGGATATTTTGCATTAGCCAGGTTTTCACTTTCAGAAAGCGTGGGATTCCACCGATTTAAATGGTGTTCTTTCACTTTTCCTCCATTTATGAACGCATACATCGTTTCTGCATCATAATAACGTGATACCCCGTTGACACCTTGAAACATAAAACTAAAACCAATGCCTTTCCAGTCCAATCCGCCGCCAAACGCGAACACATTTTCCGGAATATCGCTGTATCCGATAAATGTCACATCGCGGTCATCAATAAATCCATCTCTGTTTTTGTCCTTGTATTTCAAATCCCCTACTTGCACATTTCCAAAAGTAGAAACCGGGAAATCAGGATTGTCTAAATCGGTCTGAGTTACGAAACCTTCCGCTTCCAATCCGAAATACTGCCCGATTGGGTGTCCCTCGCTTTTCCGATAATTTGTTTTAAGCTTAGGTTCATCCATTGATATGATTTTGTTTCGAACAAATGTGTAGTTTGCATTCAGATTGTAAGAAAAATCATTTCCAATCCGGTTTCTATGTCGTAATTCGATTTCAAATCCTTGATTTGTGGTTTTTCCTAAATTAGCAGCTGCCATATTCACACCTACCCACTCGGGGCGAGTAAGATAGGGAGTAAGGATGTCATTTCTATTTTCAAAGAAATAGTCAATAGTTCCATCCAACATGCTGTTTAAGAAACCGAAATCAAGACCGACGTTGTATTTTTTTGCTCTTTCCCATGTTACAAAATAGTTTGGGTACTGGCTTTCGAAAATTCCTCCCTGCCAGCCATTTTGACCAAACAGATATGAGTTTCCGAGCTGTGTCCAAACGGGTACGTAAAGGAATCGTTGCATAGCTCCACCAATTCTGTATTGGTCGTTTCCTACCTCACCATACGAACCACGGAGTTTTAGATTGCTTAGCCAGTGTTGCGTGGAAGCCATGAAATCTTCATTATTAATTCTCCAACCCAATGAAAAAGAAGGGAAAAATCCAAACCGTCTTCCTTTCATAAAGTTTTCAGATCCGTTGTATCCGAAATTGACTTCGGCCAAATACCGGTTATCATACCCGTACGTTACACGACCTACAAGACCTTGATAGCGTCTAGCTAAATCGGCTTGATAGCGAAAGTCATTTTGATTGTAGAGCAACAATCCGGTAACATCGTGCACACCAAACTGACGCGCGTAATTCAATGCATACTCCATGTAGATTTTCATTGCAGTCGTCTGGATATTGCCAGCATATGCCAGCTCCGTGTCTTTTTTGTATTTTGCAAAATTATATTCCCCATTGGTATAGTCAAGCAACTCATACACAGCAAAGTCTGCTGTAAACAGTCTTCTGTACCAGGAATCGTAGTCAAAAGAAGTCATGGCTTTAGCCGAAAGTCCGGGTGTAAGCCAGTCCATTTTATAGTTTACGATAAAGTTTGTTTCGTTTATCGTATTGGTTTGGCGATAAAAACCCGCGTTTGCCAATCGTCCTACAATGTTATTTTGATTTTGCGAATTTCCCCCGTAGAGTTTTTGCTTGGCATCTCCTTCTCCTATCTCATAAGTGACAGGGAACAGCCATCCGGGAGTATGATTCAACTCATAGAAAACCTCACTGAACCCGCTACCATACTCGTTTGAGTTTGGACCACGACGTTCTTCGAAACGAGTTCCGAAATTGAGCGATGTAGTCAAGTCTTTTGTTACCGAAAAATCTAAATTAGCCCGAAAAGCATACCTTCTATAACTTGAGTTGGATTCATTTCCGTACTGATCGGTACTGAAATTTTTGAAAAGTCCATCCTGTGTATAATATTCCGCTGAAGTGAAATAGCGTATTCTTTTCGTTCCGCCTTGCACGTTTGCATTGTATCGTTGCGCGGGAGCAGATTTTCTTAATACGTAATCGTACCAGTCCACATTCGGATAGCGCATGGCATCGATACCGCTAAGCTGGCCATCAACAGATTTTTTGTACATTTCCAAATCGTGAGCAGAAAACTGTGAAACCAATCCGTCATTTTTCAAAGCCTCTTCCAACAGCAGAACCGACTGATAGGAATCCAAGTAAGTATCTCTTCGAGTCGGAGATTGATTTTGAAAATTCGCTGTAAGACTTACAACAGGTTTTTGCTCACTTCCTCTTTTTGTTGTAATAAGGAGTACACCATTTGCGCCACGTACCCCGTAAACTGCAGTTGCAGAAGCATCTTTCAGGGTTGAGATTGACTCTATATCATCCGGCGCTATTTGAGAGAATGGTCGTTCTACACCATCTACAAGGACGAGTGGCTGCCCATCACCGGCAAACGAAGCCCGTCCGCGAATGAAAATTCTCACATCATCACTACCGGGCGCACCTGAAGTTTGATTGGTAATCACACCCGAAAGTTTTCCTACCAAAGCTTGCGAAACGTTTCCTCCGGGAGATTTCAGAAGTTCTTCATTGCTGATTTGAGAAATAGCTCCCACAAGTGATTCTTTTTTCTGCTGACCATACCCGACTACCACAATCTCTTCAAGCATCTTTTCATCTTCACTCATAATGACATTGAGCGTAGTCTGATTCGCAACATTTATTTCTTGAGGTTGAAATCCTACATAGCTGAAGACAAGTGTAGCATTATTCGAAACATTCAGACTAAAATTACCATCAAAATCAGTAATTGTTCCGTTGGTAGTCCCTTTTTCAAGAATGCTCACACCTATCAAAGTTTCACCGCTCGGATTTTTAACTACACCCGTCACAACTTTATTTTGTGCAAAAGCAGTAAAAACGGCAATCACAAATACAGTTGTAAGGAGCAATCGGAAAAAATGGCTTCCAATCGCTATTCGTTTAAAATTCTTGTTTTTCATTTATATTTTAAGATTATTTTTTCTGAGACATTACAAATTGAATCTCCGGACCTGTAAGCGCAACATTGTAAATTGCTATATCATCAAACATGAATCCGGGATCATTATCTCCCCAATTCCAGGCTTGATTTCCGCCCAAACAAATGTATTTAAGATCGGCGCCGTTGCTAAACAACCCGGCAATTTCATTTCCTCCTCCTGTACCGGAAACTTTCCACTCGTTTTTTAATTCGCCGTCAAAATAAACTTTTGCCGTAGTAGTGGTTAAAACAGCTGAATAATAGTGCCATTCTCCATCGGCGAGCCAGTCTGTAGCGAAATGATAAAGTGTATTGACTCCTGCCACGTTTTGCGCATCAGTAAAGTCAGACCAGCCGGCACAATTGATTTGAAGCAGACCACGGTATTGACAAGCAAACATTGGCCAGGTATTCGAATTTCCCTCCGGAGCTGCGCCGTATGCAGTAAATAAAGGCGCCCAACCATATGCATCCGACCCACCAGCCTGGGAAGCATTTACCCAAACTCCTATTGTCAACTCCTTTGACTCGACGGAATGAGAGAGCACATGCTCGGGAAGCAGTAAATAGTTCTCACGCATTCCTCCTGTAGCATTCTGGAATACAGTGCCAAATCCCGGATCTGGAACGGTAATAAATTTTCCCGCTCCTTGAATCGTGGCATCCGTATTAGGATCGAAATTGTTGAAGTATATCGGATCAACTACCTGAGAAACATCGTTATCCGGTTGCATTTCGGTGAGAGTGACTTCATTTCTGTAAATTTTCAATTTACTAATACTCAACAGGCTTAAAATATCGGGATTTTCTCCTCCCAGAACTACAAATTCAGCGTTCTTTATGAGTTCAGTAATTTGAGAATAATCAAAATCCGGATTGCTGTTGCTCAGGGCATTGGTCAAATCATATTTCTTTTCTCCATCTACAAAGATTGAAAAACCGGATTTGGTAAAAACAACTCCAATATAATACCACTCTCCGGCTGTAACAGCATCAGAGGCTTCAACAGCGGGGTCATTGAGAATCAGCTCATTAGTACCTGTGTATTTAATTTGAGTATTTGCTTTGAAAGTCATTTCATTGCCGGCATCATCTTTTAATGACAGAACTGTGCGATTCAAATCATCTGCTTTCATCCAAAAGGCAAATGAAGCACCTACGTCGGCAGTTACATCTTTCAGGGGATTTGGGATTTTCAGGTAGCCGGATGTCATGGTGAGCACATCGCCGCGTTTTTCATCTTTGGCAATCTCCGGCGCGGTTCCTTCGGGATAGGCAATCGGCTCACCGGTTAATTCAGAGTTTTCTTCTTTCAAATCCAACTTAAAAGGAAAACTTGACATGAGCTTAATCGTCCTATCCGGGTTTTTCTGATTTCCCGCGGGTTCATCCCATTCACCCCAGGTTTGACAAGCAGTCAGAAAAGCCGCGGAAACGAGTAGAAAAATGATATTTTTCACCCGTGTTCTCGTTTTTTTTGAGTGTTTCATAAGTAATAATTTTATGGTTATTTTATTTTATTTTGTTTGAATGTTTTCTGCCTCAATTTGTGCAGAGAAATAAACAGAGCCTGCTGAAAAACTTTCATCGTATTGACATTAAGTCAGATAGATGTATTTTCAATCTGAACAAGTGCAAGTATTTTGAAAATAAGTATCGAAAAAGAATTGCAGCTTGATGAGAAAATAAAGCAGAATCTCGTTCGTTTTCAGCAGATTCTATGCATGCACATTACTCGGATTTTACCTTCTTCCCCCACACAGAATAACCTCTGTCGTTCAAGCCTGTAAACAGAATCGTTTTCATCTCATTCTCCCAGTCTTGTCCCATAAACAATTGAACTTCGGCGTTGTTATGCTCAAGGTTGAGCTTTAATTCTCCCTTTTCATATTTCCATTCTCCATTTAACTCTCCACTAATTTTACCGCTTTTTTCGAGTGTAATCAATTGAGAACGGTTAACCTCTTCCGATTTCAGCAAGTTTTCACCCCAGAGTATTTGTCCGGCTTCCAAATCACGAAGCGGAGCATCGCCATGTATGGTAATGATTTCCCAATTCCCGGCGACATCTTTTTTCTTAATGTTTTGCTGCTCGGTTCCGGCATATCGCTGCGGTGATACAACCGGCCAGCCATCTTTAGTCCAGAAAATCTGTCGAACATGCATCACCATCAGGTGATTATCAGGACTTAAGCGAGCCTGACTTGCAATGAAATAATCGCCTTTCTCATTTCTGAAAGTAGAATTATGACCTGTACCTGCCCAACCTTTGTGCCCTTTAAACTGATATGGATAGGTCAAAATCGGGAGATTGTCTTCATCCAACCGAAAATCTTTTCCAAAATAATCGACAAAAGGCCCTTCCGGATTATCCGAACGTCCCACCCGAATATTATAGGTTGTCATCAAGGGATCATATGAGACAAAGAGGAAGTATTTTTTCAACTCCGGATTGTAGATAATTTCGGGAGCTTCGTTATTGTTTTTCTTCAAGTTAAACCTTTTCGCGGTCAAATGACCCTGATCATTCTCTACCATCGTAAGCCCGGTTTCAGGATTTAACTGTACACAGAAAAGCCCACCGAAATAAGACCCGTAGTGCATCCATTGCTCTCCGGTTTCAGGATTGGTGACAATACTCGGATCAATCGCGTTCATTTGATCACCGGTTTTGGTTTTCACTACGCAGCCCTTCAATTCCCAAGGCCCTTCCGGCGAGTCTGACTCGGCAAGACCAATGTAAGAAGTCTGCCGGGCAAAAGCCGAAACGCTGTAGTAGAGGCGATATTTACCGTTGTGCTCGAGCATATATGGTGCCCAGATATTTGTAGCGCCACGTCCGCCACTGTTTTCCAACACCCAGTTTTTGGCTTCTTCCGGAATTTCTTCAAAAGCCCAGCCGACAAATTCCCAGTTTACTAAGTCTTTTGATTTGCGAACCTGAATGTAGCCAAACGGCAAGTTCTTTTCTTTAATTTCTTTCCTGCTTTCAGCGAAGATCGCATCAGTAGAATAGGCGTAATATGTATCTCCGACCAATCTTACAGACGGATCATGAACATTGTAAGGTCCCCATTGCATGTAATTTTCCATTCCGGAAATGGAGCGGTAATCATCTGCCCAGGGATTTGGATTGCTGACCGGCTGTATGATTTTATTGCTGCAGGAGCTAAAAGACAAAACACTGCCTACCAACAGTATTTTTAAAAATATTCTCATACCGTTACTATTATTTAATTTGAGCTGTTACTACCGATTTCGCAGGGATATTGATTTTCAGCGTGCCGTTCCGGAAGCTTCCGTTTTTGTAATCCTTCAATACGACTTGGTTTGGATTGTCAAAAGTATTGTGTGAGTCGGTTTTAGCTGCAGTAATGATATTCGCAGATGTTAGTTTTCCTTTTACATCTTTCAGGTTACAAGTAATTTCAACCGATTGATTTGGGTCTAAATTTACGAAAGAAACGTTGATAGCGCCGTCTTTCGCTTTCGAAGCAGAAACGGAAACAGACTGAATAGTTCGTCCCAAACGGCTGTAAGTAGGTGAGTCAATCTCCACGGGAAGCATCGTTGCATCGTGGTGTACCTTGTACATGTCAAATACATGGTAAGTTGGAGTCAGCAGCATTTTGTCACCATCGGTAAGGAAAAGTGACTGAAGCACATTTACCAACTGAGCGATATTCGCTACACGTACCCGATCGGCGTGCTTATGGAAAATATTTAGGATTGTTCCTGCCAGAATTGCGTCACGGAGCGTATTTTGCTGATAGAGGAATCCGGGATTCGTGCCCGGCTCTACGTTGTACCACGCACCCCACTCGTCAACAATCATTCCGATGCGTTTGCGCGGATCGTATTTATCCATCACTTCAGCGTGTTTGGTCACGATTTCATCCATTCGCAATCCGTGTTCGAGCAAGGAGAAATAATCGTCTTCACTGAAACCGGTGGCATCGCCTTTGTCTTCCCAACGACGGGTAAACGTATAATTATGAACTGAAACTCCATTCATGAGGAAATGAGGAATATTTTTCATCATCACTTCCATCCATCTGTAGTCATCCACATTTGGTCCACCGGCAATTTTATACAATTTATTTTCACCAAAATCCCTACAATAGGTAGCATATCTTCTATAATGCTCGGCATAGGCTTCAGGAGTCATATGTCCGCCGCATCCCCAGTTTTCATTTCCGACACCCCACAAGCTCACTTTCCATGGCTTTTCACGACCGTTTTTCTTTCTAAGATTGGCCATAGGACTTTCTCCATCAAACGTAATGTATTCTACCCACTTCGACATTTCTTCCACTGTCCCGCTACCCACATTTCCGCAGATATACGGCTCGGTTTCAAGAGCTTCACAAAGATTCAGAAATTCGTGCGTTCCAAAACTGTTGTCTTCTACCACTCCACCCCAGTGTGTATTGACCATTTTTGGTCTTTCGGAGCGCGGACCTATTCCGTCCATCCAGTGATATTCGTCAGCAAAACATCCGCCGGGCCAGCGAAGATTAGGAATTTGAATGTGTTTAAGCGCGTCAATTATGTCCTTACGAACTCCATTTACGTTAGGGATATGTGAATCTTCACCTACCCAAAGCCCTCCATAAATCCCTCTACCAAGGTGCTCGGAGAAATGTCCGTAAATGTGTTTGTTGATTTGGTATTCTCCCTTATCAACATTGACTGTAACATTTGCTTTTTGCTGCGCGGATACGCTTATTCCAAGAAAAAGGAATAGATAAATGAATAGTTTTTTCATGATAATTTTGTTTTACTCCTACCCTGAAAGAGGAAATTTCGGAGTGATTTTGAAATTTGTATTTATAATAATTATATGCGAATCAGGGGTTAAAAAATTAAAAATTAACAAATTTAAACAATATTGTTTATAAGTTTCCGTTAAGGAACATAAACCGATTAATTCAC
>LSQX01409123.1_pt3 | contig 17490 bp, 15 predicted proteins | sample 654561 | NCBI WGS metagenome assembly LSQX01 (sample SAMN04489861, study PRJNA283612) | anaerobic digester metagenome | isolation source: 4 biogas reactors fed with cattle manure at either 37C or 55C with and... | place: Denmark: Kongens Lyngby | collected 2014
AGGTTTCGCTCCAAGGACGACCCCGATACTTATTTTGCTGTCTGGACGACCACACCCTGGACCCTTCCTTCCAACGTGGCGCTCTGTGTCAACGCCGATGAACCCTACGTGCTTTGTGAAGTGGACGGGGAACCTGACGGCTCGCCGGGCAAGCCGCGTTACATCGTAGCCAAGGAACTTTATCAACAGGTCTTCGGGCCTGAAGCCCGTGTGCTGGAGACATACCTGGGCAAGGACCTGGTGGGGCGCCATTATTTGCCTCTTTACCCTTACGGGCTTGAAACCGTCGAGGAATCAGGCAAGGACGCCTATTATGTCGTCGCCGATCCCTATGTCACCCTGACCGACGGGACGGGGATCGTCCATCTGGCGCCCGCCTTTGGTGAGGACGACGCCAGGCTGGGCAGGGTCCATAACCTGCCACTGCTCCAGTTCGTGGCGGAAGACGGCACCATGACGCCGGAGGTCTCTGACTTCTCAGGCGTTTTCGTCAAGGATGCCGACCAGGGCCTGGTTGATCTGCTCCGCCGGTGGAACCTGCTCCTGTTCGAAACCATGACTGAGCATACCTATCCCTTCTGTTGGCGCTGCGATACCCCGCTCATCTATTACGCCAGGACGGCCTGGTTTATTGAAATGACCCGGCTCCGTGACCAGCTCCTTGAGAACAACGGGAAGATTCATTGGATTCCCGGCCACATCGGCCCCGGCCGCTTCGGCCATTTCCTGGAAAGCGTCATCGACTGGTGTGTTTCGCGTGAGCGCTACTGGGGGACCCCGCTGCCGGTTTGGAAATGTGAGTCCTGCGACGGCCTGCATATGGTGGGATCCATCGCCGAGATGAAGGCCATGTCACCTGACTGCCCTGACGATATCGAACTTCATAAACCCATGATTGACCGGGTTCACCTGACCTGTCCCCAATGCCAGGGCCGGATGACCCGGGTACCTGAAGTCATCGACGGTTGGTATGACTCGGGCGCCATGCCCTTTGCCCAGTACCATTATCCTTTTGAGAACGAGGAGCTGACCCTGGAGCGGATGCCGGCCGATTTTATCTCGGAGGCCATTGATCAGACCCGGGGTTGGTTCTACAGCCTGCACGCCATCAGTACCGCCCTTTTTGACCGGGAGGCCTACAAGACCTGCCTGGTGCTGGGCCACGTGCTGGATCAAGACGGTGTCAAAATGTCAAAACATCTGGGCAACATGGTGGAGCCCGGCCATATCCTGGATCTGGAAGGCGCCGACGCCATGCGGTGGATGTTCTATTCAGGCAGCCAGCCCTGGTTGTCCGCCCGTTTCTCGGAGGGTTCGGTCAATGAGGCCAAAAGGCGCTTCATGGGGACCTTCTGGAATACCTATGCCTTCTTTGTCCTCTACGCCAACATCGACCGCTTCGACCCGGCCGATCACAGAGATTTCCCTGTCGATGAATTCAAGACCGTGATTGACCGCTGGATCGAGAGCCGGCTCCACTCCCTGATCCGGGAAGTGGATCTGAGACTGGAGAGCTGTGATGTCACCACCGCGGCCCGGGCGCTGGAAGCTTTTGTCGACGACCTGTCCAACTGGTATGTCCGCCGGTCGCGTGAGCGCTATTGGGGTCCTGACATGGATCCGGACAAGATTACCGCCTACCTGGTCCTCCACGATCTTCTGGTCACCCTGGCGCATGTGATTGCCCCCTTCACTCCCTTTATGTCGGAGATGGTCTACCGGAACCTGGTCGCGGGCCGCGTACCGGGCAAGCCGGCAAGTGTCCATATGTGTGATTTCCCCCAGGCGGATCCCGATAAGATCGATCCGCAGCTGGAAAAGGATATGGAGCGGGTTCGCGAGCTTGTATCGCTGGGGCGCGCCGCCAGGAATAACGCGCAGCTGAAGATCAGGCAGCCGCTTGCCAGCATGGTGGTGGTCGGTACGGCGCCTTTATCCGCGGATCTGTCGGAACTGGTCCGGGATGAGCTCAATATCAAAGAATTACGCTTTGAGGACGATGACCGAAGCCTGATCGACTACCGTTTCAAGCCCCAGCTGAGGACACTTGGCCGGTTGATGGGTGGCGATCTTCCCAAAGCCCGCCCGTTGATTGAAGCCCTGCCGGGCCGGCAGACCATGACCCGCCTGCGGGAAGAGGGACAGATCAGTCTGGAGCTGGATGGAACCGTCTATGACTTGTCAGCTGACGATCTGCTGATCGAAGAAGTCCCCGCGGAGGGTTATGCCATTGAGAGTGCGGGCGAACTCAAGGTCGCGCTGGCGACTGCCCTGTCGCCCTCCCTGATCGAAGAAGGGCTGATCCGCGAGATTGTGAGCAAGATTCAGACCATGCGGCGATCCAGCGGCTTTGAAGTCACCGACCGCATTCATCTTTATGTCAGGCGATCCGACAAAGATCCGGTCATTGACGCACACGCCGAGAGCGTCATGGCGGATGTGCTGGCGGACCAGCTGATCTACTTTGACCGGGGCCAGGAATTGCCGGAGGGAGTCAAGGCTCAGGAATGGGACATCAATGGTTACCCCCTGGAGTTCGCCCTCCTGGTTGTCAAGGCCGGGAGCTGACTGATCCATGGGCGCGCTCCGGCCTCCGGCAGGCAGGCGCCCGCAAGGGGCGGCACTCACCCGGCTGACACAGGGCGCGCTTGTCGCCGCCCTATACCTGGCCCTGACCATGGCGACCTCCTTCATGAGCTTTTCCCTGATTCAGCTTCGCCTGGCAGAGGCGCTGACCGCCCTGCCCGCGCTTTTCCCTTCGGCCATCATGGGAGTGTTCGCGGGCTGTCTCCTGGCTAATTTCCTGAATCCCGCTTCTCTGGGTCTGATCGACAGCCTGGCCGGCAGCGCCGTCACTCTGGTGGCGGCCTGGTTGACCTGGCGGCTGGCAAGCCCCTGGCGGCGGCAACTGGCTGGGGAAGAGCGAGGGGACAGGTCCGTCAGCCGACTTGACCGCGCCCGCCGTCTGCTTGTCCCCCTCCTGCCGCCTGTCCTGCTCAACGCCCTGGTGGTCGGCACCTACCTGCCCTTTCTGATCAGACCGGGCCAGGTCAATCCCGGCCTGATCCTCGGAACCATGGGCGCCATTTTTGTCTCCCAGTCACTGGTCGTACTGGGGCTGGGTCTTCCTCTCCTTTCAGCGCTCAGGAAGACACCCTGGGCACGGCGCGTCTATCTGACGGAATTCCATGATGGGGAGGGAAGAGACTTATGAAGGGCGGACAGTCCCATTACTTCGACAAGAATCCGGCAGCCCCTCACGACTACGGCTCTTTTGAAGTGGAGTGGGAGGACCGGCGCTTCGTATTTCAAAGTGACAGCGGTGTCTTTTCGCGACGCCGCCTTGATCCCGGCACGGATTTGCTGGTCAAGACTGCACTGAAGGAATTGAAGGATCAACCGGGCCATTTGCTGGATCTGGGCACGGGAGTCGGCGTCATGGCTATTGCCCTGGCTTCGCTTCGCCCCTCCCTGTACGTGACAGCTTCCGACATCAACAGACGGGCTTTGGACCTGACAAGGGTCAATGCCAGGGCCGCCGGGGTTGACCACCGCCTGACCCTGGTGGAGATGGACGGGGTACCCCGGGGCCCCTTTGATTGCATTGTCACCAACCCGCCTATCAGGGCAGGCAAGGATGTCCTCTACCGGCTTTTTCGCCAGGCGGCGGACAACCTGAACCCTGACGGCTGTGTCTTGCTTGTCATCCGGGTCAAGCAGGGGGCGGCCTCAGCCGCGAGGGAGCTTGAGCGTTCTTTTGCCCGGGTGCTGACGGTCGCCCGGGGCAAGGGTTATCATGTGCTCAAGGCATCAGGATCCGGTCAGGGCCGGGAAGGGAGGGACTCTTGATCTCGATCAGCGCCATCGGCCAGGACAGCCATCGCTTTTTATCCCCGGATCATCCGGCGTCTGAGGGCAGGCCGCTTCTGCTCGGTGGCGTCAGGATTGAAGGCTGCCCGCCCCTGGAAGGCAACAGCGACGCTGACGTCGTCTTACACGCGCTCACCAATGCGCTTTCAGGCCTTTGCGGTCAAAGGGTGCTGGGTGAGCGGGCGGACCGGATGTGCGACGAGGGTCAAACAGACAGCCGTCTCTATGTCAAGGAAGCTTTGTCCCTGCTCGGCGATATCCGGCTGACTCATCTTTCTTTTTCAATTGAGGCTCAGCGGCCCTATCTGGCGGATGTGATTGACCTCATGCGGACTGAGATTGCCGCCTTGACGGGTCTCCCATTTTCCCGGGTCGCCATTACGGCGACGACGGGGGAAGGTCTGACTGCCTTCGGACGGGGAGAGGGGATTGCTTGTCTTTGTGTCGCCTCGGCTCTCTTGCCCCGGTCTTTCCCTGAAGCTTAAATAAAGCAGGAATCAAAGAATTCTTTCCAGGCGGATAAGATCCGCTCCATCTCGTCAAGATCCCGACCCAGTCTTTCCAATTCCGCCTCATCCACAGCAAGCCCATCCGCCTCTCGCTCCGGTATGGGGATTCTGCGATAGACGTAGAGCAGGGCGTAAGCCGCGCGCGCGAATTGGAGGGGCGGCAGGGAACGGATGCCCTGGAAGAAGGCTTTGGGTCTTTTTAAAGTGAACGCCGCGGGTAGGATACTGATCATGGTCTCGGCGTCATTGAGCCTGCCTGAGCAGGACTCGATAATGATCTGCGGGGTTGCAAGCCTCCGGGCAAAGTGCTGGCTGTCACGATAGCGGCGCACGCCCTTGCGGGTCAGGAAACGGAAGGTGATGCCGCCGAAGGTGAAAAAGACAGCGGGGATGAGGAGCAGGAAGGCGGTCGCCGCGTGGGTGATCCAATAGAGGATGATGGTCATGATTAAAAAAGCGGCGGCCAGCGCGATAAAGACAGCTCTGAAAATCAGGGTCAGTCTGGCGTTGTTCAAATCCCTGCGGAGAAAACCTTCATCAATCTGCTTTTGAAAGCGGTGGGCCAGCTTGCGAAAATCGGGATCCCGGGCAGCGGTCCGCAGCCGTTCGGGGGCCAGTACATGGTCGTAGGCCTCATCTTCAGTAAACAGCCATTGCAAGAGAAGAATCTCCCAGGGCGCGAAATCCGAGAAATCATTTCGCCCGGGATTTTTCCACTCAAAGACCTCATCCCGCCAGATAATCTCCTTGCGGTTGACCAGGCGCAGGAGGGTGCCCAGAAGCAGGAGGGAATCGGTAGGGAGAATCCGGGTCAGCTTGCCGACGATGGCGGGTGAGCCGGTCGCCGGCCAGAGGGCGAAATCTTTCCGTATCCGGGGAAGCCCTACCAGTTGAACCAGGTAGAGTGCCAGGTAGATCAGCAAGCCGGTGGCGATCAGGGGCACCACGATCCGGATGATGGATTGCCTGATTTTGCCTAGGCGCGACAGGGTCCTGGCTTTGCTCTCGGCCTGTTCAAAGAGGCCCGTCAGGGGCGTGCTGTCGGAGGCGGCGAGGATGAGGGGGAAAGCGGATGGAGGCATGCTGATGAGCACGGCGATGCCGTCGACCTTATAAAAGGCTTGGTTATCCACGTAGGTCAGACTGGATTCCGAGGTACGGTTGGTCGTCATGGGATGGATGGAAACGGGTGATATCCGGGTCTGATCCAGCTGGACAGCCTCGGGAAAGGTCAGGGTCCATTTCATGGTCTCAACCAGGGTGTCGGGGTGGAGGGCCAGCAAGGGGCCGAAGACCACCGCTCTCCCATCTTTCAGGACAGCGCCCCGGTTCCACTGGTAGCTGATCCGTACCAGGTAATTGCCCTGCAGACCGGTGGTGACCAGGTCGATCCTGATCCGGTCGTTCTTGCGTTTGGTTGTGTAGGCGAGCGGTTGAGGCCGGAGCTTATCGTAGGGCGCGATCTGGATGAACTTTTCCTCACCGGTTTCGTCTTCCCTGGCAAATTCAATTGATTGCAGGTGCGGTTCACCTTCAAGCGGGAAGGCCAGATCAAAGGGGATGTTTGTCTTTTTCTGATTGAAATGAAAGGCAAAGGTCTCCTGGATGTCCACGGTTCCATCACTTTTAATCCGGACATCGACTTCAGCCTTGTCAACGAAACTTGCGGGATTCCCCTCCGCGGCGTGGACCATGGATCCCGGGAGCAGCAAGGAGATTAAAAAGACGAGGAGAATCAGCCCCGCCCCTTTTTTGAACTTCCGGCTCGACATGGCTCTTGGCTACCTCCTGACGGCGCTTGCGACCTTTTGCTATTTGACCTCGGTCTGAGATTCATTGTATACTACTCAGGAACTGTGAATCCTGTCGGGTTACTCAGAGTCCACTGCGAGGGGAGGGATAAGGTTGACGGAGATTCGTGTAAAAGAAAATGAATCCCTGGACAGTGCGCTGAGACGTTTCAAGCGTTCATGCGCCCGTTCCGGCGTGCTTGCTGAAGTACGTAAACGCGAACACTATGAAAAGCCGAGTGTAAAACGGAAGAAAAAAGCAGAAGCCGCCAGAAAGCGCAAGCGCTGATTTTTCAAGGACGACAAAAGAGAGGTTCGTTGTACCTGACAGCGGGCCTCTTTTCTATGGAGGAGAAATGGGGGATCCTCACATGCGCCGAGAGATCACCAGACAAGAATTGTTGAACTGGCTCCTTCCCGTTCCCTGGGAGCTGGTTGAAGACCCTGCTGTCGACCCGGCCGGCCTGTCCGTGCCGGACCGGATTCTGAGAGCCAGGGGCTTTGACACGCCACAAAAACAAAAACAATTTTTCGAGGCCTCCCTGGATGATCTGCCGGATCCTTTCCTTTTCCGCGACATGGAAGAGGCTTGCCGTCTGATCGAGAATCATTTGCGCGCCGGGGCGCCCCGTCTTTTGATCTTCGGGGACTACGACGCGGACGGCCTGACGGCCGCCGCCATCCTGTCACGCTATTTTACCGGCCTGGGGCATCCGCCCCAGGTTTTGATCCCTGACCGATTTGACGACGGTTACGGTCTTTCGCCGGCTTTGGTTGATGAGATTGAGCTTCATCGCCCTGACCTGGTCATTACGGTTGACACGGGCACTTCTTCACCCGATCTGGTGGAAGATCTGCTTGAGCGGGGCATCGACGTGATCGTGACCGATCACCATCAGGCGACCGGGGATTTTCACTGCCCGAAAGCGCCCCTGATCAACCCCACACTGCAAGGTGAGGCCTATCCCTTCCCCTATCTGTCAGGCGCAGGCGTTGCCCTGATGCTGACCTTGGCGCTGGACCGCCAGATGGACAGGCTGCCGGATCACCGACCCTCTCTTTTCGTACTGGCCTCAGTGGGCACAGTGGCGGATGTCATGCCTCTGGTCGAGGCCAACCGGATCCTGGTCCGCCATGGACTTGACTTTTTTGAAACCCACGCGCCTGAAGGTCTGAAGGCCCTTAAGCGTCTGTCCCCCGGCGATCAGGCTCTGACCGCGCGGGACATTGCCTTTTCCCTGGCGCCCAGGCTGAACGCGGCCGGCAGGATGGGAGATGTCAGGCTGGCGCTGGACCTCCTCCTGGAAGATGACCCTTCGAGAGCCGACCAGTTGGCGCGCAAGCTGGACGCGCTCAACCAGGAGCGGCGGCTGGTGGAGCAGGAGATCTTTTCCCAGGCCTTCGACCAGGTGTTGACGGTGTGCGGCACCGACCCGGTTTCTGTCGCCATCGCGGTCGGTAAAGACTGGCACGCGGGTGTCATGGGGATCGTCAGCTCCCGTCTGGCCGAAAAACTGCGCGTGCCCGCCATCACCCTGAACGAAGAGGACGGATGGCTGACGGGCTCGGCCCGCAGTTACGGCAGCATCGATTTAATCAAAGCCATCCGCGCTTCCGCCCCTTTGCTTGAAAAATACGGAGGCCATGCCGGCGCGGCCGGCCTGACGCTCCATGCAGGGAATCTGGAGGCCTTCTGTCAGCAGATGACCCGATCCATCGAGGCCATCCCCCGCCACATCCGGCACCAACCGTATCAGGCAGACGTCGTCCTGACCGGAAGCGAGCTCGACAACGACCTGGTTCGCGGGTTTGATATCTTCGAGCCCACCGGGAGTGGATTTGAGCGGCCACTGGTCTGGTTGTCGGATCTGACCATTGAAGGGATGCAGCGGGTAGGGGAGGGGCGCCACCTTAAGTTCACCCTGAGAACCAGTGATCCCTCCATGCGGCTTTTCGAGGCCCTCCTTTTTGGCAGAGGTCAGGAGGATCATTTCTATGCGATCGGTGACACCGTTGAAATCCTGGGCGTCCCTGAACTGAATCGCTGGCGCGACCGGGAAACGGTCCAGGTGAGGCTGGTTGAGATCCGGCCCGGACGCCACGACCAGATCAACCGGCAGGCCGTCGATGGATTCGCCAGGCTGAACGGGCAGGCTTCCCAGGCTATTTCGGATATGGAAGGCGGATCGGACCTGCGCCTGTCCCAGTCCCTTTTTGGATCACTTTGGCAATTATTGGAGTCGCTTTGTGACGCGGGTGGCGCCGGCCTGGCTTTTCTCCCTGTGCGTCTGGCATGGCTCCTGTCACACCGTTATAATGGAAAGACGGATCCCTTGGGCCTCTTGTTGGCCATGGCCATCTTCGAACAGGCCGGCCTGATCCGGCTGGAGAATGAAGGGGACGGCAGTTTCATCTGTTCCAGGCTTGAGCGAGGGGGAAGCCGACCGGCCTTGTCGGAATCTCCCCTGTGGACAGAACTGAAGGAGTTGGGGGTAATCGTCGGATGACCGACCCGGTTGTTTATACGGAAGAACAACTCGAAACCATGGCCAGGACGGACGCCGAGATGGATGGCTTCGTCAGGACCTGGAAGAAAGCGGCGCATCGCGACGATGCTTCGCTGCTGGCAACTGCCTATAAACTTTCCAAGGATGCCCACAAAAGTCAATTCCGGGCAACCGGTGAGCCCTACATTATCCACCCGGTCGCCGCCATGAAGATTCTCTTCGACCTGGGACTGGTGGACGATCATACCCTGGCTGCTGCCCTGGTTCACGATACGGTCGAGGATACCGATTTGACCCTGGAACAGGTCAAGGAGGCCCTGGGCGGTGATGTGGCGGAGCTGGTGGACGGGGTGACCAAGCTGTCCCGGATCTCCTATTCGTCAAAAGAGGAATTGCAGGCCCAGAATTTCCGCAAGATGTTTCTGGCCATGGCCAAGGATATCCGCGTGGTCCTGATCAAGCTGGCCGACCGTTTGCACAACATGCGGACCATGAAGTTCAAGGAGCCGGACAAGCAGGTGGCGACCGCCCGCGAGACCCTTGACATCTACGCGCCCCTGGCCGCCCGGCTGGGGATCCACCGGATCAAGTGGGAGTTGGAGGACCTGAGCCTTCGCTACCTGGATCCCGACGCTTATTATGAGCTGGTGGGTATGTTGTCCCAGCGCCGCTCAGATCGCGAAGAGTATCTCAAGGAGATCACGGAAGAGCTGACCATCAAGATCGCCGCCATGGGGATCGCCGCTGAAATCGAAGGCCGGCCCAAGCATTTTTACAGCATTTACCGCAAAATGAAAGTCCAGGTCAAGCAGCTGGACGAGATCTACGATCTCTTCGCGACCCGGATCATTGTGCCCACCGTCAGCGAGTGTTACGCGGTTCTGGGCTTGGTCCATGAGCTCTACAAGCCCATTCCCGGCCGCTTCCGTGATTACATCGCCATGCCGAAAAGCAACGGCTACCAGTCGCTTCATACCACCGTGATCGGTCACCGGGGGATTCCCTTCGAAGTCCAGATCCGGACAGAGGAGATGCACCGGACGGCTGAGTACGGGATCGCCGCCCACTGGCGCTACAAAGAGGGATCCACTGAAAAGAAGCAGGATATCTTTGAGATCCGGCTCTCCTGGCTCCGTCAGCTGCTGGAGTGGCAGAGCGACATGAGCGACGCGCATGACTATATGGATGCTCTGAAAGAGGGATTGATTCCCGACGAGGTCTTCGTTTTTACGCCCATGGGCAAGGTAATCTCACTTCCGGCAGGGGCTGTGCCGGTCGATTTTGCCTACCATATCCACAGTGATATCGGCAATTCCATGTACGGGGCCAAGGTCAACGGCCGTATGGTATCGCTGACCTACGAACTCAAAAACGGGGATATTGTCGAGATCCTGACCTCCGACAAGGTCCGGGGACCTTCCAGGGACTGGCTCAACATCGTCAAGAGCGGGACTGCCCGCAATAAAATCTCCACCTGGTTCAAAAGGGAACGGCGTGACGAAAACATTGTCCGTGGCAGGGAATTGCTGGACCGGGAAATCCAGAAACTGGGTTTCCATACATCCGATCTTTTGAAAAAAGAGTATTACACGCCCATCCTGAGGCGCTATTCCATCCATACCCTGGACGATCTGCTGGCCGGCGTGGGCTACGGCGGCCTGCCCGCGGGCCGTGTGGTTCCCAAACTCCGGGACGCCTACGTCCTTTCCCTGCCAGAAGAAGAGCGGGTCAAGCTGGGCTACCGTGTCTCCAAATCAGGCCAGGTCATCCATAACCCGCCCAACCTGCTGGTCAGTGAGGCCCTGATTCTGGATCAGACGGCGCCCAGACCGAGCAGGAAGAAACAGCGCAAACCCAGTGAGATTCCTGTCAAGGTCCGGGGCCTGGACAATGCTCTGCTCAAAATGTCCCGCTGCTGCAACCCGGTACCGGGTGATCAGATCATCGGGTACGTCACCCGGGGCATGGGGGTGGCGGTTCACCGGATTGACTGCCCCAATATCCGCAATATTCTGGATTCTTTTGACCGTTCGCCGGAAGATGCCGAGCGCGCCTCCCGGTTGATCGATGTTGAATGGACGACGGGGTCAGCTGAATCTCACCGCATGTATCCGGTTGAGATCCGGGTGATCGCCCGTGACCGGGCCAACCTGCTGGCCGAGATCTCCGCGGCCATCGCCGATGAGCAGATCCCTGTTCAGTCGGCCCGCATTTCGTCAGCCCGGGATATCAGCGCCAACCTTCTTTTGACGGTGGAAATTGAGAACCAGGAACAATACGACAAGCTGGTCGGCCGGATCAAGGCCATCGACAGCGTCGTCAGCGTCTCCCGGGGTCACAACTGAGTCAGATGGCCTTGACGGCCACCATGACAACGGGCCGCCTGCGGGTGAGTTCGAACAGGGTCTTTTGAATCTTATCCCTGACATCAGCCGAGGTCATCTGGGTTTTTAAGGGCTTTTTCTTTTCCCACAGCTCGTCCGCGATTTGCTTGACGCGTTCCTGGCAGAGCTCAATCACATGATTCATTTCACTTTCATAGATGAAACCCTTGGCCTGGACCACCGGATCCCCATAGAGGCGGTTGGCCTGCGCGTCGATGACGATGGCGACCGAGACAACGCCGTCCTCAGCCAGGCGGAGGCGGTCGTTCAGGACGTATTCATCGACGTCGCCCATCCCTGAGCCATCGATCAGGATGCCGGCACCTTCGGTGTAGCCGGCAAAGCTCATCCGGCCTTTTTCATCAAACTCCAGAATATCGCCGTTCTTGGTCAGGACGATCCGCTCATTGGGGATGCCCATCTGACTTGCCAGCTCCGCGTGCCGATAGAGCATGCGGAATTCACCGTGAGAGGGGATGAAATAGTGGGGCCGGGTCAGGGTCAGGATTTGTTTCAGTTCATCCTGGCAGGCATGGCCCGAGGCGTGAACTTCAGACAGTGACTCATAGATGACCTGGGCGCCTTTCATAAAGAGCTCGTTGATCAACCGATAGATGGCCTCTTCATTGCCGGGGATCATGCTGGAGGACAAAATGACTGTGTCACCTTCCATGATCTCGGTGCTTCGATGCTCGGAATAGGCCAGTCGGGACAAGGCCGACATGGGTTCGCCCTGACTGCCTGTCGCCAGGATGACGACCTCTTCCGGAGGGAAGCTGTCCAGGCTCTGAATGTCGATGATGGTCGAGGGCTTGACGTCCAGATAACCCAGACTCTTGGCCGCCTCGAAAACGTTCAGCATGCTGCGGCCCAGGATCAGGACCTTGCGGTTGAAACTCTCGGCTGTCGAGATGACCTGCTGTAAACGGAAGACGTTGGAGGAGAAGGTGGCCACGATGATGCGGCCGGTGGTCTCGGTGAAGATCTCCTTGAAGGCACGGCCGACTTCCCGTTCTGACAGGGAATGTCCGGGCCGCTCGGCGTTGGTGCTCTCGGAAATCAGGGCCAGAACCCCGCGGTTTCCGATCTCAGCGATTTTACCCAGGTCGATGGGATCAACCGTGGTGGGGGTGTAATCAATTTTGAAGTCGCCGGTGAAAAAGACGGTCCCGACAGGACAGGTCAGGGCGATTGAGACCGCGTCGGCGATGGAGTGGTTGACATGAACGAATTCGATGCTGAAATCACCGATGTTCAAAGTTTCGCCGGCCCGGATGACCTGCAGTTTCTTGCTGACGATTTTGGGTCTGGTATTGCTCAGCTTGATCTCAAGCAGCTTCATAGCCATGGGCGAGGCATAGACGGGGATGTCAAATTCCTTTAAGAGCCAGGGCAGCGCCCCGATATGATCTTCATGTCCATGGGTGACGATGATGCCACGCAGCTTGTCGCGGTTCTCCCGCAGGTAGGTGAAGTCCGGGATGATAATGTCAATCCCCGGCATCCGGGTGTCGGGGAAGGCCATGCCGCAATCGATGACCACCATGTCATCTCCATATTCGAAAACGGTCATGTTCTTGCCGATTTCGCGCATGCCCCCCAGGGGGATGACGCGAAGGCTCTTGTTTTTGTTTTTCTTGCTTACCAGCTCTGTTTCTTCCTTTTTCTTACGACTCATCTTTTACTCCTATTTTTTATAAAAGGTGACTGAAAAGCGTCAGCCACCGGGATATCACTAACATCCAATGATAACATGAGATATCAGGCGTCGAGAGGAGAAGAGATTATGATACATAAGGGGACCGTCAGACTCGAAACTGACAGGCTGATTCTTCGCCGTTTTACAGTTGATGACGCCCAGGCCATGTATGACAACTGGGCCAGCGATCCCGAAGTAACCAGGTACCTGTCCTGGCACCCGCATCGTGATGTCGGAGAGACGACAGAAATTCTCCGGACCTGGGTCAACAGCTATGATTTTAAAAACTACTACAGTTGGGGCATCGAGCTCAAGGAGGGTTCGGTCCTGATCGGCAGCATCGGCTCGGTTGAAGGCCGCGACAACATCCGCATGGTTCACATCGGCTATTGCATCGGTAAGGCTTGGTGGCATCAGGGATATGTTTCGGAAGCTCTCGCCCGCCTGATCCGCTTCTTTTTCGACGAGGCAGGGGCCAACAGGATTGAATCCTGTCATGAGCCGGCCAACGTCCACTCAGGTGATGTGATGAAAAAATGCGGCATGAGATTTGAGGGAGTCCACCGCCAAGCCATCTATAAGCCGGACGGTCCCTTCGTGGATGCCTGCTACTATGCCATTTTGGCAGAGGATTACAGGTGTTTGTAAGAAAACGGCTTGATTCATAAACACCCGCTGAAAACTCAGTCTTACAGGAAGCGCCCGCCGACAGATGGACAAGGATAATGGTATCATTTGATACCATTATCCTTGTCTGGTCGACCCGTGAGACGTAAAATTGTGGACAGGAGTGAAAGCAGGCGAATCGAATGGAAATCTTGAAGTCGGAGAAAAAACTCTGCCACAACTGCATGCAGGTTCATGATGTCAAGATTGTACGGCAGGAAGAATCTGAATGGTTCAAGGGGGAAGAGGTGAGCTTTCCTTCAGTTTTTGAATATTGTTCCAATGTCGACGGATTCATCGAGACAGAAGAGATGATCAGAACGAACAACCTGGCCATGAAGGATGCCTACCGGAAAAAGGTGGGTCTTCTGACTTCGGACGAGATTATCAGTATAAGGAAGCAGTACGGTATCAGCCAGAAAGGTTTTTCTGAGCTGCTCAACTGGGGGCGGACGACCATTACGCGATACGAAAACCATCAGGTTCAGGATTCTGCCCATGATGCGATCCTGAGAAAGCTTGCCAAAGATCCCAAATGGTTTATCGAGATTTTGGAGAAAGAAAAACATAAGCTGGAAGAGAAAACGTATCTCAAATACCTTGAAAAGGCGCGGAAAGTTTATTCAAAGATGGGGAATCAATATTTGACCGCTTCAATTGAAGCTTATTACGCCAGATTTCAAGATCAGGAAATAAAAGGCTGCGTCGAATTGGATACGGAAAAAGTGGTCGAGATGATCAATTATTCCGCCAGCAGGATTCGCTACCTTCATAAAGTCAAACTGATGAAGCTGCTCTGGTATTCGGATATGCTCCATTATAAGACCCATGGGAAGTCGATCAGCGGTTTGGTCTATAGTGCCCTCCCTATGGGGCCGGTACCCGAGAAACATGATTGTCTGATTGAATTGGAAGGTGTCCATTGCAATCAAGATTCCAACAATGGAAAGATGAGATATTCTTTTAGGGCGGCGCCCGGTTTTAAGCCGGCCATTCTTCAGTCTTCGGAAATGGAGATTATGGATCGGGTGATCGCCAGGTTGAGATCGATGCCAACAAATGAACTGATCAACCGATCGCATGGGGAAAGTGCCTATATAAAAGCCAAAGCTTCCTCGCCTATCTCCTTTGGTGAGGCGGAGAATCTATCCATGGACTTCCCGGTTCCATGACTTGCGCCTTCAAGGGCGCCCGTGGTAGAATACGCGGTGTTCATTCAATCGATTAGAGCGCAGGAGGAAACAAGCGTGCCTAACATTAAATCATCAATCAAACGTGTGCGGTCCTCACAAGCCAAGGCTGCCGCCAATAAGAGCAGAAGAAGTGAGCTGCGTACGCTGGTGAGGAAGGCCATCGCCGCCAAAGAGCAGGGACTGCCGGAAGCCGATGAACTGGCCCGCCTCGTCCAGGCCAAGATGGATCGGGCTGTCTCGGACGGTCTGATTGCCAAAAATACGGCCGCCAGAAGGAAGTCGCGCATCGCCCGCGTGCAGCCGCTCGACCAGTAAAAAGTCCGTTCCGGCTTTATTTTGAAACGGCAGCGAACCTGCCGTTTTTTCAGGTTTATGAGCTATAATCAGCCTATGGAAAACCAAAAAAGAAAAAAATTACTGGTATCCGTTGCCGGCCTGCTGACGGGCCTGATTCTTGCGACGGCCGCCTTTGTCTTCGGTTACCTTTACTTTGTTATCGGTCTGAGGGATTATGACCGGATTGACGACATTGAGATCGAGACAGATCTCTCGGGTCTCGACGCCCCTTCCAACATGAAAGAGGGGATGAAGATTCCGGTTTTGCAGGATAAAGAGCTTGTCAACATCCTGATCATCGGATCCGATACCCGGGACTCCAACACCCATGGCCGCTCAGACGCCATGATGCTACTGACCATTAACAAGAAGACCAAGTCTTTTCACCTGACCTCCCTGATGCGGGCCATCTATGTCAGTATTCCGGACGATCCCGATCCCGCCTATAAGAAAAATTTCTCATCCAACTACATGCTGAACGCCGCCCATACCTGGGGAGGCCCCAGGCTGCTTATGAAGACCGTCCAGCGCAACTTCCGCGTGGACGTCTCTCGTTATATCGCGACTGACTTCTCAGGTTTTGAAAAGGCCATCAACACAGTGGGCGGAGTGACCATTGAACTGACATCGGCGGAGGCCAAGCACCTCAACGGTCAGGGGCTGGGTCCCTTCAAGGCCGGCGCTCAAACGCTGAACGGCAAGAGCGCGCTCGCCTATTCCAGGATCCGTAAAATTGATTCTGACTTCAAGCGCATGGAGCGGCAGCGCAAGGTCATCATGGCTTTGTTTACCAAAATGAAGGGCAGCAACCCGGGCAAATTGACCGAGACGGTCGAGGCCCTGATGCCCCAGGTCAAGACCAACCTGACGGACAGTGAAATGATGGGCCTGATCATGGGCTTTGGCGCTTACAAAGATTACTCATTCGATCAGCTGATGCTGCCTCTGGAAACTTACGAGGCCATGAAGTACATCCGCGGGATGGAAATGTACGACATCGACTGGGTCAAGAATGTCAAGGCCTTGCATGAATTTATGGAGAGCTAGTCTTTTTTCCTGCGGGAGCTCCGTTATCGATTGCGAGAAACAAGGGAGGTGTTGAGGTGATCATACTGGGGATTGATCCCGGTTATGCCATCACAGGCTTCGGTGTGATCCGGTATGAGAACAAACGGCTCCAGGTGCTCGATTACGGCATCATCAAGACAGATGCCACCACCCCCTTCCCCGAACGTCTGCTGGCCATTGACCAGGCCCTGGCTGAATTGAACAGCCGTCATCGGGCTGATTGCTTTGTCGTGGAAGAGTTGTTTTTCAGCCGCAACACCACCACTGCCATCGGTACGGCCCAGGCGCGTGGTGTCGCGGTTGTCGCCGCCGCCCGCTCGGGTGTTCCCGTCTACGAATACACACCCATGCAGGTCAAGCTGGCCGTCACAGGCTACGGCAAGGCCGAGAAGAAACAGATTCAGGAGATGGTCCGGGTTCTGCTTAACCTGAAGAAGATACCCAGACCGGACGACGCGGCGGACGCGCTGGCGGTGGCTATCTGCCACGCGCATTCGGGCGATCGTAACAGCCGCCTGGCCGTTGGCGGCTACCAGTAAAGGAGACATCATGATTGCCAGTATCGCAGGCCGGATCAGCAGAAAAGCAGAGGATTTCATCGTCCTGGAGCAGGGAGGGATCGGATTTCAGATCGAGATGCCACCCGGTCTGATCGCCTGCCTGCCTCCTGCCGGACAGGAAGTGACGATTCATACCCACCTGCATGTCCGGGAAAATGAGATGGCGCTTTACGGTTTCTCCAATGAAGAGCAAAAGAAGCTCTTCATCCTGGTCCAGTCAGTCAGTGGGGTGGGACCCAAACTGGCTTTGCAGGTGGTGGGCACCTTGAGCCCGGACGCCTTTGCGCTGGCCATCTTACAGAGTGATGTCGACCGTCTGACCCAGGTCAGGGGCATCGGGAAAAAGGGCGCAGCCCGCATGATCCTGGAATTGACCGACAAACTGAAAAAGTCCGGCATCCAGATCCCTCAGGCAACCGAGCTTGTCGGAAGTCTTTCTGTGACTCCGGCGGCCGGGATGGCGGGCGAAGCCGTCGCGGCCCTGATGGTCCTGGGTTACAGCAATGCGGAAGCCCTGGAAGCGGTGAAGCTGGCCGGCAGCAGGGAAGAGGACTGCCTGGAGGATCTCCTCCGCCGCGCCTTGTCCCGGATGGCCATTGTCTAGCGCCGTGCTTCCCTTATTTGTTATTCTGAGTTCGAAGGCAGGTTGAAGGCATGTTTGAATTCCAGAGCACCATGAATGAAGAATACGATGACCGTTTTGACGAAGAACGCGTCCTGTCCAGGAAAGCCTTGAGCGGCGAGACGGATGAACCGCAGCTGAGGCCACGCCGCTGGGGGGAATATTTCGGCCAGGAGAAAGTCAAGGCCAACCTGGGCATTGCCATTGAAGCCGCCAAGGCCCGCAGGGAAGCGCTCGACCATATACTCCTCTACGGACCTCCCGGCCTGGGCAAGACGACCCTGGC
>LSQX01058616.1_pt1 | contig 17481 bp, 17 predicted proteins | sample 654561 | NCBI WGS metagenome assembly LSQX01 (sample SAMN04489861, study PRJNA283612) | anaerobic digester metagenome | isolation source: 4 biogas reactors fed with cattle manure at either 37C or 55C with and... | place: Denmark: Kongens Lyngby | collected 2014
AATTTATCCATAATAAATCACTCATTTCGAACATGATTATTTTACCATATTGATATTAAAAAAAGAAATCATATAAATTTCCTTTTTCACTTCTGTTTTTTATCCTGAAAATTACTTGTTATTTTCATTAAAATGCTATAAGGCATAAATCTTGACATAAAAGTTGTAGTTTTCCATCTTAAACCAGGCATGATAATGATTTTATTTGTAAACATTTTTTTAATAGCATATTTAGCGATTTCCTTACTTTCAATATTTTTAGAATTAAACTTTGCTCCAGCGGTCTCATTGAATTTAGAGTTAAAAGGTCCTGGACAAAGTACAGAAATTTTTACATTACTATTTAATTCTTTTAATTCATGACTTATCGCTAGAGTTTGTTTAACTACATAATTTTTTGTACTATAGTATGTGCTTAATTTAGGCCCCGCTTGAAATCCAGCTACACTTCCGACATTTAAAATTCTACCCGAATCTTTTTTAATAAAGTCTTTTAAATACAATTTAGTTAAAATATGAAGCGCTTTAATGTTAACATCAATCATTTCTAATTCTTTTTGTAAATCTGTTTCATGGAAATAACCAAACAAGCCAAACCCTGCATTATTTATTAATAAATCAACATTCTTATTTTCCTCATACATTTTTATTACATTTTCTTCTTTTGTTAAATTACAAATATATATTTTTGCTTCTGTTTTACAATTTTTCTTGGTTTCTTCCAAACCTTTTTTATCTCTTGCAACTAATATTAATTCATAACCTAACTCACTTAGTTGATAAGCTAGTTCTCTTCCTAATCCAGAACTAGCTCCTGTAATTAGTGCTTTTTTCATTATAAATCACTTCCTATTTTTCTTTCCACTTTTCAAATTCCACTATAACCGCATCTTTTCTACTTAAGATATTCCCTTTTTTATCTAGTTCGACAACTAGTAGTTCATCTCCAATAAAGTTTTCATGGTATTCATCTTCTGATTTTTTATAAATAAATTCAACTGACAAAATATCTTTCTTTTCATATAAATTAACTTTTGGAAATTTTATTTCTCCTTATACAAAAATTCTAAGGTGATTATAATAGTCAAGTTCTCTTTTGCTAACAATTTTTTCCTTTAAAATACTCTTGCCATTTTTATCCAAAACATCTATTTGATTATTTTTTATTGCAATATAATAATTAAATATATAATTAACATCTTTATTTTCGCCATATGACAAGCCTATCCAATCATATTCCACTGGGACAACTACATTACCCTTTGTATCTAACAATCCAAATTTATCGCCATTCCTAACACGGATTAGATTAACATCCCATACATCAATAACAACATCATCATAATCTATGGGGAAAACTTTTTTATAATCTCCTCTTTGCAGATCAATTATATTCATTTTTGGATATTCATCGTTTTCAAATTTTTCTATATTTACTACCGAAACATAATTTGAACTAAATGAAGTAGGGGTTCGATAATATTCCAAAGAATATATACTCTCGCCTTCTATTTCATAGTCAATTTTATGGATAGTTCTTGTTTTAATATCAAACAACTTATTTCCAAATGTAAAAAGTGAGTTATGTACATTAATTATAGACTCGTCCTCTTCATCTCTTCCCTCATATATGTCTAATTGTACGAATTTTTGGTCGTTATATTTTTCACGATGAATTAAATTATTGTGATTATCACAAATTACTATTTCGCTAAAGTGATAGACTTTTAAGTCCGGATATATACCTACTTTAAGACTTGGAAATTCTGTATTTTTATCTAAACCAATAGTTGAATAATCTAAATCATATGTATTAAAATTTGCAATGTTAGGATATTTTTTTAATTTTGCCAATCTTATTATTTCTGAATAAATCTTTTCTAAATCAACACAAACATTATTACTTTGATTAATATTTAATAAATTACTAATTTCTTCACTACTATAAACTGGGTTTTCTTCACTTGAACTTTGATCAATAATAGGTTTTTGGTTATTAGGGTTTTTCTTTTTATTATCTTTTTCTTTAATAACAAAAAACAGAGCTGCTATAAGTAAAATTAAAGCCAAGATGCCCATAACAATCGTTAGTCTCTTTTTATTATTAATTGATTTAAATGCTTTATCAAATTCGCTTTGCATTTTTTCTCTCCTTTTTATTAAATGTTTTTCCTAAATATACAGCAAAAATTGCGATTAGCAAATAAATAACTACATAAATTATAGCACTCTCATTATAAAAAATAAATATTGTTGGGGTAAATAAGATTGGAATAGTAATAAGATATTGCCAACTAAATCCATGTTTTTTTCCGTTTATTAATGAACATATTAATACAACAATAGGGACAATAATTAATAAAATAAACATGGCTGATCCCGTGTCTTTTATTAATAATGGTAATAAATAAAATGCAATAAATAAACATGTAATATATGGTATTTGCTTTTTCATTATTTCTCCTTTAATTTGATTTCATTTCAAATAAGATATCTCTTAATTCAATTGCCTTTTCAAAATCAAATACTTTTGCGGCTTCTTTCATTTCTTTTTCAATATTTTCCATTAACATCTCTTTTTCTTTTTTAGTTAGTTTTGTTTCTTCTTTGATCTCAACTTCATTAGATATTAAATCTCTTATTTCTTTAATTATTGTTTTTGGAACTATGTTATGTTTTTTATTATACTCTTCTTGAATTTTTCTTCTTCTTTCTGTTTCTTTAATCGATTTATTCATAGCTTCACTCATTGTATCAGCATATAAAATTACTTCACCATTAGAGTTTCTTGCACATCTACCAATTGTTTGAATTAAACTTCTTTCACTTCTTAAGAAACCTTGTTTGTCAGCATCTAAGATACAGATGAGACTCACCTCAGGTATATCTAAACCTTCTCTTAAAAGGTTAATGCCAACTAAGACATCATATTTGCCTAGCCTTAAATCTCTAATTATTTTAATTCTTTCTAAAGTTTTTATTTCATTATGCAGGTAAGAAACTTTTATATTTAGTTCTTTTAAATAGTTAGTTAGCTCTTCTGCCATTCTGATTGTTAAGGTTGTAATTAAAACTCTTTCATTATTTTTTACTCGTTCATTTATTTGACTAATAATATCATCTATTTGTCCTTTAGTTCCTTTAACTTTAATAATTGGATCAAGCAACCCTGTTGGTCTAATTATTTGTTCGATTGTTTTATTATTTACTAGTTCTAATTCATAATCCCCGGGTGTTGCTGAAACATAAATTACTTGATTTATCTTATCCACAAATTCATTAAATTGGAGTGGTCGATTATCAAGGGCACTGGGCAGACGAAATCCATAATCAACAAGGGTTTGCTTTCTAGCTCGATCCCCATTGTACATCCCCCTTACTTGAGGTATAGTTGCATGTGATTCATCAATTACTAATAAATAATCTTTTGGAAAGAAATCCATTAAAGTATTAGGAGTTTCGCCTTCATCTCTTAATGCTAAGTGCCTCGAATAATTTTCAATCCCATGACAAAATCCTGTTTCCCTTAGCATTTCCATATCATAATTAGTTCTTTCTCTTAGCCTTTGTTCTTCTAATAATTTATCATTATCTTTAAAATATTTTAACCTTTCTTCAAGTTCTGCATTTATTCTTTTAATGGCTTCTTCGATGTTTTCTTCGGTTGTTACAAAGTGACTAGCTGGATAAATACTAACAGATTTTTTATTATTTAAAACTGCTCCTGTTAAAACATCAAATTCAGATATTTTTTCAACTTCATCACCAAATAATTCAATTCTTATTCCGTTTGCCCTTTCATAAGCAGGAATAATATCGATAGTATCTCCTTTTGATCTAAATGTCCCCCTGTGAAAATCAAGTTCATTTCTTTCATAAGTCATATCAATTAATCTACTTAAAATATTTTCACGAGAAATATTGTCACCTACGTTTAAAATTAACATATGTTTAGAATAAGATTCAACATCCCCAATATTATAAATACAAGAAACAGAGGCAACAACAATTGTATCTTTTCTTGTTAATAGAGAACTTGTCGCGGCATGCCTTAATTCATCTATTTCATCATTAATCGATGAATCTTTTTCAATATAGGTATCCGTGCTAGGAACATAGGCTTCTGGTTGATAATAATCATAATAAGATACAAAGTATTCTACTCTATTATTAGGAAATAATTCTTTTAATTCTGAATATAATTGTCCTGCTAAAGTCTTATTATGAGCTAGGACAAGTGTTGGTTTTTGAACTTCATTTATGACATTTGCAATAGTAAAAGTTTTTCCAGTTCCAGTCGCACCTAAAAGAACTTGGTTTTTTTCTTGATTATTTAAACCAACAACAAGTTTTTTTATTGCCTTAGGTTGATCACCTGATGGCTTGAAATCAGAGATTAATTCAAACATTTTACCACTTTTTCTTCCTAAGTACATTTTAACATTATTAATAGTTTCTAACAATAAATTAATATTTTTACTTGCAAAGAAAAAGCAGTTTTAACTGCTTATATTTACTATTATGCAAATGGATTGTTAATTGGTTCAGAAGTAATTTCTTCTACTGGTTGATTGGAAATAATTATATTTCTTTTAACTGAAAACACTTCCTCTGTTTTTTCTTGGACTTTTTTAACAATACTTTTTATCTTTTCCATGTAATACTCTTCTGTTTCTGACTGTGTTTTTGCAAAAGCATTTTTAATTTCTCTTTTTAATTCAAAATGTTCTTTATCAACTAAGTTATGTTTTAAAAACATATCTTCTATTTCAATAAACAAATTATCAAATTTAACTTTTTTACTTTTTACTTCTTCACTCTCGTTATATATTTTTGCCATTGATGAGTCGAGCATTCTTTGTTCATCTTCTGGTTTCTGTTCATTTAGATTTGTTTCTGTGTTTGTATCTATAAACTCTTGAGTAATTTTTGTAATTGAATCGACTCTACTTAGTAAAAGATTTTTCCCTTCTTTATTAATTAACGGAAAAATTTCATAATCAATAAATTCTTCTAACTTTCTGACATCAAAATTTGGGTTGTAGTGTAATATGATATCCACCAATCTATCCATAAGTTTGTTTTTCATACTTTTGTTGAAAAATGGCATTTCATTCATATTTTCAGTAATAACTCCATCGATTTCTGTTTTAAATGAATGAATTACACTTTCTAATTCTTGATTCATAATGTTCCTCCTTGGATTATTAATTTATTAACAATCTATTTTATAGTTTATTTGCTAATCTCTAAATCTAAGTACTATTCTAAGTATTTGCAATATTGAAGCTGCTAAAGATGCGACATATGTCAGTGCAGCTGATTTTAAGACTCCTTCGACACCAATCATTTCAGAGTTCGAAATTAAATTTAGTTTATTTAATTCTTCTTTCGCTCTTTGTGATGCATTAAATTCAACAGGTAGCGTAACTAGTTGGAATGATAAACTAAATATCATTAAACCAATAGCTAACCAGATAAGATTAATTGCTTCCATTACTATTGCGGCAATTAACATAATGTATGCTGCATAAGAAACGATTTTTGCAAACGGAAAAATAAATGATCTAACTTTTAGAAAAGTATAACTTTCTTTATCTTGTATTGCATGACCTACTTCATGAGCCGCAATTGAGCTTGAAGCAATCGTTTCTCCATGGAAAACCTCAGTAGATAGTCTTACAACTTTTCTTTTTGGATCATAGTGATCTGATAATTGACCATGCACTTCAACAACATGAACATTCTCAAGTCCATTAGCATCCAATATTGATCTTGCCACTTCAAAACCACTCAAATTATTTGAGTTGTTAACTTTTTTATATTTATTATATGTATACATAATATACATTTGAGCTCCAATTGGAATTATAATCATTAATAAGAAAATTATTAAATCATCCATTATTATCACCTTTTCTTCCTCTATTCATATTATCATAAAATGCCATCTTGATAAAGTGAAAATTATTTCACAATTAGTCATTTAGCCTTTCTAATACTGCATTTATGAACTCTAAATTTGTCGGTTTAGACCTTAGTACTTCAATACTATTACCAAATATTTCTTCAATATCTTTGTAATTGGCCCGGTTCCAACCAACTTCAATTGCATATCTAATTGATCTTTCGATAATTCTTTTATCTATTTTATATTTTTGTTCAACAAAAGTATAAAACTTTTTATTGTTATTATAGTTTTCTAATAAAATCATCTTCAAGTATTTGTATCCATCTAGATGGGATGGAATTCCTAAATTATGTAGTAATTTTACAACATAATTCTTTTTGATAATAATCTGCCTTTCATAAACAAAACATAAAATTAACAAATACAACACATTAATTATATAGTATTTTGATAAAAGAAAAACAGTAAGTTGCTTACTGTTTACATATTTCCTGAATTTTTAGTAGGTCTTCTACATTTTTAGAAGCCCCACCAATTAAGAAACCGGCATTATTATTTAGTTTAACTAACTGTTCAATATTATTTAAGTTTACACTTCCTCCATAGAGAATTTTAATATTTTGATTATATTTTTCTTTAACTAGCTCCGTAATATATTTATTAACTTCATCAATTTCTTGATTTGTCGGAGTAGCCCCTGGATTTATTCCATCACTTATTGCCCAAACTGGTTCATAACCAATTATTATTTTGTTTATGTCATTGTTATCTATAATATTAAATAAACTTAATATTTGATTTTCTATTGTTTGAAATGTTTGGTTGTTTTGTTTTTGTTCATATGTTTCACCAATACAGTAAACTACCTGCATACCTTGTTTTAATGATTTTAACACTTTATTATTTAAAGATTCCTGTGCTTCTTTATAAACATGTCTTCTTTCTGAGTGACCAATTAAAACATATTTAACTTTTAATGATTTTAATTGAGAAGCGCTTACATCACCTGTATATGGTCCATCATTATACTCACTTACATTTTGAGCACATAATTCATAACCATTTTGTTTATATATAGGTAAATAAGGGAAAGAAGGGCAAATTATTATTCCACTGTTAGTTAGTTTGCTTTCATAAATACTTGCTTCTTCTAGAGTTTGATTCATTTTTAAATTTCCAACAATTATCATAATAACCTACTTAATAATTCCTGGTAAGTCACCATCGATAATAAATTCTAAGGATGCTCCTCCACCTGTAGATAAAAAGTCAAATTTATCATCTAAATTAAAGTGATTAACCGCGCTTACTGAGTCTCCACCAGCAGCGATTGTTGTTGCCTCTGCAGTAGCAATCGATTCTAGAACTTCTTTTGTTCCATTAGCAAATAATTCATTTTCATATAAACCTACCGTGCCATTAACAAAAATTGTTTTGGAAATATTTACAATATCTTTAATTCTATCGATTGTTTTATTACCAATATCATAAATTAATTCATCGGATTCAATATTGTTTAGTTCTTTTGACATTATATAATCTGAGTCTTCTTTACCAACAACTACATCTAAAGGTAATATAATTTTATTTGGATACTGTTCTAATAAAGTTTTTACTTCTTCAACTAATTCTTTGTTTGCTAGAGATTTACCAATATCATAACCTTTGGCTAATAAAAATGTATTAGCGATTCCTCCACCTGTTATTAAATAATCACATTTAGGAATTAAAGATTTTATTAGATCAATCTTGTCATCAACCTTAGCACCACCCATAACAACTGTAAAAGGTCTTTCTGGGTTGATTATTAACTTACTTAGGCTTTCCACTTCCTCTTCAACTATGAAGCCATTAACAGCGGGTAAATGCTTAGCAATACCACAGACAGAAGCATGTGCTCTATGTGATGAACCAAATGCATCATTAATAAATACTTCTCCTAAAGAAGCCCAATATTTAGAAAGTTCTTCATCATTATTACTTTCTAATTTATTTGGTACATCTTCAAATCTAGTATTCTCAATCATTAACAGCTGACCTGGTTGCAAATTTCTACATTTTTCAGTTAGTTCTTCGCTTCTAGTATTACTTACAAAGGTAATCTCTTTATTTAAAAGTTTACTTAAATATTCAGATATCGGTTTTAATGAATTTTTACTTTTGCTTTCTTCATCTTTTATTTTACCAAAATGTGACAGCATAATGACGCTGCAATTTTTGTCTAATAAATAATTTAATGTTTTTAAAGTTTTGACTATTTTTGTATCATCAAGAATCTTTCCTTCTTTTATTGTAACATTAAAGTCACATCTTACTATTACTTTCTTATTATTTAAATCTAAACTATGAATATTTTTTTCCATATCTATTCTCCTTCTATTAAAATTATATCTCAATAAAGGGATTCATTCAATAATCTGTTTTTTGCTTAACACCCTTTTTTTAATTCCCAGCCTTGAAGCCATATTCATAATTGACTTAGGACTCCTTTTAAGAAACTTTGATATTTCTTCTATAGGTATGCTCTTGTAGTTCTCTTTTAGAAACTCTATTTCGTCATCTTGCCAATAAAAACTTGATTTTCCTGCAAGGCCTAATTCTCTTAACCTTTTAGCAACCGAACCTTTCTTTTTATCCAAATTGATCGCTACTTCTTCAATTGAATATCCGGCTAATATCATAGTCTTTGCCCTTTTAAGTTGCATGGTTGTCCATGGTTTATATTCTTGTTTGGATTTTGTACTATCTTCTTTTCTTTTTTCAATTAACCATTCTTGTTCAATACCAAGAATATTTATTTCTAAATTTCTACTATCCCATTCACTAGGATTGTTTTTTAAAAATATTAGTAAGTCCTCATGAGTAACATAATAATACCAAGTTTTGTTTGTTACATTCCTTTTTTGTAAATTTAATCCTAATGACTGCCATTTATTAACTATTTTATCCCTATTTACTTTTAATAATTTTTCTAAGTTTCTTAATGACAACACATCTAATGCATAGTCGTGCATTGGACCTAATTTCATTTTGTATGCTTTACTTTTTATAGCGCCCGTTGTTCTATTCATTTTTGCTGCAATTATTTCAATGCTGGCCGACCCCCAAAACTCTCTAAGTTTGTCTTCATCTTGTTTAGTCCATTTAACAAAATCTCCTTTTAATTGAATGTTCATTCTTTTAGATTTAGAAATTATTGCCTTTTGAGTCCGACCAATAACTTTAGCAATTTTTGAAATTTTGTATTTAGGCGCTAAATTTTTTAATAATTCTATTTCTTCTTTAGTCCAAAATTTACTTTTACGATTTTTTTCTTTAATTATTTTATTATCCATTCACATCACCGAACCTGCTATATCTTATCACAAATGGAAAATATTACCAAAAGAAAAGGTGTATAACACCTATTTCATTAATTTATCAAATGTTCTAATCATTTGAACTGTATAACCCATTTCATTGTCATACCAAGCAACAACTTTTACTAATTGCTTACCATCATGTTCAATAACATTAGTTGATTGGCCATCAACTAAAGCACCGACACGACTACCAATGATATCGCTTGAAACAATAGGATCCATTGTAAATTTTAATGCTTCTGATTGATTATTTCTAAATAATTCATTTAATTCTTCAATAGAAGTATTTCTTTTTAATTCCATTGTGACATCAATTACTGAACCATCACTTACTGGTACTCTAAATGCAGTTCCATCAAACTTTCCTTTTAGTGATGGAATTACTAACCCTATTGCGCTTGCCGCACCAGTTGAAGCTGGAACGATATTTACTGCACACGCTCTTCCTCTTCTTGAATTAATTCCTTTGTTATGTGGCACATCTAGTGTTGCTTGATCATTTGTGTAAGCATGAATTGTTGTCATGAATCCTTTAACAATTCCAATGTTATCTTCAATTACTTTCAGTACTGGTGCTAAACAGTTTGTTGTACAACTTGCGGCTGAAACTACTTGTTCTGAGCCATCTAAAATATCTTCATTAACTCCAAATACTACAGTTTCAAGATCTCCTTTTGCTGGTGCAGATATAAGTACTTTTTTTGCGCCTGCATTGATATGCGCCATTGATTTTTCTAATGATGTATAAAACCCTGTACATTCTAAGACAACATCAACTTCTAACTTCTTCCATGGTAAGTTTGCAGCGTCTTTTTCTGCAAAAATTCTGATTTTCTTACCATCATAAATTAAATTTTCAGCATCATGAGAAATCAATTCTGGATTAAATGTACGATGATTTGAATCATATTTTAGTAAATATGCCAATGTTTCTGAATCTGTTAAATCATTAATTGCAACAACTTCATAATCATTTCTATTTATCAGTTCTCTAAATGCTAACCTCCCTATTCTTCCAAAACCATTAATTGCTATTTTTTTCATATCTATTCTCCTTTTCTATTAATGGAATATACTATCCCCAATAAATTCTCTTAGAACTGTATCTCTTGATACATATTCAGGAGATATTGGGAAAAAGCCTCTTAAAAATCCAAGTAATCTTCTAGCTTCTTGATAGTAGCTAGAACTTACTGGTACTGAACTAAGTAATGGTTCAGCAAACACTCTTAATACACCTATTTCATAAACTAAAGATGTATTTAATATATCATCGGCCTGATCTTGATAAGGATAAACATATTTTTCTTCACCTTCACGAACATCTTGCCACATCGCAATTGTTTTTTCTACTGGGTAACCACGATAAACATTGTCTCTAACCATTCTTCTAATAAGTCTTAAGTCAACTGAAGATATATAATTATGTCTATCTATATTTAAACCCGGAAATGGACTAATATATATTTTATATTGATTTTCTTTAGGTATCATATCGGTAATTCTATTATTCATACAATGTAATCCTTCAAAAATAATTACATCATCTTCTGTTAATTTAACCGGTTCGTTTTTATATTCTTTCATTCCTGTAAAGAAATTAAATGTTGGTAGTTGAACACTTTCAAAATTTATTAATTTTCCTAATGTTTTATCCATTAATTCCAAATCTAGAGCATCAATTGATTCAAAGTCTAATCTACCATCAGGAAGTCTAGGACTTTCATTTCTTTCTTTATAAAAATCATCTGCAGATATTACAAATGGATTTAAACCAAATGCTTTTAATTGGACCGCCATTTTTTTTGCGCTTGTTGTTTTTCCTGAACTAGATGGCCCTGCTACAAATACTGTTTTAACCTTGTTTTTTAGATTTTTTTCAGCAATTCTTCCAGCTATTTTGAAAAATTGATTTTCTGAAATTATATGATTCATTAGAATAAAATCTTTTGTCTTACAATCAGCAACTATTTTATTTAAGTTGGAAACATAAGGAACCTTTATTTTTTCTAACCAATCACGATATGTTTCAAATGCCTCAAGTGTTTTTTCATAATGTTTATAATCTGGAATCATTTCATTACTTCTTGGAGTTGGATATCTTAGTATTAAATGTGATGAATCTAAAATAGATAGTTCAAACATCTTTAATACTCCTGTTGAAGTTGGCATGTTTGTGTAAAAATAATTATAGTATTTCATTAATTTATAAAGAGTTACTACTTCATTTGTTGCATTTTCAATATTAACTGATTTTTCTGTTTCTCCTACAGAATTATAATAATTAATTGCATCAGAATTTCTAATTATTTGTTTCGTAAATGGTAAATCTTTATCGATTATTTCTTGCATCTTATTCTTTAATTTATTAATAAATGTTTCAGATACTTTTTCTTTTGTAACAATTTTTGTATATATTCCTTTATCAATAGAATTATAAAACATTACATCGGCACTTTTACCATATAATTCTTTTAAAGCAACATATAGGACAAATTTCAAGCCAGACTTATACATAGCATGTCCTTCAAGATCGTTGTAATCAATAAATTTAATTTCTGAATCTTGATATATTTTTTCATCTAACCTGAAGCAAACATTATTAACTTTTGCAGCAATTATTGGGTTGTTCATGTTGCTTTGATATATTTTACTAAGTTCAAAAAAACTTACACCTTGTTGATGAATTTCTTCTTGACCATTTTCAAATTTTATTCTCACTTGATTATTCATATCTTCCCTCATATTCTATAATAAGTTTAACAAAAATAATCACTTTTGTCATTGAGAATGTATTTGCTTAACAGAAATTTGCCATAAAAAAATGCCTAAGCGGCATTTGAATATGTTTTTGCTTGACCAAGGTTATCATCGTGTGAAGAAATCTGACTTCCTCTAACGACTTTTTCTCTTGCTTCTTCAAGTCTAACTAATTTTTCTGCATTTTCTTTTTGTTTTTCACTTAACATTTTTTGTTCTTCTGTTGCTTGACCATGAACTGTTTTAGCTTGATTAACTTTATCTTGCATTGCACGAATATCTGCTTCCATTTTTGCTACTGCCATTTTTTTGATATCTAAAGCTATAACTCTTATTTTTTGTGATTGTGCTTCTATTGATGCTGAAATTGCTTGGTTTGCTGCTTGTACTTCCATAGTTTGTGCATTTAAGGCTGCTGCTTCTTCAGCTAATTTTCTTTTTTCTTCATCTAATATTTTTAATGTGTTATCAAGTTCTGCTTCTTCAACGTCTACTTCAGAGTTAATAACTTCTTCTTCAGTTTGAACTTCCATACTTGGAGTTTCTTCTACAACTGCAGCTTCCATTGTAATATTATCAGGTTCAACTGTTTGAGCATCAAGCAAAATTGATGGCTCTTCAGGAGCTTGAAGTTCGATTTCAACTTGAGGTTCTTCAACTACTGGAATCTCTAGACTTACAGGTTGTTCTTGAGTTACTTCCGTTTCTACTGATGACAAGAAAGAATAATCAGGAGTATATTCTTGAACTTCTATTTCTTGCATCACTGGTTCAGGAGTAATATCAATAGCGCCTAACGTTAATGGCTCTGTAGTTTGTTCTATAGTAGGCTCTGGCTCAAGTTCAAGTTGTGAAACCGCGAATGGTTCTGCTACGACCTGTGGTTCAGGTGCCGGAGCTTGCTCTAACTGACTTTGAAATGGTTGCTCTGGTTCATTAATGCTTCCAATCACACCAGAAATTGGTTCCCCTTCTACTTGTTGATTACTTGTTACTGGAGGGACTGTTGATTCAAAAATGTCAAAACCTGCATTTGGACTTTCAAATGGGCTAATCATTTCATTACCCTGACTATTATCGTTTATCATTTATATCACCAATTATATTATATAGTTTATAAAAACCAATGTCAAACTAATTAAGGTCTTTTTTATTTTTATTTATCTTTTTTTTATGCTAAGATATTAATAATAAGGGTGATTAGTATGGATATGCTTTTTTATATACTTGGAATTATAATTGTTTTAGGCGGATTATTAGGTATTTATTATGTCATTTTATATAATAAACTACAAAATAATATTATTCGAATTAATGAATCAGAGAATGTTATTGATGAAACATTAAGAGAAAGATATGACCTAATTATTGCAGCCGAAAAAATTATTGTTACAGAAACTGATGTTAATGATATAGCTTTTGAAGAAATAAAAGAACTTAAAAATAAAAAAATAACTAACTTTGAGTTTGATCGTAAATCTACAGAGTGTATTAATATTATTAGACAAATAAAAAAAGATTATTCTTCATTACAACATAAACAAAGTTTTAAAGATATTATTCAAAGTATTAAAAATAGTGAAGAAAAAATTGAATCAGCAAAGTCTTTTTACAATAAATACACTAGCAAATTAAATATCTTAGTTAGAAAATTTCCATCAAATATTATTTCAAGAATTCATAACATTAAAGAAAAAACTTATTTTGATAACAAAGATATGAGTGATGATATTATAAATGATTTTAAAATCTAATCTCCCAATTAATTTCTTGGAGATTATTTTTTTTAAGAAAATTATTGGTTTTTGAAAATGGACGACTTCCAAAAAAACCATTATTAGCTGAAAATGGAGATGGGTGAGTAGACTCTATGATTAAATGTTTTTTATTATTGATAAATATTTTTTTGGATCTGGCATAATTTCCCCATAAAATAAAAACAATCGGTTCTTCTTTTTCATTAAGAACTTTTATTACATAATCTGTAAATAACTCCCAACCTTTATTACGGTGCGATGCGGCTTTATCTTTTTCTACTGTTAGTACTGAGTTTAGTAATAATACTCCCTCTTTTGCCCATGATGATAAATCACCATGATTAGGAATGGGAATATTTAAATCATTGCTTAATTCTAAATAGATGTTTCTTAATGAGGGTGGGATTTTGATATCTTTATTAACTGAAAAAGATAATCCATTTGCTTCTTTTTCACCATGATAAGGATCTTGTCCTAATATTACTACCTTTGTGTTTTTAAAAGATGTACTTTTAAGTGCTTCAAAAATTAAATCCTTAGGAGGGTATATCTCTTTTTCTTTATAAATGTTTTTAATCATTTGAAAAAATGATTGAAAACCATTACTTTCCCAAATAACTTTTAATTTTTCGTCCCAATCATTGCCAATCATTTTTATTCTCTTTCATCCAAGGAATAACATAATTGGTGATTGTTGAAGATAGATTTGTTTCCTTATCATCAACATCAATCCACTTATAATCAAGAATTTCTAAATCAGGATTCATTTCTACATCAATTTCTTTTTTTGAAAGTAAAACATTTATTTCAATAATCAATTCAGGATCTGATGCAGCTGGTTCAACAAATTGGAATAAAGGTTTTAAATCAAGTTGCTTAATATTAAAATCTTGACTTACTTCTTCTTTTACTTCTCTAACTGCACCTTCTAGAAGTGTTTCACCTTCTTCTAATGTCCCTCCAACTAAAGTATATAAATTTTGTTTAGCTGAACGAACTGATTTAACAACTAATAATTTTCCATCTTTAATAAATACTACAAATACAACTTTTGTCATTATTATTCCTCCTATTTATGATATTTTTCATTATTAATAATTTTAAAACTACGATATATTTGCTCTAATAGTATCCCCCTAAATAATCCGTGAGGGTGAGTTATTCTTCCAAAAGAAATTATTTTATTTGATTTTGCTTTAACTTCATTACTAAGTCCATTAGAACCACCAATAATAAAGGTTATGTTTCCATAACTATTAGTGAACGTTTCTTCAATTATATTAGCAAATTCCTCTGATGAAACTTCTTCTCCCTGAATATCTAACACTATATTATATTCATCGTTTTTTATTTGTTTTAATATTTGGTTGGTTTCAATCTCTATATTTTCATTATCTTTTAACTCAATTAATTTTATTTGGTGATATTTATTAATTCTTTTTTCATAGTCAGAAATTAAATCAATTAAATAACTCTCTTTTATTTTTCCTAAACAAATTACTTTAATCATAATTGTATTACCTCGCTGATTTCGTTCTGTTTTGCCACTACTACATTCTTAAAATCAATATTACTATTGCTCATAGTTTCGAAAAACTTATTTAAGGCAATTTCTTCTTTATTATTTTCTTTACTTAAATGAGCTAAAATAACTTTTTTAGTATTTGGACCGATTAATTTTGCTAAGTAGGCTGATGCATACTCATTAGATAAGTGACCAACATCACTTAAGACTCTTGCTTGTAACCATTTAGGATATTTTCCTTTTATTAACATCTCTGGATCATGATTACTTTCAAAAATATAAACGTTTTTATTGCTTATTTTTCTAAAGTATCTTGAATTAATATATCCAGTATCCGTTATATATACAAGCGATTTATTATCATATGAAATAATAAATCCTCTTGAATCAGATACATCATGACTTGTTTTTATTAATTCTATTTTTATATCTTCAATTAATAAATCATTGTCATGAATTAATAAATTTTCATAATCATTTAAATATGGCAAATCATTAAGCATTGCATTACTTAAACAAATATACGGCTTATTCTTTTTTATTATTACTTCTAAAGCGTCAGTATGGTCAGAGTGTGTATGAGAAATGAATATGTAGTCAATATTAGAAATACTTTCATCTATACTCTTTAATTTTTTTTCAATGTTAGTCATAGTTGTTCCCGCATCGATTAATATTTTTTTATTGTTAACATGAATAAATGTCGAATTTCCTCCTGATCCACTAGCTAAAACACAAATTTTCATTAGTATCTAAATGCAGAAGACACTTTTAATGGATCAACAGCATAAGTTCTTGGTTCATATATAAATCTGCCACCACCCGGTATATAATACACTGAGAAATGTAAGTGATTACCACTTGATCTTCCGGTGCTTCCCATCTCCCCAATTTTTTGACCTCTTTTTACAATTTGACCTACTTTCACATCAGTTTTAGATAAATGTAGATAACTAGTGAAATAACCATTTTGGTGGTCAATTCTAATGTGAATTCCTGGATTATACAGTTTTGGATCTCTTCCTGATGTAATGACAACGCCATCATTAGCTGCGAATATTGGCGAACCTTTATCTCCCATTATATCTATTGCATCATGAAATTCCCCTCGACGTGGCCCAAAGTAACTACTAATAAGTAGATAATTAACTGTTGGCCTTGCCCAATCTTCTGGATTACCAACTAATGGAGCTGAACTCCTATATCCACCACGAACAATAACTCTATTTATCGGTGGAGATAGTTCAACCATCGATATCTTTTTCGCATCAAAAATTTCACCGTTAACATATTCCACTTCGTATTTAACTTTCGCAATTCCATTTTCACCTTGTTGTTCGACATAACTTGTCCCATAATTTAATCTATTGTCATATTTAACTATTGTTTCATAATAAGCGAGTTGTTTTTCAACTAGTTCGGTTTTAGAAACAATATTGACAACCGGATCAATTAAACTAACATTAAGTGTTTGATCTCCCTTTGATGATAATAGAGCATCTTTACTCTTGATGCTTGGGTTTGCGATTAATAACTCGGTGATATTTAAATTATTTTTATCAGCAATACTTTCTAAAGTATCTCCGCTTTTCACTGTATATTTTTTACTCTCAACACTTGATCCATAAAGTAAGTATCTACTAATGTCTTCTACACTTGTTAGAATATCATTTTTGGTACTAATGTAGTCTTCTTTTATCGTAATTTTTTCTCTTAGAAATACATTGTTAATATATTCTCCAACATCAGTAATTTCTTTTTGAGTTTCATTTAGATAATCGGCATAAGTCTCCTCTGGAATAAACGCTGTGATTAGTTTTTGCATAGACTCATCAAAATGATCTTTATCTAGAATATATAAATATTCTTTTTTTAGTGTTTCTTTTTCTTCTTCTGTTTCTATAGAAACTTTATTTATGGTTACCACATATCCTTTAATAGAAAAGTTATTTATTTTACTATATATATCATCTATTTTAGAAAAATTTTTATCAAATGTTGTTGATTTAACTATTTCTAATCCTGATGCTGGATATACTTGATCAACTCTATATTTTCTTTTTATTGTTTCTTGTTCTTTATTAATTTTATCCAATAATTCTTGTTTTTCTTCAATAACTCCTATTTTTTGGCCATCTAAATAAACAAAATAAGCATCTTTGGGCT
>LSQX01352371.1_pt2 | contig 17477 bp, 17 predicted proteins | sample 654561 | NCBI WGS metagenome assembly LSQX01 (sample SAMN04489861, study PRJNA283612) | anaerobic digester metagenome | isolation source: 4 biogas reactors fed with cattle manure at either 37C or 55C with and... | place: Denmark: Kongens Lyngby | collected 2014
CTGTTGGAAGAAATACACTTTTATTCAAATCTATCCAAAGCCGAGATAGACAGCCTTGAAAAGAGCCTTTCCGCCAAGGCCGAGGCAGCCCTTTTGGGAACTGTTAACAGGTGCAAGGAACTGGGGTCTGATGCCCTCGGCATAGGGCGCTTAATTCATTCAAGAAAGCCTGAAATATGGAAAGAATACAGTAAAAACTGGTACTCTATATATCCTGAAATAGGTATTGAAATTAATGTAAAGGCACAAATCGCCGGGACTGCCCTTGGCACCAAGCCCATAGTCCCCAAAATCAGCGAGTAGGTGAAGAATATGCAAAAATACGGTATAAGCGCCGGCCAGATTATAGGAATGATGTTCTGGACCATCATGGGAACGGCAGTAATCAGCCTTCCGGTTACCATAGGGCTCCATGCCCCGAGGGATGCATGGGCTGCAGCGGTATTATTCACAATAGGCGGTATGGCACTGGGCCTCATTGTGGGAGCCCTGGCCAACCGCTTCCCCCGAAAGGATTTCGTTGTTTATACCCAGCAGGTGCTGGGGACATTCATAGGTAAACTGTTAATCCTGGTTTTCCTGGTATGGCTGTTTCATACCATAGGTCTTGTACTCTGGCAGATAACAAACTTTGTAAAACTTTCGCTGCTGCCCGAAACACCTATCGCACCAATTATGGCCATTGTGCTTCTTCCATCCGCCTACGTAGTCTATGATGGAATCGAGGGTATTGCCCGCAGCAGCCAGGTAGTGTTCCTGCCAACCGTTATAATTCTGTTTTTCCTGTACCTACTGCTAATACCCGATGTCAATCTGCAGAATCTGCTGCCGGTCTTTGAAGACGGAGCGGCCAATATACTGAGGTCCAGCATAACCCCCCTCGCCTGGGCCGGTGAAATCATGTTTTTGATATTCCTTGCTCCTTCAATAAACAAAATTAATAAAACTGCCAAATACTCTATTATCACAATGGCTTTGATTGGGTTTGGCGGATTTATTGGCGAGCTTTTTTACACCGGGGTTTTCGGCCTTCTCCGGCAGCACGTCTCAAACCCGTTTTATTCCTTAATTAGATACATAAAACCCACCGCCTTTATTGAGCGGTACGATATACTGTTTGTTACCATAAATTTGCTGGGCAACTTTGTGAAATTATCGGTATTCTTATATGTCTTTGTCCTGTGCCTTTCGCAGTGGTTGGGCATGAAAAGCCACCGCCCCCTGGTACTACCGTCGTCAGTGGCACTGCTTTTTTCTACCCAGTATTTTGTCAGCAGCCCCAATGAATTAGTATTGTTTCTGGATAACGTATTCCCCCTGTATACCATACCCCTTCTATACGGCTTTCCGTCCTTGGTGTTGCTTGTGGCAGTAATCAGGGGAATAAAAGGTTAAAGAATCTTATATACATCTCCAAGCCGGCTTCTTCGGGTTTCGCTCTCAGAATGACAGATGAAGAGGTGTAATACTATTATTGCGTTATACGTAGAATTAGTAGTATAATAACAACGATGTATTAATTAACCAATGTTTGGAGGATTTGTTATGAAAAAACTGTGCGCACTGCTGACTCTGGTCATTGTCCTGTGCCTGCCTGCGGCCGTGCCGGCAGCGGAGCAGGAAGCCTTAATTACAAGGGCGGCATTCGTAAAGGAAATATTGTCCCAGGCGGGCACCGAAATTGAGGAGGCAGCCCAATCGTCCTTTATCGATGTGACCGACCCTGATTTAATCCCTTACATAGAAACCGCTTATAAAAAAGGGATTGTGTCCGGATACGGCGATTACTTCGCTCCCGGGCAGAGCATTACCAAGGAAGAGGCCATCAAAATAATCGTGGACGTATTTGGAGAAAAAGCAGGTTTCAAGGAAGCGGCCAAAACGTTTACAGACACTGACCTTGAATTTGCAGACAGCGGGGATATATCTTCCTGGGCAAAGCCCTACATAGCCTACGCACTGAAAACCGGCCTTATAACAGGGGAGAGCGATTCCTTTTGCCCCAGGGATGCTGTCACAGCCGTTCAGGCCGGTGAAATGATAGCAGCGGCAAAGGATGTATACCAGCGGCTGTTTACCCGGGACGGGTTATCGGCCCCGGATATGCTTGTGCGTATAAATGAAAAGCTGGCAGAGCTTGAAACCTACAAGCAAAAAGGCACAATGCTCACAGAAATGCAGCTGATTTTTGAGGGCATCACACAGGAACAGATTGAGGAAAATGAAGACCTTGAAGAGTTCCTTGACGGCGGGATGGAGATAAGCATGAATATGGAGATGGATGTCTCCTTTCAGGCTCCCGACAGGATATATATGAAACAATCGCTGGTGTCAACCGCCGGAGTGGAAGAAGTTATGCAGGACGTGGAGACCTTTATGGACGGGCCCCTTATGTATCAAAGAATGGCGGGCAGCGACAAATGGGTTGTGCAGGACCTTGGCCCGGCCATGGAACAAATTCGGACAATAACCGACCGCGAGCCCTACCAGATGGCCCAGTTGTCCGAATACGAACTTAGGATGTTTAAGGAATTTGCAAAGTATGAAGACGACATTGAAACCGACAAAGGGCAATACTACGTAATAAGCTTTGACATAGACCAGGAAGCCTACAGGGAGTATTATATGGAAATCATGGAGAAAGTCATGGAATCAATGGTAACGCTGCAGGTTGAAAGTCCCACCCTTCAGCAGGACCCGGACTTTGACCCGCAGCAGTATAAACAAATGATGGCAGCCCTTGTATCCGGAATGGAAGTGGAACTCTCCTACAGGTATTACATCAATAAGGAAACAGGGCTGTATGAGAGGGTGTGGATGTCCCAGGACATGACAATGCCCATGGAAGGATTCATGAAAGAAGTGGTTGAATCCCTTGGCGAGGATGCGCCGGACTTCTCCATTAAAGTGTTGAGCCATTCGGAGGGAGAGTTCGAAATATATGACTTCAACGGAGAAGTAGAATTCCCGGTAATCACCGAGGAAGATTTAATGGACCAAAATCCCCTGGCACCTGAAGAGCCTGAAGCCTCCCAGGAGGATTAATATCTATTCCAAGCTTAAGCCGTCCCACAGGGCATGGGGGACGGCTTTTTTACAAGTCTTAGTCTTCCACTATATAGAATTCTTTTAACATGTGGTAGAACCTTGCCCCGTGACCTTCCGCGGCCTCAAGGAAGTACCTCTGGGTTATTACGAAACTTCCCTCTTTCCCGTTGCTTATCACGTAAACCCTCTCTACCGGGCTGTCCCAGCTTCTGCCGCCAAGCCCCCTTACCGTCCAGCCCTTAACCGGTTCTTCCACCGGCTGGGGCGCGGTCACGTCATCGTACTTTTCCTTAAGCAGCGATTCCATTTCCCTTACCAGCCCTTCAGGGCCCTTATCAGCAACCTGCCTTATCTCCATGGACACTTCCGGATACCCTTCAGGAAGCGGCGGATTCGGCACAATCCTATCTACATCGGCGTCCTTAATCATCTTGTACCTTTCCTGGTCCACGTATATAACATACTCCGCGTTTGCGCCTTCATTGAGCTGTACATTCTGCTCTTCCTTGCTGCCCTCTATGTCCTGGGTGATGTTCTTCTCCGGTTCAAACATTTCCCTTATACGGTTGACCAGCGCCAATCCCGGCTGGGTGTTTAGCCCTATAACTATTACTGCCACCGCCGCCACCGATGCCGCCAGCCTTACCAAGTTCCTTTTTCTTTTCATTCCAGTTATGTCCCCCTTTTTGCCGTCTCCAAAAAGTTCATGCTCTATATTATTCCATATTTCTTTCTTAACTTCCGGCTCTAATTCGGTCCCCTCGGCAAACAACTGCTCAAGCCTTTCATCCAGGTTCCTAGTGCCCATATCCAACCCTCCCTTCAGCGGCTTCCAACTTTTTTCTAAGCATCTCCCTTGCCTTCAAAAGCCTTGTTTTTACCGTGTTCTGGTTAAGTTCCATGATGTCCGCCACCTCCCTTTCGGTGAACCCATGCAAGTATTTCAAAACAACGGGGATGCGATATATATCCTTAAGGGATAAAACGGCATTGTATAAGTCCATGTAATCTTCCCTTTCCCTGTCGGCAACCTGGTACCCCTCCTCGTCACACAGCCGGTTTAACGAAATCAACCTGGGCCTTTTGCTAAGCAGCCTGCTGCATTCGTTTATAAGGATGCGGTAGAACCAGGGCTTAAACGGCCGGTCGGTATCAAACCTGTGGAGGCTTCGATACACCCGGATGAATGTCTCCTGCACCGCATCCTTTGCCAGTTCGCTGTCGCCGGTGATTCCCGCCGCCGTTCTCAATGCCGCATCGGCGTACATGTCATAGAGTTTTTTGAAAGAGCTCCTGTCCCCCGCTTTTATGTTTTGAATAAGCTGTATGTCCATCGGTATCCTCCCATCCATCTTGTCTCCCTTGTGCCCTTTCATTTATTTATACCCGCAGCATCGAAAAATAGTTTTCTTTTTTTAATAAAAAAACCGCCGGTTAAAAGGCGGTTCATAGTTTATCCGGCGTGGGGCAGAGACCGTCCCACACAATCTTCCTGTAACCCACCGGGTCGGTATCCCCCTCGGTGCTTATAAACGCCACCCGGGAATCGCTTCCCAACCCCAGCAGCCGGACCGCTTCTCGGCATTCCTCCCGCTCCAGCAGAAGGCTTAGAAGTCCCACCCCCACCGAGCCGGATTCCCCCGAAACGATCCGGGGGTCGTCGCCAAGGGGATTTGCCAGTATCCTTGTACCCCTGGCCGCCACGTAGTCGGGACAGGAAAAGAACATGTCCGAATAATCCCGCAAAATGCCCCAGGCAACGGTGTTTGGCTCGCCGCAGGCCAGCCCCGCCATTATGGTATCAAGGTCCCCCGCTACCATATGGGCCCTGCCGTCACCTATCGAGGCGGATTTGAACATACACGCCGCCCTATCCGGCTCCACGACTGCCGTGACCGGCCGGTCCGACCCATACCTATAAGCGAAATAGGCCTGTATTGACGCGGCAAAGGAACCTACACCGGCCTGCAGGAAAACATGGGTGGGTTTATCCGCCCCCTGGGCTTCCAACTGCTCGGTAAGCTCGTGGGCTATGGTGGAATAGCCCTGCATGATCCACCCGGGAATTTCTGTATAGCCTTCCCAGGCGGTATCCTGTACGAATATGCCGTCGTTTTTTTCGGCATAGTCCTTTGCATGCCTTACCGCATCGTCGTAATTCATGTCCAGGACAAAGGCCCTGGCGCCTTCCCTCTCTATATTGCGGACCCGCGCCTCGGCCGAACCCTTGGGCAGAAATACCACCGCGTCCTGCCCCAGCTGCCGGGCTGCCCATGCAATGCCCCTTCCGTGGTTCCCATCGGTGGCGGTCACAAACAGCAGTCTCTGCTTGTTTTCCTTTGCAGTCATCCCTTTGAGGGTATCAAAGGAAATGCCGCCTAAATCAATACCCATCCGGGCGGCCAGGTATTTCCCTATGGCATAGGACCCCCCCAGCACCTTGAAGGCGTTAAGCCCGAACCGCTTGGATTCGTCCTTAACCCATATGCTTTTTACGCCCAATTCCCCCGCCAGGCTGTCCAGCCGGTGCAGCGGCGTTGGCTCATACTCTGCAAAGGCCCTGTGGAAGTCCCTTACCCTGCCGACTTGGTCCTCCGAAAAGTCACTTACCGGCACCCTGGCGCATCCGCCGTCCCTTGCCCTGTTATTGTAAACCCAGCGTATCCCTGTATTCTCCACTAAATCCACCGCCCCTTGGTCTTATTCTTTTTTCCGCCAATCTGTTTACACGTCAGACAGATTATACCATTAAAAACATTGTCCTTCAACCGCCCGGGCCCGGCAGCCTGCCGCCCAAACAACCGGCTGACAAAGCCCGGCCTGCCTGTACTTCGCATATAATTTCGCATAATATGAAATACTTGTTGTACTAAGCGGATTATAAGTATATAATGTTGTAAATTGGTGCTATTACCTGGTACTAAAAAAGAGGTGTTTTAATGATAATCCCAGAATTAAGGATAGGAAACCTAAAGCCCCGGCTGCCCATTGTACAGGGAGGTATGGGTGTGGGGATATCCATGTGGCGGCTTGCCTCCGCCGTTGCGAACAGCGGAGGAATAGGCGTAATATCCGGTGTAGAACCGGGGTTCGCGCTGCCCGGTTACCGGCACAAAAAGAAAGAGGCCAACAGGGAGGCCCTGGCTTACAACATAAGAAAAGCCCGCCAGGCGAGCCCTGCCGGTATCATAGGCGTTAACATCATGACCGCCCTTAACGACTTCGAGGAGATGGTTCAAACCGCTGTCAGGGAAAAGGTGGATATCATTTTTTCCGGGGCGGGGCTGCCCTTAAGGCTTCCCGACCTGGTCAGGGAGTCGGCAACCAGGATAGCGCCCATTGTTTCCTCGGCAAAGGCGGCGGCGGTACTGTGCAGGCACTGGGATAAAAAATACAATTACCTGCCGGATGCCATTGTGGTTGAAGGGCCAAGGGCCGGGGGACACTTGGGCTTTTCTCTGGAACAGCTCAAAAACATAGCCGAGTATCCCCTGACAAGGCTGGTGGAGGAAGTACGCTCTGCCGTAAAACCCTTTGAGGAAAAGTATAAAAAAGCAATCCCCCTTATCGCCGGGGGAGGTATATTCGACGGTTCCGACGCCGCCGAGGTGCTTTCAAGGGGCGCCTCGGCGATACAGATGGCCACCCGCTTTGTTGCCACCCACGAATGCGACGCGGACCAAAGGTTCAAGGACCAGTATATAAATGCCCAAAAGGAAGACGTTGTGATAATAAAAAGCCCGGTAGGACTTCCGGGCAGAGCCATAAGAAACGATTACCTGAGGGACGTGGAGCAGGGTATAAAAAAACCCTTCCGGTGCCTTTCCAACTGCCTCAAGCCCTGCAACCCTCTTCAGTCGCCCTACTGCATAGCCGATGCCCTTATAAACGCGCAGCGGGGAAATCTGCAGCAGGGGTTTGCCTTTGCAGGGGATAATGTGTACCGGGTGAACAAAATGTCCTCGGTAAAGGATATAATGAACGAGATAGCCGAACAGATAATTAAAGCCTGACACCCCTTTATTATTCCCCCTGCGCTTTGCTCCAGTGCGGGGGGAAACCTTCCTCATCGCCGCTTTTGTTTTTGAAAAGCTTCTTGGCCCCCCACAGCATACTTGCCGATTTTGATGATATGTTATAGAGCATCGCTGTTTTCTTGTCCGCGAAGTCATAGGTATAATCCAGGTAATTCCCCTTAAGCTGTCCCGCCTCTTTCAGCCTTTCCATGTACTCGCTGCCGGACAATGGGATTAGCTTTGTGGTGGGTGAAAGGTATCCCAGCTTGTCCTCGGGGAACATGGCCTTTACGTCGGCAAGGAACTGCTGGTTGGCGGATATGTCATCCACCGTGGCAAGGGGGTCAAACATTATAAAGCCCATCTGGACGAAAATGCCAAGGTCCGCCAGCAGTTGCAGGGCCCGGAGGTTTTCCTCCACGCTGCTGTCCTTACGATACCTGTCAAGCTGCGGCTGGGACCCCGACTCGACTCCCAGGTAGACCCGCACCAGCCCGCTTTCTTTCATAAGCTTGAACAGCTCCCGCTCCACGTTGTCGCAGCGGCACTGTATGCTGTATTCTATTTTAAGTCCCCTTTCCATTACTATCCGCGCAAATTCCGCGGCCCTTTCCCTGCCTGTCCTGCCGGCACCCATGAAATTGGCATCGTCAAAGGTAAACCTCCTGACGCCGTATTCTTCAATAAGGCTTTCTATTTCATCCGCCACCCTTTCGGGGTTCCGGGCCCTGTACCTTGCCTTTATCGAAGTAAAGAACCCGCTCACGCTGCAAAAGCTGCAGCGGCCGTAGCATCCCCGGCTGGATACAATGGGGGCATAGGTTTTACGCTTTAATGTAAAGGGCAGCACATCTCTCGCGGGGAAGGGCAGGGTGTCCAAATCCATAAGCGGGGCCCTGGGAGGCGTTGTTACAATACTGCCGTCCTTCCTTAGGGCAATCCCCTCCACCTTTGAAATATCCGCGCCCTTTAGCAGGCTTTCCAATAGGTAATAGAAGGTTTCTTCCCCTTCCCCGATGCATACCGAGTCTATTTCAGGGTGGTTTTGAAGGAGGTTTTGGTATTCAAAGGTGGGATATATGCCCCCGACTATTATATGGCTCTTGACGCCGCCCTTTCTCAACATCCTGGCAAAGGCAAGGGCCTCCGCCGCCCCCTCCTGGAACAGGATGCTTATACCTATAAGGGGAGGCGGACTGTCGCATATGTATTCCACCGCCTGTTTCAAAGACCAGCCCCTGGCGGCTATGTCCAGTATCTCTATTTTCTTTCCCCTGGCCCTTGAATAGGATGCTATATAGCCTATGCCTATATTCTCATTTATATCCTGCATCTTTGAGTACAGGGGATGAATTAGCAAAGCCTCACAATCCATAGTTACCCTCCTTACACCTTGTTTTGAAACACTGCTCCCGTTCTGCCCGGCGCCCGGTCTGCACCGCCTAATGTCTGCCTGTATCCGGCCCGGGCCGAGACCTCAACCGCTCGGCAGGTTCGCCGGGTTTATCGCCTGGTAAACCGCCTTACCCTTTAACGGTTATTTCGTTCACAGGGGTTATGGGTTTGCCGCCTTTTAGTACCGACACAATGTTTTGGGCCGCCATCATTGCCATGCTGGTCCTGGCCTCTATGGTGGCGCTTCCTATGTGACTGGCCAGCACCACGTTGTCCAGTTCCTTAAGGCCTTCCTCGATTTCCGGCTCCCTTTCGTACACGTCCAGGCCCGCCGCCCAGATAAGCTTTTTGCGCAGCGCCTCCACCAGGGCCTTTTCATCCACCACCGGGCCGCGGGAGGTGTTTACAAGCACCGCGGTATCCTTCATGACCTCGAACTCCCTGTGCCCTATCATATGCCGGGTCTCGTCGGTAAGCGGCACATGCAGCGAGATAAAGTCGGATTCTTTAAGAAGGGTTTCCTTGTCCACCCACCGGGCCTTTAACTCTCTTTCCAGGTCCGGGTCCCTTTTCCTGTTATGGTAAAGCAGCTTCATGTCAAAGCCAATGCTTCTCTTGGCAACAGCCCTGCCAATCCTTCCGGCGCCTATTATCCCTAGGGTTTTGCCCGCCACGCTGCGCCCCAAAAGCAGTGTGGGGGACCAGCTTTCATACTTGCCCGCCCTTGTGAATTTATCCGACTCCACTATCCTTCTGGCTGCGGCCAGCAGCAGCCCCCAAGCAAGGTCTGCCGTTGCATCGGTAAGAACTCCGGGAGTGTTGGTTACTATGATGCCCTTTTTGGTGGCCTCCGTGACGTCTATATTGTTGTAGCCCACCCCGTAGTTTGCTATTATCCTTGCCCTTTTTGCCCGGCCAATAACCTCCTTGTCCACCGTATCGTTAATAAGGCACAAAAGGGCATCCACGTTCTCCACTTCCTTTAACAGGACATCCCTTTCCACCACCCTGTCCTCGGGGTTCATGGTTACATCAAAATGTTCCTTTAGCAGCTCTATGGCCTCCTGCTGTATTGGCCTGGTTATGTATACTCTTTCCCTTGGCATATGCATCCTCCTTCAGGATATCATTTATTCAGGCAGATAGCCCTTATCCACGGAATCCTCCACCAGTTTTTCCACATAGGCCCACAACTGCTCGGACCCGTCTTGTATGGGTCTATTTCTTTTTATTACCCTGTCCCTAGTTATGCCATGCTCTTTCCATGATCGGCCGCGGGTAATGTAATTGTGAAGAAGCGGCTGGAACCTGTCCAGCGCATTGGCGAACCGGGCTTCGGGGGTTTCACACTCTTCGAACTCCTCCCAAAGGTCCCTTATCTCCCGGGCCTGGTCGTCGGGCAGTATGCCGAATATCCTGTCGGCAGCCTTTTCCTCCCTTTCCCGCTTGTCCAGGCACCCCTTTTCATCGTAGCAGAAGGTGTCGCCGGCATCTATCTCAACAATATCGTGCACCAGCACCATTTTTAGCACCCGCAGCACATCCAGGTCTTTTTTGTTGGAGTACTCCGAAAGCAGTATGGCCATAACACCCAGGTGCCAGGAATGCTCCGCGTCGTTTTCATGCCTTGTTCCGTCCATCAGCAGCGTTTTTCTTAGAATGTGCTTTATTTTATCAATCTCCACAATGAATTCTATCTGCTTTTGCAGCCTTTCATGGTTCATTTTCATCCACTCCTTGTTAAGTCGCCGCACTATAGGTTAATTTGCCTAAGGACAGGGCGGAATATGCCTCCATACATGGTCATGTTTATAATATTCGTGCAGTATTTGCCAAAATCCTTTAATGAAAAATGACTTCCGGTGCACATACTTTTATCCCTGCCGTTAAACAATAGTAATGTATCAATATCATTGGAGGCGATGTGATTGAGAAGTTTATCCGATGCTGAAATGCTTTCCCTTACCGAACTGCTTCAGATGGAAACCAACGCCCTTACAAAGGTTAAGGCGGCACGGGCCCTGGCAAGCGACCAGGAACTGCAGAGGATGGTTGAAGCTTCCATCCTTGCGGCGGAGGGCCGCATCAAGGGAATACAGCAGTTTATCAATGAGAATGGAATAATTCCAACCAGGGAGGTGCACTGATATGCCTTCACTGCTTAATGCGCTCACGGGAGTTGGAAAGCAGGCAAACGATGAAATGGTGGCAAACGATATGCTGTTGGGGTCCGAGGCTGCAGCCTCCGCTTACCTGATGGCGGTGCTCAAATCTTCAACCCCCGAACTGAGGACCATGTATAGCAATGCCCTTAACCAGATACTAACAGGCCATGGGGCAATGATGAACCTGGCGGTAGAACGGGGCTGGTACCGTCCCTATGAAAAACCCGACCAGCGCCTGGCGGAATCCTACAGGCAGTCCGAGACGGTTATTTCTCAGAGCGCCAATTGAAGCCTTAACTTGCAAAAAGACCTTCTTATGGACATAGAGCGGGCTGCACCGTCGCAGACCGCCCTATGTCCTGTGCGCAGTAAGATGTCCGGGGAAAGGGGTGAAAGGCCCCGGTTGGGTTCCTGCCTGCCGAATTTTACAGGTCAAAGGCGAAGAAGATAATTATTATTATCAGCAACAGAAACAGGGTATTAAACCCTTTGCCAAAGAAGTTGCTTAAACCTTTAGACACATCTTCACCTCCCCTCTATTGCAGTACATATTATGAGGAGAGGTTTTCTTTGGTGAGTATGTAATATACCGTTCCCTTACCTCAAAGTTTCCTGTCCGTTGCCCTGCTATCGCCCAGATGCGGCCAACAGTTTGTCGTATAATTCCCTTGTTTTATGTCCGTCCCTATAGTTTATAATAACCGTATCCCCCTGGGCGGTGACGATGTATATGAAGGGCCCGGCCTGCGACTGGATAAAAAGCTTGGCCGTACCAATCCCCTCAAGCCTGAAGTTACCCTTCAATGTACCCCCGGCGTTAAAACCGTTCGTTTTGGCCAGCACTTTGGGCATCCCTTCTTCCAGGGTGATATTTTCTATACTGCTTACCGGTATTTCAACCCCGTACATCCCCTTTATGTCGATGGTTTGTGACGTTATTACCACCTTGACAGGCCTTGTCTCGAAAATCATACTGCCTGCCAGACTGCCAATAATTATAACCACAGCTGTAATGACCACTGCCAACACAGCCTTGTCCGTTTTGGTCTTTTTGTTATGGTCGTACTTTTGTGCCGCGACTAAAATGTAGATAACAAACACACTCATTATCAGGGCGGATGCCATTATCCCCCATGAGAATCCCATGCTGTCTATGATAATACCGGCCAGGAATATACCGGCAATAACAAACATGCAGTTGCCCATAAAATTGCCCAGCCCTTGGGCATCAACGTTTTTCTTCTTTTCTGCAGGCATGGTATTATAACCGGATATAAGCCAGTACCACCTGAAATATTTAATCAGTATCCCCAAAACCACAAACAGCAGCGGTACAAATGCCATTACCAGCATAAACAATCCCTCCGCATATATTATATGCGATTTAACCTGCCTGCTTTGTCTACTTTATAATAGTTCTTGCTTCACCCGCGCGAAATACAAGACGGCCTATTTGTTTTGTTTAAAAAGGCCGTCTCAAGCTCAGGTCGCCAGGGGTTCCAGTTTGCTTCTGCCCTCAAGCAGAATTTTTTTCATTGCTTCCACCGCATCATCGCTCTGTTTTTCTTTAATTGCTTTATATAGTTCAAGGTGTAAATCCAGTGACTGCTTGTAATAGTCTCCCGATTCAAAATATATCCTTATAAGGTTTTTACATACCGGCTCAAAGGATTTGAATATCATAGCATAAACCGTATTGCCGGAAGCTATCGTCACCCTGTGATGAAAATTGTAGTTGAATTCTACATAGCTATTTGTATCAACTTGCTGCTGTGCATTATCAATGAGAACCTCCATGGCTTTAAGGTCATCTTCTGTCCTGTTTTTTGCCGCGCATTTGGCACATTCCACTTCAATTAACAATCTTGTTTCCATCATATCGTTGAACAGCTTGGGGCTCAGTTTTCCCCCGTTATAATTCATTATCGAAGACAGGATTGACGGGGTTCCCTCCGTTTTATAATCCACTATTACCGTGCCTTTGCGTGGAATAACCTTTACAAAGCCCTTTGATTCCAGTTCCAGTATTCCCGAATTAACAATGCTCCGGCTAATCTCCATTAATGATGCCAATTCACGTTCCGGCGGCAGCCTGTCTCCAGGCCTCAGTTGGCCTGAGATTATCTTGGCTTCAATTTCCTTGACAAAGAGTTCCTTTAAGCTTTCTGCCTTGAGAGGAGCAAACCCGATGCCCAATATTCCAACCTCCAGACTTATAGGATTGCTAATGCAGTTACACTATCAATTATATTCTTGTTGTCAAGTATTAATCAAGAGCTCCTCTTTCTCCTCGGCACGATAATCTCAAGGTCGCCAACCGGGAAGGATGCACACGGATGTATGTAGCCATACTTTATGTCTGCCTGTCTTCTACCGTCTTCATCCTCCGGTATATATACCCTGCCGCTTATTAAAAGGGACCTGCACACACCACATACCCCGCTTCTACAGCTCGAAGGAGGGCATAACCCCGCCCTTTCCATAGCAACAAGTACGGTTTCGGTTGAGGATGCGGGTATCTCCTTTGAGATGCCTCCAATATGAACTTTAACCTTAAACTCCTTGCCGGCCACATCCTTCGGAAAATCATCAAGGCTTTCCACGTTCTTTATCTCGCCAAAGAGCTCCCTTCTTATAAACTTTCGCCTCAGGTTAAGTTTTTCAAACTCCTTGGCTAAAAAGTCATACATTGCCTGGGGACCGCAGATGAAGAAAGAACTGTTATGGACATCAACGTATTTCTTAATCAAAGGTGCTGTTATGAAGCCCTTCTCAAAACCCTCAGCCTCTTGTTGGGCAAGTACGTATATAACCTTAAGTTTGCCGTTGGATTCCTCCTGGAGACTGTTGAGCTTGTCGTGGTAAATTATATCCTCTTTTTTATTGCAGCCATAGAAAATGACTAGATTAATATCAAATGTTCCGTCCACTATGCTTTGGGCCATAGACATAAAGGGCGTTATACCGCATCCCCCGGCCAGCCCGACCAGGTTCTTTTTATCCCTCAGATTGTCATAATAGAAATATCCTTCCGGTCCGCCGCAAATAACTTGGGTTCCCGTTGACCAGTTTTGCCAGATGTAGTTGGATACAAAACCGCCCTCGTCTCTCTTAACAGTTATTTCATAGTAACCCTCAAGGGCCTTGCCCGGTGATGAAGAAATGGAATAGGGTCTAGTTACGGTAGAACCTTCTATGTCAAACGTAAAACTCAAGTATTGGCCAGGGCGGAAGTACGCCAGTTCCGTTGTGCCTTTTTCTTTATTGGGTACTAACCTGTACGTCTTCGCCAGCGGCGTCTCTTGTGTGACGCTTTCAACAATCATATGCTGCTCCCTTGGATGCAGCTTCTTTGCAAGAACATTCATGGGAGGTGTTTCATTGATAATCTCCGGTGAGGCATTCTGTATCCTTTTCTTCCTGTAAGGAATAAGCTTCTTGAATGAAAGAAGGTCCAACAAGCCCAAGGGCTTAATCTTAATATCAACTCGCTCCTTACTCACTTTTTTTCACCTCCATAAAATCCCTGTAGGTCAAAAGGGCAGCCGTTTCACCCGACTGAAGGGAGCTTGAATAACCATGGCACCGGAATGCAAACCCACCGCAAAACTCAAGCCCCTTAATATACTTTTCATCATTCATTGTCATCATCCGGGGAAGGACAGAGTCCCACGGTACCGGTTCATAGCCGTAAATGCTGCCATTAAAGGCCCCGGTATAATTGGCGAATGTGGCAGGCGTGGCAACTTCAATCTCTTCAATGCTGTCCCTTATGTTAACGCCCACAACCTTTTCAAATTCATCTATCATGTCCTCGGCCAGTTTGTTCTTTACGTTGAAATAGTCCCTGGGGGAAACCCCGCTCCAGCAGTCCCCGGTAAAAAGCGTTGTAAGGTAAACTATGCTGGTACCTTTTGGTGAACAGTCCGGTATCGCGTTGTTAAGGCAAACCGTAGCCTGCCCCACCGGCCTTGTAAGTCTGCCAAAGTTTTTATAGATATCATTAGTATCAGGGGTGCTGTATATGAAGTAGCTGTACTCATTGATGCCCAACTCTTCAGGGCTCTTGTCCAGTCCAAGGTATACCACAAAGCCGGAAAAGCCAACCTTCCTGGCGTTACAGGTTTTTAGGGCAATCTCTGGGACCTCTGATTTTGGGTAAATCAGCCGGCTGTATACCGTGTGAGGAGATGTGTTGGTAATAACATGGTTTGTCTTTATAATATCCCCATGGGATGTTTCGACGCCTTCAACTCGGCCGTCGCGCACCAGTATCCTATTCACTTTTGTATTGTACTGGATGTCTCCACCCAGCTCCCTTATCTTCATATCAAGTGCCGTTGTATAGCCATGGGAGCGGAACCTTGGAATAAACGCCTTCTTGGTTATGTACTTGTAAAACATCGCGCCAAATATGGTAAAACTCACTTCCTTGACACCTACGCCCAAATAACACCAATATGCCGTAATTATTTTCTGTGCCCTATAAGGCATTTTCAAGGCATCAAGCACGTCCTGCAGAGTGTATGAGGCCGTCTTAAGAAAACCGGGATAATCTCGCACAAGAGCTTTCTTGTCATAATTGCCCTTTGACTCCGCCAGGTAGTTAAAAGCGTCAACTACTTCTTCGCACAGCCTAATGAACCTGGTAACAGAGGGCCTTGATCCCGGCACGTATTCCTCAAGCTTCGCGATAAACTCTTCCTCGCCGAAGGGCATCACTGCATCAAGCCTGCCGCCCTGCTCGTTGGGAATAATAAGCCTGTACGCCTCCGGAACCTCAACCCATTCCACGTCCAGGCCTATCCTGTCCTCCAACAACATTCGTACATTGCCCTTATTATCGGGCGGCCCAAAATCGGAAATCTCATGAAGCGAAGGCTCAAACTCAAACCTGCCCCGTACAAAGCTCGTGGCAAATCCCCCGGGCAGGTTGTGCTGTTCCAGCAGCAGCGTTTTGAGGCCTTTACCCGCAAGGGTGGCTGCAGCAGTCAAACCGCCGTTGCCGGCCCCCACCACCACAGCATCATACTCGGCCTTAATGCTGTTTGACATGATCTCCCCTCCTAATTGTATTATTGTGGTCCAACCACCAACCAATTATATTATATGGATATTCGCACATGGGAGTCAATATGCAAAGGAATTATAGTGTACCGTATCCTGACGCTATCTCATCGTGTAATTCTTTGCATACAACGCCTAGATTTGGTATAATCTTAATGGACAAGTTAATAAACAAGTAGTATAAGAAGCCCATTTCGTAGCCTTAATCATCAACATAGCAGCTATGAGATGGGACTTATTATTTATCAATAATATTCAATACTGCGGTGGAGTAAATTCAAAATTGTAAACTATGGAGGTTGTGTAATGAATGGTTCTCTAATTAACGGCAATGTATTCAGTGATTATCGGGAAAATATCCTTATTGACTGCAATAATCCAATACTTGCCTTTAAAGCCAACAGGGACCGTTATACCGGTGCGGTAAACCAAAAAGCCTATGCCGGTCATCCGCATATTGCAAGTATTAATTCTGAAGATGCCTTAACCTGGAATGTATTCAGGACATTACAGGTTAAAGCAAAGCTCGATACCCTAAGCTCATTATTAGGCGAAGAACTTATTAAACCTAAAATCCTCATTTGGACATTGGCTTTTGACGATGGATCCTCTTCACTGCAGTATGATGTTGGTAGTCTGATACGCTCAATTGATGGTAAACATAAGGGGCAGATTACCGAACCTGACCTGATAATATGCACCGAAAACAAGATATATGTAGGCGAATGTAAGCTTGGCACTTATAATCAATATCCCGCTCATCTTTGGGATAATAAATCCTCGGGCTCCAAAACCAGATATAAAGACTACTTTACTGACAATGATAATCCATTTATTAAACCGATATCGAACACAGACCCTTTTTATCACAAGGTTGCCTACCAATTATTCAGAATGGCATTCTATGCCCACCTCTTGGGGAAACGACTGGAGAAAAACCCGGTGTTGCTCTCCATTACTAATGAAAGCTGGTGGAATCTTGAGACCGGAAGACCATCTCCGTCTAATATTTGGGACCGGTTTTGCCTTAAATATATTGACCCATGTAAGCTAGAAAGCAGAAATATATTCTGGCAGGACATTCACGGTTGTGTTCAAAAAGAATCCTCACTGCAAAATTTATCTGACTACCTGGGTAAGCATAGATGTTTATATAAGGAGGTCTACATATGTTGATGGATTTTTTAACTGAACCTGCGCAAAGCACTGTCTTAATAATGCTGCCCCTGTTGCTCCTGCTGTCTGCGTGGATTATATTTCGTCTACTGTTAAGGGAGGTTTACTGTTGGTATTACAAGATTAATAAAACTGTTAGTCTGTTGGAAAGCATAGATGAAAAATTAGGGAAACTGGTGGGCCATTTTAGCCCCGATTCTGAATCTGCTTTGTCTTCGGCCGAAGATAAAGCAGCTATTAATGAATATGCTGATACAGACGTGAAGGGCGAATAGGAAAAATGCAAAAAAAATATATCAACGTTGCAAAACGTTGATATATCTATGCTTATGGTGCGCCCGGCGAGATTCGAACTCACGACCTTCCGCTTAGGAGGCGGACGCTCTATCCTGCTGAGCTACAGAAACAATTATGATAATATCCGGTTCTGTCAGACAGTGCCGACAAGGATATTTCGTGCTTATACAATTTAACATGAAACCCATGAAAAGTAAAGCACCTTTTTCAGATATTATGTAAACCTAAGGATTTTTCACTTATCCACCAACCTTGTACACATTTGTGCATGATATTGTGGATAACCTGTGTTTTATTCTTCATCGCGCAATAC
>LSQX01193230.1_pt1 | contig 17473 bp, 13 predicted proteins | sample 654561 | NCBI WGS metagenome assembly LSQX01 (sample SAMN04489861, study PRJNA283612) | anaerobic digester metagenome | isolation source: 4 biogas reactors fed with cattle manure at either 37C or 55C with and... | place: Denmark: Kongens Lyngby | collected 2014
GTTTGTAATATCATAATAAAATTACATTTATCACTACAATAAAAGTATCTTTTGGAAAAAATTAAATAATTTTGAAAATAAATGTTCCTTTTTAACTATTGTTGTGTATAATAGATTAAATAATGAAGCATCAGGAATCGGCAGTTAATTTATGGAATATCCAATTCATTAAAAATGGAGACAAAAGTATGATAAAAATCATAAAACTGCTAAGGAATAAAGGAAAGGAATACAGAATTCTTGCGTCCGCCAACAGCAAGGCAATAAATAAATATAACGAAACCATATTATCCGCCTTAACGTTAATCGGAGGATTTTTATTGCTGCTGCCGATTATGGCATCCCCCTTCAGTGAAACCAAGAAAAACGCAATTTTCGCATATTTGATAGCAAGCGCGCTTTCTTTCGCCATTTTCTTTCTCTTCAAGTTTTCGTTTATGAAAAAGCATTTTCTTGGTGCACTGTATTTTTATTTTTCGTTATTTTTTGCGTTAGCCGTTTTCCTCAGCGTAATTCATTCACCGAATATGCGGGCTACCATTATTCTCGGAACATTTTGCATTGTGCCCCTTGGTTTTATCGACCGGCCTTTACGAATAAATCTGTTTATAGCCTTTTGGTTTGCGGTACATACGGTTTTATCGTTTTTGTTGAAACCCCGGTATGCCCTCGACGACTTAATCAACTGCTTATGCTTTGCCATTCTCGGATGTTTTATCGGGAATATTATGCTATGGGTAAGATTAAACGGGTATGAGGCTCAACGCCTGTTGATTATCGAAAAGGAAACCGACGTGCTGACCGGTCTTAATAATCGCCGTAAACTTTATCAGAATCTTGTAGCTCTGGAAACAACAGATGCGGAAAAACCGACGGGGATATTTATGATTGATATCGACCATTTCAAGGAATATAACGACACCTACGGTCATGCCGCGGGAGACAAATGCCTGAGCCGTTTGGGGGAAGTGTTTACAACCTTCTCGCAGAATTTCAAGCTTCAGTTCTATCGCTACGGCGGTGAGGAATTTTTGGCTATGGCTTATAACTACGGGGAAAAGGAACTGATGTCCATAGCGGAAGGTCTGCGGATTGCGGTGGAAAGCACGGAAATAGACGGGCGTGAAATAAACATATGTATCGGCGTTGCCTACTGCGGCAATGAGCAGGTTAAAAATTATGAAAAGATTATCGAACGGGCGGATAAAGCGGCATATGCCGCCAAACGCGCAGGGCGGAATCAGGTGTGTTTTGAGGAAGGCCCAAGTCAGGAAACACAAATCGCTTAAGTGCTTTATCGGTTTATCGTTTATACCGAAAAAGCTTGCAATTATGATGATAAAACTGCAAAAAAAGAGGCGGAGTACTCGATTCTCCGCCTCGATTTTTATTTTCATAAAAAATAATTCGTTTATCGGTTTAGTTTTATTTGATTTACCATAACTTAATATTTTTCGATTCTTCTTTGTTTTCTTAATTCGTTACGGCGTATCCCGGACTTCCATTCCTCAATTTCTTCATCGGTTTCAAGAATAAGCTTCGGCACCTGAACCGGTTTTTCATTTTCATCCAGCGCCACCAGCACAAGATAGGCACGGTTAATTAGGGTTTTTTCGCCGTTTAGTTTCTCGACAAAGGTATCCACACGAACCTCCATGGAGGTATTTCCCGTATATGTCATACAACCCTTAAGCACGACCGTATCGTTTATATAAGCCGGTTCCTTGAACTGAAGATTATCCACCGATGCTGTCGTAACATTTCTGTTGGAATGACGGCGCGCCACCACCGCCGCAACCACATCAATCCACTCGACCAGTTTTCCGCCGAACAAGCGGTTGTATCCGTTAAGATGTTCGAACAAAACAATTTGCACATGCTCGGCTTTTGATTCGCTTACCCGTTTCGGACGCAATTCCTCCATATTAGTTGTCTCCTTAAATCCTGTTTGTTTTTATATTATCTCACCCGACCGGCGGAGTTTTTCATAAAAGGGGATAAAACCTAATTTAATTATATCACATTCCATTAATCAGCACAATACATATATTGCTTTATTAATGCTTTTACTCAAAAAAGCCCGAAAGTCCTTTCAACTGCAGTATTTTTAATTTGAAGTCATTTCAAGCGATGGATAGGGGTAGTAAAGCGGTTGAGGTAGTTATAATGAAATAAACTCACATCAAACACAGTGGGATAAATATTACACCTTTGTAAATTTAATCTTGATTTTTCGCCTGATATGTATTATATTTAACATATAAATATTAAATGTTGAATATAAATCAAAACCATGTTTAGTGATGAATAACAAACCTTAAGAAACGGAGTATCTATGGTCCTAACTGTTTTATTTCTCATTTTAACCCTTTTGACTGCGGTTTTTCTTATAATGCTGCTTATAATGTCGGTGTACTCCATAGTGACACATCTATTAAAAAAGCCTAATCAAAAGCAAGTAAAACACCTGAAACGGGTTGCAGTCTGTTTAGGAGTGTCAATTCTTTGCAACGGGTTGCTTATCCCCGTTTCCCAATTTACCGCCCATACACCTACCATAAGGGACGAGCAGGGAAATATCCCCGAAAATGCCGTTTCCGAACTTATAAAAGTTGAATTAAACGGCAGAAAGCAATGGATTTCCATTAGAGGGCATGATAAAGACAATCCGGTGCTGCTGTTTTTGGCAGGGGGTCCCGGGGGCACCCAGATGGCGGCGGTAAGACATGAACTATCCCGGCTTGAAAAGCATTTTGTGGTGGTAAACTGGGACCAGCCCGGTTCGGGAAAGTCCTACGGCGTCAAAAATGAGGGTAAAATATCGGTTGACACCTATATTGACGACGGAATTGCCCTCACGGAGTATTTAATTAGTAGATTTTCCAAAGAACAAATATATTTAATCGGCGAATCCTGGGGGAGCGCTCTCGGCATCTTTCTCATTAACAAAAAGCCCGATTACTACCATGCCTTTATAGGTACCGGACAGATGGTTGACTTTGAAGAAACCGAAAGGCTCGACTATGCCAAAGCCCTTGAAATTGCCGAACAGAAGGGGGATAAGTCCCTGATTAATCGTCTTAGAAGGAACGGCGTTCCCCCCTACTACGGCGACGATGTTACATGGAAAAGCGCGGTTTATCTGAATTATCTTTCGGCATATATGGCAAATCTGCCGGAAATCCATAACCCCGGCTATAACACCTTAAGGGATATATTCTCCCCTGAATATGGTATATCGGATAAGATTAACTACATAAGAGGTGTTGTATATACCTTCAACGAGGTTTATCAGCAGCTTTACGACATTGACTTAAGAAAGGATTATACATCCCTTAATGTGCCGGTTTACTTCTTTTTAGGAAGGTACGACTACAACGCCCCAACCTCCCTTGTTGAGGAATATTATGAGTTGCTGGACGCCCCCCAAAAGGAAATCCTATGGTTTGAGCATTCCGCCCATTCCCCCTGGATAAACGAAAGTGATAAATTTATAAACGAAGTATTATCCCGTTTCTTAGGGGAGTAGGGGGGTCATTTTGAAAAGATATTACCTGATTATATTTTTGTTATTGGCGGGGATGATCCTAACAGGCTGCGCCGAAGGACACCTTCAAATGTCCCCTGACGGCGAAAGCTCCGGGTTCACCCTGGAGTTTGAGGAATGCAATCGTAAAGGCGAATGGGAGATTAAGTTCGTAAAAGACGATATAATTAAGGTGGAGGTTGACCACATTAACGGAGAGTTTTCCCTTGTTATTGCCGGCAAAAACGGCAGCACACCCTATGAGGGAAATTTTAAAGACGACATGACCTTTACCGTAACCATTTCCGAAACCGATTGGTATTCAATAAAGTTTAACGGCAATAACGCAACGGGAAAAATTATTGTTTCAAAAACAGACAACAGGGTAGATTAAACAGGTCTTTTTGATTGATTTTGTCCGACCGAAAACGGAAAATTTCACTGTTAATAAACATCAAATTTCATCTATAGCTAAAAATGCACCCCAAAGGGCGCATTTTTATTTATTCATTAATAAACCCGGCGATAGCCCAGTCGGTATGGTCGTAATAATTCTCGTCGAATGATTTATCCGTCACCAGGGTGATGCTTTCGGCATTGTCGGGGATATTCACCACAAAGGTATATGTTTCCCCGGTAATCAGAATATCCGACGTTTCAGCCGGATTACCGTCGATATACACCGAAAACACCGCCTTGCACCGTATGTTGTCGAAATTCACCTCGTCGTCATACCCCGCAACGGCAACAAAGCATTTCGCCCCTTCGGGGATATCAAAGGTTATCCTTGAAGTGGCGTGGGTGCCGATTCCCTTGGTATATTTCACACCCCCCACCGAAAGGGTGTTCCCGTCAATGGATTTGTCCCGTCTGGTGGTGCCCCAGCCGGTGATGTTTTCCCTCCATTCCAGGTCAGACGCATATATGTCAATGAACTTTTCATCAAAACAGAAGAATTCCTTTGAACCTGCCGGTAGTTCGGTATTGCTGTATCTGATATAGGCACTTACCGTTACCAGCATTTCATCCTGCTTGGGCATCTTAAATTCATCGGCTTTTGCCCTATATCCGTTGCATTCAAGAAATACTTCGTATTCCTCGTTTTCCAGCCCTTTGCATTTTATGTCAATGCCGTCCCCTTCTTGTATTACCGAAAGCCCCTTGGGAACAAACTCCACCGCAAAATCCCGGTACCAGTTGCTTATCGAGCCGAGGATATAAACATTCTTGTAACCCATATATTTAAGGGTGCGGTATGCCTGAATGCTCCGCTTGAAGGCAGAACAGTAAACTATTATTTTCGTATTCCTGTCCTTTATTTTTTCATCCGCCCTGCGGATAATTTCGGTGTGGGGTATGTTTATGCTCCCTTCAAGGTGGTATTCCTCAAACTCCTTTTCCGACCGAACGTCAAGGAGTACCGCCCCGTTTTCCCCAAGGGACCTTGCCTGTAAAGTGCCGATTATGGCGTCGTCAACCTCCGCTTCAACCTCCGGCGGAGTCCACTCCAAAGTCAGGCAGTCGGTAAGGGGGGTGTTGTCGCTGTCCCACAGGAACACTTTGACGGTGCAATTTTCGTCCTGCCGGTTGTCGATGGAAATTACATTTTCCCCGTTTTTTACCTCTGTTTCTTTTATATCAAGCATAACCCCTTTCGGGGAATAAACCGCAACAATAAGCCTTGCGTTTAAAGCGCCGTCAGCCTTTATATTTACGTTTAATTTATAGGTTTCGCCGGAGAGATTTCCCGAAATAACGGGCGGGTTTTCGATAATCGCATAACCCAGTATTTCGACCGGTTTTCCCGACGCCAGCATAACCGTCAGCCGCTCGGACCGGTTATGGTAAACCCGTAACTTTTTATAGGGCTTTCCGTTTAAGGAAAACTGCCTTGTCACCCCTACCGAGGAGGTAACGGTAATAAAGGCTTCACTTGTTTTAAAATAGATATCAAAAGCAGTAAGCCGGGCAACCCCTTCAAACTGGATATACTCCCCGGAACCGATTGTAGTCCTGCTGATGCTTTCAAGGGATTTCAGATCCAGCCCTTCCCCCGCCATTTCGGTAAGGATAAGCTCATTATTTTCATCGGCTTTATAGTTGGAAAAAGCGGCAAAGCCGATAACAATATCCGAATCGGAAGAAAGCTCGATTTCGATATTTCCGGCTTTCATCGAAAAATAACCGAACTCGATAAGGCTGATACCCTTGTCTGCCGTTAGAGTTTTAACCACCTTGTCACTGAACTTAACAGTAAAACTAAGCTCCGTATCGCTTCCGGCAAGGATATACCCCGTTCTGGCTATATCGTTTATAGGGAAGGAAAGAGTAGTTTTACCCTTAACCGATAGCATATTTTTAACGGAGTTTTGCTTTACTTCCTTTCCGTCGTTCCAGACAATATCGGTATTTCCTTCGGCTACGGTTGTGGCACCGTCAAAGTCAAAGCTTATCCGGTTTTGAGCAATATCTTTTTTATATGTATTATCGCCGAAATAAACCCAGTCGTTAGTACCCAGCTTTGAAAGGTTGCATTTTGCCGGAGGGTCGGTTATTTCAAAGTAGCCGTTAAACACCCCGCCGTCGGAAAGGGTTAGGGCATAAAGGGTGATATCTTTATCGCCGCCGAAGGAAACAACAACCCTGTTTGTTCCGGTGCCTTTAAAGGTAAGCTCATAAACATACAAATTATCCTTTTCGCATAAAAGGGAAGTGGTGTTTATTTTGTTTATCACGGAAGCGTTTATTTTAACCTCGCCTTCGGCGGAAAAAAACAGCTTCGCTCTTCGTGTCATGGGGGAAACCGGAAGGGTAACGGTTGAACCTGCCTTAACGGTTATGCCCTTCCGGGTGGAGCCGGAGGATATACTATCCCCGTCCGTCCAGCTGAAGGTAAAAGGGGATTCATACAGGGTACTGCCGATTTCGTTTTCAACTGCCTTCTGTCCTTTTTTGCGTTCGGAGTTTCCAAACACAAACCAGTTTATATCCCCTTCGGCGGACAAATCAACTTCGCTTTCGGTTTTATCGATGTATCCCGAAAGGGTATAATCCCCCTCAAATTCGGTGTTGCCCTTAACCTTATAGACATCCGTACCGTGGGAGGGGACGAAAATTTCCAGCTTATCCTCAAAAACCGGCAGATCCCTGTGTTCCCATAAATCCCGGGCGGAGGAAACCCCGTTGATTCCCAATGAGGCGAAATCAATGGTTATGCTTATATCCCTGCCGCTTCGGTTAAGCACCGCAACGGCTTTGGCAGATTCCCCTTCGGAATAAAGCTGTTTTACCCATATTTCATAGCCTGCGTTTTTGTCTTCGTAAACCATTACGGCGGAAAGGCAGGCGGGGTCCTGGTTTATTTCAATCATTTCCTTGTTTGAAAGGATTTCCAGCGCGTTATCGGATATGGAACCCACGTCACAGCCGATTAACAACGGGGCGGACATCATACACCACATGGAAAAATGGGATTTATCCTCCTCATAATTCATGCCGTTTCCCACCTGAAGCATATCCAGATCGTTCACATGCCCCGGGGAGGTATATTGGGTTATGTTTTTTACCGCATCAATCTGTAAAAGTATCGAATCGAAATTAGGGGCGATATCCCCGTAAATCCGCCAGGAATCGGCGGTCTTGGTTACCCAGTCGCCGGGGAAGTGCCAGCAGCAGATATTGTATATTTTGTTTTTATTGTATTTTTCCTCAATTTCCTTTATAATATTGCCGATTTTGGTGTACTGGTCCTTGGTGTCAAGCCCCAGCGAGGAACCGCCGCACCAGTCCACCTTTATAAAGTCAAAGCCCCATTCCCCAAGATATCTTTCCAGGTCGGCCTGCTCATGACCGTACAGCCCCACATGCTTGTCGGTGGTGTATTCGTCGTCCCGCCAGCCGCAGGTGGTGTCCCCGGCGTCGGAATATATTCCGGCATATAACCCCTTTGAGTGGGCATAATCGGCAATATACTTCATACCATTTGGCCAGAAGCGTTCCTTTTCCTTTACAATGCCGTTATCCCGACCGTTCTGCCAACCGTCGTCGATGTTCACGAAACTATAACCGCAGTCGTATAAACCGGTGGAAATCAAGGCGTTAATCTGACGGATAATTATTTCCTCGGAAATATTTGTCTGGAAATAATTCCATGAAGACCAGCCCATAAGGGGGGTATGCCTCTCGGAAAAATCAGTTGTCCCATCGCTTTCACCCTCGGCTTTTACTATAAGCACCAAAAGAAGGGATAAAAGCAAAGCGGCGGCTAAAATAACTGCTATCAGCTTTTTCATTAAATTTTATCCCCCAGTTCGAATTCAACGGTCCTTGTTAAGCTTCCCGCAACGGCTTTGACGGTAAAACGCCCCTGGTAGTCGATAAACATTCCGGTTTCGCCTTTTCCCGAATTGTCAAGCTGAAGCTGGTCAAGGAAAACCACCTTTCCCTTCACGTCGGTTACGGTAACCGAAACATAAGCTTTGGAATAATCGGTTCCGAAATCAATCGTAAGAGTTATTGTGTCGTTTGTTTTGACGATATCTATTGTTTGCCCGTTTCCTTTGGATTTCCCGCAGGCTGAAGTAAACATAAGTAAAACCAGCAGAACTATAAGTAATATATGCCTTGCTTTCATAACAACCCCCGTGGAGCAAATCTTAATTGATTATATCAATTTCTACAGGCCATTACAACAGTTTTTGAAAAAATAAAAGGCTCCGTTGCGGAGCCTTTTATAATCAGATTACATATCCTACTGTTCTTCGTAGTCGGTTATGATTTCCTCGATAGCTTTTTCATAGCTTTCCCGATTCGTGTCAAGGGTGGAATAAAAGTCGGTGGAATTCTGCTTGATGAGATCGGCAAGGATATTGTGAATGCCTATCTTTGTATAGATGATGGCCGGGTCGTAAACGATGGAATTGAAGATAATGTCAAGCATTTCTTCGGAATCCTCGTCCCGGAAATCCTTATTTTTAAGTACCACATTGTAATAGGTGTTGGCGATATTGTTTTTGCCCCCTATTGACATAACCTCAAGCATATATGCCGAAAAATCCGGGTCTTTGACCGATACGGGTATGCAAATGCCGTTGGCATAATTAGCAGAGCATTTGTTGTAGTATCTGTCCTGATCTTCGTTATATTTTGCCGCCGGTACAATTCCGTATTCCACGTCATACTGTCTTAATTTTTTGATGGCGGAAAAGTGAACCGCCATAAACAGTGATCTGCCGTTGCCGAAAACCTCAACGCAGGTGTCCCAGACATTTTTTGTCCTGTCGGTCCAGTCGTCCACGGTGGCGTACCAGGTCTTTTTCTCGGCGCAAAGACCGAGCACATACTGGGTGACATCAACGGATCTGGTGGTTTCCCCTAAGGCAAGCACGGGATTATTACTGGAATCCTTGGTTACAAGCTGTTCGCCGCAGCCGTAGAAGAAGGAAGGACCCGTGTCAACGATTCCCCATAAATCCTTTTCGTCCTGAACCCCGTCGTCCTCAAGGGTACCGGTTATCTGTTTACACATTGAGTAAAGCCTGTCAAGGGTCCAATTGCCGTCCCGGACTTCCTGATAAATGTCATAGCCGGAAAAATGGTCGTTCATAAGCTGTTTGTTGAAGGCAATACCCGAGGACACTATTTTATGCATAAGGGACATATCGCCGGCGGTAAAGAAAACCTTGTCGCCGATGGATACCGCGGCGGTGGCGTTGGCGTCCCACCAGGGGGCGTCAAGATCGATTATGTCGCTGTACTCATTCAGGTCATATAGCTTGCCTTCCTGCGCCAGCACCGCAGCGGTTGACATAAAGGGCATTGCGGCGTCAAAGGTATCAAGACTACCGGATATTTCGTCCCGGATCGCCTGCAGACAGTCATTAACCGCAACGGCTTTCACGGTTATGTCGTAAACTTCGTAAACCCAGTCGTTTCTTTTGGTTACTCCGTCTAAAATTACCGAGTCGGTGGTGGTGTAAAGGGGTTCTATTTCCTCGCTGAAATAGGTTCCCTGACCTTCCTGGGAAGTTACAAGCACCCTGAATTCACCGTATTCCCGCCAGGTGTCGTCATAAGGGGGGAGATTTTTGGTGGAATATTTACCGTCTGCATCGGTGTAACGGTCTTCCTGGCTGGATTCGCCGGCGGATAAGTCTGCTTCCGAGGTCTGGTCTCCCTGGTTTGAGTTGTCGGTTTTGGATTCTGTAGAGGAGGTGTCCTTGTCCCCCTCGTTGCCGCAGCCGACCAGCAGGGCAGCTAACATCAGTAAGCACAAAAGCAGGGAAATGATGGATTTCAGCTTCATAATGTCTCTTTCCTTTCGCATAGATAGTAAATATACTTCATCTATAATAACTAAAAACCGGTAAAAAGATATATAAATTTTGTGTAAAATTATTGTTAATATATAAAACCGAACTTTCATATTTTTTAAAAATATGTTAATCTTGCAGTGGTTATTCTACAGTTGCCGTAAAGGAAGGTATATGAATATGTGCTGCAGGTATTATGTTCCCGGGGAAATGAGCGAATTTCTAATTTTGAAATATCTTGACAAAATTAACGAAAAACCGAAAAACGGGGAAATATATCCTTCCGACCTTTCGCTGGTTATATACGGCAGCGGGGGAATTTCCGTTACGGGAATGAAATGGGGTTTTTCCACCCGGAACGGGGTGGTTTTCAACGCACGAGGCGAAACCTATGAGGAAAAATATTTATTTGCCCCCCATGCCCTAAAACGCTGCGCCGCAGTCTGTTCGGAATATTACGAATGGAAAAACAAAATAAAATACGCCGTGAGACCGGAGGATAAAATACCCTTGTTCCTGGCGGGGATATACAGGCAAATCCCCGGCAACGGATATGAATTTACCATAATAACCCTCCCGCCGGTGGGGGAAATAGCCGACCTTCACGACCGTATGCCTTTAGCGGTGACCAACGACGCCGCCGAAGCCTGGCTTTCCGGGAAAGATATTCAATATGTTTACAATGCCGTCCCAAAACTATATTATGAAAAAGCATAAAAAACAATAATATTTATTTTAATTCATTATCATTTTAGCATAATTTTACGCAATTGTCAATGAAATCAAAAAAGCCTTCCGACTTTCGGGGAAGGTGGCGGCCGCAGGCTGACGGATGAGGGGTAGTACCATATATAAGGGAAAGCAGTAAAATACAACCCGCAGCCAACACCGCAAATAAAATCCGGCGGCAGATGCCGCCGGAATAAAATCACTTATCCAATATTTCCAAAGTCTTATCCCAATAACCCAACTGATTTTCTATCCTCTGTTTTTCAACCTCGGTACAGCTATCCATCGCCGTCCTAACCCTTGACACAATATCCTCAATTTCATTCCTATAGCCGCCGTACATTTCCTTAACCGTGGGCGGTACCCAGGTCATACTGTACCCTTCGCAGTTTTCGCTTGCCTCGGCAAGCTTTTTATAATATTCAAACATTTCCCCGGCAGCACTGCCGAACAGCTTATCGCAGGCATCTTCCAACAGCTCCTCGCCGGTCAGTTGGGTGCACCACATAGCCCTTGACGCCACATACCATAAAGGCCACCGGAGGGAAATGCTGTCCTCATCCTCAAGATAGCTTTCGGCGGGTCCCTGGTCATAGAATATATATCTCACTCCAAGGCTTTCCCACAAATCCTGATTCCGTGTCACCACATTCCCCTGCACCCAGGGAACATACCGCCATTCGCTGTTTCCCGCCGAAAGGCAGTACCACTCCCATACCGAAATATTCGAACAGTCTGTCTTTTCAACCCATTCCTCCAGATTTTCCCGCCAGGAACAGGTATAGGTGTTATGGGTTATGGAATCATACCCCGCCTTGAAGTAGTCGGTGTCAAGGGGTTTTGTCATACTGCTTTCCCGGCAGAACATTATTTCCACGTTCGGCTCAAGGGGGATATAGTTTTCCGGCGGGCGATAGGACATATGATAGGAATATATCTGTAATGACCTATCCGGGAAAACCTTCTTTACCTTCCTTGCCACATTGTTTGCAAAATAAACCATCTGGTCGGACACATTCCCCGCGGCTACACATTTATCGCATTCGCAGTAATGCTGGTCCCAGCCGTCGTTGGCGGCAACCGTCATTGACACCAGCTGTGGATGGTTTGTAAAATATTCAATCAGCTTATCCGCCACAAAGCCGGAAAACTCCTCATTGGTGTAGCAGAACTGGAAGTAATCCTTCCCCGCCGGATTCCGGCTGCCGCCGGAAAAGGCATACCATTCGGGGTGTTCGTCATACATGGAGACAGGGGTTATCTGGAACAGCCAGTGGCCGGTCATGGATTTGTCCCCCCCAAGATACCACCGCTTTGCCACCCCAAAATCCCCGCTGTAAAGACGGGTTATTCTTGAAGAGAATCTGGGCTGGTGGTTAATGTCGATGCCGGTGGCGTCGATATCCTTAAGGGAGGGAACCACCTCCCAGAGTTCGCCTTCGCCGAACCAGCCGCAGCCTAAGCTTTCAAGGAACATATTAACACCGAACTGTGTGCCGGTGTAGTTGCCATCGTCGTTTCCCATTATTACAAGATAGTTGCCGGTCTGCTTGATTATGACTTCCTCCACGCCGGGGTAACCCGCAGGCTTTTCGATGCCAAGAGCTTCGGTAAGGGAGGATTCCCCCACAAGTATGTATTTTTCCCCGTCGGTTGTCTGGTTTTCCCGGATTATTTCAATCTTTCCGCTGGTTATTTTTTCAAGATAGTTTTTTAAATCCTTTGCCGCTTCCTTTTCCTTGTTGCCGGCATCGGAACTTATAACAATGGATATTAAAATTTCTCCGTCCTTAGCTATTATAAAGCCCTTGTCTGCCGTTTTGGAAACCTCGCTGCTTTCCTGCACGGAACTTGTATTTTCGCTTTTCCCCCCGCAGGAGGAAAGGAAAACAACCCCCAGGGAAAGCATAAGCATAAAGGAACAAACCGTTAAAATCATACTTCGCATATAAAAGCCCCCCTTTATTAAGGCAATTATAATTTACCCGAGTATAAATGTCAACAAAAAGTCGTGCTGTGCCGGATTTCATGGTATATACTTAAGTCGGAGGGATAAAAATGATACATAAAAAAGGAATAATCATTCACCCGGAGGAAATAAGCGGAACATGGGAAAAAACCCTTATTAATTCGGATGTTTCAGCTCTCGGTCTTCATCCCGTAGGGGGACTGGATTCCCACCGGCGGGTACTTGAACTTGCCGAAAAAGGTTTTTCGCCGGAACAGGATAAAATACTGAAAAACCTAATAAGAAACGGCATAAGCATCGAATACGAGCTTCATGTCATGTCGTTTTTGCTGCCCCGGGAACTGTTTCCCGCCAATCCGGAATATTTCAGAATGAACGAAAAGGGGGAAAGAACCCCCGACTTCAACCTATGTCCTTCAAACAAGGATTCTCTTGAAATCGTGTCGGACTCCGCCGAAAGCCTTGCCAAAATGCTTGAATATTCGTCGGAAATTTATAACTTCTGGCTTGACGACGTGTTTGACGCCTCCTGTTTCTGCCCCGAATGTCAAAAATACACCCCCTCCGACCAGGCGCTGATAATATATAACACCGTTCTGAGGGGATTAAAGCGGGTAAATAAAAACGCCAAACAGTCTTTCCTTGCCTACTGCTCCACCTCAAATCCCCCCGTAAAAGTCACGCCGGAGGATGGAATATTCCTTGAATTCGCTCCCTTCAAGCGGGATTTTGCAAAACCCCTTTATGACGGGGAAAACCGGATTCCCGTAAAACAAGCCCTTGATAATATTTCCTTTTTCGGTACAAAAAACTCAAAGGCCCTTGAATACTGGCTTGACAATTCCATGAATTCCGGCTGGAAAAAGCCACCCAAGGAGTTTCACCTAAACAGGGAAGTCCTTGAAAAGGATATGGAATTCTACGAAAAAGCGGGTTATGAGTATATAACCGCCTTCGCTTGCTATTTAGGCGAAGATTATAATGATTTATTCGGCATCCCCGATCTGGAAGAATATATAAAACATAACATTGATATTCACCAAAATTAGCCGACGCTGCTATACTGTCAATGACAGAGGAAACGTAGAACACGGCTTATTCAGTATCCCGCAAGGGATACCCTTCAGCAGTTCATACGAACGCAATCAAAGCCGAAAAAGGTATTAGCCAGAACCCTTGTTTTTTCAGGAGGTGGTGGAACCCTTTTGCTTTCCCTAAAGCAGGCGTCTTCGGTTGATTTTTGTCTTTTTTTATTTTCTGTTATGGTGGAATGTGTCACCAACGGTTCCTTCTTGTCATAGTATATAGAAGGAAGGAGGATTCACTATGGGATGCTTTGATTCGTTCTTCGGTGGCCAGAACAGTTGTTGTTGGATTATCATTCTGATTGCAATCGTCATCCTTGTTTGTTGCTGCTGCTGCTAAGAAACCAAAACATAAAAAGACCCCTCTTTCGCACAGAGGGGTGTTTTTTTCGGTAAAATTGCCACTGATTAAACAATGTAATATAATATCAGACCGTAGGGGCGTATATCATCCGCCGGCAACACAGGAGTCAGAAAAAGACTGATGCATAATCAAAGAGAGCGGAGTAAAATAATGCCTTCCCCTTGAGAGGAAGGTGTCAGCCGCAGGCTGACGGATGAGGGGCGGTGCCGCATATACAAAAGAGAAGAAACAAATACAACGTCATTTCGTTACGGGTAATACTAAACCGGCGGCAGAAGCCGCCGGTTTTCTTTATCTCAAATAAATGAATTATACTTCAACCCAAACGCCGGGGGTCTGAACTGCCTTGTTACCCGCTTCGATAATACCCATGATGGCAACGGTTTCGGCAGGGTCGGCTTTTACTTCACCAGTCTTGAAAAAGTCGCACATTTCCTTAATGAAGTTGGGGAAGTAATTTGACATAGTGGGGATAACCGTCGTTTTGCCGTCGTTGTAGTTGACGGTCATCGAAAAATCAATGCCGGTCCAGCCGTAATGGCTCATAACCGCCCGTCTGCCGCCTTCAAACTCAATGACAAGGGATTCATACTTGCCGGCTCCCACCGACATAACCCTGGTGACCTTGCTTCCCATAAGGATAACGATGGGTTCAATCTGATGGATGGCATAGGTATCGAAGTTGCCGGGACCTCTGGAGGAAATAAAGCAGATACCCTCCTTGTTGTAGCCCTTCAGCTCGTCGGAAAACCTCAGCGCCGAGGTGGAGAAGAAGGGGGTGTTGTGGGCTTTTGCGTGATCAACCAGCCCCTGGGCGATTTTCTTGGAAAGGGCAAAGGTTTTGTCAACGTAAACCCGCTTGCCGGAAGCCAAGGGTTTCTGGCACAAGTCCCAGTGCCTTTCGGGGTTGTCGGGGGAAAGGACTATAATAACGTCGGATTTTTTCACCACTTCGTCGATGGTGTCGCACTTTTTAACGCCGAACTTCCTGCACCATTCGTCGGTGGAAAGCCCGCCCTTGGGGGAGTCGATTTCGCCGTAGGCGTAGGCAACCTCAAATTCCCGTCCCGCAGCCTGCTTTATAAACTGGGGATAGTTGTTGGCGTGCCATTCGTCAAGGTAATAGTCAACAAAGCCGATTTTTTTAATTGCGGACTTTACATTCAAAAAGTCAAAGGCTTTTTTTATGTCGGCGAAGGGGTTGGCGCCCACTTCCCGTTCTATTGTTAAAAATCCCGTGTACCCGATATCGTCAAGGGCTTTGAGATAAGCGTCAAAATCAACGCTGCCTTCGCCGAGAGGAACTTCCTTAAAGTAGTCCTCCATACGCATATCCTCTATGCCGCCTTCGGCAAAGAAGGTATAAATCCGTCTGGGTTCGGTTTTCTGAATCATAATGCCGTCCTTGGCGTGGGTGTGGACGATAAAATCCTTAAGGGTATAAACCGCCTGAACGGGGTCGTCGCCGGTTACCATAACAAGATTTGCCGGGTCAAGGTTTACCCCGATACCCTTTGAGTTGACGTCAATAATGAAATTTTTTAAAGTTTCCGCTTTTTCGGGGCCGGTTTCAATGGCAAAGGTTACGCCGATATTGGCGGCATAGTCGCCTATTTCCTTACAGGCGGCCTTCATACGGTTGTAGTTTTCGTTCTTTTCTTCGGGCACCACGCCGATGTGGGTGGTTACCACCTTAGAGTTCAACGCCTTGGCAAGATCCGCAACCTGCTTTGAGGCGGGAATCTTCCATTCATTTTCCTTTTCGCTTTCAAAGCCGTGACCGCCGAAGTCGCCGCAGACAGCCGAAACCACAAGATTGCGTTCCTTTAACAGCCTGTTGGTGTCTGCTATCTTGGCTTTGTCGAAGCTTGAATAAAGCATTTCACCGCCGGTGACATAGAGCTGGATTCCCTCCGCCCCGATTTCCGCCGCCTTGTCAAGGGCTTGAACAAAGGGTAATCTGAAGGAGTCGGTCATAACGCCGATTTGAAATCTTTTAGCCATAAAATTTGCCTTCCTTTATTTGTTATTGTTATTTAAAACAGCGCATAATCAAATACAAACGCAAGCAGGGTGACTATGCCTCCTGCCGACAGCACCCCCAAAATAATGGCGGGTAAGGATTCCTTAAGCTTAAGGTTAAGGGTGATGGCGATTAACGCCCCCGTCCACGCCCCCGTCCCCGGAAGGGGGATGGCAACGAATATCCAAAGCCCCCAGAAAAGGGTTTTTTTCATTTGAGCAACCTTTTTTTCACCCAGTCTGAGTATCCACCGGAAGGGGATTCCGAATTTTTCGAACTTCGCAAAATATTCCAGCACCCTGCGGCCGTATATAATTAAAAAGGGAATGGGTATAAGGTTGCCGATGACGGCAAGGGTAATCGATAAGGGATAGCCCAGCCCGAGACCTAACCCCACGGGGATTCCCCCTCTGAGTTCGATAATCGGAACCATGCTGACAAACAGCACCCAAAGGCATTTTGCAATCATATGTTTACTTCCGTTTTTTTAGTCGAATACATTATATATGGATAATCCCTTTATGTCAAGTTATATGTTGTGTTTTGTTTACAAATTAACCCCCCGCTTGGTCATGTAGGCGTTAATCTTTTCAAGGGCGGTTTTTTCGATTCGCGAAACATAGCTGCGGGAAATTCCCAATGCGGCGGCTACCTCCCGCTGAGCACGGTAGGCACCGTTGCCGTCAAGACCGTAGCGCATGGCGATGATTTTCCTTTCCCGTTCGGTTAATGCCTCCTTCAGGGCTTTATACACAAGGGTTGACCTTATACGCATATCTATCTCGTCAACGATGTCGTCTTCGTTGCAGAGAATATCAAGATAGGTAAGGGGATTCCCCTCCTTGTCGGTGTCAACCGGGTCGTTAAGTGAATTTTCAAGGGAATTTTTCTTTTGGGAACGGAAATACATGAGTATTTCGTTCTGAAGACATTTCCCCGCATAAGTGGCAAAGCGGGCGCCGTTGTCGATGTCATAGGAATCAATGGCCTTGATAAGCCCTATGGTACCCACGGATATCAAATCGTCCTGGTCCTTGTAGGATGTATAATATTTCTTTACGATATGGGCGACCAGCCGGAGATTGTGTTCGATCAGGGTGTTCCTTGCGTTCATATCCCCCCTGCTTGCTTTAATAAACAGCTCCCTTTCCACCTTTTTGTCCAGGGGGGGAGGGAAGGAGCCCCCGCTCTGGGACCTTAAAAACAGCATTACCGCTTTCGATAAAAACCATACGAATAATGAAAACATAAAAGGCCGTGCTTAACGTATAATTCAAAGCACGGTTTCACCGCCTTTCCGCAGGAAGTCTTATTAAATATATAAAATCCCTTCAATAATAATATTCGCCATTTCCGGGAGTTAGCATAAATAAAAGCATATTTTTCAAAATAGGTATGCCTAATTTATATAGCAAATAAAAAACACCCGCAATATACGGGTGTTCAGACTGAAGACAAATGAGGTA
>LSQX01377256.1_pt5 | contig 17473 bp, 11 predicted proteins | sample 654561 | NCBI WGS metagenome assembly LSQX01 (sample SAMN04489861, study PRJNA283612) | anaerobic digester metagenome | isolation source: 4 biogas reactors fed with cattle manure at either 37C or 55C with and... | place: Denmark: Kongens Lyngby | collected 2014
GGCTCCATCATGGCAGATAGCGTCAAAGCCCTCACGGGATCGCACTTTTATGACGACAAAGCCTATCCCGATAAGTTCATTTCTCTGCATCAACTGAATTGGCAGGCAGGGAAAAACACCGAGCTTTTCTTGGGCGAAAGCGTGATCTATGGCGATCGAGGCATGGATGTCAACTATCTCTTGCCCAATGCGTTCTGGCGCGCAACGGAACATAATCTCAAAGACCGGGACAACATGATGCTCTATGGCGGTTTCAATCAGAGATTGCCTTTGGACATGCTACTCTATTTCCAGATCGCCGTCGATGAATTTAGCTATGGCAAGATATTTAGCTCCTGGTGGGGCAATAAATATGCGCTGCAAGGCGGGCTCGAATTGCCGACTTCCTTCGCTGATTTTGCCGTGGAGCTAAGCGCCGTACGTCCTTACACCTACGCACACTACATGAATCACACAATGTATTCCCACGATGGCAAAGGCCTGGGCTATCCCAAAGGCTCGAATATTGTCGATCTCACGCTCCAAGCCAATGTCCCGATCAAGAAATATGCGGATTGGACTTGCCGGCTTTCGCTCTCCAGAAGCGGCAGCGATGGAAGCTCGTGGAAGGATAACTATCACGACATCTTTGCCGGCCAGATTCAAACGGCTGAGGCGCACTGGTTTGACGGCGTAGTCACCGATGAAATCACCCTCCAAAATAGCATCTATATCCCGATTATGGCGCATCACAGGTTTCTCATCGGACATGAAATGAAGAAGAATGATGAGCTCAGCCACCGCGCATTTGCGGCTTGGCAATTCTTTTATTAGAGGTAAATAATGCCAAGATTTGACCGCATGGAATGGCCTCGCAAATATAAGCTTAAGGGCAGCGTCTTGCTCCTCGTTCTGCTGGCAATTGCCTTCGGCTTTTGGCTGCAAAAAAGAGAGCATAGCAATCTCGCCAAGAATATCGAGATCACAGACTTGAACTTCGATGAGTGGGGCACACAGCACATCCAGATCAGCTACACCATCGAAAACAAGAGCAAGAAAGAGCTCAGCGTGCGTCTTTTAGCAAAGGTTTGGGATGCAGACGATGAGGAGCTCAGCAGCGTGCTTTTTGACATTGAAGTGCCGCCTATGTCGAGGCAAAATCGCAGCAAACTCTTTGACCGCCTCAATCGTGTCTTGAAAGAAGGCGAGGCACCGCACCGCGCAAATATCGTGCTTTATCCAAAAAAACGCTTATAAATCTCCGAATATGAGTTAATTCCCACTTGCCAAACTCTTAAAACGAACTATCTTTATCTTTAGGACTGAAAGCTAAGAAGTCCCAGAAGCAGCCGAAGCGGCACATACGCGGTTTTGCAGCTTTTGGGACTTATTTTGTCCTCAAACTAAACACACTCACAGGAGATTATAATCATGAATAAAAGAATATATTTAGACACAGAGCAAGATACAATAGATCTCGCTTACTTCATCGGCCCCCTCTTACAGCGCGGCTCCGTGCTATCTCTCTTTGGAGAACTCGGCAGCGGCAAGACCTTCTTTGCCAAGGCATTAGGCGCATTTTTGGGCATTGGCGACGAAATAGATAGCCCCAGCTTCGTGATCTTCAAAGAATATCATTGCGGCAGATTTCCCTTATATCACCTCGATCTCTATCGCCTCACAAGCGAGGACGAACTGCTCGATTTGGGGCTCTTGGATATGATAGAAACCGGCATCACGCTCATAGAATGGCCTGAGATCGCACAAGGCTTTTTGCCCTATCAAAACCTCAAACTCAAGTTTGGCTTCGAAGATGAAAGACGCTTTGTTGATATCGAACCGGATGAGGATTTCGCTGAGCACTTTGCTTGATTTGAGAGAATTATTGAGCTGAATGGAAATAGCGGCAAGCCTTTTTTGACAAGTGTCTTGCCGCTAACTCCGACAAACTATAAAGACAAGATTATCAATTAGATAAGCCCTGTTTTCTGAATTGTTCATCAATTTATGGGTGTAAACATTCCAAGCAAAACTCAACACGCCCTCATAACATATTGCTCTGCCGTATCTTACCTATTGGATTCAGCTCATCCTCTGCTTATGATATGCTCATGCCCATGACCACATCATGACCATATCATCACCAGAACCATATAAGGAAGACATGGGGAAGGCATGAAAATCACCCCCAAAAAATGAAAGATAAAAGCAAAAAAGCCGCCTTCAAAATCGAGGGCGGCTTCTTCGTACACTATGGATTATTTATGTTTTTCAGCGATGGCGTCTGCCAATTCGCTAAGCTTCTGGTAGTCTTCTTCTTTGGGGAGTCCTTTCGCCATTACGGCACCCAAGACTTCCACCTTGAGATTGGGGATTGCTCCGGCGATGATATCGACCGCGCGGGTTGCCCAGCCATAGGAGCCGACAATTGCGGCATATTGGACTTTGGGGCGAATAGCGTTTGCAAGGTTGACGGCGTTGAGCACGAAGGGATGCGGCCCCACGTGCACGGTCGGGGTACCCACCACGATGGTTCTTGCATCCACAAGTGCCATTGCCAGATCGCCGATATCGGTGACGGCAAGATCAAAGAGCTGCACATGCACTCCGCGATCGGCAAGCTCTGCAGTGAGATAGTCCACGATGATCTGCGTGCTTCCATGCATGGAAATATAAGGAATCACCACGAGGTTTTTGGTCTCTTCTGCGACCCAATCTTCGTATGCAGAAATGATGAGCTCCGGTTTATCCCAGAGCGGACCGTGGCTGGGGCAAACGAGGTCGAAATCCAGCTTGCGGATCTTCTCGAGATTGCCTCTGATCTGGGTTCTGAAGGGCATCATAATCTCGCCAAAATAGCGTTTTGCAGCTTCCATGACTTCAGGTCTATCACCGGCATACATCTTTGTGGTGGCGATATGCGAGCCCAAAAAGTCGCAAGGGAAGAGAATCTTGTCTTCCTCAAGATAGGCCGCCATGGTCTCCGGCCAGTGCACCCAAGGGATGTGAACAAAGCGTAAAGTGCGCCCGCCGAGATCGATGACTTCTCCATCATCCACGGTCTGAATCCTGTCTTCGGTGACGTCCAGGTGATTGAGCAGCATATCCTTAGCCTTGGGAGAGCAGATCAGCCTTGCATTGGGGTATTTATTAAGAACTTTGGGAAGGGTTCCGGAGTGATCCTGCTCTGAGTGCAGTGAAATCACATAGTCGATCTTGGGCACTTTTTCAAGCTGCGCCATGAGAATTTCTTCGAGCGGCGGGTCAACCGTATCGATGAGAGCCACCTTTTCTGTTCCGGGAATAAGATATGAATTATAGCTGGTTCCATCCGGCAAAGGGATGAGTGAATCAAAGAGGCGACGGTTCCAATCCTGTGCGCCTAAGAGCATGATACCATTACGAATCTCGCGTGCGTTCATTGTTTAACTCCTTATTATAAGATTAAATAACGTGTGGGAAAGACAGATTGACTGTCACCCGTTCATAATATAAATCAACTTGCCTGCAAATCCCAGTAAAATAATATGCTATTTAAAGATTTTTGTTATTGACTCAAGAATTATTTTGCTTGGCGATGCGATTAGCGTGTATGAGGATTTGTTCTGATAGGCACTTCCAACCAGATTTACACCTGTTCTAAAAATGATGAGAGATTACCGTGGTTTGAGCTTGAATATTTGTAAAAATGAGGACGTTTACAATAACAAAACTTTGCCGTTGATAGAACAATTTTCACAAGAACGAAACACTGTTTTCTGCATAGAATAAGTTTGCCAACCATAATTATTAAGCCCTTATCATCTGAATATTGTTCATAGTTTTTCCTCAAAAATAATTGTTGAAAACCTCAAAAAACTCTTGACTTAATCGAGCGATTTCACGGGATGCGCAAACATTTCATCATATTTTATCTTCAACTTAACATGTAATTATAAACGAATCCGCTCAGGTGTATTATTTTTTGTTTTTCACCAACACTATCACTACCAAAGAAACAGCTCAATTCTATCAACCAAAAAGGAGAATGAAAAGCAATGCAACGTACACTAATGCAAAGTCTGCTGCTCGTGCTCATATTCAGTCTATGTAGTAGCATATTTGCCCAAACTACTGTAGATATAGGCAATGGAACAACAAGCAACGCAAACAACGGAGTTCCTACCCCCTATGGTACCAGCAACAAGAACTTCCGTCAACATTTCCTTGTCAAAGCTGACGAGCTTTTAAGCGCAAATGCCTCAGCAGGCATCATTGGCGGAATGGCTTTTAATGTAGGTAACGTAAACGCCTGTGGCGCAATGTCAAACTTTCGCATCAAATTGAAACACACGGATCAAACAGTATTGACCACGACCTTTGAAGTGGGAGATTATATCCAAGTATTCCAATCCCCGACTTATTCTCCCGTAAGCGGTTGGAATGATCACACTTTCCAGATTCCCTTTTATTGGGACGGCAGTTCAAACCTGCTTGTGGAGATTGTGACAGATCAGGTATCCAACACAGGAAATAATGCCTCGGTATATTACACAGAAACAAGCTCACAATTAGCTCTTCGCCATCAAAGCGATAGTGCCATCTCGGATGGATATGCCACCGGAACTTTGGGAACCGCACGCTCAAACATGCGCTTCTATTTAGATACAAATGTTAACAACGATATGGCAGCTCTTCACCTTTTTGGAAATGGATTTCCTAATGTTAATAACGCAACAGACTATACTGTCCGTGTTGTAAACAACAGTCTTAATCCCGTAAGCAACTACACCGTCAAGCTCATGCAAGTAGATGGTGGAGTCTTGGCATTAGTGCCGGGAGTTCCGCTTAATCGCCTCCAAACAGAGGAGATAGTTATCCCATGGACACCCACTCAAACCGGAAGCATACAGGTTTACGGTCGCGTGGAAATGACCGCGGATGAAGTGACGCTGAACAACAACACTCTCCCCATGACACTGAACGTGCTTGATTCCGAACTGCTTTCTTTGCAGATAGGTGAAGGAACTACAAACAACGCTTCCACAGGAGTTCCTGCGCCCTACGGAACGCAGTTTCAGAGTTTTCGACAACAGTATTTGGTGAGAGCCAATGAGATTCTCGATAGCGGAGGCGAGGCCGGAAACCTGAGTGCTATTGCTTTCGACGTTTCTACGCTTAATGACTGCACTCCCATGAACAATTATCGCATCCGCCTCAAAACCACTGAGTCAGAAGAATTTACTACATCCTTTGAAGGTGGAGACTATATTCAAGTCTTTCAGACGGCAAGTTTTATGCCCACCGTCGGTTGGAACATCCATGAATTTGCCATTCCCTTCTACTGGGATGGGACATCAAACATCATCGTTGACTTGCTGACCGATCTTTCAGGTGTGCAAGGGAAAAACGCTTCATCAAAACATAACAATCCTGACTTTTATTGCTCTATCAGAGCTCAAAACAATACGGCAAACGCAGAAAATACTCCCACCGGAACACGTAATAAAAACCGTAGTAATATGCGTCTTTTTATTAACCAAGCAGACATCAACGATATGTCCGCAATCTCACTGTCAGGACCCAGCACGCCAAACCTTAACTCTCCTACAAACTACGTGGTGCGTGTGCTCAGCTCTTGTCCAAACACCATTTCAAACTACACCGTGAAACTCATGGATAGTGATAACAACGTGCTTTCCACTGTAGCCGGGCTCCCAATAGGCAATCTGGAAACCTTAGATATCACACTGAGCTGGATTCCCACTGAACTCGGTGATCAACAGATCTATGGCGTGGTAGAAATGCAGGGCGACGTATATCCGGCAAACAACCAAACCCCGCTCAAAGATGTGGAAGTGATGCCGGCAGGAACCTTTGTGGCTCAGATTGGAGAAGGTTCCAATGCAAACGCTCTCACAGGAGTGCCCACACCTTATGGCACCACTTATAAGAACTTCCGCTCACAATTCCTCGTCAAAGCCGAAGAACTGATTGCACAAGGAGCTGCAGAAGGAGAAATCAACTCCATCGCTTTTAATGTGTTGGATATAGGTTCATGTGGTGCCATGCCAAACTATCGCATCAGACTCAAACACACAAACCAAGTAGTTTTGGTAGCTGCATTTGAAACCGGCGACTATACTCAAGTTTTCATGGAGGATAACTTCATCCCCGTCAACGGTTGGAACGTTCATTCTTTCTCTGAACCATTTTATTGGGATGGCGTCTCAAATCTCATCGTGGATGTCGTGACGGGTTTGGCTCCTGCAAACGGTGGCAATGCTTCCGTTTATTATAGCACAACGACTTTCAATAGCTGCGTGCGCTATCAACACAACACCACTAATGCTGCCGGATATGCCACCGGAACAGTATCCGCAAATAGAAGCAATATGCGCTTCTATATGGATGTGGAAGAGATCGGCTCGCTCACTGGAACTGTTAGCTCCGCCGGACAACCCTTACAGGATGTTCAGGTCTCTATTGCCGACACCCAATGGGTAACACACACCGGATCAGACGGAATCTACACCTTCCCCTTGGTGCATGCCGGAGACTATCAAGTTACCGCTCACAAATTGGGCTATGAAGATGTGACGCATCCCGTAACTATCAACAACGGTGTTCAAAGCGTGCAAAACTTCAGCATGCAGACCGCCACAAACGTCACCGTCAGCGGAACTATTGTCGGCAACGAAGATATCACCCTGGGGCTTGAAAACGCCGTAATAACGCTCAGCGGATCGCAAACATTTAGCGATACTACAGACGCGCAGGGTCAATTTAGCATGGTCGTGCTCACCGGAAATAGTTACAACTATAGCATCACAAAAGATGGTTATCAGTTGAAGACAGGAAACATAAATATTAGCTATATTGATTATGATATGGGCACCATCATCCTGAATGAAGTCACCATGATTCCCGGATATGTCTTAGCCGAGATAGACGAAAATGAGACCAGTGTAAACCTCGTTTGGAGCCCTCCCAGCGACGGCGTTGGCGCAGTCTATTATGACTTTGAATATGACGATGCAGGCTGGATAGCCAGCTCAAGCTTCGGGGGTGTAGGCGATTGGGAATATTCAAATAGCTATAACGTGGCAAACTTTGTCTATAACTATGAAGGCGCCTTGGTCGCTCCCCCGCCCACAGCATATTCCGGAACCGGTATGTGGGGCACCAAGATCCATACCAACTATAACAACACAGACGGATACAGCTTTTTGAGCAAAACCTTCGACTTATCAGGTCTTTCAAATACAGTGCTTCGTTTTATGAGCTGGGAAAACGTCTTTGGCGGTAATGACTTCTGTCAGATAACAGTTAATGGCAATTCCGCTTGGGGTCCTTCTTGGGACTATGCAAACACACAGTGGAGAGAACGCATCGTTGATCTTTCTGCCTACGACGGCATGGATGAAGTGACAGTTCGCTTTGAAATGTTTGCCAGTCCCGTCGTAAACTACGCCGGCTGGTATATAGACGATTTTGAGATCGGCACAACCAGACAATTCAGTTTGCCCGAAGTGAGCGATCTCAGCCTTCCCACCCCTTATGCCGGCCTTTCTGAGATCGAAGCTGCAAAGCAAGCAGAAAGCAGTGCAAGCCTCAGCTCTCGTGAGGTTCGCTTTGCTCGCCCTGCAAGTGGCGACAATTCAGAAGCCTCTCGCGGCATAGTCGGATACAAAGTTTGGCGTTTGCATTCTGGAGAAGAACTCAACGAAAACTCTTGGGAGCTGATCACACCCACGACCGTTACCGATACTAACTATTCAGACACAGCTTGGCTGAGCCAGCCTGATGGCTTCTATAAATGGGCAGTAAAGACGGTCTATACAAACGAAGTTCTTTCAAATCCCAGACTCTCAAATACTGTTCGCTTGGAGCCCAACGAACTCTCTGCCTTGCAAGTAAGCGGAAACCCCACTCCAAACGTGAACTCTGAGGTTAGCTATACCGTAACCATCAAGAACACAGGAACACTATCCAAAGCAGCAGGAAGCTATACAGTTAAGCTCTTGCAAGACAACACAGAGCTTGCCTCTGTAACAGGCCCTGCAATTGCTGTGGATGAAGAAGTTGAAGTCACTCTTAGCTGGACTCCCACCGAAATAGGGGTTATCTCCATTCGTGGACTCGTAATCTTGCCGGGAGACACTAACGACTCAAACGACTATACACCTTCCATCATCATCAGCGTGATCGAAGAAGGATTGATAGCACTGCAATTTGGTTCAGACACCACGGCAAACACCGAGATTTCAGACCCTACCCCCTATGGCACTTTCTACAAATCATTCCGTCAACAATACCTTTACACTGCCTCTGAAATAACTGCCTTAGGTGGTGAAAACGGAATCATTGCTGCACTTGCCTTCAACGTGCAAGACATGAGCTTATGCTCACCCATGCCAAACTATCGTATCAGAATGAAACACACCCACTTGAACTCATTGGCCGCGGCCTTTGAACCAGGTGTCTATACCGAAGTATATCAACATGATAACTACATGCCCGAGAATGGCTGGAACGTCCATGTTTTCGATCAACCCTTTGTATGGAACGGCGAAAACAACGTTGTTGTGGATATCGTAACAGACTTAATGCCAGGCATCTTCTCCTTTAACGCCATGACCTATTATAGCACCACCACCTTCAATAGTTCGCTTCGCTTTCAAAGCGATACTACTATAGCAGAAGAGGGTGTTGCGGGAACCACGAGTCTAAAGAGATCGAACACACGTTTCTTTATGATGACAGACGATATGGGCAGCCTCACAGGAACAGTGACAGAAAACGGTCAACCCGTTCCTAATATGCACATCAAAGTGGAAGAAACCCTATTTTATACTACCACAGACCAAAACGGGACATATTCTTTCCCCTTTATTCCCGTTGGAAACAGGACAGTCACGGCAAGCAAAAACGGTTATACCAGCGTGAGCCACACCATCTTGATCACAGAAGACCAACAGACTATTCAAGACTTCGTTGTAGTGGGAATACCGGAATTTACCCTCAACGAAACAGTGTGGAACTTCGGCAACGTCACGCTTGGCGGAAACAAGCGCAAGAACTTCACGATCACCAATAAGGGCGGCGGCGAACTCGTCATTCAATCCATCGTCCACAGCGGAAGCGAAGACTTTATGCTCACCCAGCCAAACCTTCCCATCACCTTGCGCACAGATCAAACCCTGAATCTACCTCTCGTCTTTACACCCTCGGAATTGGGCGAAGTCTCAGCCACTTTCACAATTACCGACGATCAAAACAACCGCTATCTCATCACCGGCAGCAATAGCCCTACCCTCGGCAAAGCTACAGACACCCAGATCAGCCGTGATGTCAATAGCATCGCTCTCAGCGGAAATGGCGTGGAAGACATAAATATAGGCAGCGGCTCTCAAAACGCTCGTCTCCCATTGGATTTCAATAGCAAGACCTCCTTATTCCAGACCATCTTTAGCAATGATGAGATGAACGACTTTGTAGGGATGATCACAGGAATCAAGCTATATAACAACTTCTCCTCCGATCTCAGCAACAAAGCCATCAAAATCTGGTTGGGCAGCACCACGCTCAATGATCTCAGCCTCGGCTGGATTTCCTCCAACGATATGACTCTCGTCTTCAATGGAAACGTTGATTTCCCTTCAGGAATCAACACCATTGACATTCCCTTCCCTGAAGAGTTCATGTTTTTGGATAATGCAAACTTGGTTATGATGGTTCAAAGACCAATGGACACCGACAATTACAGCTCATCCGACTTCTTCAAATGTCAGAGCATTGGACTCACGCGTAGCAGAAACATATCCAGTGATTACGGCTCCTTCAATCCCGCATCGATGACCGGCGGAACCCTTAGTGGTCAACATCCAAAGATCACCTTTGAGGTCAGACCCGGCGGTGTGGGACACATTGAAGGCATTGTCCGCGGGATAAATGGTGCACCGATTTCCGGAGCATCAATCAACGTTGCTCAACGCTTCTCCAGCACCACCGATGCAAACGGCATGTTCCACATAAACAACCTATTGCCATTTGATTATCAAGTCAGTGCCTCACGTTATGGCTATCTTACGCAGACGGAAGAAATCACCATTGAAGATGGCGTCACCACTCAAATGGATATAACCCTATTGGAAATACCCAAAGTCTCGGTGCTTGGAACAATCATCGCCAGCGATACCGGCATGGGAATAGAAGGTGCAAGCCTCAGCCTCGCCGGATATGCAAACTACTTAGCAACATCCAATGCCGCAGGTGAATTCATCATAGATTCCGACGTATATATTGGACATAGCTATGATTATAACCTTACTGCAGCCGGATATTCCGCTCAGACCGGCACTATCGAGGTTGGTGACAGCAATTACAACATGGGCACGATCACCATGAATGAGCTCGCCTTTGCCCCCACTCAGGTGGAAGCAGAGATCAGCCAAAACCTTATCTCTGTGAACATAAGCTGGAACGCTCCCGATCCCGATGCTGTCGAGATCACCGAAAGCTTTGAATCGGCTACATTCCCGCCCACAGACTGGTCTCAGACCATCACCAACAACGGCATCCCAAATATGTATGGCATCAGCCCCACATGGTGTAGTTTTGGCACCGTTGATGGCATCAGCCCAACTGACGGCATGAAACAAGCAGGTGTGGCCTGGACAGAAGCCCACCAAGACGAATGGCTCTTTAGCCCCAGCTTCTCTTGCCCACCCGACGCATATCTGAGATTTGACACCTATCTTGAGATGGGCTCTGACGGAGGAGACCACTACTATGTCAAAGTTTCAAACAACGGTGGAGTAAGCTGGCAAATCCTCTGGGACGGCGCAGCTCAGCCTGCCGGATTGAACAACTATGACGCACCAATCACCATCGATCTCAGCCAATTTGGCGGTCAATTGATCAAACTCGCTTGGCACGCTGATGACGGCATTGAAGCGTTTGGTTTGTGGTATAACTGGTTCATCGACAACGTCTATATCGGCAACTTTGTGCGCAGTGAACAGCTCAGTGTCTTCGGAACAAAAGGAGTCACGCTCTCTGCCAGCAATAGTGAAACTACCCTCCGCGGTGAATCCATTGAACAAACCAATATCACCCTAAGAGAAAAAGCTCCCGAAAACCATAGCAGAGCTATTACCGGCTATAAGGTTTGGAGACTCAGAAGCGGACAGGAAGGAAACGAAAACAGTTGGACCCTGCTCACCGACGAAACCCTCACCGAGACCGGCTTTATTGATCTTGGTTGGAGCGCGCTAACAACAGGTGAATATGCTTGGGCTATCCGGGCAATTTATACCGCTGATGTGGTATCTCTGCCCGTGTTCTCAAATTCACTCACCAAAGAAATCATCAATGGCACCATCTCCGGCTTCGTGCGCAGAAGCGACAACAATCAAGCGATCGCAGGCGCAACTGTAAGCGCAGGAGATTATAGCACGACAGCCACGGCAACCGGATTCTATAACATCACATTGCCCGCAGGGAACTATTCTGTGACGGCAAGTCATGACGAATTTGACAGCATCACCCAAGAAAATGTGACCGTCATGCCGGACGAAAACACTACTCTGAACTTCATCATGACCCCCACAAGTAATGAGGACGTGGTGGAGATCAAGGTTACAGCACTAAGTGCAAACTATCCCAATCCATTCAATCCTGAAACCACCATCAGTTATGATATTAAAGACCCCGCCAAGGTTCGTCTGGATATCTTTAACCTCAAAGGTCAACTGGTGAGAACACTGGTAAATGATCAGCAAGCTTCCGGTAGATACAACGTTGTATTCACCGCTAAAGATGATAGAGGAAACAAGCTCAGCAGCGGAATCTATTTCTATCGTCTCAAAGCCGGAGACTACACAAAGACCCGCAAGATGATGCTGATGGAATAGATTAGCGAAGAGCTAAACACGAAAAGCAAAGATCTGAGGTCTAAGGGCTTTATATTTGAGACTTGGAGCTTAGATAAAAATCAGAGGAGTTGCGCTTGCAGCTCCTCTTTTTTTGTGCTGTTTTTCCACTGCTTCCTTACGGCTCAATTTCAACTATGGTGGGTAAAGATAAATTGAGGGGAATCAAGCATGTTTCCTATGGCACAAAAATTACCAAAAAAAGAATGCCGCATGTAAGTTTCACGTGTGGTGGCTGGGGCGGGAACGTCCCCGTTGCCGCATGCGCGTAAGCGCATCCAGTAGTTTAGAAACAGCCTTGAGTTCAGGAATTTGATGGTATGAATGCCAAATGCTAAACTCTCAAACCGAGAAATAAAAGTAGCACATTAACACCACCTGCTTTTCCATTTAGAGACTGAAAACTCCGTTCTCACTGGCAACGAGGACGTTCCCAGACCAGTATCTTCTAACCAAGCCACCATAATTGAAATTGAGCCTTCCTTACTGGGTTCTGGTCATGATATGGTCATGATATGGTCATCACCATGACCATATCATGAGCGCACGCTAAGCTGTAATCAATAGGGAAGCAATAGCTTGTGTCCCCTTTGTTCCGTGGCATAATGGTTTGGTGATTTTGGAGGCAAAACGGCTTAAGTGCTTAGCTGAATAGGAGTTATCCTTATGTTTTAGTGAAATAATGAGGGTTTTTGAGCAAAAAAGCTTGAAATTAGACCTAAACTCGGAGTGTTGAAATTCAAGAAACTTAGGTGATGAGGGTGCTATCGCAGAGGACGATTCGCCCCAAAAAAAAAGAAAACACTTGACTCAGATATGGCTCCGGCAGATGCTGGAAATCGCTATTTAGCAAAAGACAAATAAACAAAAAAGATTAATATATTCAACAAGGAATCAAGAGATATCTTGCAGGAGTTCTATCATGAATACAGATAAGAAGCGGATATTGGTATTAGCACCGCATGCAGATGATGGCGAATTTGGTTGTGGCGGGAGCGTCGCTCGCTTTATTGAAGCCGGGGACGAGATCTACTATGCTGCCTTTTCGATGGCGGAGGAATCAGTGCCCGAGGGCTTGCCCAAAGACATCTTATACACAGAATTAGCCGCTTCTACGAAGGTTTTATGTATTCCGCAGGAAAACGTGATGAAGTTCAAATATCCTGTGAGAAAGCTCTCCTATCACCGTCAAGAAATCCTGGAAAACCTTGTTAAACTCAATAACGAACTCAAACCGGACTTGGTGTTTACCCCCTCCAAGAACGATGTTCATCAAGACCACTTCACCGTCACTTCCGAAGCTTTAAGAGCCTTTAAATTCACCTCCATCTTGGGCTATGAACTTCCTTGGAATAACTATCAATTTGAGACTACTTGTTTTATTCATTTAGAGGAGAGGCATGTTCAGCGTAAACTTCAATCTTTGCAATGCTATAGGTCGCAGATCGGGAAGCTTTATTCGAGTGATGAATACATCAAAGGACTGGCGCTCACGCGAGGAATTCAGGTGGGCGGGAGATATGCGGAAGTGTTTGACGTTTTGAGGTGGATAATTTGAGCAAAAAGCTGCTCTTTGCCGATGATCACGCGAGGCAAATCAAGATGAAAAAGGAATCGTAAGCTATGTTTACTGTTGCAGATATCAGAAAATATCTAAGCGAAGACGACAAGATTTTGGGAAAGCTTGATGCATGCTTTTCAAACATTTGCGAAACAGCGGATGTGAACGCAGAAAGCTTGGATTTGATCCATCCGAAGTTCAAAGACCCGCTGGGCTACATCGACAAGAGCTTGGCAAAGGTGATCATAGCGCCCTTATCGATTGAGGGGAAACTGAGGGGAATAAGTCCGGATAAGACGATTATTTTGAGCAAAGAACCAAAACTCTTGTTCGCCAAAATTGCCGATGATTTATTTGTCGTGCAAGCCAGCGCGGGGATACATCCCACTGCCTATATTCATCCACAAGCAATCTTGGGAAAAAACGTTCATATTGGTGCGTTTTGCTTTATTGACAAGTGCGAAATCGGGGATGGATGCGTGATACACAGCCATGTTTCGATTGAAGACGGGACAGTTATCGGTAATAATGTCACCATCAAAAGCGGGGCGCGCATCGGACAACAGGGCTCCGGCTATGTGAAAAATGAGAATGGCGAATATATCAACTTCCCACAGATCGGCACCGTTATCATCGAAGATAATGTGGTGATCGGCTCGAATAGCAGCATCGATGGCGGGGCGCTCAAATTCACCAAGATCGGCAGGGGGACAAAGATTGACAATCAAGTGCAGGTGGCACATAATGTGCTCATCGGCGAGAATTGCATCATCACCGCAAGCGTTTGTATTGGTGGCAGTTGCGAGATTGGAAATAATGTGTGGATTGGGCTGAGTGCCTCGATTAAAAACAAGGTTAAGATTGGAGATGGCGCTTTTATCAGCATGGGTTCTGTCGTGATCCGAGACCTTGAAGCGGGCGCAAGCGTGATTGGGAATCCTGCTGAGGATACCATGGACTTCGTAAAAAAAGAAAGATTTATCGAGAAAATGATGAACTCTGAGGCTCTTGCTGACATCGTAAAAGAGTGAATTTATGGCATATTACATAGTTCGAAACTACACGGTGGAGCATCTCTTTGATGGAGAACACAGCTTTTCGCATTATAATGCCTACGATCCCGATGAGATAAATAATAGCACTCACGACATGGCGATCTGCTTTCTAATGCCGCTTCTTTCCGGCAATTATGAAGATAGAGTAAGCGCGATGAATGCTCTGATTCAAGCGCTGAAGCTCTTGCTTTCCCAAGTAAAAAAGAAAATGATTTTGTTTAGCATGCCTCTTGCAGGCGGATTTCGTGCGCTTTCTGACACTCGGCTTAATCGCTTGATTATAGAGTATAATCAGCTCTGCTATGCTGCCGCTGAGAAGCATGGCTTCATCTGTTTTGATTTTGCCGAGTTTGCACGCGGGATACCTTCCGCTGAGTTCACGGATTGGAAGCATTATTATCTCTCTCAGATTGCGCTTAATCCCAAATATACGAAGCAATTCACCGCATGGTTCGAGGCTCAGATGGATGCCCTTGATGCAAAGCGCAGGAAGTGCATCGTCGTGGATTTGGATAACACCCTGTGGGGCGGCGTGATAGGCGAGGATGGTATTGAAGGAATCAAGATTGGCGGCGGCTATCCGGGCGTGGTGTTTCAGGAAGTGCAAAGGCTTTTGCTCTCCGCTTATGAAAATGGCGTAATCCTGGCTATTTGTTCAAAGAATAACGAGATCGACGCGCTGGTTGCCATCAATGAGCATCCTAATATGATCTTGAAAGAGCAACACTTCGCCATCAAATATATCAACTGGCGAACGAAGGCAGAAAACCTCTCGAATATCGCTAAGAGCTTGAATATCGGCTTGGATAGCATGGTCTTTATCGACGACAATCCCTCGGAAAGAGTGCTTGTCAGGAGTCTTTTGCCGGAGGTGCTCGTGCCTGACTTCCCAGAGAAGCTCTATCAATATCCTTCCTTTATGGAGGACGTCTTGAAGAGATATTTCAGCCTCTATAATCTGACTGATGAAGACAAAAAAAAGACCGAGCAATATCTGCAAAACATGAAGCGAGAGCAATTTCAAAAGGACTTCAGCGACTATGACAGATATTTGGAAGAGCTGGAAATCTGCCTGGAAATGTCGCTAATCGAGGAGATTGATCTTCCGCGTGTGGCACAACTTACGCAGAAGACAAATCAATTTAACCTCAGCACAAAAAGATATACGGAATATGATCTTAACTCCTTGATTAGGTCTGGTAATTTGATCTATGTGGCGCGAGTCAAAGATAAGTTTGGCGAATATGGGCTCACGGGCGTGGCGATCCTTATTATAGAAGGTGCAACGGCTACTATCGACAGTCTGTTGATGAGCTGTAGGGTGATCGGCAGAAAGGTGGAAAACGAGTTTTTGCATCAGATCATCTGTGCTCTGAAAGAGAAAGGGATCAGAAGCATCACGGCAAGCTATCAAAGAACCCAAAAGAACCCTATGGTCAAAGACTTTTATGACAAAGCAGGCTTTGAGCTATTGAATAGTTCAAGCGATTTGAAAGAATATGCGCTAAACGTGGATTTTTATCAAAAAGAGAGTGAGAATATTGTAAAGGTGACGCGGAAGAATGAGAGATAAAATCAAAGCAATCATGGCAGAAGTATTTAAGATTGAGGTGGATAAGATCAAAGATGATGCCACTCAATTGGATATCAAAGAGTGGGATTCTCTGGGACACTTGAAGCTGATCTTGGAACTGGAAAGCCAGTTTTCCCTCTCTTTTGAACCTGAAGAAATAGAAGAAATGAGCTCACTCAAAGAGATTGAAAAGGTGTTAACACTTAGTTGTTAGTTTTTAGTTCTTGGTTCTTAGTTCTTGGTTTTTGGTTCTTAGTTCTTAGTTCTTAGTTCTTGGTTCTTAGCCCTTAGCTACAACATACCGCCAACAAATGCCCGCATTCACTCCCACTCGTAGCTTTTAGCTCGTAGCTGCGACGCAGTCGCCTAAATCTCCACCGCCTCCTCTCCATAGATCTCCCTAAACCAAGTTTTATCAATCTCTCCCGGCTGTCCCTCGAAGATCTTTTTACCATCTTTGAGCGCAAGCACTCTATCGCCATATTTTCTGACTAAGGAGAGGAAGTGTAATGAACAGATAACGGTGATCCCTTCGTTGTTGATCTCGGCGAGATATTGCATGATTGAATCAGCGGTTGCGGGATCGAGGCTGGCGATGGGCTCATCGGCGAGGATGAGCTTTGGCTTTTGCATGAGTGTTCTGGCAATTGCCACTCTTTGTTGCTGTCCACCGGAGAGGTGTTTGACCTGCTTTTTGGCTTGGCACTTTAGTCCCACCTTTTCTAAGTTCAGATGGGCTAATGCTATCTCATCGGCGGTGAAAGGCGCACCGATGCGGTGATAGCCCAGCCTGCCGGTGAGGACGTTGGTCAAGACGCTGAGGTTTTTGACCAAATTAAACTGCTGGAAAATCATCCCCACTTGTTTGCGATATTCTTTCAGGTCTTTTCCTTTGAGGCCGAGAATCTCATTGCCTTCAAAGAATATCTGACCTTCCTCGGGCTCCACGAGGCGATTTATGCACCTGAGAAGCGTGGATTTCCCGCAGCCGGAAAGCCCTAACAGCACCAAAAATTCGTTTTTCTTAAGTTCACAAGAAAGGTTATCGACAGCGTTGTGTATGCCGTCATAACTCTTTGTCAGATTTCTGATTTCTAATAGTGGACTTGTCATAATCTTAATTCAACATGCTTTCGGGGTCCATGTTCATCGTGCGCAAAGCATCACGCACCACGTCATAATCCTTGTCGGAAGCGATTTCTAGGCCATCGACGTCATAGAGGTCTCTGAGTATCCTTATGCCGTCTTCGGTGAATGAAAAATTATGTATGGCTGTGACAACCTCTTCTTCGAGAGCTGAGGGCAGGTTTTTGCGGAAGGTGACGGTGTCGTTTGGAATCCACTCCGTGTAGCCGATGACGTGGATCTTTTCGAAAATATCCGGATGGGT
>LSQX01378147.1_pt2 | contig 17472 bp, 16 predicted proteins | sample 654561 | NCBI WGS metagenome assembly LSQX01 (sample SAMN04489861, study PRJNA283612) | anaerobic digester metagenome | isolation source: 4 biogas reactors fed with cattle manure at either 37C or 55C with and... | place: Denmark: Kongens Lyngby | collected 2014
CAAATTTATCCGCATTATCATAAATCCACACCCAGTCGTTACTGCCTGAGTATTTGGTATAAAAGCCTGTAAATTTCGAACGCCTTATAGAGCTGTTCAGGTATGGGAAACCCAATTTGTATTTTACTGCATATTCTATTACTTTTTGCCCGTCCTCCATATAACCAAAAGGGAAAGTATGCCGGTGTGGAAGTTTACCAACATGAGTTTTTCGGACAAAATCTGTAAAAAACACATCAATATCCGGATGCTTATCCCATGCTTTAACAAACGTTTCGACATAATCGGGCGATAAAATATCATCATCCTGTAAAGTCATTACATACTCTGTATCTGCAAGTTTGAAACAACGGTTAAAATTCGGGTTCATCCCAATGTTGGTTTCATTCCTGTAGTAAGTTATCCCCTTCTTACCGCAGATATCCCTAAAATAATCGTGTGATGAACAATTGTCCACAACAATAATTTTGCATTTTACGGTTTGGTTAATTGCACTTTCGAGAGCTTCTAAAAAATATTCCCTCCTCTCATAAACGGGCATTGCTATGGTCAATAATTCTGTATAATTCATTGTCAATTCTATGTTGCTTTAATTTATTCCAGGTCTATTTGGCTGTGTGGTGCAGAAATAATCATTTTTGCTATTTCCTCCGAAACGATACGGATCGCATTGGAGTTCCAGTGCGTATCATCTAAGTGGTACAACAATTCGTCGTTCGATTTCCGGTAATCGTTATACAGCTTTAATGGATTAATAGTTTTTACACTCTCTACCTGCAGCATTGAGTCCAATTTTAAAATATAGCCGGGTTGTACTTTATACGGTACAAACTCGAAATAAACGGTTTCTTTATTGGGCATTGGAATGAAAATAAATTCAATTCCCAGTGAATCACAGTACTCCTTATAAGATACAACATTGTCAGTTGTGCGTTTTAAATCAGTTGTAAAATCCTGCACCATATTAACATCGTGCCTGTAATTTTCTTCATTAAAAAAAAACATGTTACTTCCTTTAATACCTGCAATACCGTCCCCTTTTTGGTTAGACAACCTGGCCCTGACCCAATTTTTCGAGTAATGCCTTAAAGATTTATCTAAGAAAATGCTCAAGTATGAAAAAAGTAAATTGTCTTTTATCTTAGCTTTTATCGCCGATTTTAATCCGCTTGGCTTCCTGTAATATTTCATGGGCCTTGGCACATATCTTTCCGATTTTAAATAAACCACTATTTTGGGTTTCGCTATCGTATTTGATTTCAGGTAATAATCGAGTTCTGAAAATTCAGCCGGTGCAATGCTATATATTTTCATCTTTCCATCCAGTTCGGCATAAAGCATATTTGCAATAACCGAATCCTGTGTAACGGCACAACCGGCGGCAAATGAATCCCCGATAATCAATATATCAGGATCTTTAATAAATGTATTGTTCCGGTTTCCCAGTTCATCGGTTATCCATATTTCCTCGTGTGCTACAGCATATTCTGTGTGATGGCACAACTGCCCTACAGATTTCATCCGGAGCACTGTATTGGGGTGAAAAGTTCGGTCTAAATGAAAAACCGTTTGAAAATCGAGAGCCTCCCACGGCCTGTATGTAAAAGCGTACGATGGCAACAAACCTTCAAGAATAACCCAGAACAGTATAGGAACAATAAAAACAGCTGTTGTTGTAAACAACCTCTTCATTTTAAAACTGAAAATAAATAAATTGTTGTTGTGAGCCGCTTAAAAAAACAATAGAGGCAATCAACGCATAATAAAAACTCCACCGGACCGGTTTATACCATTTAACACCCAACTGAGCAATTGCATATTCACCTTCACGGCCCACCCATTCAATAAGAAAAAAAATACCGACTAAAAAAACCAATATCAAAGGGTGCAAACCGTTCCCTGAAATATCACTGCTACTTGGTAATGTGAACAACGAAAGCGAAAAAAGATTGCCGAGGTAGGAGAAAGCTTCGCCAATATTTGCCGCTCTAAAAAATATAGTGGTTATAGCAACCAAAAGAAACAACCATGTCATTCCGGTAACTTCTTTAAACGTTGGTATCAGTTTCCCTTCAGCAACAATTTTATTTCTGTTTATGGAACCTTTAACAATGAGCGGTATAAAATATAGTCCATGCATAACCCCAAATACGATAAAGGTAAGGTTCGCCCCATGCCATAATCCGACCAATAAAAAAGTAAGAATAACAGATAATATTAATCCGTATTTTTTATATTTCCTTAAAACAAAGGTTAAAGGAGTAAAAACATAGTCCATCATCCATGTAGTAAGCGAGATGTGCCACTTTTTCCAGAAATCGCTGATGTTGGTCGAAAAAAACGGAAATGCAAAGTTATTTACAATTTTAATGTTTAACAATTTTGACACACCGCAGGCCATATCTGTGAATCCTGAAAAGTCGGCATACAAACTGATGAGATAGAGTATTCCTCCAATAAACAAAATGCTTCCCGCCAGGTTTTGGTGATTTTCAAAAATAAAATCTACAACAGATGTTAAGTTATCGGCAATAACAACCTTTTTGAATAATCCCCATAAAAACTGTCTTAATCCATCAACAGCCATGCTGTAATTAAACTCGCGCTTTTTTTGAATCCGGGGTAGAAATTGCTGCACCCTTTCTATCGGGCCAGATAAAATTTTCGGGAAATAGGCGAGATAGGTAAAAAAACTTAACAGATCGCTTGTGGGTTCAATTTCCTCATTGTTCACATCAATAAGGTATCCGATCAACTGAAATGTAAAAAAACTTATCCCTAACGGCAACAATATGTGAAATGGCGTGAAACCTAAACTACCGCCACTGTAATTAAACAATGTTACAAAACTCTGAATAAAAAAATTGAAGTATTTAAAATACAACAGAATGCCAACATTAAAAACAACACCGGAATAAAACAGGAGTTTCCTGCCCCCGCCCTCTTCTTTTTTTGCTATGGCTTTAGCAAGATAAAAATTTACAAAACCCGAAAATGCTAAAAGGAAAATAAACTTCCAGTCTGCCAGGCAATAGAACACAATACTTGCGAATAGTAAAAGGGTATTTTGAGTTTTGAAGTTTTTACCAAAAACAAACCAATAGAGCAAAAAAACAATCGGAAAAAACAGGGCAAATCCTACTGAATTGAAAACCATAAAAATAATCAGATTGTAATTATTGTAATTTCGACTGAATTAAATCAATCAGTGACCCCATGTTTTTTAGTTTATTTAGTTCCTTAAGCTTAAATTTAATATCGAATGCTTCTTCAATTTCGCTAATTATGGTCATGTGGGTTAAAGAATCCCATCCATCTACATCGGCGGCTGTTAAATCATCTCTCATCTCAAATCTTTCATGTTTTACAACCGAAACAATAATTTGACTCACCTTTTCTGAAACTTCACTTTTTTCCATAGTATATTATAATATTTTTTCCATAAGCAATTTGACATTCCATGGTAAATAATTTAAAATCTCAGTATGAGATGACACCTGTCGTTTTGTTATTTTATAGCCTGAACGTTCATAAACTTTAATTGCTGATTGGTTATTTTCAAAAACCTGAACCTGAGATTTTCGTAAATTTGGGTTTTGTTCTTTAGCAACATATAATAATTGCTCTATAATCTTACAAGTCAGCCCATTTCCTCTGTGTTTTTTATCAACATAAGCGTATTCCAGTTGATGGGTATGAGGCTCTCTTTCAATTAAAATGCCTTTTATAACTTTCTGGTTTTTCTGGAATTCAACTAATTTTTCTTTTGGAAAAACAAAACCAATAAGATTGGATTTTAAAATAGAAGATGGCTGTTCGTCTTCATTTTCCTTTTCATTCCATCCTGCAAAAGCAGCAACAGGGCTTTTGTCGCATTCTGCAATAAAATAGCTGCTTACAGACCATTCACAACCCTCTATCTCTTCTTCAAGTATTTGAATTAAATAATTTTGAAGCTCAGCTTCTGATAAATTGAAAATAGTTGCCAGCCCTATTTTGTCACTCCCGCTCTTCTCTGCTTCCATAATTACTTTTGAGAGGAATATTACATCATTGAGGTTGGCTCTTCTATAAGAATAGCTCATTTGTAATGAATTAGCTCTTTTATTTTTTTTCTGTCAATTTTTCCATTCGCATTTAAGGGGAATGGTTTAAAGAAGTAGTATTGAGTAGGTACCATATAAGAAGGCATTTTTGATTTCAGGTACTCTTTTACCCCGTTAATCTCAAACTCACCGGATTCAAACACAATTGCAATTTCATTATTGTCTGCCTGATTTTGAACAGCTAACGCTACTAATACTTTTTGCCCATTAATAGCTTTTTTGGTATGAAACTCTACTTCCGACAGTTCAATTCTGAAACCCTGGATTTTCACCTGAGAATCTTTCCTCCCCACATAATCGATATTCCCATTTTTCCTCTGAATACATAAATCACCTGTTCGGTAAAAGCGGGTATCGGTACCGTTATAGTTTGTCGTAAAAAACTGCTCTGCATTAAGCCGGGGATTATTAAAATAACCGGGCGTTAATTGCGATCCTGCCAGACAAAGCTCCCCTGTTTCATCCACATTCGCTGACCTGTTAGCATCGTTAAAAACAACTGTCAGGTTGTTCAGCATAGGTTTTCCTATGGATAAAACTCCATTGTGGGAATCGTTTTCAGCATTCCTGTTAAAGGTGTAATAGGTACAGAAGATCGTGTCTTCTGTTGGCCCGTAAACATTATCGATTCTGGCACTTGGAACACAATCTGCCCATTCTTCTGCAATTTGCGTATGCAATGCTTCTCCGCAAAATAGAGAGTATCTCATTTTAGGGCAATCGATTTCACTAAAATAGGGACGTAGATAATTTAGTATGGAAGGCACCATCAAAGCTACAGTCAGTTCTTTCTCATCCATTAATTCAAAAATATAACTATACTTGATTTTATCTTTCGGAATGGTATAAACACAGGCACCTTTAAGCAAGGGAATAAGGTAGGACATTACCGACAAATCAAATGTAAGTTCAAACATTTGCAAACAACGGTCGGTTTCATTTATGTCGTATCCCATCGCCCAGAATGCTTCCACAAAGCTTGCTACATTGTTTTTTGTGATCATTACCCCTTTGGGAGTTCCCGTGCTTCCGGAAGTAAAAAATATATACGCCAACTGGTTGTCAAAATTAGTGCCTTTCACACATTTTCTCAGCCAGTTAACTGATGCTTCAAAATCCGGTGACGGAAGGGCTGCAGTTTCATAAGAATTCAAAATAGTTTTAATGCCAACCTGATCAATTACATTTTGGTTTCGTTCAGGAGGTGTATCCGGATTCAGCGGAACATACATTTTTCCGGTAAGCCAAATGGCAAAGATTGCAGCATACGTATCCAAATCATCATTTGCCACCAGGGCAATTTCCGTTTCGGCACTATTTTGTAACGATTTTGCAATTGCTGCTATTCGCTGAACAAAGTCGGTATAAGAGTAGTAGTCCTCATCAATACAAAATGCATTATTTTGAGGATATCTTCTGGTTATTTCCAAAAACTGGCTGGCAATATGTCTATTGAACATAATTATTGATGTTTTTCATGTAAAAAATTCTTTGACCATTAAACTTTCTGCAAAAAGCTTCAGATTGTGCTAATGCATGTTCATAATTCATTTCTCACCGAGGGTCTTATATATAAATCCGTTACCTCAGCTGTTGCCGACAACTCCAAAGCATTGACTATTATAGATGCAATATCAGATGTTTGTAAAAGTTTTTCGGGATTATAACTTTTATTTCCTGCTGCATACAATTTTTGTTGCATCGGCGTGGCAGTTTGACCCGGATAAACAGATATGACCTTTACTCCGTGCTGGTTTACCTCTTGCCTAAGGCTATCGGCAAATCCTTTTAATGCCAACTTTGATGCGGTATATAAACTCAGATTGGGTATCGCACGTTGAATTGCGCTTGAATTTATAAATACTATCTGTCCATTATTTTCTTTTAATTTTTCCAATAGTATTTTTGTAATTAAAAACGGAGCTTTTGTATTTAAATTAAAATGAAAATTATAATCCTCTATTTTTGAATCGATAACAGAAACAGGATTAATACAACCAGCTGAATGTATAAGAATTTCTATTTTTGCAAAATCAGAATTTACTTTTTTTAAAAAATCCATAACTTCACTTTCAACTGCAATGTCGCACTCATAACTGTATAAGCTCACACCTGCTTTTAACTCTTTTTCTAGTAGAATCAGCCTTTCCTTATTCTTTCCTACGCAAATAAGGTTATATCCCTTTTTTGCCAGTAAAACAGCAATAGATTTTCCAATCCCGCTAGTTGCTCCAGTAATTAAGGCTGTCTTGTGCTCCTGTTTTGCCATCCCTAACATGCTGATAGTAAAGAAGAGTGCTGAAGTTTTTGTGCAGCATCACTTATTACTGAAAAATCAATTCCCGATCTTATAGCGATATCAAGCAATGAATTATCCCCATCAGAAAAACTCAAAATCCATAAAAGAGCCATTTCGTAATCCTTTTGCCGACTCTCTCCTCCAATCTGTCTGTACAAACCGCGCTTCCCAAGCTGAGGTTCCCCTTTGGGATTCAGATTAATATATTTTAAATTGTTTTCAATCAGCATTATCACTTTAAGTAACAGCCTAAAAGATTCGCCTAAACTTACAGGTTTAACAAAATCAAGGTTATCGGCAGAAGTATGGTATTCGGGAAATTCCCCGTGCGGTTTTCGGGAAAATCTTCCAACCGGCAGGTTAAAACCCGGGGAACAAAACTGTCTTTCATCATATCCATAAGGAGAAAACTCACGTATTTGGGAGTTGCTTTCATTTCTGAGCAGGAACTCCATTATTTTGTCTATTTCTGCATTGCCTCTTCTCGATTTTTTATAATGGAAAGGAGATGTATCGCCCAGCAGAGTAAGTACTAATCCATACTTAATGTTTTGCAATTTATTCTCATTTCTACTCAGCCACGCTATAGAACCAATAGTTCCCGGAATAAACAAAAAGCGATAAGAAAACCGGGTTTTCAATGTTTGGAGAAATCCTGCGATAAAAGTGGCAATTATTATTCCTGACAAATTATCGTTACAAAGCGAGGGATGGCAAATGTGGCAACTTATAAGTACCTCTTCCTTAGTTTTCCCCTGAATAAAAAACTCCCCGTATGTTAATGCCCCGGGTCTAATCTCCGAATCAATTTTTATATGGTAATTATCATCTTTCAGGTTTTCCATTTGGTTGTGAGACATACAAAACCCCCATTGACGATTATGGTACGACGTGCGATAAGGGACCCATTGAGGATATTCCGGTAATGTATAAACATGTTTTTTTAATCTTTCAAGATCAATAATCTGATCAACCGGTGTACTGTAATTCAAAACATGCAGGTTCAAATCACGAAAATTGATAATTTTATCACCAGCCATATCTTTTATCCATGCATCCTTTATATTCCATTCATCGGGTATTTCCCAGTCAAGTACCTTTGTGCCGGAAGGAACCTCAGTTAATTCGAGGGGTATAATCTCTTTCAATATCGCCAGGGTTTCACGAACTCCATTACCGGTAATACTCCTACAAATCGGATAAAGGCGTTCAGCCAACCGATACATTTTATTCCCCTCTTCTTCAAAATCAATACTATTCAGAATATTATTTGGCACCATAATAAAATTGTGAATGTTATAAGCTACAATAGAAATTCTTTTGTTAATATGCTCCGAAACCCCGCATTAACACTAAACAATCGGATTCATATTTTTAACTTCAATTCCTTCAAAAGATAAATTTTCAATAAACGGATAACAAAGGTCTTTTTCGGAAATAATCTTTGGTTTATAGGGGAATTCTACACCCAGGCTCTTATCGCTATAGCGTATGCCTCCTTCAAATCCCGGGGTATAAAACGACGTATGAAAATAAACCAGTCTTGTGTTTTTTGTGAGGGTAAGATATCCATGTGCAAAACCTTTAGGCACCAGAATCATTAAGTCATTTTGCTCTGATAGTTCAACGGTAAAGCTCTTTAAAAAAGTTGTGGAACCTTTTCTAATATCGATAATATAATCCTGGATCTTACCCTCTATACAACAAATAATTTTAGATTCACTGAATGGTGGTTTCTGATAATGAAATCCACGAAACGTTAACCGATGTTTATTGAATGCTTGGTTTATCTGCACAATTTCTTCATTAAATCCGATTTGTCTGAATTCATCTTTGCTAAACAACCTGGTAAAATAGCCCCTGGTATCGACAAAGGGAGAAAGGTTGATAACATAAGCGTTTTTGAGTGTTGTTTCCTGAAAAATCATGATCAAAAAAATTTAGCCTTACTCTTTAAAAACCATAATGGGTTTGCGGAGGTTATTCAACTGTTTCAAAACTTTATCAGCAGCTTTTTCACCGCTGATAAACGATTCATCGGTCCAGTGGTAACCCCATTCGCCAAAGCGCCCGCAATATTTTATATCTGCCTGTTTAAGATAATTATGAACAATCTCAAGGTTTGGAATTCGCTCGAGATCAAAAATGACATTTGCATACTGTGAAATTCTGGCTTCCTGAAAAACTATTTCATCCGACTCGTGTAATATTCCGCATCGTTTTAAATCAGAGATTGTTGGTTCAATAAAGTTATCGGGTTCTTTGTTCAGTGGCTTATATTTTTTACTAAAATAAATTTCCGCCTGAATGCTCCCGAAATTTTCAGGTGCGTTGTTTGGCGACCACAAATAGGGAAAAGAGAGCCTTGAAAATATAATATCCTGATCATAAAAATAGGTCCAGTGTGCTTTGGAAATATCTTTTCTTTTAACCCCTATATTTACAGTGACACAACTAGTACATGCCAATCTTCGGGAGGCCTCCAAGACCCCGGTCGGAACCCCCTCAATGCAGGGTATTAACTCGGGAAGAGGAACTGAAGATATTAAATAATCGTACCGTTTTGTTTTCCCGTTGGCAAAGGAAATCAGTTTCCGAACAGGATCTATTTTAGTTACTTCATGCGAATATTTCAAATTTGCATTGTCAATAAACTTATCAAGAAACCTGACAAAACCACCGTTGCTGGGATAATAAAAGTCAGTTACATAATGCACATCATCGGTACTTTCCGACAACGCCCCCTTTAACACTTCATCAAGGTCAGGTTGGTATAATCTCGGGCCAATCCAGTCAATATCGAGATTTTCAGCGGTGGTTGTATGAAACTTTTTGGTGTATTCCATCGGGAATGTTTCTGCAAATGTTTTTCCGAAGGTTTCCAGCAGCCACTCTTTGTAATTGGTGGCTGTTCTTTTATCTGTTTTGCTTGCTTCAAAAAATTCGCGGATAACTTTTACAACCATCTCGTTTGGCAACCCGTGCAGGTTTACCTGTGCCGGGTGCTTTACCCAGAAACCTTTCCAGTAGTTGTTCACATAAGCTTTAAATGCCTCTACTTTACCGTTTACACTATCATGAAATAATTTTCTGATTCTTTCATCTTTTGTGAAAGAGATGTGCGGTCCGTCGTCAAAAATAAAACCATCCCGCTCGAATGTGGCAGCATGTCCGCCGATAAAATCACTTTTCTCGTAAATTGTCGCTCTGATGTTGTTCTTATAAAAATGATGAGCTGCACCAAAACCCGCCATCCCTGCTCCTATTATTATAATATCTTTCATCTTTAATTGATTTTATCTTGAATAGATTGAATTGTTTTTGTAATGCCTGAATCGATGTCGATTTCCGGGAGCCAGCTTGTAATCATTTTTAATAAACTGTTATTACCTACAATATTATGTGAGTGATGTTTACTCGGATCTATTTTGCCCAATTGAATTAAATGTGAACCATTCATTTGGTTAGCTATTTTATATATCAAATCTTTCACTTTTAATGGTTGTCCCGAACAGATGTTTACTGCACCATTGAAATCCGTTTCGATCAAACTGACCAGGGCACGTGCAACATCCTCCACATACAGGTAATCATAAATTTGATTGCCGTGTGTGGTAAGTACTTTCTCCCCTTTTAAAATGGAGCGAATAACGTAAGACACCAACCTTTTTTCATTTTCATTCGGCCCATACATAAAGAATATCCTGCCCCATGCATAGCTTATATTATTTTTAGTACAAAGCGATGAAACCATTTGGTGGAGTTTGTGTTTGCTTCGTCCGTAAACAGTTTGTGGCTCCAGCGGGGTAGTTTCTTCGTCGTACAGGTAGTCGCCCCACTTGTACTCGGCACAAGAACCTGATACCACCACTCTTTTTCCACCTGCCTCTGCAAATTTTTGGATCAAACCTATACTGATTTCCACCCATGCATTATTAACGGCAGAATTTAGCTGCATACCAGTTTCCATTTTCCAGGCGAGGTGCAAAAGATAATCAGGTTTTATATTATAGAGCATTTGTTCTACCTGCTTAGGCTCTCTTAAGTCGGTTTCAATCCAGTTCACTTTTGTATCCGGGTTTTGTCGTTTTACTTTGTCCAGTGCATAGATCTCAAAATTTTTGTTTTCTAATTCATTTAAACAATGGGATCCAAGAAAACCTGCTGCGCCTGTTACAAGAATTCTTTTCATGTACCAACCTCCTTCAACTCCGGAATTGAAACAAGAAACCGGCCTCCCCACTCTTTAATTACCGATTGCTGTTTTATCACTTCGTCTTTAATATTCCATGGCAGAATTAGCACCCAGTCCGGTTTTAATTCTGATAATGCGGAAGGGGGCAAAATAGGGATGTGGCTCCCCGGCATATATTTTCCCTGTTTCGAAGGAGCTGCATCACAGACAAAGGAGACGATATCCTTATTTATCTTCCCGTAGTTCAGCATTGTGTTGCCTTTTGCCGCTGCACCATATGCACCAATTACTCTGCCTTTTTGTTTTTGTTCCGTCAAAAAGGCAGTCAGGTTGTGCATGATTTTGTCGACTTCGGATTGAAAATTAAGGTACAACGGTAGATTCTGCATTCCAAATTCTATCTCTTCTTCGATTAATTTGTTAACAGCCGGAGTTGTCTCTTTTTTAACATCATCTGCATGGCATCCATAAACCCTTATACTTCCACCATGCGTTGACAATTCTTCCACATCGTACACTTTTAATCCAGCCCGCTTAAAAATAAGTCTTACCACATGAAGTGACAAATAAGAATAGTGTTCGTGGTAAACGGTATCGAATTGATTGTATTTGATGAGGTTAAGCAGATGAGGAAATTCAAGTGTAATGGTGCCGCCAGATTTAAGAGCAATTTTTAATCCTTTTGTGAAATCGTTGATATCCGGCACGTGAGCATAAACATTATTTCCAATAATTAAGTCAGCTTTTTTACCTTCCTGCTCCAATTTCCTGGCAGAGTCTTCACCAAAAAACTCTCTGCGAACAGGAATACCAATGGCTTCCGCTGCATCGGCAGTACTATCGGTGGGTTCAATACCGAGACAGGGAATACCTGTCGCAACAAAGTTTTTCAATAAATACCCGTCATTTGAAGCCACCTCCAGCACAAAGCTGTTTTTGTTCAGGTTCAGTCTGCCGCTAATCATTTCTGAGTAACGGGATGCGTGCTCCAACCAACTGGAAGATACAGAGGAAAAATAAGCATACTCTTTGGTGAATAGTTCATCACTCTTTGAGTAATCTTCAGTTTGCACCAGCCAGCAGTTGTGGCAAACATAAAGTTTCAGAGGAAACTGTTTCTCCGGAAGTTCCAACTCCTTTTTATTTAAATAGGCATTTGAAGGAGGGGCTATTCCCAAATCAAGGAATACATATTTTAACCCGCTGTTACAGTGTCTGCATTTCATATGTTAATAGAATTTTTTAAGATAAATTTTTTTAACCGTGTGTGGAGTTATGGTATTTTTAGTTTAACCGGGAGACAGCTTTCCTCGCTATGGTCTCTCCAATTGCAAGTGAAGCCGTTGCTGCAGGTGAAGGTGCGTTTAATACATTTAGGGTAAACCTGTCTTCCATAAACAGAAAATCATCTACCAATCCTCCGTTCCGGTCACACGCTTGCGCCCTGACACCTGATCCGGCAGGTTTAATATCTTCTTCCTGTACATCGGGAACAAGGCGTTGGAGAGCTCTTGTCAAAGCTGATTTATTGTATGACCTGTAGTATTCTCCCAGCCCCATCTTCCAGTACTGACGCATCACTTTTCTGAAACCAGGCCATGACACCGATTCCCAGAACTCGTTATATTTAAATGAAGTTTTGTTATATCCTTCCCGTTTAAAAGCCCACACAGCGTTGGGGCCGGCTTCAATACCACCTTGGATCATCCGGGTAAAATGAACACCAAGAAACGGGAAGTTGGGATTGGGTACCGGATATATTAGGTTCTTTACGAGGTATCTTTTCTCTTCAGTTAGTTCAGCGTACTCCCCACGGAATGGAATAATCATGATATTCAATTTTTTCTGTGTCAGCGCCGCAATCTTATCACTATATAAGCCGGCGGTATTAATTATTATTGTTGACGAATAATGTCCTTTGTCGGTAATAACTGTGGCTTCGTTTTGATTAAAAGTGATGTTTAATACCTCGTTGTTTAAATAAATTTCTCCTCCATATTTTTGCGTAAAAATTTCAGCATATTTCCGGCTGACTTCGCTGTAATCAATGATACCCGTATAAGGAACGAACAGAGCTGCCAAACCCGTTGCATACGGCTCATATTCTATAATTTGACCTCCGGGAATCTTTTTCATTTTTGTCAGTCCGTTTAGCATGCCTCTTTCCCAAAGATTTTCAAGCCGGGGTAATTCTTCTTTTCTTGTTGCAACGATTAGTTTTCCGCAAAGATCGTATTTGATCCCTTCTTTGTCACAAAAATCTATAAGCTGTTGATAACCATTCTGGCAGTTAACAGCTTTCAGGCTTCCAGGCTTATAATAAACTCCTGCGTGAATTACCCCGCTATTATTCCCTGTTTGGTGTTGAGCCAGTTTGCTTTCCTTTTCAAGCAAAATAATTTTCAAATCAGGTTTTATCTCCTTAAGCTTCAGGGCAGTAGCCAAACCAACGATTCCTCCTCCTATAATAATAATATCATTTTTCATAATTATCCTCTGAGTAAAACAAATGTAACGTTCAATTTTGCTTCCATGAAAATCATTACATAGTTTTTCATGTCATTGGCTTTTTTACTTTTAAATCCAGTAAAGACTTTCATTCAGATAATTATATTGAATTAACTGGTTTAATACTTTTAACCTGATTAATCCGGATTCCCTGAAATTTGAATCATTAAATTTCATTGCTTTTAAATTATTGAATAATGACTCTATTGTCGATTTTAGATCGTGTACAGGCTGATGGTCAGGAGCCAATTTTTTAAACAAATCGAAATTCACTTTATAAGAACGTTTATCCGGCGGGGCATCCGGGTTTACCGTAACTTTGCATCCATTAATTACTTTAGCCACTGCCTCAGCCAGCTCCTTTACCTGATAATTCCATATATTACTTCCTGCATTAACTACCAGGAAATCCCCTCCTGCTTCCGGCCTGCGTGAGGTTGCCCAGTCGATGGCTCGAGCCATATCCAGCACATTGATCAGCGGTCTCAGCGGGGTACCATCGCTTAAAATATCGATTCGTTTTGATGTAACGGCTCCCGCGATAAAATCATTCAACACCAGATCGAGTCGCAACCGGTTACTGAATCCACAGGCTGTGGCAAAACGAAGACACGTAACGGTAAAATGCTTGTCGGCAAAGGAGACCAACTCTGCTTCTGTATTAACTTTCGAGCGGGCATAGGCAGTTAGCGGATTAAGTGAGTCGTTTTCTTTTTTTGCTTCATCACCGGCGGCACCGTAAACACTGCAACTCGATGCATACACGAACGAACTTACTCCTTTTTCTTTTCCTATCCTTGCCATCCGTACTGCCGCTTTATTATTGACATCCATAGTAACCTTTTCGAACTTAGTGCCCATTGGGTCGTTTGAAATGGCCGCCAGGTAAACAATAACATCCACATCATTCAGTAGATCTTCTTTAAAATCCCGCACATCTCCGAAAATCTGCCGGTTCAGTTTAATTTCGGGCAGAAAAACAGGGTTGGTTAAACAATGTGCAAAGTAGCCTGTATCGAAACCAATCAGTTCTGCATGGGAATACGTTTCCCGTAATTGGCTAACCACCCCCGGGCCAACATAGCCCATATTACCTGCGATTAATATTTTCATATGTTTTATTTCGCTTTGTGTTTTGCTATACATGGTGATTTCGAATAGAATAAACTTTATTGTTAATAACTAACCGTAGCGGGAACTTTGTTCCACACCATCCAGGGAGCCTTGTCGCTCGCTATCAGCTCTTCAAGCAATCTTTTATCCCGAAGTGTGTCCATGGGTTTCCAAAAACCATTGTGTTTAAAAGTTACTAACTGCTTTTCATCTGCCAGTTTTTCCAATGGTTCTTTTTCCAATATGGTTGAATCATCCTTCAGATAGTTCAAAACTTCAGGCTCACAGACAAAAAATCCGGCATTGACCCATTGCCCGTCACCTTTAATTTTTTCCTGAAACTTAAGCACCTCATTATTGGCATTTAAAATCAATGAACCGAATCTTCCTTCAGGCTGAACCGATGTCATTGTAATTATTTTACCATTGCTTCTATGAAATTCTAAAAGTACACTTATATCGATGTTTCCAACTCCATCGCCATATGTAAGCATAAATGTTTCGTTATTAATGTATTTCTGAACCCTTTTTATTCGACCGCCAGTCATCGAATTTAAACCGGTGTCGATGAGTGTAACTCTCCATGGTTCTGATCCATTGTTCAATATTTCCATTTCATTATGTTTTATATCAAACGTGACATCACATTGATGGAGATGATAATTCGCAAAAAACTCTTTAATGATGTAACCTTTATACCCAAGCAAAATAATAAAATCATTAAATCCATAATAAGAGTAAATCTTCATTATGTGCCATAATATAGGTTTTCCACCAATTTCAACCATCGGTTTTGGTTTCATATCTGTCTCTTCGGAGAGTCGTGATCCGTAGCCTCCGGCAAGTATAAGTACCTTCATGTTACTAAATTTAATTTTTAAAACTTGAAATATCTATTCCTTAACGTAACTCACAGATTTCCCATTCCGGTTTAATTTAGATGGGTCTGCTTTTTCTGAACTCAATACCTTAATCTCATCTTTAGAGATTTTGATATGTATGCAACAGTTCATTGCTTGCAGTCTGATTAATATATGCGATTGCCCGCAAATTTGAACAATCTCTCCTTTCAATCCTTTCAATGGGCCAAAAACAACTTCAGCTTTTATTCCTTTCGCAATATCTTCTCGTGTTAATACTACATCTTCTTGTTTTTGACTCATCAATGACTTAATATTTTCAATTTGAATATCCGGAATTTTTTGGGCTATTCCTCCAAAACAAACATAGTTAACCACCCCGGGTATAGTTAGTACGTTAAAGTATTCGACGTAACTCACTTTTACAAACAAATAGCATCTAAAGAGTGGCTCTTCTATCCATTTCTTCCGATCACTCCATTGCTTCAATGTTTTTATAAGGGGTAAATAACACTCTATGTTTTGTTCCATCAGTATGGAATAAATTTTCTTTTCCTGATGCACTCTGGTATATATTGCATACCATTCGTAAACCGGTTTTTTTAAATACATAGTAAACTGTTTTTTTGATTAAAGTGTACCAATTCAATAAATCTTAACAGTCGCATAGCGCTGTTAATGATGACCTTGCAAGTTTTGCAAATGTGCTTTTAACTTCATGTTTTCAAGACTAATATCGGCAAACATTCGTTTTAAACGTTCGTTGTCTTCTTTAAGCGATTTAAGTTCTTGAGAATATCTAAACCCGGCATCGCCATATTTTGCTCTCCAATTATAAAAAGTAGCCTGGCTTATGCGGTACTTTTCAATTATCTCTTTAATGGAAACACCTTCTTTATGTTTCTCAAGAATTTGAAGTATCTGGTCTTTGTTAAATCTTTTTCGAATCATTATTCTTAACTTAGAGTTGTTTGCCGATTAATAAACTAAAGTTTCAAAGAACCCTCTATTTGACTTGCCCGGGTGGAGCTAAGGATGTTGTGTAAATCGCAATAATTAATAATTCAGGAAACTGAACTTTTAATTTGAGAGAAGAAAAATTGAATAAATTGCAAAATTCGCTTTTTAAAGAATAGAGAATGATTTCTATGCCAAAGAACTTTTTTGTGTATCTGTCATTAACAAAAATATATTAGATATATTCCAATATAGTCCTTTGTATTTATAGAAAGAGTTTTCTTTTATTCTTATTTCTAATGACTTATAGAGTTATTTTTAATAAATGTTTTAAGGGGTTTTTCTGAAGATAAATTGAAATAACATGCAATTCTCGCTCTGTTTATGGCAGGGTAACCCCTCTGTTACTCCCATTTTTGTAACATCCTTACTGAAAATTCTATCTTTTGTGCCAAAATCCTAAAAAGATTTTAACGAAAATAAAAACGATTAACTCAATAGAATGTTCAATTAGGAAATGAGAATTTATAACTTTAATGTTATAATCAAGCCAATAATCGTGAAGATGAAAGGTGCAGAAAATTTACTAAATGGTTCAATTAGAAGAGTTGATTATGACAGAATAAAAAAAGTCAACTAACAGAACGCCAGCTGACTTTAAACTTTTCACACTCACTCTGACTTACTTTTTCAATGCCGCCTTCGTAAAAATATACTCTGGAATATCCTGGTTGAATTTTATTTCGTCAACAATAAATTCTGTGCCGTCGCCTTGTTTCAGCATGTCCTTGTAAATCATTCTGGTTGGAAACCAGCGCCCTTCAATTTTTTTTACATCCGACAACGTTGTTTGTTTTAACAACTGTCCGCTTTTGGCAAACAGCTCCTCTTTTAACGGAACATATTTTTCCGTATCAACCCATATTTTGCGCGAATGGTAAGCCACATCCTCCACTTTGGCAGTGAGTTCCAATACCTTGGTTTTAGTACCGTCAATTTCTTCTTCGCCAATAATTTCGGCATTGTACATCTCGGTGAGTTTTCGGTCGTTCATCACATCTTCGTATGAAAGGTCGGAACCCATAACCGATTGGCGGAGCATATGTCCCGAAATTTGGATGGTGCGGTCGGTAGATGGCGAATAAATCCAAAGCTGGTTTTCCAATTTCAGCATCTTGGTGCCTTGCTCGCGCGCCGGAGACAAATATTCAGTAAACGATTTTTTGTCGCCAACTGAGTAACCAATGGCGGTTAAAGTGCGGCTATTCCGCCTGCCATGGATTATCATAGTGGTTTTGGCCACCTGGTTTTCCGACGACATGTTGTCGTCGATTTTATTCAGGATTTGCTCGGCTGTTTGGGCGCTTAAACCCATACAGGCAAATAGGATGATGGTTGTTGTAAATATTGTTTTCATCCAATTAAAATTAAAAG